>Ga0208543_1000049_pt1 | contig 38021 bp, 36 predicted proteins | sample DEB08_DNA_14_FD_185497 | JGI IMG/M metagenome (GOLD analysis project Ga0208543, IMG submission 185497) | Aqueous microbial communities from the Delaware River and Bay under freshwater to marine salinity gradient to study organic matter... | ecosystem: Environmental > Aquatic > Marine > Coastal ...
CGTTTCTTGGCCGTGGTCAGCTCATAGTCCGTGAAACCGAGCTGCTTGCCGCCCATTAACCCTGTTCTGGCCTGCGATCACAGCGCCATTTTCGCGCAGACGGGCTGGGTTTTCCAGAGTCTCCTTAGAAGTTCTGTATGCTTCAGAAACTTCTTGCGATCACCAGATGCATGGTAAACATCGGTTGCAATGGTCAGGAGATTGAGCTGATTTGGGAGTTTCTCAAGTCCTGCTTGGATTTCTTTCTGTGCTTCTTCAAGCCGCTTAAGCGCAACTAGGTTTTGTGCCTTACGTCCATATCCATTCCAGTTCTCCGGGTGATGAGTGGTGAGAAGTTCTGCATACTTCAGAGACTTCTCGCGATCGCCAGACTCACGGTAAATATCGGTTGCAATGATCAGAAGATTGAGTTGATTGGGATGTTTTTGAAGACCTTCCCGAACTCTTGTCTGTGCTTCTTTAAACCTCTTTAGTGCAACCAGATCTTGTGCTGAACGTCCGTATCCTTGCCATTTATCTGGATGGTGATTAACCAGGAGTTCTGAGTATTTCAGAGACTTCTCGAGGTTATTCGATGCACGGTAGATATCAGTTGCAATGATTAGAAGATTGATCTGGTGGGGGAATGATTTGAGGCCATTTGTGATTTCTTTCTCCGCTTCTGTTAGTTTTCTGGTTTTGAGAAAATAACTAGCGGAACTTTCAATCACTTTCCACTCGACCATGTGTTTGAAAGAAGTTAACGCTTATTGTTGCATGGGTTGATTTCGCTGATGCTTCACGATCACTCAATGATGGTGCACTTGATGTCTCGTGATGACATCAAGCTTGATGCATTGGGACTTGTTGAGAGATTTGGTTGGTGACTCTGTTTCCCTAAGAGTCATGGACATACCCATCTCGCATCGAGTCTGTTCCCGTTGCTTCTTTGAGTTGTCCACGACCAGTCGCGAGGGCATCAGTTGACCTCTTGGCGTCGTAGTGGAAGTGGTGGTCTCTTAGCTGCTTGATGCGCGTGTCGCAGTTGTTATGGACGGTCGCGATCGGAACACTCCTCTCTAGTGCAGGTGATCTAGGTGTGAAGGAACGAGTACCACTTCAAGAGTTTTCCTTTCTGATGCCTGCTCTCTGTTGGTTGTTGGAGTCATCAGATGTCCAGGTTGCAAGTCCTGCTGCTCAGAGGTTCGACTGTTGTCCGGTTCATAAGCAGATGATTATTCTTGTGGGTTGGTGAGCTGATTTTTTTTAGTCGCTCTAGATCTGCCGTGCCTGGTGTGCTGAGTTCGTATCAACGCCCTGTTTTCGTGTTCTCTGCGGTAACTTCGACGACACCCCTGACCTTTCATCCTTCTTTGCTTTTGGTCTTGTTCCCTGAGATCTGAGACCATTGTTTTTGTCGGAGAGCTGCGATGCGAATTCTGATTTCGTTGAGATTCTCATCGTTAATTACAATATCTCTCTGTGGTTCTGTTGATGGATCGCACGTTTTGACTGTTGGGTGCTTTTTCCCTTTAATTCAGTAGAGACCTGCGGCTGGTTCGAGTTGTGACTATTCTTCTGCTGAAAAGAAGAACATTCGGAAGGTCTGGTCTTCGGCTGCTTTCGCATGTGGAATCTCTGCTAACTGATCGTCGGTGCTGAATCCCTTCGCTAGTGCGACTTCTCGCCACATCCGCTTGATAGTCGAGAACTTTCCGTTCAGTGTTGTTGGTGGTTTCTTCTCTTAAGTACAGATCATTGTCGAGTCATTCTCTCCTCACTAGGTCAACTTATTTGCTGCTATCTCCCTCGTCCATCGCTGCAGTCGTTGGGGAAGTGTCTGCATTGGTTGCATACACCAGTTGGAACCGTGCCGCGTCTTCGCCGGCTAATGAGGGGTCTGGAAAATGGCCGTTGGGGTGCTTCAAGAGGAAGCGATGTTCGTGGTTCGTCTCCTTGTTCAGGAAGTGGAGGTGTTACCTACCTCCCCCTTTTTTGGGCTCGGTAGACGCACGCGGTGTTCTTTTAGTCCTCCTGTCGGTCAATCCAATCCAGGACTCGCTGATGTCTCGCCATGGGGGTGGTGCTGTGAAGGAGGGGGCATCGTCACCGTGGGGACTTGGTTTTGTCCCGCAAGTGGCAAATTGGATTGAAGACTCTAGATTGCCCAACCCTAGTCAGGGACAAGGATTTTCTCTGATGCATCGATCCATGCCAACTCCACCACCTGAGGTCTGGACATCGCTGCAAAAATGGTGGGGCTGAGGAGGACCTGTTGATGCCCGCTGAGACCCGTGCCTCCAGGGCAAAGCCCAAACGTCCGGCTCGTCCGCGTTTCTGGATTGGCCCCCTTTTGGCAGGGGCGTGCTTCGCGCTTGGTTACGGCATCACACAGCGCTTTGTCTTGATCCGATCTGGATTGCAGACATCTGAACCGCAGTCTTTTAAAGCACGGGCATTTCCAGGGGAAAGCCTGGAGGCGCTTCGGCTGCGCCATGGAGAGAACGGCACTCTTCAGGCTGATGTTGCAGCCAAAGAAAAGATCGACGCGAAAGCCTCCAAACAGGCCGATGAGCTGAAAAAGGTCAAGCTCGCCAAGGAATTGGAGCAGCGCAAAGCCAAAGAGGAGGCTGAGCGCATCGCTGCGGCAGCGATTGAGCGTGAGCGCAGTCAGCAAGCTGTGGTGAACACGCCCCGTCCTGTTGAGGACATCCCAATCCTGAACGAAAGCCCCTTTGAGACCGAAGCTTCCACCGAGTTGCTGGACTCAGAGCTGCCTTTGGATGCGCCCAAAGCCTTCCCGACCGAGCCCACCACGTTGGCCGAACCGGCTCCCGCTGCAGAGCCGCAAGTCCCAGTGATGGTTGAGTCGGTCGTGGTCGAACCCGAACGCGCTGAGCCTGAGCTTTTCGTGACGCCAGTGGAGGCGCCTCCTGCTCCTTGAGAGAACATCGCTGATCGAGGCCTGAATCTGCCACAGTTCCAAGGTTGAGACGAAAGGCCATGACCTCCCGAGATGCTCTGCTTAGAGCGGCGATGCATCGTGTGCTCGCTCGGATGGGTCACGGCGTGGCCGATGCCGCGGCTGGGTTCGCGGTTTTGGTGCAAGACGCACCCGATCGCGTTCGCCAGGAATGGGACTTATTTCAGGAAGAAGTGAAGGCGGAAGCCGAGAGGCTTGAGCGAGAAGGAGATGGACGGGGCGTCGAGGCGGAGTCCTCGTCTGCTTCATCCGCGGAAGAGGAGAGCTTGCAGACCAAGATTGACCAGCTGCGAGCTCGGGTCGCTGAACTGGGGATTCGCATGGAGGAGCGGTCGTGATCCTGATCAGTCGCTTGAAGGCCCTGCTGCGTAGAGCGTTCCGTGGACTGCGTATTTGGCGAGCTGTTCTCACTCTCCTGTTGTTCCTCTGGTGGGATGCCAGGGCTTTTAGCTACCCGGCTGGTCCCACACCGGAGCGTCGCGCAGCCCGCCAGCAATTGCGTGCAAGGTGGCTGACGCAGGAGCTCCTTCACCTTGGATCGGCATTTATCAAGCTCGGTCAGTTGCTATCAGCTCGGCCGGATGTGTTGCCAGCCGGCTGGGTCTCTGAATTAGCGGCACTGCAGGACCGTGTTCCCTCCTTTTCCTTTGACCGTGCCCAGACCGTTCTTGAGGACGAGCTTGGTGCGCGCTGCGCAGAAATCATTGATTTAGATGAGCAGCCGATCGCGGCGGCGTCTTTGGCCCAGGTGCATCGGGCGAGTCTTCGCAGTGGTCGCCAGGTGGTGCTGAAGATTCAGCGCCCCGGATTGGAACGGCTGTTTCGCCTGGATCTCGAGGTGATGCAGCAGGTGGCTGCTGTGCTTCAGCGTCATCCCCAATGGGGACGAGGGCGTGACTGGGTGGCGATGGCGCAGGAATGTCGGCGTGTGTTGCTCCGAGAGCTTGATTTCCGTCTTGAAGCTCAGCACGCCGCCCGGTTTCGTCAGCAGTTTCTCGATGATCCAAACATCCGAGTGCCTGGGGTGGTTTGGGAGCTCAGCACCAGGCGCGTGCTGTGTCTCGACTACTTACCAGGGATCAAAATCAACGATCGTGCGGCGCTTTTAGACGCTGGCATTGATCCCTCCAAGGTGGCGGAAATCGGCTCAGCGAGTTACCTGCAGCAGCTGGTGCGCTATGGGTTTTTTCATGCCGATCCCCATCCCGGGAATTTGGCGGTGGCGGCCGATGGAGCGCTGATCTACTACGACTTCGGGATGATGGGGCAACTTTCCGAACGCCTACGCAGGCGGTTGGGGGGGATGGTGAGAGCGGCTGCGGCAAGGGATGCTGCGTCCCTTGTGGATGAGATGCAAGCGGCTGGCGTCATCGCCACGGGTGTTGATGTGGGGCCGGTGCGGCGCTTGGTGCGTTTGATGCTGAAGGAGGCGCTCACGCCGCCATTCAGCAGCTCCGTGATTGACAAACTCTCGGGCGACCTTTACGAACTGGTGTATGGGCAGCCGTTCCGCTTGCCAGTGGAGCTGATTTTTGTGATGCGTGCCCTTTCCACCTTTGAAGGGGTCGGCAAAAGTCTTGATCCCGGCTTTAGCCTTGTAGCGATTGCCAAGCCCTATCTGCTGCCGCTCATGACTTCCAGTGGATCTGGCTCCAACGATCTTTTGAACGAATTTGGCCGTCAGGTCGGCGCTCTGAGTTCAAGAGCGGTGGGTCTTCCCCGTCGTCTGGATGAAAGCCTGGAGCGCCTGGAACAAGGGGATCTGCAACTCCAGATCCGCATGGGTGAGTCAGACCGTCAGTTCCGACGAATGGTGGCGGCTCAGCATTCGATCGGACAATCGGTCTTGCTTGGTGGCCTTGCTGTTGCAGCCGCTTTGATGGGTGCCAGCTCTCGTCCCCTCTGGGCATTGCTCCCATTGGGCGCGGCCCTTCCTGTTGGGATGGGTTGGTTCAAGCTGCAAATGAAACTGCGCCGGGATGGACGGATTGAGAATTTGTCAGGAACGGAACGTTGATCCTGATCGGCACTGTTTCTTTTAAGGATGAATGCCTTGTGTTGGGTTAATGGAACGATTGGCTCATTGTTCGAGCCGATCGATTGCTAAGTGACAATTGTCGAGCGCTATTTCTTCGAATAAAGCTCTCAATCCCTGCAGAATTGAAACTGCTTTATGTTGCTTTCGTTGGTGCTTGGAGTGGCAGCTCCAGCTCCTTGCATCCCTGATCTAGCGACAGACCTTCCGTTGAGATGCGTGGAGTTCGTCGGGTCAGCTGCATGAGCAGTGACCCTTTGCTCCTTTGCTGGTGTCCCCAGAGTGGGGACGAGGGATCTGGAGCCTTACTCGCGACCCCGTGGCCCTTGGCCTGTGGCACCGGCATACACCGCTTGATTGCCCAGTTCGTCCTCAATCCGAAGCAGTTGGTTGTATTTAGCGACCCGTTCGCTGCGGCTTAGCGAGCCAGTTTTGATCTGCCCGGCGCGCGTGGCGACGGCTAAATCAGCAATGGTGGTGTCTTCTGTTTCACCGCTGCGGTGGCTGATCACGCTGGTGTAACCAGACCGACCGGCCAGGTCGATGGCTTGAAGCGTTTCGGTGAGTGAGCCAATTTGATTCACTTTGATCAGGATTGAATTGGCGGTATTGGCATCGATCCCCTGCTGCAGGCGTTTGGTGTTGGTGACAAACAGGTCATCTCCAACGAGTTGAACGCGTTTGCCGAGGCGTTCGGTGAGCAGGGCCCAGCCGTCCCAGTCGTCTTCTGCTAAGCCGTCCTCGATCGAAATGATCGGGAAACGATTCACGAGTTGCTCCAGCTGGTCCACCATCTCGGCGCTGGAATAACTGCCGCCGCTAAAGGCATAGCGTCCGCCGCTGTAGAACTCGGTGCTCGCTACATCCAATGCGAGCGAAATTTGCTCGCCTGGCTTGTATCCAGCTTTTTCGATGGCCTGGACCAGCACTTCTCCGGCTTCCTCATTGCCCAGATCCGGAGCGAAGCCGCCCTCATCTCCCACCGAGGTGCTCATGCCTCGTTCGCTGAGCAGATTCTTCAGGGTGTGGAACACCTCCGTGCCCATTCGCAGGGCTTCCCTGAAATTGGGTGCTCCGTGCGGAACGAGCATGAACTCTTGGAAATCCAAGTTGTTGGCGGCGTGGGCGCCTCCATTGATCACATTCATCAAAGGCACCGGCAGCAGCGTTGCCATGGGGCCTCCCAGATAGCGATACAGAGGCAGGCCGAGGCCATTGGCGGCGGCGCGAGCTGTGGCCATGCTCACCGCGAGGATCGCATTGGCACCCAGGCCTGATTTGTTGTCGCTGCCGTCGAGTTCAAGCATGGCTGCGTCCACGCTGGCCTGATCCAGAGCCGACAGGCCACAGAGCGCTGGAGCAATCCGATCTTCGATGTGATCGACGGCCTTGGTGACGCCCTTCCCCATGTACCGGTCGCCTCCGTCCCTGAGCTCATGGGCTTCATGGGCGCCGGTGCTGGCTCCGCTGGGGACAATGGCGCGGCCACTGGCACCGCCTTCCAGCAAGACCTCTGCTTCCACAGTGGGGTTCCCACGGGAATCCAAGACCTCCCTGGCCACGATGGTGTCGATGACGAGATCGAGAGAATCGAGCACGGGCGGTGGTGATAAGACTGAACAGATCTTATGGAACGCCCCCTGCCGCGTCTCTTTGTGCTTTGGCAGCATGGAGGCATAACAGGCGGACTCAGCAGCATGCGCATGCTTCACACCATGCTCAGGGTGGGCGATTTGGAGAAATCAATCCGTTTCTACACCGAGGTGTTGGGGATGCAGCTTCTGCGTCGGAAGGACTATCCCTCCGGTCGCTTCACGCTTGCGTTTGTGGGATACGGGGATGAGCGCGACAACACCGTTCTTGAGCTCACCCATAACTGGGATACGCAGGAATACTCCCTTGGGGATGGCTATGGCCACATCGCCCTTGGTCTCGATGACATTGATACCGCGTGCATTGCGATTGCAGAAAAAGGTGGGCGGATTGTCCGTGAGCCAGGTCCGATGAAACATGGCAACACTGTGATTGCGTTTGTGGAGGATCCAGATGGTTACAAGGTGGAGCTCATTCAGCTGTCCTCCCGATCAGACGCGGCCTAATCGCGCCCCAACCCAATGACATCCACCTCCCGCACCAGCCTTGAGCCTCCGATCAGCCTGACGTCAGAGCCTGATCGCTTCAGTGATGACGCATGGGAGCTGTTGCTGTCTGGGCAGGATGTGGCCCGTCGTTGGCGTCATGAGGATCTCGATGTTGAGCATCTTCTTCAAGTGCTCTTCAGCGATGAGCGTTATCGACGTGTCGCTGGGGCTTTACCTCTGCCGATGGATCGCCTGCTCGATCGACTCGAGGGCTTTTTGGCTGAGCAGCCGATGGCGCGGGGCGAAGATCTGTTCGTTGGCGAGGATCTCGAATCCTTGCTGGAGGAGGCGGATCGGGTGCGCTCGCTTTGGGGCTCCCGTGTAATCGATGTCTCCCACCTCTTGATTGCGATGGGGCGCGATCCTCGTGTGGGTGCGGAGTTGTTTGCTCAATTTGGTCTGCCCGCCGATCGGCTTGAAGCAGAGCTGACACGAGCGCCCGATCGGTCGGCTTCAAGCGTGGTCGCGCCTCCTCCCCCGAGGTCGCGCCCCCCCGCAGCCTCTCCAGCGCAGATGCCTTCTGTGCAGATGCCTCCCGTGCAGCCGGCTTCAGCTCCGCCACAACAAGGGCAAAGGGTTGCATCGCCTCCTCCCCAGGGCGATGGCATGGATCGCTCTGATGCATTGGTCAGCGAGCCGACAGCGCTGGAGAGCTACGGCCGTGATCTCACCGCTGCTGCGGCCGCTGGACTGCTCGATCCAGTGATCGGCAGGGACGGCGAGATTCGCAGCTTGATCAAGGTGCTGTCGCGACGCGGCAAAAACAACCCGGTCTTGATTGGTGCGCCTGGAGTGGGCAAGACCGCTGTGGCAGAGCTCCTGGCGCAACGGATCGTTGCTGGTGAGGTGCCGGAATCCCTGCAGGGCTTGCGGCTTGTTGCCCTTGATGGCGGTGCCCTCATCGCTGGAGCCAAATTCCGCGGTCAGTTCGAGGAACGTCTTCGGGCCGTGCTCGATGAGGTGAGCGATCCGGAAGCGGCCGTTGTGTTGTTCATTGATGAGCTCCACACGGTGGTGAACAGTGACCGATCCAGTGCGGATGCGGCCAGTTTGTTGAAACCAGCCCTCGCACGCGGGGAGTTGCGTTGTATCGCTGCCACCACTCCAGAGGACTATCGCCGCACCGTGGAGAAGGATCCGGCCTTGAACAGGCGCTTTCAGAAGGTGCCGATTCAGGAACCATCGATCGAACTCAGTGTGGAGATCCTCCGTGGATTGAAGGAGCGCTATGAGCTGCATCACGGGGTGACCATCACCGATGAGGCGGTGATGGCGGCTGCGCAGTTGGCGGACCGCTACATCAGTGACCGCTGTTTACCGGACAAGGCGATCGATTTGATCGATGAAGCCGCTGCTCAGCTGAAGATGGATGTGACCTCCAAGCCCCAGGTGGTGGAGGATGCCGAGGCTGATCTCCGCCGAGTGGAGTTGGCGGTTCTCGCTGCGGAGCACGCGCCGGAAGGGGAGCGGGTTCAGCTCCAGCGCAATCGTCTTGAGGCGTCTGACCAACTTGGTCAGCTCCGGGAGCGTTGGCAGGCCGAACGCGAGCAGCTCGAGGAGTTGCGTCAGTTGCTTCAGGAAGATGAAGACCTTCGCCATGCCATTGCCGAAGCAGAACGGGACGGGAATTTGGAGGAGGCTGCCCGGCTTCAGTACGACCAATTGCATCGCGTCCAGCAACGCCGCGCTGATCTTGAACAGTTGCTGAGTCAGGCCCAGGAGGAGGGGTCTGCGCTGTTGCGAGAACAGGTGGAAGCGGCTGATATCGCTGATGTGGTGGCGCGTTGGACGGGGATTCCAATCCAGCGCCTTCTCGCTGGTGAGCGTCAAAAGTTGTTGGAACTGGAACAGCGCCTTGCCGAGCGGGTGATTGGTCAGCCGGAGGCGGTGCAGGCCGTAGCGGCGGCGATTCGTCGTGCCCGTGCTGGCATGAAAGACCCACGCCGTCCGGTGGGCTCATTTTTGTTTTTAGGACCGACAGGCGTGGGCAAGACGGAGCTCGCGAAAGCGCTTGGCGCTCTGTTATTCGACGAGGAGGAGGCTCTTGTTCGCCTCGACATGAGTGAGTTTATGGAGCGCAACGCTGTAGCGCGTTTGCTTGGGGCTCCTCCGGGGTATGTGGGCTACGAGGAGGGCGGCCAACTCACGGAGGCTGTTCGGCGTCGCCCCTATGCGCTGTTGCTGCTGGATGAAGTGGAGAAAGCCCATCCGGATGTGTTCAACGTGCTGCTCCAGGTGCTGGACGATGGACGGCTCACCGACTCGCAGGGACGGACCGTTGACTTTCGCCACACCGTGGTGGTGATGACCAGCAATCTGGCCAGTCGGGCGATTCTCGATTCGGCCCGACAAGCGCAATCGGGGGATGAGGCCGGAGTTGCTCAGGCGCTCCAGACCGCTGTGGACGATGCCTTGGCCCACCATTTCAGACCAGAATTTTTGAATCGGATCGATGAGGTCATTCGCTTCCGTCCGCTTGGGGTGGAAGATCTGGAGCGGATTGTGCGCTTGCAGCTTGACGATTTAGCCCACTTGCTCTCGGAACAAGGACTTGAACTGCGCGTGGATGATGCGGTGGCGCATGAATTGGCGACCCTGGGGTATGAGCCGGAATATGGCGCGAGACCGTTGCGTCGGGTGTTGCGTCGTCGCATCGAAAATCCGCTGGCGACCGAATTGCTGGAAGAGCGGTTTAACGGGGCTCAGGCGGTTCGGGTGTATTCCGGTGATACTTCAACCGAGTCGTTTCGATTCGAAGCGGAATGAACAGTTGATAAGCGTCCAGTAGGATGCTTGTTTGCCGTCACGTGCCCAAGGCACCGGCGTCAGTTCCGGCATCGCAAGATTCGTGACCAGCCCTACCTCCGAGGACACCGAAACAGCCTCCCCGCAAACACCGGCTGAAACAGGCCGAAGGGGTGGTTTTTTAGCTGCCTCCTTCGAAGAGCTCAAGCTGGTGGTCTGGCCCAGCCGTCAGCAGCTGTTCAGCGAATCAGTGGCTGTGATCTTGATGGTGAGCCTCTCGGCCGCGGCCATTTCAGCCCTCAGCCGTTTCTACGCTTGGGCTGCCTCTCAGGTGTTCCTTTGATCTGTTGCTTTCACAGCAGATCGCCTTTGTCCCAACTTTTTGTCCGCATCCGTGTCTGACCTCGATACAACCCAGCAGGAGAGCACCGAGGTGCTTGATCTGCCAGCACCCAATGAGGGAGAGGAAGGCACGCTTGAGTCGATGCCTGCACGCACATCGGTCGCCCGTTGGTATGCGGTTCAGGTGGCTTCCAGCTGTGAGAAAAAGGTCAAGGCCACCCTCGAGCAGCGTGCCGTCACGCTTGGGGTGAGCAATCGCATCCTTGAGATCGAAATTCCCGAGACACCAGCGGTGAAAGTCAAAAAGGACGGCAGTCGTCAATCCACCGAGGAGAAGGTGTTCCCCGGTTATGTGCTCGTCCGGATGGTTCTGGATGAAGACACGATGATGGCGGTGAGAAGCACGCCAAATGTCATCAACTTTGTGGGTGCTGAAGATCGTCGTGCCACGGGTAAAGCCCGTGGTCACATCAAGCCCCGTCCCCTGAGTCGTCAGGAGGTGGATCGTATTTTCAAGCGCGCAGCCGAGAAGAAGACCGTTGTCAAAGTCGATCTCGCAGAGGGCGATCAAATCCTTGTGACCGCGGGCCCTTTCAAAGACTTCCAAGGCGAGGTCATCGAAGTGTCTGGGGAACGCAGCAAGCTCAAAGCTCTGTTGTCGATCTTTGGTCGGGAAACTCCCGTTGAGCTTGAGTTCTCTCAAATCAGCAAACAAAACTGATTGATTCGGCGGCCGTCTCCTGCGGAGGACGGCCTTAGAAATGGTTCGCCATTTCGCCGCACCGCCCCCCGAGGTCGGTGATCCGCAGATGTTTAACTCCGCTTGCCGATGGCCAAGAAAGTCGTAGCTGTGATCAAGCTGGCCCTTCAGGCCGGCAAAGCCAACCCCGCACCACCGGTGGGTCCTGCCCTCGGTCAGCACGGGGTCAACATCATGGCGTTCTGCAAGGAGTACAACGCTCGTACCCAGGACAAGGCCGGATACGTGATTCCGGTTGAAATTTCGGTTTTTGAAGACCGCAGTTTCACCTTCATCACGAAAACCCCTCCTGCCTCGGTTCTGATTACCAAGGCCGCTGGAATTCCCAAGGGTTCCGGTGAGTCCGCTAAGGGCAGTGTTGGCTCCATCAATCGCTCCCAGCTTGAGGAGATCGCCAAGACCAAACTTCCCGACCTCAACTGCACCAGTGTTGAATCGGCGATGCGCATCATTGAAGGCACCGCCCGCAACATGGGTGTTGCCGTTAGCGACTGAACGCCTTGTGTTCGTTGTTTGTTCCGTTCACTGATTTCGGGGGAGGCCTCAGTGCCGTTCGAACCCCACACCTGTCATGCCAAAACTTTCCAAACGCCTGGCCAGCCTCGTTACAAAAATCGAGGACCGTGCCTATTCACCTCTTGAAGCCATTCAATTGGTCAAGGAGAACGCCAACGCCAAATTTGACGAAACCATGGAGGCGCATGTGCGCCTTGGGATCGATCCCAAATACACCGACCAGCAGCTGCGTACAACAGTTGCTCTTCCACAAGGAACGGGTCAAACCGTCCGCATCGCGGTGATTACCCGTGGTGAAAAAGTGGCTGAGGCCAAGGCCGCCGGCGCTGAACTCTCTGGTGATGAGGACCTTGTGGAGGCCATCTCCAAGGGCGAGATGAATTTCGACCTTCTGATCGCGACCCCGGACATGATGCCGAAGGTGGCCAAATTGGGTCGTGTTCTTGGTCCACGGGGCTTGATGCCTAATCCCAAAGCAGGAACGGTAACCACCGACTTGGCTGGAGCGATTCAGGAATTCAAGGCAGGCAAGCTTGAATTCCGTGCTGATCGCACCGGAATTGTCCACGTCCGCTTTGGCAAAGCAAGTTTCACGGCTGAGGCCTTGTTGGAAAACCTCAAGACCTTGCAGGAAACCATTGATCGCAACAAGCCCAGTGGCGCGAAAGGTCGTTACTGGAAAAGTTTGTATGTCACATCCACGATGGGACCTTCTGTCGAAGTTGATATTGCTTTGCTGCAGGATATCGAGCAGGAAGCTTGAACACAGTGATGTAAATTTATGGACTGGCACTAGCCAGTCCAAGGGCACGCGCCCGGCCTAAGACAGCAGGTTGTTCCATCTCAACAGCGTTGAGCATGTTTCATAAGTCCTGCCGAGGTAAATGCGACGATTTTTTCCCATTGGATTGGATCGACACGCGGCCTCGTCTCCCTCTGGAGCCCTGAAACGTCCGCGTGTCCAGCTTGTTCCTCCGATCTAATCCCTATGGGCCGCACTCTGGAGAGCAAGCAACAGATCGTCGAGGAGCTTAAACAGCTTCTTGGCGAGGCCGAAATGGCACTGGTCCTGGATTATCAGGGCCTCTCCATCAAGGAAATGTCTGATTTGCGGACTCGTCTGCAGGCCAGCAACGGCGTTTGCAAGGTGACTAAAAACACCTTGATGCGTCGTGCCATTGATGGTGACAGTGTCTGGTCAAGCCTCGACTCTCTTTTGAGTGGCACCAACGCCTTCATCCTTATTAAGGGTGATGTCGGCGGTGCTTGTAAAGCTCTGCAAGCTTTCCAGAAAGAGACGAAAAAATCCGAGACCAAGGGCGGCCTTTTCGAAGGCAAGCTCCTGTCTCAGGACGAGATCAAAGCTATTGGGGATCTTCCTTCCAGGGAAGTGCTCATGGCCCAGATCGCAGGCGCCATCAATGCAGTGACTACCAAGGTTGCTGTGGGTGTCAGCGAGGTTCCCTCCGGTCTTGCAAGAGCGCTCAAGCAGCACGCCGATAGCGGCGAGAGCTGAACGTCTTCGACCTCACTTTTTTTCCCTGATCTGTTGCTGATTCCCAATCATGTCTGCAAAAACCGACGAAATTCTTGAATCACTGAAGACACTCTCATTGCTTGAAGCTTCCGAGCTTGTTAAGCAAATTGAGGATGCTTTTGGTGTGTCCGCTGCTGCATCTGCTGGTGTAGTGATGGCTGCTCCTGGCGCTGCCGGTGGTGGTGAAGCGGCTGAAGAGAAGACCGAATTTGATGTTGTGCTGGAAAGCTTTGATGCTGCAGCCAAGATCAAAGTGCTCAAGGCTGTTCGCGAAGCCACAGGTCTCGGCCTGGGCGATGCCAAGGCCATGGTCGAGGCTGCTCCAAAGGCCATCAAGGAAGGTGTCTCCAAGGATGACGCTGAAGCCTTGAAAAAGGCCATCGAAGAGGTGGGTGGCAAGGTCACCATCAAGTGATCTGTTGGAGCCCTTGCTTCTAAGCAACAGGGCTCTATCCCTCCAATCATCCCTAGCCGGTTCTCTGAACCGGCTTTTTTGATGGCCTCCAGCCTGCGGCTTTTGCCCATAAAAAAACCCTGCCAAAGGCAGAGTTTTTAAAGAACAACGCATTCAGGAGTCTTTCCTTGTTTCGACCCTGAAGAGGCGAACAGCACTCCTCACAATTGGAACCTAAGCAGATTTGCTTGGTTGGGGTGATGGCAGGTTGTCGCTCATCCAACTGTCCCTGATGCTTTGTTTAAGGGCGGAATGGAATCACTTCAAGGGGGATGGGCCCCTTCCCGGCGTAGCTGGATGGGGATCGTGGTGCCCTTGGCGCTTGGGCCACTGTCGCCATCGGAACCGAACGGCTTGGACGATTTGAGGCCTTTGCTCGCAATTGATTGAGCGATTCACTGTTGGCGAAATACACGTGGCTCAGGGTTCGCCCCTGATAGGCCCGACGCTCCAGTTGCCAACCTGGTTCCAGTTTGAGTTTAACGAAAGCATCTTTGTTGCGTCTGGCTTGTCGGGCCCTGGCTACGACGACTGCTGTGCTGCGGTTGGGGTCCAGGGCGTGAAGCTCCAGCCCCCGTTGTCCTTGTCGAAGGCGTAAGCGAACCGATTTTTGTGTGTCTTCTCCTGCCGTGCGCAGTGAATATCCATTGCTATCGAGATAGCGGCTGCAAATGCCCGTGAAGTCAAAGCTGTTCAACGATGGTTCAACCAATCCATCGGCTTGATCTTTCCAACAAAGAGGACGGGCTTTGATCTGCTCAAGCACCAACAGTTTCCAGCTGTCACGACCAACGGCGCGGGCCAGGATCGCAAACTGCTCTTGGTTGAGGGGCTTGCTGTCAAATAGCGATCGGGTCCCCCCTGGCAAGGCAGCGGAGCTGGCCCCCAGGATCAGGGCTGTTCCAGTCAAAAGGAGCCGCCGGAGGTAGGTTCGCCGCATAAACGGGGGCTCCAAAGTGGAGAACAACGACCTGTTGTACCGAACATCCGGTGGTGGAATCAATGGCTGATGGACCTGATGGACGTGGTCGCGTCGTGGCAGCAGCGACGGATGGTGCCTGCAGTGGCAACCCAGGGCCTGGTGGCTGGGGTGCGTTGATTCGTTTCGAAGACGGGAGTGTGGAGGAATTTGGCGGTGCGGATCCGGCCACGACCAACAACCGGATGGAGTTACAAGCTGCGCTTGCCACGTTGCAACGCCTGGCTGAATTACCGCTTCATCCCGATCTCACCCTGCGCACCGACAGCAAATACCTGATCGATGGGCTGAGCCGTTGGATGGCCGGTTGGAAGCGCAAGGGCTGGCGCACTGCGGCTGGTAAGCCAGTGCTCAACCAGGATCTCTGGCAGGCGCTGGATCAGGCTCGGCTTGCAGAGGTGCCGCTCAGCTATGTGAAAGGTCACAGCGGAGATCCTGACAACGACAGGGTGGATCAAATTGCGGTGGCGTATTCCAAAGGCCGGGCGCAAACGCCTCCACCTTCAGTTGCGCCACCTTCAGTTGCCCCACCATCCGCGGCCCCGACTCAGCCCTTGGCGGATCCGGCGCCTGCGTCTCTGCAGAAGCTCCTCACGCGAATGGAATTGGCGGATCGCCTGGCATCCGGAGGGTATGCGTTAACGGCTGTGGAGTTGGCTCAGTTGGTGGAACAGCCCCTCAATCGTTTGTCAGAACGTCAAGGTTCTTGGCGTTGGCGTGACTGGATGGTGGAGCCTATGGAGAATGATCGCTGGCGGTTGCGACGCGACCCGGCAGGATCGAAACAGACCTAGGAGCCCAGATGGCTGATGCGTCATCCCCCGGGGTGCTATCCACCGCCGGCTTTTATCGGCGCTGGTTGGGCCCCCAATTGGCTCGTGATGAGGGGGTGGATGCAGAACAGCTCAGCCAGACAGCGTTGCAAGCCCTTGCTCAGGTCAGCTTGCGCCGCCGTTGGCCTGGGATCTCATCCGTGTTGGAGGGCGTTGCCACGGAGCTTCAGCGTCGGGATCTGCGACTCGAGCAAGTTCTGTTTGGCTGTCGATTCAGCAATCCAGTGGGTTTGGCGGCGGGGTTCGATAAAAACGGAGTTGCAGCTGGGGTTTGGGATTGCTTTGGGTTCGGATTTGCCGAAGTGGGCACCGTCACTTGGCATGGTCAACCAGGCAACCCCAGGCCCCGCCTGTTTCGTTTAGCCGCGGAACGGGCTGCTCTGAACCGTATGGGGTTCAACAACAACGGTGCTGAGGCGATGCAACGCACCCTTGAGCGGCAGGCGTTGCCGGCGCCAGGTCATCGCCCAGCGGTGCTTGGGATCAATTTCGGGAAGTCGAAACTCACGCCTCTGGACCAGGCCCCTGATGACTACGCCGCGTCATTGGAATGTCTGGCGCCCATGGCGGACTACGCCGTGATCAATGTGAGCTCTCCCAATACTCCTGGCTTGCGAGATCTGCAGGATTCAACCCAATTGCGTCGTTTGGTTGAGCGCTTGCGTCGGCTGCCCGCTTGCCCGCCCCTGCTGGTGAAGATTGCGCCGGATCTTGAGGACGATGCCATTGATGGCATCGCTCGATTGGCCTACGAGGAGGGTTTGGCCGGTGTGATTGCTGTGAACACCAGTCTGGATCGACTGGGCTTAGGCCAGCGGCTGATCGTGCAGACCGGCCGCACCCTCGCAGAAGAGGCGGGTGGCCTCAGCGGGGACCCTCTGCGTCATCGCGCTGTAGAAGTGATTCGGCGACTGCGTGCCAGTGCCGGTCCGGCTTTGCCGTTGATTGGTGTGGGGGGGATCTCATCGGCCGAGGCGGCCTGGGAACGCATCGCTGCTGGAGCATCCCTCGTGCAGCTTTACACCGGTTGGATTTTTGAAGGTCCTGATTTGGTTCCACGCATCCTTGAGGGTTTGATCAGCCAGCTCGATCTCCATGGCTTTCGCCATCTGAGTGAGGCGATCGGAAGCGGCGCGCCCTGGAAGTAGTCGATACGCTTCCTGCACATCCTTCAGACGCATCGAGGAGCAGAACTTGGAGCTGGCTGATCTGCGCGATCGCTTCCCTGCCCTGGACGGCCTGTTGGTTCGGATCATCGGCTTCTTCGCGCCACGGCGTGTGGTTCTTGCTGCTTCTGACCGTGTTCTCAGTTTGGCGTGGTGGGATCAGGGTGAGCAGCAAATCATTCATCTCGATCTTCCCCCCGATCTCTGTGCAAAGGGGGTGCCCTTCCAACGCCAAGTGCTGGCTGACATGGTTGCCGACCTTTTGGTGGAACAAGGTGTGGCGCCGGTCACTGTGGATCTGGAACTGTTGTTGCCTTTTCCGAGTTGTCATTGGCGATTGCTGGAAGGTGCCCCTGGTCTGGAAGATGCCATTTCGCTTCGTGCGATTGCGCCTGAGATGAAGTGGCCGCTGCAATGGACGGAGTCTTACCTCGCTTTGACCTCGTTGAAAGACAAGGAGATGGCGATGGTGGTGGGAGTTGATCGCCTGACCTTGCAGGCTTGGATCGATACGGTGGCATTAGCAGATCTCAATCTCTGCCAAGCGGAGTGGCTGTTGGTTGCTGCTTGGCGAGCACTGCAGGCTCTCAACGCACCCCTCAAAGGAGAGTGGGCCTGGCTGATTGAGTCGGAAGGGGTTTGGCGTTTTGTGTTGCTGTGCGATGGCCTGCCGGAGTTGGATGTTGGCTTGCAAGCCACGCAGCTTCCGTCCATCAGAGAGGAGGTGCTGTTCCTGCTCGAGGCATGGGATCAGAAACAACGGCAGGCTGGTGCAAGGCGCAGCTGGTGGATTACGGCAGGGCCAAGATGGAAGGGACGTTGGGCGGAAGGTCATGGTGCTGGTCTCCAAGGCCCGCTTGTTTCAGATGGTGAGATGTCACTGCTTCAGTTGGCCTTGAAGGCTCCTCCCGCGGAGATCGCAGCGTGAGGGGACAGGTAGGAGCCCCTGTTGATTTGCTCCGGGAGCGGCGCATCGAGTTGGGTTTGCCTGCTCAGCCCGCCCCGTTTGTTCCCACCCGCCTTTTGTTGCGTCGAGGTGCGTTGCTGGGTGGGGCTGTGTTGTTAGTGAGTGGAGCCATCACCGCAGCTGTGAACTGGCGGGGACAGCAGCAACAGCAGCAGCTGGAGGCGCTGGCGCCGACGGCACAACGCCTCGCCTCGGCAGAAGCGCAGCTGCGGCGGCTGAGCACCAAGACCGCCGCGGTGAACAAGGACACCACCAAGATTGCGCAACAGCTGGTGGCGTTCCCCGGCGGATCTCCCCTGTTGGAGCAGCTCCGACGCGTGACTCCTGTTGGCGTTCAGTTGCAGGAGTTGTCGGTTGGTCAGGCGCAGATCCAACTGTCTGGCAAGGCGCAGATTGGAGCGTCCCCAGGGCCTCTTGAACGCATCAATGCCTTTGCACTCTCCCTGTCTCAACTGCCCATCACCTTGGAAAAGGGCGTCAAGGTGATGAAAATCACGCGGGAGGACGGGGATGATTCTGCCGTGACCTTCAGTGTGGACTGGGCTTTGAATCCCACTGCTCGTTTATCCCTGATTCAGCTTCAGGAACTGGGAGCGATTGGTTTGGCAGAGCGCTACCGGCTGATCGAGCAGCGTGGGGTGCCGTTGTGACGAATCTGATTGGTAGTGGAAGTCCATGGCAAAAGCATGTGACTCGTCAACGGGTGTTGGTTGGTGCCCCATTGCTGATGGGTGTCTTAGTAGGTGCCGGGCTGTTTGCAACTTTTGGACTTCCCCATTGGCTGGCATCAGGGGAACGGACGCGTCGAATCGGTGCGCTCAAAGTGCAGCAGCAGTCGCTGCCGTTGATCGCGGCTCGGATCAAGCAAGAGCAACAAAAGCTTGTGGCGGCCCAACAACAGCAAGATCTGGTGGTGAATTTGGTGGCGGGCCGCGGCGAGATCGAGACCTTCCTCACTCAGTTGAGTCGTATGGCGACGGAAACGGGTGTGGTCATTGAACGCTACGAGCCCGCTGCAGCCGCTCCTGGTGTGACGGATCCTCCCGAGCAGGGAACCAACAATCAGGACGAAGCAGGTGAGGGCAAGGCCCAAGCCCCTCCAGACATTAAGGGCTATGAGAAAACGGCGGTGCTGCTGCAAGTGAGTGGCCCCTATGTGCGGGTGCTGCAGTTCTTGCGCGCTATGGAGACACTGGAACTCTTGGTGCAGCCCAGTGATCTAGAGCTCAAGGCCGTCCCGCCAGAGACTAATGCTGAGGGATTCCCTGCGGGGCCACCCTTGACCGAGCTCAAGCTAAGGCTGAGCTTTTTTGACAAGACCACGGATGGGGCTCAGGGCGCAAAAGAATCTGTGGAATCCGTGCCTCCATCCAGGGTCAGGGCGCCATCCTGAATCGTCCTAATCCTGCGCTTGAGGGCTGGCTCTTAAGGGTTTCTCTCGATACCATCCGCCCATAGTGTTTATGAATCAGGCGTGGGCATGCCCTCAAGACCCTCGCGGCTGATTCCTCTCGCTTTGATCGGCAGCCTCGCATTCGCTGAATGTGATCTGGTGTTGGGACTTGGTGGTTCCGGTGCGCTCCGCGCTCAGAGCCAGGGATCCCTGAACATGCGCGTGCGTCGCAGCAGTGAGGGTGTGGAACTTGTCATTGAAGGAGTTGGAGATCAGCCCGTTCTGCAGCAGCGCCTGAACGGCTCCGTTTGGGAGGGGCGTTTGCAGACACAAGGCGAGCCCGGGGTGCGCAATGGTCAGGTCCGCCTCTCCGACCGTGCCGTTGGGATTGAGTCCGCCACGCTGGTTGGTAGCGGCAGCACTTATGAACTCAAACTGAAGCCAGTGGCTGGAAGGCCTTTGCAGGATCCGCTGGTCAGCGCGGATGGCCGCAATCTGATCCTCACCTTTTCCGGGTTGGGGGCAGCTCCCACGCTTCAGACGGGCCGCCTCAACCTGAACACGCCGGGGCGTGTGCCTCAAACGCAGTACGCCCCCCCTCTTCGTCCAAGGGCTGTGGCACCACCGCTCGGCGATATGGCAGTGGGAACAATGGTGCTGCAGAACCGTAGCTTTGTGAATGTGAGCGGGCCACCGGTGACACTCACACTCAACAATGCTCCAGCTAAAGATGCCTTGATGGCTTTGGCAAGGTTGGGTGGTTATGGCTTTGTCTATGTGGCTGATGAGTCTGATTCGGGATCTGCCCCCAGTGCCGCTGGCAATGTGCGGACCGTTTCCATGTCCTTCCACCGTGAGAGTTATGCCAGAGCCTTGAATGGGGTGTTACTGGCCTCTGGGTATCAGGGCAAGCTGGACGGGCGGACTTTGTTGGTGGGAACTGCGGTGTCTGCCAAGACCTTTGGGCCGCAGGTGTCAAAGATCTACAGGCTCAATCAGGCGAGTGCGACATCGGCAGCAGATTATTTGGCAAGCCTGGGTGCTTCAATCAGCAAGGTCATTACCACGCGATTAACGTCACAGGAAACAGCTTCAACAGGGACGCCAGCCAATAATACGGCTAACTCCACGGCCAGTACAACAACACTCAGTAGTGTTGAAACCTATGGAGCATCAATCGGCCCTTTGCGAGGATTAACTGGAACCACCGATTCGCGTCTGCAGACAATTACATTGGTCGGAGACTCCAGGCTTGTTGCGATTGGAGAAAGCTATTTGAAGAAAATTGATTTGCGTCAGAGGCAAGTGGCGCTAACCGTGCAAATTCTTGATATCAATCTCAACAATGATTCTGAAATAAATAACAGTTTTGCGTTTCGGACTGGTAATACATTTATTGTGAGCAGGGACGGTGAATTGCTCGCCAATTTCGGAGCCTACAAGCCACCTGGAAGTCCTGAAGGTGGCTTGCCTGGTCCTTATTCAGGATCGGAAAATACCACTCCTTTAACGGCTACCGGGTCGCTAAACGGAGATGGAGATTTTCTTGATGAACCCAGGTCAGCATTTCCTTTTCCAGGATCAAGCAGTTCAATTGATGGAACACGCGTGGGTCCGTTTCGTCCCAAGTTCGGTACATTTAAGAATCCTCTGCAGCCAGGCGTGACTGCGGTTACTGAGGATGGTATTGAGCGTGGCTCTCCATCACGCTTCCAGTATCCAGAAAATCAGTTTTTTGACTTCCTAAGGGCGCAGATTCAATCTAGTTCAACCAAAGTATTGGCCAACCCGACGCTGATTCTGCAGGAAGGTGTTGAAAAGTCTCTCGGTAGTGATGCAGGAAAAATCTCTTCCGATGGCAAGATTGGTAGAGAGAACAGTAACGAGTCATTGGTGGCCGTAGGTAGTAGATTGATTACTGGATATAATGTAAAGCAAGATGGTAATGGTAATTCATTCTGTGAACCTAAATTTTCCAATGCTGGACTCACTTTTGGTGCGAGGGTGGAAAAAATTGATGATAATGGGTTCGTTTCTTTCTCGCTGTCCCCAGAGATTTCAGCTTCGACAGAGACTAGGCCGGCGGGAAATTGTGGAAGTGTAAGTGTGATTAACAGTCGCACTCTCGATACTGGCGTTGTCCGTGTCCGTGATGGACAGACTTTGATCCTCACTGGTGTGATTTCGGACTCAGATATTCAACAAGTTAAAAAATGGCCAATTCTTGGTGACTTGCCGTTGATTGGACAGTTTTTCCGTAATTCCTCTGGAGATCGAACGAAGAACGAATTAGTGATTCTCGTGACCCCTCGAATCATCAATGACGAGCAGGGAGGTCGCTTTGGTTACGGTTACAGGCCAAGTCTTCCTGCAGCCAGGCAAGTGATGAGCAGTTTTTAGGGGGAAGTTGAATCATTGCTTCTCCCCAACGTCAAAGGCCTAACCCCAGTGGAATCAGTGCCTTGGCTGCCAATGGGGCAAGCATCTTGAACCCATTGATGGTTCCTTCCAGAAGCTGATTGCCGAGACCGTTGCCAGCTTTTTGCTCTGTTGGTTCGAACCGGCGCGTGCTGATTGAATCGGCAGCGTTGTAGAGCTGGTTGGCCCAGGCATCGGCCCCTTGTTGTTCATACAAGACGGCGGCGTAACGGAAGTCCTGCTCCGCGAGCTGGTCTTTGGCCTGTTCGCTGCGGCTGATCCCCCGTGCCACCCAGCTCAGGGGCTCCTCTGGGGTGCGCAGGATCGCTGCACTGAACAGCTGCTCAGCCTCAGACCAACGGCCAGATTGCGAGGCTTCCACCCCGGCGTTGTGCAGAGCGGCATGGCTCTGCATCGCTCGGTTGATTCCTGTTGCGCCCTGCCAGTGGGCTTCCTCCAAAGCGTTTGGACTCAGCCGGGCACCACTGAGATCGGCATCGCGCAGGTCGGTGCCATGCAAGACGCTGCCTTCGAGATTGGCGCCACGGAGGGAAGCCCCGCGCAAGCTGGTAAAGCTGAGATTGGCCCCGCTCAAGTCAGCCCCATCCAATTGGGCTTCGCCGAGATTGGCTCGCTGCAAGCGCGCGTCCCTTAGGTCGGCATCGCGTAGATCGGCATGCACAAGGTCGGCATCGGCCAGACGGCAGTTGCGGCACTCACCGTCCTCGAGCACTTTGATGAGATCGTCCATGTTCTCGGCATGCACAGGGATGGCGATCAGCCATAAACCCAGCAAGGGCATCCAGCGGGACGGGTTCAACACGTGAACTTGCTTGGTTGTACTGCGTTGTATCGGCCTTCTTGGTCTACGTCGACCTTGGCTCCGAGAGGAGTCGGGGCAGGATGGGTGAATCCAGCACCAGCCGGCGTGAGTAACCGCCTTCCTCCCCATGGAGGCAATCTCAGCCAGGAAGCCCAGCGGCTGGGGATGCAGCCCTCCCAGCTGCTGGATGCCAGCGCTTCCTTGGTTCCATTTCGTCCCCCTCGCGCTCTGCGTAGGGCTCTCGCCTCTGCCATTCAGGGTCAGGCCCTGCGTGATTATCCCGACCGCTCTCAGGCTGATTTGCGCTCGGCGATCGCCTCATGGCATGGGCTGGATCCTGAGCAGGTGCTGGGAGGGAATGGGGCCGCGGAATTGTTCACCTGGGCGGCTCGTGATGCCACCGCCGCTGGGCTCAGTGTTCTGCCACAGCCTGGATTTGCCGACTATTCCCGCGCTTTGGCCTGCTGGGGTGGCGCGATAAAGCAGCAGCCTTTGCCTTTGGAGTGGGGCGATGGTTGGCCGCAACCCTTCCCGTTGGCTGCCTTAAGCGAGGCGAGCGATGTCATCTGGATCACCAATCCTCACAACCCCACCGGTCAGCTTTGGAGCCGTGCTTCGTTGGAACCCTTGCTGGCTCAATACGAGCTGGTGATCTGTGATGAGGCCTTCCTGCCCCTGGTGCCAGGGGGGGAAGATCAGTCGTTACTGCCCTTGGTGGCAGACCACCCCAATCTTGTGGTGATCCGCAGTCTCACGAAATTGTTTGCGATTGCGGGTTTGCGTCTTGGCTATGCCGTGGCGGCACCCGATCGTCTGCAGCGATGGCATGGATGGAGAGATCCCTGGCCGGTGAATGGCTTGGCGATTGCGGCTGGAGTGGCTGTGATGAACGACCCAGTTGGCTTGCAGCGTTGGCAAGGCCGCGTTCAGCAGTGGGTGCAACAGGAAGGCACGTGGTTTCGGGCACAACTCGATGCCATTCCTGGAGTCAAGCCTTACCCCTCAGCTGCCAACTATCTGTTGATTCAAGGAGAGCAGTCCTTGCTGGAGCTGCGCGAGCAGCTTGCGCAACAGGGCGTTTTGCTCCGGGATTGCCGATCCTTCCAATGTCTGGGGGAGTGTTGGCTGCGGATTGGCTTGCAAGATCGGCGAGGCAATCAACGCATCCTTCGCGCGCTCCAGCGTGCTCAGGCCAACAGGGCTTGGAGCAGGGCCACCAGCTTCTGATCCGCATCCTCCACGCCAAGTTCCCGCATGGCCTGCCCCATCTCGGGCAGTGGATTAGCGCCTGAATCGCCTCCCTGCAGTTTGGATCCGAGCAGGCGCCAAACCGTGTCGCGAAGAGTCGTCTCGCTCGGGTCGTGTTGATGCACGATCACGGCAGCGGCGATGGCGGCTGCACACACAGCGTTGGCGTCTTGATGGCGATCGGCGGCTTGGGGGAAGGGCACCAGCACGGTGGGTGTTCCGCTCACGGCAAGTTCGCTCAAGCTGCCTGCACCGGCTCTGCTGATGGCGAGGTCGGCGTGTTGGAGCAGGGCCGGAATCTCATCACTGAACCGTCGCTCCACCAGCAAGGGGTGTGCGATGCAACCCACGTCGGGGTCATGGCTGCCGGTGAGATGCACGATGCGGCAGCCGCCATTGAGCAGGGAGGGAAAAATCACGCGCGTCATCCGATTCAGCCCCAGAGCGCCTTGGCTGCCGCCAATCACCAAAAGCAGGGGGCCGTCGCCCTGAGGCACCCACTCCGGTAGGGAGTGTTGCTGGAGAAAAGCAGCCCGAACCGGGGTGCCGGTCACCACCGCTCGGCAGCCAGGGATGCGTGGTGCGGCCGCTTCAAGCCCCACGGCAACGCGGGTGCAAAAGCGTCCCAGCAAGCGTGTGACCCGGCCGGGAATGGCATTGGATTCGTGAAGCACCACGGGGATCCCGCACCATCGCGCTGCCAAAATGGCTGGTGCAGCGATGTATCCGCCTGTGGTGAAGACCGCATCAATGCCTTCCCGTTGGATCAGGCGGCGGATGCCGCCGCTGGCGGCCAGCAATTGGATCAGTTGGATCAGTTTGCTCAGTCCTCGACCTTGCAATCCACCGGCTTTGACGGTGGTGAGGGGGTAGCGGCCTGGGACCAGGCTTGTTTCCAGGCGGTCGGGAACGCCCACCCAACGCACGCTCCATGGCTCCGGCAGGGCATCCGCAACGGCAAGGGCCGGAAACAAGTGCCCTCCGGTGCCGCTGGCAGCAACTAGAAGCCGAGGCATGAGGACGAGCAGGATGAGAAAGAGCGACTTAACTTAAAGGCACTCAGGGGTTGTCTTTCATGTCTCGGGCTCTCCGTGCCTCGTTGGTGTCATTTCTGCTTGGCTCCGCTCTGGCACTCCCCTTGTCCGGGCGGGCTGTGACCCAAGCTCCGTTTGATTTGAGTGAGCGGTTGGAAACCGCCCTCAATCAGTCAGAGGGAAATGTTGCCGCGTTGAAGTCTCTGTTTACGCCGGAGCAATTCGCTGGCCTGGAGGAGCGTTATCGCCTGTTCAGCAGCCGTTTCCCTCAGCTGAATTGGTCGGTGAGGCCCGGCACTGCCACCTCAGATGGTCGCTCGACCATGCGGATTGCCGTCAGCGGGAGACGCCAGCAGGATGGCTTGAGTTTTTCCTTTTATGCGAATCAGCATCTCGCGGTGACCACGGACAGCGGCTTGATTACGAATCAGGAAATTCTGAGCGATCAATCGGTCATGACCACTGCCAAGGAGTCTCTGCCGATCAGCTTGCTCATTCCCGACAGTGTGCTCACCGGCAGTCGCTATGACGTTGATGTTGTGGTGGACAAGCCCTTGGGTGATGCACTGTTGGCGGGTGGTTTGATCGCCCTCACCCCTGAGCAGGTGTTGGGGCAAGAAAGTCCAGATATCCAGCTTAAGCCTCTCGGCGGGGGCGGCTTATTTAAGTCAGTGCAAGCTCCATTGCAACCCGGCATCCAAACGTGGGCAGCGTTGTTGGTGCACCCAGAGGGTGTGGTGAGCGTCAGCAAGCAGGTGCGCGTTGTCGATGACAAACGCCAGCTCCAGCCTTAATGGGGATCAGCTGGGTAGCAACGCCTTAGCGCGGACACATCGGCGTTTCCGAGCCCCTGTTGCATGAGTTCCGACTCTTGTTCCAGGACGCGTTGCGTGATGGGGAGTTCCAACTGCTGCTCCTTGGCGGCCTCCAGCGCGATCTTGAGATCTTTGTGATGGAGTGCGAGCTTGAAGCCGAGCGGGTAGTGATCCGCAAGCATCGCGGCTGAACGATGTTGCAGGGCCCATGACCCCGCGGCTCCGTGCTGCAGGGCGGTCACCACCTGGTGCATGGGCAGCTGGAGATGTTGCCCCAGGGCGATGGCTTCTGCCACAGCGGCATAGCTGCCGGCCACCAGCACCTGGTTCACCGCTTTGACCTGTTGGCCGCTGCCAACGGGCCCGAAGTGATGAATCGAGCCACCGATCACCTCCAAGAGCGGCCTGGCCTGCTCCAGTGCCATGGCTTCGCCACCACAGAGCACGGTGAGGTTGCCGGCTTTGGCGCCTTCCGTTCCTCCGGTGACAGGCGCATCGATGTAGTGCACGTTGCGTTCCGCGAGCCGTTTCGCCATCGCTTCCGCTGTGGCTGGCGCGATCGTGGAGCAATCGATCACCAAGCCTCCTGGTGCGAGGGCAAAGCCTGCTCCGTGCTCTCCCCATAGCACCGCTTCCACGGCGGCGTCATCGCTGACGCAGAGCAACAGGGCTTGGCAGCCGCCGGCGGCTGCGGCGGGGGAGGCACAGCAGACAGCCGCTGCTGAGGAGTCACCTGCTTGCAGGCTTGGATCGCTCTCTGCGATGCGGCTGCGGGTGTGCACATGAAGCCTGTAGCCGGCTTCGCGCAGGTTGATCGCCATGGGTAACCCCAGAGCGCCGAGCCCCACCATGGCCACCGCAGCAGGCGAATTCATAGGCGCATGGTTGGTCGACAGCTGATTCATTTTTCCAGGCATCGCATCCGCGCATCGCATCCAGGCATCGCATCCGCGCATCGCAGTGGAGCGGCATGATCAAGCGTCCTGGTTAGATCCGGTCATGCTTGAGGCCCATTTTGGTCAGACTTTGACGGAATCTTGCTTTCAGGATGAATGCGTTGTGTGAATGATTCCCATGGTTACGCCTAAGCATTGGAAGCGGTATCTGGTCATCCCTTGTGCCGCGTTTGCCGCCGCCGCTCTCCACCCCGCTACGGGATGGGCTGAGTCTCCAATGAAGTCGCGCGCGGCTCGATTAACACTTACGGATGCGCAAAAGCAGCAGCTTTTTGAGGCACGGCGCCGCTGGGAGTTGAGCAGTTTTGATCAGCAAAAGGCTTTGTTGGCAGCCAAGCAACGATGTATTCAATCGGCCAACACCATCGATGCCTTTCGGGTGTGTCAGCAGGAGCAACGCCAAGGCCGACGTGAATTATTTGAGGAGGCACGCGCTGCCATGACGGCTGAACGGCAGCGACTGGGACTTCCTCCTATGCCAGAGCGGCGAAGATTACAAAAAAAAGGCCGCTCCAATTGGAACGGCCCTGAATTCAGCTGATCGATCAGCTGATTGGTGTAGTGGTTTGAATCAAGCGGCGTCGTCCAGTGCGGCGACGCCGGGAAGCACCTTGCCTTCCAACAGCTCGAGGCTGGCGCCACCACCGGTGGAGATGTGAGACATCTTTTCGGCCAGGCCTGCTTTCTCAACGGCAGCAACGGAATCGCCACCGCCAATGATCGTGCAGCAGCCTTTCCCGCTGAGTTCAGCCAGGGTTGTGGCAATGGCATTCGTTCCAGCCGCGAACTTGTCGAACTCGAAGACGCCCATCGGGCCATTCCAGATCACGGTTTTGCAATCAGCTAGGGCAGCTTGGAACACCTTGATGGCATCAGGGCCGATGTCGAGGCCCATCCAGCCGTCGGGAATCGCTGTGACGTCTGCCACTTGGCTGTTGGCATCAGGAGCGAAGTTGTCGGCAAGCAACACATCGGTGGGAAGCAGCAGCTCAACGCCTTTGGCCTTGGCTTTGGCTTCCAATTCCTTGGCCAGTTCCAGCTTGTCTTCTTCAACGAGGCTCTTGCCGACAGCCAGACCGCGTGCTTTGTAGAAGGTGAAAATCATGCCGCCGCCGATCAGCACCTTGTCGCACTTGTCGATCAAGGCTTCAAGGACGCCGATCTTGCTGCTCACCTTGGAGCCACCAACGATGGCGGCCAAAGGACGCTTGGGCTCATCCACGGCACCCTGGAGGTACTGAAGTTCCTTCTCCATCAAGAAGCCAGCCACCGATGGCTTGAGGAACTTGGTCACGCCTTGTGTGGAGGCATGGGCGCGGTGAGCAGCACCAAAGGCGTCGTTCACATAAACGTCGGCGAGGCCGGCGAGCTTCTCAGCGAAGGCGGGATCGTTCTTTTCTTCTTCTGAGAAGAAGCGCACGTTCTCGAGCAACACCACGTCGCCGTTGCCCATGGCGCCCACCTTGGCTTCCGCATCAGGTCCGATGCAGCTGTCGGTCTTGGTCACAGGCTTGCTGAGCAGCTCGCTAAGGCGTGCCGCTACTGGGGTGAGGCGCATCGCGTCGTTGACCTGACCCTTGGGGCGGCCGAAGTGTGCCGCGAGGATTACCTTCGCGCCTTTGCTGATCAGGTCGTTGATGGTTGGCAGTGCTGCACGAATGCGGGTGTCGTCTGTGATGGCACCGGCGTCGTTCAGAGGCACGTTGAAGTCGACCCGCACGAGAACGCGTTTTCCGCTCAAGTCGCCGGTATTCAGTTTTGCCAGGGAACGCTTCGCCATGTGGTTATGTCGTGAGGTGTGAAATCGGGGCGAGATTAACCCGATTACGCGCTAGCACTGCAAAAGAGGGGTACTACCGGAGCTGGCCCAATGTTCGAAACCGTCTTATTTCCCGTTGATCACAGCCGAGAAGCTCTGGAAGCGGCGAGCAAAGCTCTGGACTTGGCACGCAGTCACAACAGCCGGCTGATCCTGTTGTCCGTGGTTCAGTCCGAGCGCCCTGAGATGCATGACCATGCAGTGGTGGCAACGCTATTGGCCGAAACCAAAGCCCGCTTTGAGCAGGTTGGGGTGCCCTGTGAGGTGGTGGAGCGTGAGGGGATGCCAGCGTTTGTGATTTGCGACGTGGCAGACGAGTTGAATGTGGATGTGATTGTGATGGGCACCCGCGGCGTGAATCTTGAAGCCGAGAGCGGCAGCACGGCAGCGCGTGTGATTCAGCTCGCGCCTTGTCCAGTTTTGGTGGTGCCGTGAAAACACCTCCAATTCAGTGGTATCCAGGGCACATTGCTAAGGCGGAACAGCAGCTCAAGCGCAACCTCGACAAGGTGGATTTGGTGATTGAGGTGCGTGATGCCCGTATCCCTCTTGCCACCGGACACCCCCATCTCGACCGTTGGTTGAAAGGGAAGCAGCATTTGCTGGTGATCAATCGACGCGACATGGTCACGACTGCGGCATGGGAGGCCTGGGATCAGTGGTTCAAGGTGCAGGGGCAGCGCACGGTTTGGTGTGATGCCAAGGCCGGTACCGGGGTGAAGCTGGTGCAGCAGGCGGCAATTCGGGCTGGACATCAGCTCAATGAGAGGCGGAAGACTCGGGGGATGCGCCCGCGGGCGGTGCGCGCCCTCACCCTCGGCTTTCCCAATGTGGGCAAGTCGGCCTTGATCAATCGGCTGGTCAAGAAAAAGGTGGTAGCGAGTGCCCGCCGGGCCGGTGTGACGCGCACCTTGCGCTGGGTGCGGCTTGGTCAAGACTTGGATTTGCTCGATGCTCCTGGCGTCTTGCCACCTCGTTTGGATGATCAACGGGCGGCGCTGCATCTTGCCCTCTGTGATGACATCGGCCAAGCGGCCTATGACGGCGAGTTGGTGGCTCAGGCGTTCTTGAGAATCTTGATTGATGCGCAGGGACGGGAGGCTTCCGGGGTTGTGCTGTCCGTCCTTGAACAGAGGTATGGCACTCCGGTGTCTGGGCAGACCGCTGATCCAGCGTTTTGGCTGGAGGCCACAGCCGAACGCCATACCTCTGGGGATACGGCACGAATGGCACAGCGTTTGCTGGATGATTTCCGACGTTCGCTGTTGGGTTCGATCGCTTTGGAATTACCGGAACAGGGGGAGTCTTGAGCGGACAGGGCCAAGGGTTTGAGCGCCCCCCTTTGCCTGAGGAAGTGTTCACGGATGGATTCGGAGAGGGGGAAGGAGAACTCGTCACCCTTACGTATTCCAAACCACTTCCGATGCGTTTGGACCGCTGGCTCGTGAGTCAGCGGTCTGAGCAAAGTCGGTCTCGGATTCAAAAGTTCATTGATGCCGGTTACGTGCGCGTGAATGGCAAGACGGGGAAGGCCAAAACCCCCTTGCGCAACGGAGATCAAGTGCAGCTCTGGATGCCACCGCCAGAGCCGCTTCCCTACCTCAAGCCCGAGCCGATGGAGCTCGATGTGCTGTTTGAAGACGAGCACTTGATTGTGATCAACAAGCCGGCTGGACTCACGGTGCACCCGGCTCCTGGGAATAAGGATGGAACCCTGGTGAATGGTCTCCTGCATCACTGCCAGGACTTGCCGGGAATCAGCGGCAAATTACGGCCTGGGGTGGTCCATCGCCTCGATAAAGACACAACGGGCTGCATCGTGGTGGCGAAATCCCAGGAGGCGTTGGTGCGTCTGCAGGCGCAGATCCAACAAAGGATCGCTTCCCGCGAGTACTTGGCTGTGGTGCATGGGGTGCCACATGGAGAGTCGGGAACGATCCTTGGAGCGATCGGCCGTCATCCTGTGGATCGCAAAAAATATGCGGTGGTGAGTGATGAAAGCGGTCGCTACGCCCGCACGCACTGGACCCTCCAAGAGCGGCTTGGCGATTACTCCCTGTTGCGCTTCAAGCTCGATACGGGACGCACGCACCAGATCCGCGTGCATTGCGCCCACATCAATCATCCCGTGGTGGGAGATATCACCTATAGCCGTTGCAGGAAACTGCCGGTGGAGCTTCCTGGGCAAGCCCTGCATGCCTTCCAGTTGGGCCTCGATCATCCGATTACGAAAGAGCGGATGTTGTTTGAAGCCCCAACGCCTCCTGTGATGGAGAAACTGTTGAACGTGCTGCGGAGAAGGAGCACTTAGAGGACCACTTAAAGGAGCGCGAGCTCTGTGCCAGGGGCCATCAGCAGTTCGGATGTGAGAGACGAATCCCCGCTGAGGTCCTCTCCGCTCAACGCATTGAACCCCACCGTCATGCTTTGCCCAGCGGCGAGCGATTGCGCCCAATCAGCCCCTGTGAGCTCGTAGCGGTAAAGGCCGTCTCCAAGCTCTTGCGTAGAGACATCAACCCCCCAAGATTCTCCGTAAAATTGATGCGTGCTGATGAAACTCACCCCCCAATCGTCGGTTGATTGATTGCTTTGATTGGTCACGTTCAGTGAGGCGGTGAAGCCACCCTCCCAAAGATCACCACTCACCTGAATCTCCAGGGGGGAGCCAGTGAGGGGATCGGTTTGCACGGTTTCGGGATCAGATTGTGAGGCGATCGGGGAAGGCTCTGAAGCAGTTGAGTTGAGCGATGTTGTGGCTCCAGAAAGATTTTCTAGGTTCTCTGAGAGTGGATCTTCTAGCGCAACAATTCCTTGGTAATAGTTGATCACTCTGTTGTCACTGACGTCGAGCGCAGGCCATTGGGGCCAGTCAAAGGTGTCATTCATGAAGGGTTCATTTTGATCCCACCCCAAGACTGTTAAATGATGAATATCGTGGGCAATCGCTACGCCTTCGATGTCACGAAACCCGTGGGTGCGTCCATGCATCCAACCTCCGTAATGCGGCTCCATTTTGAGGGTGTTGATGAAAATTTCTTGCAGTTGATTGGTTGTTAGATAGTCGGCAAATCCTTCATGGCCAAACTGCTCAATCATCTGCATCACTTCACCACTGCTGCCCAACCGGGCCGTGCGTTGAATGTCGGCCAGAATTTGCGGGTCGTAGGACGTATCGGAGATCCAGCCCACCTTGGCTCCCTGCATGGCAAACCAAAGTCCAACCCCTTTGGTGTCATCACCCCAAGCCTGGGAGTTGTTCGTCAGACCCTGGGCGAATGCCCACTCACCAACCGCCTCAATCTCAACAACATCCAGGCCCGCAAAGGCACGCAAGCCGTTGTAGGCAACCATCGCTTCTGTCGTGATCGCTGTTCGCCCACCGACGAGTTCGTTGTGCTCGGAGTTGTGATTGGAGCCATGAAACGAACCCCAGGTGCTGATGTCGATGTAATCCCCAGAACTGGAACCATGGGGCATCTCGTGATCTCCCATGCCGTGCTCCGACATCGGTGACGCCATGGTTGACTCCATCGGTGACGTCATCGGAGGTGTTTCAAGAACTGGTTCAAGCCCTGGATTAGTCGTCGTGGCAGAACTCTCAGAGCTCACTTCACTTACCTGAGATATCACGGCTTCCGCGCTGTCTGAGCCGAAGAGCATGGCCGCAGACAGTTCCCCTTCATTGCCTAGATCTGTGCCTTGGGTTCCATTGAATCCAATGGTGATCGACTCTCCAGCTGGAATCTTTTCTCCCCAGTCTTTTCCCGTCAGGGTGTAGCGGGTGAGGCCGTTGTCGAGAAGAACAGCACTGATCTCGGCTCCCCAAGGAGCGGTGTTGATGAGGTGGGGGCTATCAAAGCTGTAGCTCCAGCTCGAAAGATCTTGTGTGGATGTGTTGGTAAGCGTTATCTCAGCTGTGAAGCCTCCCCACCAGCGATCACCGCTGATGGAGGCTCGCAGGGAATGTGTGGATGGCATGGTTCTCGATATGGGGGAACGATGTCATCTCAGCTCTGAATTCCAACCAAGTTCTGACTCCTAAAGCAGAACCTGTATCTGAATGTTTTCAGGGCAGAGATGGGTGGTTGTGCTTCCCCATTCCCGTCCCATTCGCGGTGAATGACCATCCTGCAAATGGATGGTTTTGTTCCCCATTATTTGGTTTAAGGCAGCAAACCCAGACGGAAGGCTGTTGAGACAGCGCTGGCCCGATTGGAGACTTCAAGGCGTCGCATCACTTCACTCAGGTGATCGCGAACGGTGTTGGGCGTGATGTTGAGTTGGAGGCCAATTTCACGATTGCTGAGGCCTTCTGCCACCCAGTGCAAAATTTCCTGCTGGCGCTCCGAGAGTGGCTGGCCATCAGCGGGGTGGACGGACGGCTTGAGGTCTTGAAGTCTTGGATCCGTGTAGGTCTTGCCTTGTTGAACCGCCTCAAGCGCTTTGATCAGCGCACCCGTGCGTTCTTGGAGGCTGTTTTCATCAATGCAGGCGTCCGCATGGAGCTGTCGAGCCAGGCGTTGGGCGTTCACGCTGTTTTGGTTGAGCACCACGATGCAGCGATGATCAGGATCCAAGCGTTTGATGTCTCGGAGGAGATCGAGTCCAGATCCATCATTCAGCTGATCAGAGATCAAAACCAGATGGGGAGCCTGGGCTTGCTTGAGAACGCTCAGGGCCTCGTGTCTTGCTGAAAGAAAATGTCTGCTTTTCGCGCTGTCCATCCCAATCACCTTGGCCAGCTGCTGGAACATGAAGGTGTAGGGGTACATGCACACCACGACGTCGATGTCATGGACGAGTGCCTTGATGCGTAAGACCCTTTTGGCATCACTGAGAGGATGCTGGCCGCTGCTCATGGGGTGCTGGTTGGCAGCAGTGGGCAGGCTTCCACCAAGGTGCGGGTAATGGCCGCTTGCGGTTGATGGAGCAACCGATCTCCGGGGCCTTCTTCCACCACATGCCCGTGATCGAGCACGATCACGCGGTGGCAGAAGCCGCTCGCCACCGAGAGGTCATGGGTCACAAAAAGCATCGCCAGGCCGAGGTCATGCTGCAGACCTCTGAGCAGTGCCAGGACTTCGGCTTGGATCTCCGCATCGAGCATGCTCACGCTTTCGTCGCAGATCAGCACCTGCGGGTCTAAGGCCAGGGCGCGTGCAATGGCGACGCGTTGCTGCTGGCCACCAGAGAGTTGCTTGGGCAGTCGATTTTGAAAATGATCCGCTGGTGATAGTCCCACCAGCTCCAGGAGCTCCCTTGCCCGTTCTCGAGCGGCTGCCCGTGAGGCGAGTCCATGGATCAGCAGGGGGTCTGCGATGGCGTCGGCAACGCTGAGGGCTGGATTCAGACAGGCCAGCGGGTCTTGAAACACCATCTGAATGGTGCGTCGTGCTTGGCGTTCAGCGCTGCCGCGCAGTTGCAGCAGGTTCTGGTTTTGCAGCCAAACGTCGCCCCCGCGAATGGGCGTGAGTCCCATCAAGGCCCGGCACAGGGTGCTTTTCCCGCAGCCAGAGCCGCCGACCACTCCCAGTGATTCTCCGGATTGCAAGCTGAAGCTCACGCCATCCACCGCTTTCAGCCAGTTGGGAGACCAGGGCGGTCCGCCGAGGTTGTGCCAACAGCGCAAGCCTTCCACCTGCAGGACGGGGGTGCCGTCAGGTGTTTCCGGCGTATCGCCTCCCTCTCTGGCCCTGGCGGCGCTAACAAGCCGCTTGGCGATCTCGGATTGGGGATGGGTCAGCACCTGATCGCTGCTGTTTTGTTCCACAAGACGGCCCCCATCCAACACCGCCATGTCTTCGCACCAGCGGTTGGCCATGGCCAAGTCATGGGTGATGAGCAGCAGGGCGCTGCCCAGCTCTTCGCAGAGATTGCGCAGCACCGCCATCACCTGCCCCGCCACTGCCACATCCAGGCTGGTGGTGGGTTCGTCGGCGATCACCAGCGGTGGTGCCAGGGCAATGGCCAGGGCGATGGCTAAACGCTGGCGCATGCCACCACTGAATTCGTGGGGGTAGGCCTGAAAGCGCTCGGCCCCGATGCCTACCTGTTCCAGCAAGCTTTCTGCGCGGTCTTTCCGCTCGTGATGCCCCATGCCTGGCCGGTGAGCGGCCAAGGTGTCCAGGAGGTGGCCGCCCACGGTCATCAATGGATTGAGCCGCGTCATCGGGTCTTGAAACACCAGGCCCACCGCTTCCCCGCGCAGGGCGCGCAGGGCGGGCCGACTCAGTTGGCGTGGATCTTGACCATTCAGTAGGAGATCTCCTTCGCAGCAGCTCCCCGGAGGCAGCAGTTGCAAGGCCGCTCTTGCCACGGTGCTCTTCCCACATCCAGACGGACCAACGAGTGCCAAGCGATCTCCCGATTGCAGGCTGAGATCCAATCCATCCAGCGTCCAGGACGGACTTCCCGGGTAGCGCAGACGCAACTGATTCAGCGACAGAACCGTTCCTGGCGCGTTGGGCATGAAAGAAAGCACGGTGCCTCATGCCTACATACCATGGATGCACCCGTCGGGTCGGATGCTCAACGCAACCTCTGCACCGGATCCCTCCCAGACTCAGTCTGGATCGACTCCTGCGGCCTGCGGTTTAACGGCATTGCGTGAACGTCCCGCTCGCTCGCCGGATGACTACGGCATCGAGCTTCCCGAGTGGTTGAAGCAATGTTTGACGCACGTTCCTCCTGGAATCGGACACAGTTGTCCAACCGATCCAGAGGCCCTCTTAGCGGCTGCCTTTGATTTTGCGTTTCAACTGCACGAGGGGCAGTTCCGCGCCAGCGGTGACCCTTACATCGTCCATCCGGTGGCCGTCGCGGATCTTTTGCGAGACATCGGTGCCAGTGCCAGCGTGATTGCAGCGGGCTTCCTCCATGACGTGGTGGAAGATACCGATGTCACCCCCGATCAGCTCGAAAGCCATTTTGGACCGGAGGTGCGTGAGTTGGTGGAGGGCGTCACCAAACTGGGCGGCCTGCATTTCACCAATCGCACGGAGGCGCAAGCCGAGAATCTGCGCAAGATGTTTTTGGCGATGGCCAGTGACATCCGGGTGGTGTTGGTGAAGCTGGCGGACCGTTTGCACAACATGCGCACGCTTGGGGCGCTCAAAGAGGAGAAACGGCAGCGCATCGCCAGGGAAACGCGTGAGATCTATGCCCCGCTGGCCAATCGCTTGGGGATTGGACGCTTCAAATGGGAACTGGAGGATCTCTCCTTCAAGCTGCTGGAGCCTGAGGCCTTCCGTGAAATGCAGCAGGAGGTTTCAACCAAGCGCAGTGAGCGGGAGGATCGCCTCTCGGTCACGGTTCAGTTGCTCTGCGGTCGCTTGGCTGCCGTGGGCCTCGACAACTGTGAGGTGAGTGGTCGTCCGAAACATCTCTATGGCATCTGGACAAAGATGCAGCGCCAGCAAAAGGAGTTTCACGAGATTTACGACGTGGCGGCGTTGAGGATCCTTGCGCCGAATGTTGAGAGCTGTTATCGCGCCCTCGCCGTTGTTCACGACACGTTCAGGCCGATCCCTGGCCGGTTCAAGGACTACATCGGGCTGCCGAAGCCCAATGGTTATCAATCCCTTCACACCGCTGTGATTGGTCGGCATCGTCCGATCGAGGTGCAGATCCGAACCTGGGAAATGCATCAAGTCTCGGAATTTGGCATTGCCGCACATTGGAAATACAAAGAGGGTGGATCCCCGGCCACCGGAGGGGATACCGAGCGTTTCAACTGGCTGCGTCAGCTGGTGGATTGGCAGCAGGAGGGGGGCTCGGATGATCACAACGACTACCTCGCGTCGATCAAGGAAGACCTCTTCGACGAGGAAGTGTTTGTGTTTACGCCGAAGGGCGATGTGGTGGGGCTTCGTAAGGGATCAACGGCCGTTGACTTTGCCTTTCGCATTCACTCCGAGGTGGGAAATCATTGCCATGGCGTGAGAATTAATGATCGGCTGGTGCCCTTGTCGACCCCGCTTCAAAATGGTGACTTCATTGATATTCTCACCACAAAAAGTGCCCATCCAAGTTTGGATTGGCTCAATTTTGTAGCCACGCCAACCGCACGAAATCGTATTCGTCAGTGGTACAAACGTAGCCATCGTGATGAGACGATCGATCGCGGCAAAGCGTTGCTTGAGCGCGAGCTGGGACGCAGTGGTTTTGATGCCTTGCTGGGCAGTGAAGCGATGCGCAGGGTGGCTGAGCGTTGCAACCTGCAAACCACGGAAGATCTGCTGGCTGGTCTGGGCTTTGGGGCGTTAACGCTGCATCAGGTGCTCAATCGTTTGCGCGAAGAAATTCGCCTGCAAACGGCTGCGGTGGAGGCCCCCCTGAGCAATGAGGAGGTTGCCAAGCAACTGCTCAAGCAGTCCGAGCACACGCCCCATCGTGAGGTGCCGTCTGCGGGAGCGGCGGCCATCCTTGGGGTGGAGGGCTTGGATCATCGCCTTGGTGGTTGTTGTAGTCCGCTGCCAGGAGAGCCGATCCTGGGTGCTGTGGCCCTTGGTAATCACGGCATCACCATCCATCGTCAAGACTGCGCCAACCTGGAAGCGATCCCGACGGAACGTCGCTTACCGGTTCGTTGGAATCCATCGCTACAAGAAGCGGAATCGAGATTCCCTGCTCAATTGCGCATTGAGGTGATTGATCGCGTTGGCATTTTGAAGGACATCCTGATGCGTTTGTCCGATGGTTCGATCAATGTCAGTGATGCGCAGGTGAGAACGGCCTACGGCAAGCCGGCTCGGATCGATTTGATGGTGGAGCTTGGGAGTTCAGCGCAGCTGCAGCGCACGATGGACCAGATCCGCTCGATGGCCGATGTGATCGACATCGCCCGAACTGGCCAGAGTTGAGCAATCCGCTGTTGTCCCTGCCGTTCGAACCCTCCATCGAGGGTTTGGGTGAGTCGTATTGGGATGTGGTGGAGGCGGCGGTGTTCCCGAGAACGCAGTTGCGCTTTCGCAACAACGCCCTGTTGCGTCAGCTGGGGTTGGAGCCAGAGGCTGTGTCGGATCCAGACTTCGAGGGAGCCTATGGCCGTTTTGAAGAGCATGTGCCCCTGCTCGCTCTGCGCTATCACGGCTACCAGTTCGGCACCTACAACCCCCAGCTAGGAGATGGCCGCGGCTTTCTCTATGGCCAACTGCGCGATCGAACCGGTTTGCTTCAAGACCTCGGCAGCAAGGGGAGTGGCACCACCCCTTGGAGTCGTGGTGGGGATGGACGCCTCACCTTGAAAGGAGGGGTGCGTGAAGTGATCGCCTCCGAGGCGTTGCATCGTCTTGGGGTGACCACGAGCCGCACGTTGTCGTTGATCGAAACCGGTGAGGACCTTTGGCGTGGGGACGAACCATCGCCGACGCGGAGTGCGGTGATGGTGCGGATGGCACGGACCCATCTGCGTTTTGGTAGCTGTGAGCGGTTGTTGTCTTTGCGTGACCCCCAGGGGTTGGAGCGCTTGCTCCGCCATGTGGTGGCGGTGTATTACCCCGATGTGGCGGCAGCCCATCCTGCCCCTGATGGAGATCGCCTGGCCTTGGAGCAGCAGCTTCTCGCGTTCTATGGGGAGTTGGTGGAGCGGGTGGCTCGCTTGGCCGCTGAGTGGATGGCAGCAGGTTTTGTGCATGGCGTGCTCAACACCGACAACATGTCGCTCGTTGGCGAAAGTTTTGACTACGGACCATTTGCCTTTTTGGATCGCTGGGATCCGGGTTTGACGGCGGCCTATTTCGATCAGACCGGGCTGTATTCCTATGGACGTCAGCCAGCGATCTGCCGAAAGAATTTGCAGCTTCTCCAACACCCTTTGGCGATGTTGCTGCCTCGGCCGCCGATGGAACAGGCGCTTGAGCGATACAAAAGCATCTATCAACATCACTACCGGTTCTGCCTGTTGAGGCGCTTGGGACTGACGCCCAATCCAGATGTGGACAGTGATGAGCGCTTGCTGAGCGCAACCCTGGAACTAATGGCGAGCTGGCCCGTTGCTTATGGAGACTTTTTTGCTGGTCTCGCTTCGACGATTCAATCCGCTGGTTTGCCCCAAGAGCCTGACGGCTTGCCTGTTGTC
>Ga0208543_1000051_pt1 | contig 37627 bp, 69 predicted proteins | sample DEB08_DNA_14_FD_185497 | JGI IMG/M metagenome (GOLD analysis project Ga0208543, IMG submission 185497) | Aqueous microbial communities from the Delaware River and Bay under freshwater to marine salinity gradient to study organic matter... | ecosystem: Environmental > Aquatic > Marine > Coastal ...
TGATCGCCAATTTTTATATATCTTTTACCATTTATAGTCTTTACATTATTACCTTCTAAAAATTCTTGATCGTAATTTTTAGATAATGTAGATAAAGTTTTTCTTTCATCATCAGATATTAAAGGATTTTCTTTATGAAAATTAGATGTAAATTGTGACCAACTTTTACCACTTACTTTATCTTTTTTAGATAATCCACCATTTCTTTCCACCCAATCATTAGCTTCTTCATTATATTTTAAAGTAATTTCATTACCTTTTTTTTGTAAAGAAATATTTGCTGAAATACCTTCTTTAGACATATTTAAACCTGGATTAATGTCTTTAACAAATTGTCTTTCTCCATCTGAAATTGAACCTTTAAAATTAGATAAACCTTCTAATACCAATTTACCAGTAGTTGCACTTAAAACTTCAGCTGCACCTACATTTTGAAAATCAAAATTTAAACCAAATTCACTAGCCAATTTTCCAGCACTTGTTCTTAACTCTCCAAAATATCCTGTCTTTAAATCTGGTTGTTGTATTAAAGTTTCAATAGTTGCAATATTAGATTGATTTTTTATAGCAGATTCTGCTGCTGAATTTATTGTTGTAAATTTTTTACCAAATGCTTTTCCAATTTCTTTTTGTTCTTCTGTTTCTCCAGCTGCCATTAATGGTGTTTTTTTAGCAGGAGAATATAAATCTGGATTAGCCCTATATTCTGCTTGTGTAATAAGTTCTTGTTTACCTGTTTGTGTATTTGTAACAGCAAAGGGTTTAGATGCTTTAGGAGTCATTAATTTTTGTAGTTGTGCTGTTTGAGTTACAGCAGGAAGAAGTGATTCAAAAGGATCTTTACCTTTTATACCTTGACCATAGATAGCAGAACCTAATAAAGCAGCTTGAGGTATGTTACCTAATAGTCCACCACCTTGATTATTTGGTGTATTTAATAAACCTTGTAATTGCTCATATCTTTTTCTTAAATTGTCTATCATTATATTAATCCTCTTTTTTTCAAATAGTCTATGTTGAAAGGGTTGGCTGCCATATTTGTACTACTTAATAAGCCATATGGCTGTGCTGAGTAGCCAAACTGTTGACTTGTGGGTGTTATACCCAATATACTATTAACATTAGTTTTAGCATTATTATAGTCTGTTTGCAATTCAGAACTTAGTGGTGAACCTTGAGTCATATTCATATTATTAAAATATTCTTGAGCTACAGAATCAGGTCTAGTTAAATCTGGTCTTACAATATAAGGTGCATCTGGAGCTACTCTATTCATTAAATCTCTATCAGAATCACCTGTATTAAAATTGCTTGGTGGATTATATGAATCTCTACCTTGACCATATCCTAATGCAGAATTACCTAATACACCTCTTTGACCAGCTTCGTTAAATCCCATAAAGTTTTTTCTAGTAGAATAATCTCCTATACTTTTACCACCTGCCATTAAAAATCTTGCAGTCAGAGGTATATAATTTGGTAGATTTCTAAAGTTTTCTGCAAATGTTGCATCAGCTGGGTTATCAATTATATCTCCAGTTTCAGGATCAACAACTTTGTTACCCATTATATCTTCACCAGTATTGGGATCTTTAGCAATAATACCTGTACTATACATTTGACCTTTGGTCATAGTTTTACCATTAACATTAGCTAATGGTTCACCATATTCAGTATAACCTTTTTCTATTTCTTCAGGTGTAAAAGCACCAGATACAAATTTTTGTTCTCCTCTAGTGTCAGTAACTATACGACCATTTTCTACAGAGCCTACAGTAGATGTATCAGCACCTAATCTAGCTTCCGCTAATTTAGGATCTACTTGACCTTCTCCATATCCGATTGTTGTAGTGACTATATTTCCTTGAGAGTCAGCATAATCAATTTCATTATTACCTCTAATTTCATCATTACCTCTACTAAAAGAAGTATTTGAAACTCTAGTATCTGCTGCTGTGCTTATGCCTTTTTCACTAGATAAAGCAGCTTCCATTCCTGATACTTGCATATCATTTCCGCCACCTCCACCTGAATCTGAACCTGATCTTGAACCCATGTAATATCCTTACAAGATTATTGAAATTACGAATAGTACACCAAGAATAATAATATATTTAGATGTATTATTATCTATGTCTGTCTTAACATCGTAAATTATTTTTTTTATTTTATCCATTATAATAGTCCTCCTAATAAACCACCAATTCCACCGATAACCGCACCTGGAGCTCCGCCAAATTGTCCACCAACTAAAGCACCTCCTAACGCAGTTGAAAATGGATTAGATTGAGTTTGTTGTTGTGCAGTTGTTACTGGAAAACCAGATGCAATAGGTGTAGCAAAACTTGCATATTGTCTTAATGCTTGAGATGGAGCTAATTGTGCTTGTCTTTGAATATCTTCTAATTGTAAACCAGTCTGTAATACTGAAGGAGCTCTTGATGCAATACCTAGTTGTCTGCCTCTTTCAGTTTCGTACTGACCAAAAGCTAAAGGTAAAGCAGCTTGTGCTACTTGTGAAACTATTTGTTGTTGCGACATGGGAGAACCTGGTGTTCTTCCTGCTGCACTAAATTGTGATTGGACTCCTGTTGCTATATCAGCAGCAGATTTTTGAATCATTGGAGCTAAAAAAGGATTTAAATATTGACCAGATAAAGTATCTGCTAATTGTTGTTGTGATGCAGTACCTAATGCTTCTTGTTGAGCAAGACCTGTTAATGTTTGTTGAGTAGGTGCTACATAACCTGCTGCACCTGCACCTTGACCATAAATAGTTCCAGCTTCAGATAAAATTTGAGCTAATGCTGGTTCAGCTGGTGCATAAGGTGTAACCTGTTGTTGTGTAGTGTTTCCTCCTCCGCCTGATGACATAATTTATTTCTCCTGTTTTATTTCTTTTTCTAAAACTACATGGGTTCTTTTGTAGTCAAAGATTTTTAAAACTTTTTGCCAACCTGGTCTAGCAATTAGTTCCATCATTTCGCAACCTTCTTCTTTAGCAAAATTTTCTATCTTACTAATTAAGTGTTGCCACTTGTGTCTTTGTCTGCCAGTCATAATATAGATATGACAAACTTTACCAAATTTTCTTTTTATCAACTCAGTTACTACAACACCAAAGTATTTATTTGTTGTAATCTTTTGTTCTTTATCCCACAATACCCAAACTTGAAATTTACCTTGTTTGGCAAGATCATAAACAAAATCTGAATCGGTAAGTTGACTTGAATAAGCTAGAGCAGATTTAATATCTTTTTCTACCATACCCCAAACTTTATCAAGTTCTTCAATTGGTATTCGTACTACTTCCATAAATACATTAAAAAATACTTAATAACAATATATTATTACGCACTCTTTTCGTCAAATATTTCTACATAGCTAACAATACCTGCTATGTTATTAGCAGAGGCAGCTTTTACTTTTAAAGCATCTCCAGATTCTAAAACCATAGTACCTTTGACAAGATTATCTACTGTTTTAGATGATAAATTTATATGTGCTACTTCATGTTCTGCGTTAGATGCTGAACTATCTGTAGTAAAGGCTTCAACCTCAACTGCACCAGAATGAATATTAGTTATTTGAATAGATTTTACTAAAGCTGTTCTGTCAGTTGGACAGGTATATACAGTTGTCTTATCTGTAGTTGTTAGATCAAACATAGCATTTTTATATATATTAGCCATTCTTAGGATGCTTTACTTTAACTGCTTTTATAGCTTCATAGAACTCAAAGTATTGAGATTTTAATGCTGGGTTTTGATCTATAGAGTGCCATAGCATATCTAGCTGATCTCCAATGCTAGGATAAACTCTATCTCTTTGATATTGGTTAGCATCATACTCTGCTTGTACCTCTACCATTTTAGCTTCTATGTCAGCTACTGGTATAGGTGTTGTTCCATTTTCCCAAGTAATTGTATTTATATTATCATCTGCAACAGATACTTGAGCATTAGGATTTATTTTAAGTATTGCATTTATTATAATTTCATTTGTCATAATTTATCCTGATATTTCAAAAGCTGTAATTGTTCCTTGATTATTGTTATCAATACCATTTAGATAAGCAGTTCCAGAACCAACAGCTCTAAAATAAACTTGATATGTTAATTGTGATGTTGATGATGGACTATCAAGATATTGCATAGTGTGAGGAACATTTATTAAAGCACTAACTTTAGACCAAACTGTTCCCATTCCTAAATTAGAATTTCCTAAATTGGTAGAATCTCTAAATATTGTTGCTGTAGTATAACTTTCGTTATTGTTATTTCTAATACATGTACTTGCCATAACAAAAACTTTATTTGAAGTTGAACTTGGAGTTATATTTACAGTTAATCCATTACTAGCTGTAACAAAAGAAGTTGAAGTTGTTGTTACTCTACTACTTGTATTTGCAGTAACTATTTGCAAAACCTTACCACCTACACCAGCTGGTAAAGCAGTTATCGCTGAGATGGTATTATTATTAGGCTTGATTATAGACATCTCAGAATCTCCTCATCTTTGTTAAACTTGTTTAACGAAGCAGATATTGTATTATTGTTTGGTTTAATTATTGCCATTATGCGTTCTCCAATGCTGTTACTTTAGCTTCAAGTGTTTCAATTCTTTCCATAGCTTCTTGTAATGCTTTAACTGATTTCATGTATAAAACAGAATATTTAACTTCTTTATAACTTTCTTCTTTTATATCTCCGATATTTTTACCTTCTGGCAAAACATCATTTTCAGTATAAAGTACATCTGGTTTATCTTTAACAAGACCATTCATACCAGATGCTTCTAAGTCTTGTGCTATAACTCCAAGAAGTTGTTTGTCTGGAGAAATTTTAAGATTATAATTTTTTATTTTTAATTTTTTAATATCATTCCATTGAGAATTAGCATCAGTTTCATTTTCTTTAAATTTTCTATCTGATAAAGAACCATAGCTATTAAAAGTATTAAAAACATCTCCATCAGCTTCAATTAAAAAATGTCTTGTTTCTGTTCCAGCATGGTCTGAATTTATAGCAAAAACATCAAATGTGCTTGTGCTTCTTTGATCATAAAATGTAACTAATGGACTTCCTGTATTTCCTTTTACATATAATGTATTATTACCTAATGATGTTTCGCCAATACCAACTTGACCAGTACTAAAAATACGCATACGTTCTGTATCATTAGTAGCAAAAACCATATCAGAATTTTCAAAATTCCAAAGTTCAACTCTTGGTGTGCTATCAATTCTTGCAACAAAACCATCACCAGTACCAGAGCCAGTTGCTGTTGATGATAATTTCATTACTGGATAAGTTGAATGAATATGTAATCCACCATAAGCAGTTGGAGGTGTTGGAGAAATTCCTATCCCAACATTCTCACTACTATCAATAGTTATAGCTGTTGCGTCTGCACTTGATGTAATACCAGCCACTCCACCTACACCACTTGCAAGTTTCGCAGAAGTTATTGCACCATCTGCAACTTTAGCAGTTGTAACTGTAGCATCACTAGGTACACCAAGATCAAGAACATCACCAAGTATCTGAATAAAATCTATAACATCTCCTGTAGCAAGGTTGCTAGCAAAAGTAATTGTAGAACCACTAACAGTAAAAGATGGATTAGCTCCACCAGGTTTTTGGATTGTACCATTTAAAGATACAATCATGTGATTTGAACTCTGTGGAATTACATTAACTGATCCTACTTGCATAGTGTATGCAGCTTGACCATTAACTACAGATATTGCATCACAAATCTGAAAGTTTCCTACTGTGGGTTTACGACCTATATAACTCAATTCTTACTCCTTAACTTTTTGGGTTATTATCTTTTATACTTTTAATTCTAGCTTTCCAAGAATTTATATCTTTATAAATTTCATCTAGCTGTTCACCAATATCGCCATAAGCTGATCTTCTTGTTGATCTAACTTGTGCATTGGCTTCTTCTTTGTTAGCTGCTGATTCTTGTGCTGATAATTGTGCGTCTGTTGGTTGTGCAATATCTAAATTCCACTCCTTAATGTAAGCACCATTGCCATCACTATCGTCTTGCAACATAACATCTTTAGTAAAATCTACATTTGAAACTCCATTAGCTTCGCAGTATGATTTTATTTTTGTACTTAGTTGTGCCATAGTTTGTCCTCCTTAATTTTATGTTATAATTTTTTCTCCTGAAAAACCTGCGAAATTATTTGTTCCAAATACATTTATAACGTCACTTCCAACATTAGCATATCCACTACAATTAAAATAATCTGAAGTTCCATTAGCGTCTACTACTGCTGACATACAAATACCTACTCTTTCAACTGTATTTGCAGTAGCAAATTTAAAACTATAAAATCTCATTAAACCACCACTAGTATTTCCATTTTTTAAAATTTCTCCTATAAAAAGGTCTCCATTATTGTCTACTGAATCAAGTGCAAAAAAAGAATTTAATCTATATTTTCCAGCTACATTAGGTGCAAAAGAATAAGATGGTACAGATATTCCATTTAAAGTTGCTGTACTTCCAGTATTATTGTAACAACCACCTTCGTTATATGCAAAAATACTTCCATCTGTAGTCAAATCATCAAATTGAATTTTAGTCCATGTACTATCACTTATTGTTTGAGCAGTAGAAAGAAAGGCTTGAAAACAAGGTTTATTATCTCCACCAGCACCACTTACAGTTCCTGTAAATGCAAAGTTATCTGCAAGGTTAATTGATTCTGATTGTATTTTATCTATTGCCATTTAATTATTCTCCTTAAAATTTTCTTTGCTTTGATAAATCAAAGAATGAAGTTCTTTGCATGAGTGTAACGAATGTAAAGCCATAATTTATCCTATGTAATTAATTTGTATCCTATCCACCAACATCTTGAAGTATTTGCTGGATTATCTTGATTAACATTAAAAGTTCCTCCATTATTTACATCTACTCTTGCATAAACTTTAACTGTATCTCCAGCAGATAAATCTAAAACTCCAGTATGAACTAATCCAGCTTGTGTATGTGCATTTTGTTGAGTATTGGTATAAATATTTTGTGCATCATTTATATAAAAATAAATTTCACAAGTATTTAATGACTGAGAACTATTTGTTTCTATATGCAAAGTAACATTAAAAAAATATTTTCCATCTTCTCCACTTGGAACTGTAAAAGTGCTAGAAGCAAAAGCGTTATCAGTATCAAAATTTTCTTGACCAAAAGTAATTTGAGTTAAAGTATTATCAGCAATATTAGATTGGTCTGTACTAGGTGTTACATAAAAAGCTGGAGTGTTATCTCCACCAATGCCAGATACAAAGTTTGCTCTAGTCATTTTTCTTAATGCACTAGCTGATGTGTCATGGATTAATATTGTGTCATCTGTTGCGATAGAAGTTTCAGCAGTTTGACCAGTAATTATTGTAGGTGCAGTTTGTGAGTTTCCAACAGATGCGTTTGGTGGATTAACAGTTTGTAAAGCTCTGCCAAGATAAACTGCATACATGGAATCTCCAGATACTGTTGCACTTGATAGTGTCAGAGTTGTACCACTAGCTGTGTATGCTTTACCAGATCCAGGTTGTTGAACTACTCCATTGATAACTAATCTAATTTCATTCTCATTGGTTACTGCATGAGATAAAGTATAGTTAGCTGTAGCAGAAACTGTAAATGTTTCTGTTTCAAAACTTGCGTAACTTTCTGCTGGTATATTACCAATATAAGCCATTTATATAATCCTTATGTACTAATTGAATCTACTACTGATAAAATGCAGTCCACAGCACTTGCTGTATCTGATAATGCTTCAACACTATCTCCTGATTGTAGAACTACTTTTGAACCACCATCTATAAGTTCTAAAGAACCTCCAGCTGGTATTGGTGCATCTTTTATCAAATAATAGCTTGTACTTGAGTTTTTAACAGTAGCATCTACAGTTACAGCTGAACCTGATTTATTAGCAAATCTCATACCAATAATTGCGTCATCACTATTAGCTGCTGCTCTAACTTCTGTAGCAGATGTGCCTATGCTAGTTTTTAAAACTCTTTCAAAATCTTGTGCCATTATTTTTTCCTTTTATTAATTAAAGTGCAATTGCCATAGCAACTGCAAATCCAGCTGAAGCTGCATCTATGTTTGTTAATTGACTACCATCTACAGCAGGTAATTTCGCAGAACCATCAAGTTGTACCACATTGTTTGCAGAAGTTCCAACAGTTTTTGTGGAAGCTGTTCCTAATCCTGTAATTTTAGTATTAGCAATAGAATTGACTGCTAGTGTAATTGTACCTGATGAAGTAATTGGTGAGTTTGCTACTGTAAATTCTGAAGAACCTGAATCTGCTACTGCTACTGAAGTTACTGTTCCAACATTAGATGGAGTAATAACAGTATAAGTAATATTAGTTGAACCTACTGATCCAGTATTATCAGTAGTACATAAAAATATTTTATTATCATTTGTTGAACCTTGATTAACTACAACCATTCCACCAGATAATTCTGCAATACTATCATGCTCTGGATCTCTTGATGCAGCACCACTTGATACTGCTAAGTATAATCCATTTTCAGTAGCATCTGTTTGATCTTTTAATAAAACTCTGTCACCAGCAACAAGGGTAACACCATCAATACTATCACCAGCTTCTAAACCATTTGATAAATTTACATTTGCTGTAGAAGCACATTCGGCTATCGTTCTAGTTCTTAGTCCAGCAACAGCTTGATCTACATAATTTTTAGTAGCAGCATCTGAACTAGCAGATGGAGAACCAAGTCCTGTTACAGCTCCACCAGATATTGAAACATTGTTTGCAGCTTGTGTTGCAATTGAACCTAATCCTAAAGAAGTTCTAGCAGTAGCACCACTCTCTGTTACAAAATTTGATCCATCCCCAACAATAAAATTACTATCAGTTGGTGTTAGTCCAGCAATGTCAGTTAATTGAGCATCGCTTGTTTGTTTTGCATCTAACTGAGTTTGAATTGCAGATGATACTCCATCTAAATATCCTAGTTCAGTTGTTGTAACATCACTAACTTCTACTTTACCTGAACCATTTGATTGTAATGCTCTTGAAGCGGTTAAGTCAGACGATGCTATAGTTGATGCACCACCAGTTATGGTAGCTTGTTTTGAATCTATTTGAGTTTGTACTGCACTTGTAACCCCATCTAAATAACCTAATTCAGTATCGGTTACATCTGATACTGCAATCTTTTGTGAGCCATTAGAAATAACAGCTCTGTTTGCAGTTAAAGATTCTGTATCAATTGTTGTAGCTGATCCTGTTATAGTTGCTTGTTTAGCATCTAATTGAGTTTGGATAGCACTTGATACACCATTTAAATATTGAAATTCTGTATCTGAAATTGTTCCATCTGCAATTTTAGTTGCAGAAATTCCTGTAGGTATAGAGTCATTCGTTTTTGTAAGTATTGCAAGATAAACTGATAAAGTTTCATTTGCTAATGATCCACTATCAAAAGTTACATTGACAGTTGTGTTTGTAGAAAAAGATGAACTAGCAATTACTCCATATCTAAATGCAGCTGTAGTTGCTAAATAAATTTTTATTCTTCTACCTGCATGATATTCTGAAGTTACATCAGCACCATTAATTGTAAAAGAAGTTCCACTTACATAAGCTGCTGTGTAAGAACCTGAACCATCACCATATTCTACCCATTGTGCATCATTGTAAAAATCTCTAGTGTTCTTCATCAATGCTCTGATTGCATTGTTTAGATTAGAAGGTAGCATTCCTTCTGCCGTAGAAATACCATTTAGTGAAGTGTTATTTGCTTGGGTTGTTGAGTAATCTTTTATACCTGCCATTTAATCTCCTATAAACCATGAGAAAGCCTTGTCGCTTTCTTTATTACGATCATTTATTAATGTATTGATAGCTTCTTCAATTTGTCTTTGAAAAAACTCTTGAGTTTCAAAACTATATCTAACATTATCTATATCAGTTTTTTCCGTCATCTCAAACCTATTCTTGAAGCAATTATATCAACACCTTGAGCATGAGTCCAAACTGATCCAGATGGTGTTATTACTTTAATTTTAAAATATCTACCAGACTGTCTTACTGGATTATCTCCACTTGTAACCATTGTTGAAGATGTAGATTCGGTAGCTGTATCAGCTAATCGTTCTTTACTTTTGATAGTTACTGTAGATGTAGCATCCACAATCGGTCTGACATTGGTTATACTACTTCTATGTCCTGGAAACAACTCCATTTCTCTAGTTTCTATAGTACCTTCATTTTCAGTACCTGAAAATATAGCTGCTTTATAATTATTATCTATTGCACCCAAATATCTTTGTCCACCATTCCAAAAATCAGTATCTAATGCAATATTAATATTATCTAAGTTTTCAGAAATAATATCCATTAATTCTACAGTATAAGCACCAACGAATTGTGAGAATATAGAACTAGCACTAGCATCTGCTGTACTCCATTTTTGAGTAGCATAATTATAAATAATTACTTTATCACAAATACCAGTAGTATTAGATGTATCATTTTTAGATGGATATAACCACATAGCTAATTGATTAAAAGGATCTACCGCTGCACAAATTCTATCTGTGTATGCTTTGTTTAAATCTAAATCAAAAAATCTATTTACTTTTTCTGCACCAATAGAAACTACTTGATCTCCATTTAATTCATAAAATCCATCATCCGCATAAAAGAAAACTCTACGATTATCTTGACAGACAGTTCTTCCATAAACAGCTCCTCTGTTTGGTGATATAACTGATAGACGGAATACTGTTGCACCGCCAACATAGTCCATTCTAATTATTTGATTTTGTCTAAAGACATAAGCAATTTCACCAGAGGTTATATGAGTTATTTGTCCACCTGATCCTGGTAGGTCTTGCAAGTCTGATTGTTTAGTACCTGGTTGCCAAGTTGTTAAATCATTTATTCCTGACCATTGTATTCTATTTGAAAAACCAACATGATTACCTGTTACAAAAAAATCTCTAACTACACCTGAACATTTAAAAGTTGGTACAGTACCAGATGTTGAAATAGTTGAAAGGTCTGCAAAAGAAGATGAAGTTCCCATTAAATAAAATTGTGGTGCATCTACACCATTAGATACAACTATATAATTTCCAAATTGGGTAAAGGTAATGTAATCGGTAGCTTCTCCAGTTAAAGGAGTTCCACCATAAAAATTTGTAGTAGTTAGTCTTGCAGTATCAGACGAAACATTTGTTAAATTATTATTTCCAACTGTGGCTCTTGTAACAGTAACAACTGCATCTGTTACTGTTGCTGAAAAATCTGCATGACCATTAATAGTATTTTTTAAATTTGTAGCAGTAGTGTCGTTGTTTGTTTGTACTTGAAATTCATTAGTAGAAGGTGTTCCAGTAACAGATGTAAAGACAACAGTTGTACCATCATTTTTTTTTAATGTAATAGTTTTACTTGCACCAATATTTGCATAGTCTGAAACTGTAATTGTACAAGTCGCAAAAGCTGTACTTAAAACTTTACCTCTTGCTCCTCTTTCTGTAAATGTTCCAGATGATAATTGATAAATAGTTTCTTCATTAGCAACAAAATTAAATACAGTATTAGAATTATCTCTAAAAGAACCTGCACCTCTACTATCTTTAGTTATGTTGTTACTTGAATAATTTACTAATGAGGGGAATCTTTTATATGATGATGCTGCGAAATAAACATTGTTAGCTGTGTTTGCACCAGGATTATTATATTCTGGTTGGTCAGGTAGCCATTCTCCAAAAGGTATTTGCATTATTCTCCTATTGGTTATTGTTTGTTACAAATTTAGATACATCATTAAATGAACCTGCAACAGTTACATCACCTCTTTGTTGTAAAGGTGCATTACCATATTGATCTTCTCTATCGTTTCTCTCAAGTCTTTCTAAAGCAGTTGTGTACATTCCTTGCCATTGTTGAAGTCTTTGAGGATCAACACCACCTAAAAAATTAGCAGCATGATATAATGAACCATATAAATAAATTGCAGGATGACTTGCTAATATATAATTAGAAGTATTGGTATCTGATAAAGCTGCAAACTTAGCATAATAATTTAATGTTCCTGTGTATGCAGAATCTGGAATTGGTGCAAATCTAAAATTATCACCAAGTATAGTATATGCTGAAGGCATACCAGTTGTAGATGAACCTCTAATTTGATCCATTTGAGCTGGAGTAATATATTTTAAAGCATACTTAGTTCCGCCTGATGTTATAAAAAAATCTCTTACTTGTAAAAAATCTGTAGGCACAGATTCTGTTTCTGAATCTATTGTAATAGAAGTTGAGGTATTCATTTTTCTAATTCTTAATTTAGAATTAAAATCAGCTTCTGCTAAAACTATAAAATCTTCTGCAATCTCAGTTGTTAAATCTGATCTGTTTAACCAGTTTGCTATTGATGTTTTTAAATCTGAATATGTTGCAAGTGCCATTATATTTTACCTTCTGCTGTTTTAAAATATTTAAACTCATTACTATTTAATTTTGTTTTTAATATTTTTGTTTGAACTTCTTTAGGAAGTGCGAACCAATTACTATCTCCATTATACTCATTCGCCCAAACAGATAAAGCTAAAGTTGGAATAGAAGCTACTCTTTTTAAATCTCTGGATTTAGAATATCCATCATTTAAATTAAATAATCTTTTATTATGTTGTAAATGAGGATCTATATTTACTTCTTCATTTAAAACAATTTTCTTTTCCATTTCGTCTATAGAAAATGTTTCTTTTTTTAAACCATCAATACTTATATCTTTTCTCATCTACCTTGACCTTTGTATCTTGTTTGCTTTTTTTGTCTGCTCTCTGATTTGTTTTGAGATTTTTTATGACAACCAGGTCTTTTTTTAGGTTGATCTCTTGGAACAAAGTGAACAAACTTTTGTCTAGCCACTAAGCACTCATTTCAGTAATAGAAACTTCAGCAGTACCAATAAAAGCTACTTTCTCACCAGGTGAAACTTTAAAAATTTCAGGTTGGTCAGCAGGTATAAAAATAGTTGATGAATTAGCAGTTGCAACAGCAGTTGGGTTTGCACCGAATAAAATATAAATATCAGCAGTTGATGCTATTCTTACATATTCAGTTTGTGATCCAAATGCAGCAGATTGTGCTGATGTTCCACCACTTGTTTTACCTTGATGTGTAGTAGGTCTTAATCCGTAATTAAAACTCATATTTTTCTCCTAATTAATTATGGGGGAAATACCGCTAGGCAAGATCCCCCAAATATTGTTATATACTATTATCTTCTAATTACGAAAGTAATTTCCATTTTAGAAGTATTTGATGAACCACCATTAGTAATACATTCAATAGTACCATCTTCAGCAACAGTATTTAAAGCTGTTGGAAAAGCAGTTGCTACTTTACCAGCTGAACCTGAAGCTACATGACTTATAGCACCTCCAGTTACTGCAACACCACCTATTTCAAAAGAGATAGCTGCTGTGCCAGTTGTAGTTGCTTTGTTGTGAGTGATGATTTTTACAATTTTTCCACCATCAGGTACACAAACAAAAGTTGATGAAGCTGTTGAAACATCTGGAATTGCAGATGTTAAAAAGTAATCGTTTAATGTTCTCATTTTTTTATCCTATTTATTTGCTTCGTTCCGTCATTGACTTCAAAGACCAAACAAAATTGTTAATTGAATGATGGGGGATAATTCCCCCACCACTTTAGATTTATTATGAAGTAGTTAAATCTGTGATTAAACCACTTGCTTTTTCATTTCTTGACTCAAGAGTGTACTCAGCAACCATAAATCTCTGATCTGCGTCTGCAGTCTGAGCTGGTGTTTGTAGAGAGAAATCTCTTAAGAAAGAAACTGCCCAGTATTCCATATCTAGAATGTGAGCATCTTGACCGATTTTAGCAGCAGTACCATTAGCACCTCTGATAAATCTGTTTGGTGATACTTGCATAGTTCCAAAGTCAGATTCGTACACATCAATAGAAGTAATTAATCTTCTATCTTCCGCAGCATCAAATCTAGTAGAACCGCCTGTAAAGCCAGATAGTTTCTGTTTATTGAAAGCATTTACCATAATCATGTTAGGGTTTCCGCCTTCATTGTAACAGCTAACTAAAATACCTTTTAACTGATCTTCAGTAAAAGCTCTTTGAGTTCCATCTGTTCTTATAGCACCATTACCAGCACCAGAACCACCAGCACCTGCATCAACATTAGTTTCGTACCAAGTTGGACATCCACCTAGTTTTCTTGCAGCTGTTGCACTACCAGCAGATTTAGCAACATTAGATAAAAGAGCTGTTTCCATATCTCTTTTTAATTCTTTTGCAGCTTTAGCTACTTGGTAAGCCATCTCATTATTTCTTCCAGCAGAAGTTACAGCTTCGTTAGTTGCAGTAACTTGAATTCCTTTAGTAGAAATTTGAGTGTGGTTATTTTCTAATACAGTTGGTGACATAGTTCCATAAGAAATATCAGCACCTTCAACAGCAGCATTTGCAGCAACATCAGCTAGTGCATCTGTTTGCCATTGGTGTAAAGTATTAGTTGCTTTTGTTTTTGCAACTCCAGACATAAAAGGTGTTTCTGTTGGACTAATTGAATAAATTATGTCCGCTAGATCTTCTCTTATACCTATAGTCGTATATGTTTGGTATTTAGCCATTTGTTTTCTCCGTTAGGTTATTGTTTATAGATAACGCATCAGTAAATCGGTAGCATCTTTTGCACTTCCGCTTTTCTTCAACGCATTCATCTTCTTCAACCTAGACTGATTATTCAAATCTTCTTTAGTAGCTTTAACTCCTGATTTAACAACTGCATTTGGCTTGACTTTTTTACTTACTAAATTGGGTTTAGTCGCATTAGCTTTCATGCCATCCATTATCACATCAAAATATCTTGAATCATAAATTCTTGAAACATCATCATTTGTGAAGCCTTTAGAATTTAAATAACTCATAATATTATTTTTAACTGTAGAACCCTTGATAGGGTCAGCAATTTCAGGATGTTTTAAATGAAGTTTTTTTTGTTCATTTTTTAATATTTCCTGAAACTGAGATTCTTGATGTTCTCTCAGTTTTTGCTGTGCTTGTTGAATTGATTGTTTTCGTTTTTGTATCTTACGATCAACTCTAGCAGCTTCAGTTGGATCTTCATCCCAAAGAGCATCAAGCTCTTTAGAATTCATATCATTGTTAATCTCAGCATTTAAGGTAACTACTAATGAATTTAAATCATCCATCTTAGTTGAATACTGATTTTTAAGACGATCTTCTTCAGATTTTAGCTCTCTTTTTTCAATCGCTATCTCCTCAGTTTTTCGTCTGTAGTCAGCATCTTTTTGATAACCTGCTTTTAATTCTTCAAGGTCAACATCAATCTTTTCACCATTAACAATAACTTGGTGTAGATCGGTTTCTTGTTCTTCAATTGCATTTTCATCTTGTGATGCTTGTTCTTCATCTGCTACTTCCATTGTTTCCTCTGGTTGAGCAACAGGTTGTTGTTGTTCTTCGGTTTCAGTTTCCACTTTCGCTTCAACTTCTTCTTTTGGTTCAACTGGTGCAACTTCTTCTTGAGGTTTTTTGATAACACCTTTGGTGTCCATTAAACTTTCAATAGATTTTGCTGCACCTTGTACTGAAGCATTATTCAGTAAAGGGTTTGTTTCAGACATTAAGTCCTCCATAGTTAAGTTGTCGTTAGACTTGACTTATTTTAACCTTGATGGTTAAAATTTTGTATTATCTTGTTGTTTTCTAAAATCTTCCAACTGTTTAGCTGCAAGTTTTCCTGTTTCAATAACAGTAAGTAGATGTTGCTCTACTTTTCCAACAACATTGTAAGCAATCCAAAGTTTTTCTCTGGTATCACTCTCTTTAGCACCTGTTTTTTCTAAAAGTGCCTCAGAATAAATTTTTTTAAGAGTTTCCATACTCTCTTGAAAAAGTTTACTCTCTAATATCTGTTTGGCTTCGTTGGATCGGCTGATTTCTACCGCCCTGTCCGCCTGGTCTTTCGCTTTCATTTATTCCTTGTAGTTGTTTGCCAAACATATTAGTAGATTTTGCCGCTTCTTCAAGTATTTTGTTATCTCCAGCAACCATCATCTTATCTAAATCTGCATCTGCTTTAATTTTTGCAGTATCAAGTTGCGTATTATATTTTAAAGCCATCTCTTTTATCTTAGCCTCAAAGTCTAATTGCATTTCTTGAGTTTTTTGTTGTAATTCTTGAGATTGTAATTCTAGGTCTGCAAGTTTTCTCTTATTCTCAGCATCAATTCTAGTAAATTCTATCTTCTCAATCGGTGTTAGTGGTGGTGGTTGAGGTGGTGGCATCATTTGTTTGCCCACATCAGGATCTACAAAGTAAGTTTCTACATTTTTTAGACCTGCGTTCTCTACCATCTTAGTCAAAGTGTTATACATATTTTTAAGATTAACCATTGGCATCTCTTTTCCACCTTGTATTTGGAATGCTTGTAGTTGTCTTTCTAAAATACTGTTTAGCATAATTGTTTGTTGCTCTTTAGAACCAGTTCCAAGTCCAACAACTATTGAAATATTAAATCTATCTTTCCATTCAGTAGGTCTTACTGGAATATACTGATTACTCATCATAATAATTTTTTCTTTATCTTGATATTTAACCATTAGTTCAAATATTTTTTTAAATAAACTCTTAACACCTGTTTCTGCAAAGACTCTAGCAATCAATTCTGATCTCATTTGAGTTTGTTGCATTAAAGCATTTACACCAGTAGCTGTTTTAGCATTAAGTGTATCAGGACTTAAACCTTGAGCTTCTTTTGAAACACCAGTTCTACCTTCTCTAACTGAATCTAAATAAGATAATAATGGAAAGGCTTGTTGTGAAATTGGTTGAGCTTGTAATGGTTGCATTACTTGGTTCGGTGGTTGTTTAGTTCTTACAATTCCACCAGGTCTAGTCGTAAGTAAATCATCCATATTTACCATACCATCCATAACTGCAACTCTGTTGTTATTTGTTAAATACATATTGTCTAACAACTGTCGCATCACAGTAGATTTCATTAACTGAACATCTTCTACTAATTCTGCAATTGATCTTCCATAAAATCTATGAGGCATTGGAATAGGAGTGATCGTTACGAAAGGAACATTATCGCAAGGCATATTAGATAATATGTGATTACCATCTGAACCAGCTGAAACTATTTTTCTAAGTTCAGCAATTCCATCTTCATCGTAATCATATTTTACATAAGACTCATAAACTAAAACTTTTTCTGTTGTAGTATCTGTTGCAGATGAAATATTATAATCATCCACATCAGTTAATCTTACATTCTGTTCATCATTGTAAATATCTAAATCTGATTTTGGTAGTTCATCAATCTCATCTTGAGGATAACCCATCGCAACTAAATCTGATCTTGTCATTAAAACTTTATGAGAAACAAAATCTGCATCCTCAATTGTTTTAGCACTTCTATCAATTAAAAATTCTTCAGGTGGAATACTTTCAATTTTTACTCTACCTGTTTTTTTAATTCTTTTAATTTTGCAATTATATAAATCAAAATTAGGAACTTGAACTTGAGATGTATCTACTCCTTGAGCTTGGTATTGTTCTAATACTTTTTCAAATTCTTCTTTGGCAGACTCATCTTCAAATACTTCTTCCTCTACAATTTCTATTTCATCTTTAGTATCTTGCAAAGCCTCTTTTTCAACTATAGATAAATTTTCATAAGTTTCGTAATCTACTTTTTCAGAGTCATCCCAATAAATTTTTAAGAAACCATTTTTTTCAATTAAGGCATCTTTGAAAAAATTATATAATAATTGGAAGCCATCATTCTCTTTATAAAAAACATGATTTAAATAAGCTGTCGCTTGTGCTGCCATTGGAACATCTTCTGCTGTCATTGGTTCACAATGAACAACTTTATCGGATGCTGTAAATACTCTTAATAAATTTGGTAATAAACTTTCAATCGTATCTGCAACATCGGTTGATACTACTTGACTACGACCATCTATTTCTGTTCCTAGTTTATCACCTAAATAATATTCTAATGATTTAGTTCTAGAGTCTGATAACTGACCACCTAGATAACCTAAAGCATTTTGTATTTGATTTGATAATAAACTTTGTAATTCTATGTTTGATTTTTCTTTATTTTTTTTTGCCATATTAAACTATATAATTTGTATCTACTTCTATTGGCTTATCCCAATCGGTTGTTTGTAGTGGTTCTGTAACAGCACCATACCTTACCGAATCGCAAAAGTGTGATGCCCAATTGTGTAGGGGTTTATTCCTAAAACAATTATTTTTTTCATCCCACCGCTTACAATATGATTTTAATGCTTCTACTAGCTTATTGCAATTGTTTTTATGAAAAAAACACTTGGGTAACATTCGTCTTACTTGCTCAATACCATCTTCTACACTAAGTTTGGGTGCTATGTCAAATTCTAAGCCTAGCTCTTTAGCGGTTTCCCATCTGGATTTATTTGTGCCGATTTCTCTAACTCTAATATCATGGGGAGCTATGTGCTTTGAATAGTTATAAGGTTTACTATCTATGACATTTATATAATGCTCTAATCCCTCACCAGAATTTTCGTAGCAATCAATTATTCTAATTTCGCCATTTGTCCTTCGTTGAGCAAAGGTGATTACTGTACTATCGTTCATTCCTAAATCCCACCAGGTTTCAACATCTAAACTATCGTCTATATCAAAGTTCTTAACATTGCCAGACTCCTCTAGCTCCTCAATTATAGATCCAAAATAAGAACCACTTATTCCAGCTTGAAATGAGCATTCAAATTCTTGTTCGTAACTTTCAGGCGACATTGTTTGTTTAGCAGCATCTAATTCTTCTTGAGCTATGATCTTTGTTTCACTAGCTTTAAATACTTTAGTAAACCAATCTTTATTTGTTTTAGCTTTCTCATGTAATTCGTAGAACCAGTTTCTTCCCATCGGTGTGCCTATGAAGATTGCGAAGCCTTTTCTGTCCGATAGACATGGTCTTAAAATGGTATCAAAAAGGTCTGGCGAAAGGTTTTGTGTTTCATCGCAAACTATACCATCAAAGTATTGACCTCTAATAGCTGCACTATTCTCACCACCCAAGATTTGTATTCTTGAATTGTTTATAGAAAAGTCCACCCTTAATTCTGACTCATTAAACTTAACTCCTGGAATTGTGGCAGAAAATTGTTTCATGTAATCCCATGCAGTAGATTTTCCCTGCAAACGATATGGAGAGATGAAAGCATATCTAGGATAGGGTTTAGTGCTTGTCAGAGCAGCTCTAATGAGATGGTTGATAGCAAAGACAGTCTTACCCCCTCTACGATGAACAATCACTACATTGAAGCGGTTCTTATCGCATTTTTCATGCAAAAAATTTTGGATTTGTCTTGGCGAATAAGGAATTACAATTTGTTTCATTTTAAAACAAAACCCCCCCTAATGAATTGTTTCATTTGAATCAGGATAATCGCTTGGTAAAATAAATTGTGTTCTAAGAAACTCTGAAAAGTCGTTAGCTTCTGCCTCATCCTCAAAACCTTGAAAGTGTGTAATCACAATTGGTTTCTTGGTTTTCTTATCTTTCATAATGAAGATTATTGTTTTTAGAAAAGTATCATCCATTTGTTTATGCCTTGTATCAATATTATTTTAGAAGGTAACGCAAAAAGTGGGTATACCACTTTTAAAACCCCCCATGTTCGCTATTTGTTCTTCATAATTCAGTTATTACAACCACAACATTCATAATGATAATTTATCGTTACTGATATAAAACTTCCGATAATAAACGATTATAGCCGATTTAAATAATTGTGTGATAATTGTGCAACAATTTGGTATTTTTGCAACACTCATGTATAATATCTGCTTTTTATGTGTGCAGTTTTTACCACAACATTAATTAAATCAACAATTCTAGAAGGTTTAGCAAAAGATTTAATCATAATTAATCTAAGGTTTAGTCCAAGATATTGACAATGGTTGGTTGTTATCACCTTTTATTTGCAATGTTTCGGCTGCTTTGCCATAAGTTTTGGATGATAATTTACTAGCAGACCATTGATTATGTGCAGTAATAATTTTATAAAGATTAACCATAGATTGAGCAGCTTTTGGATCTAAATCACCAGACTCAATCTTTAATTCTAGTTCTTTTCTTTTATCTTCCAAGTCAGATAATTTTAAATCAATTGCCAATTCTTTTGATCTGACATAATTAGCCATCAATTCATTATCTTTTATTAAATAAGCTCTGAATGATTGCCAAGTTATAGGAACATCATCTCTAGAGAAACATTCTCTAATTGTTAATCCATCTGCAATTAAAGACAATATATGAGCTTTTAATTTATCTGTTAGTTTTCTGGGTCGACCTGCCATAATTTTTATTTATTAAGCGACCTGGCAAGGCAAGAAAGAAAGGAATAGAAAAGCACTTGCCAGATCTAGTTATAACTTATTTAGACTAACGCAAGGGAGCTAGTAGTCTATAATTTCTTTAACACAATATATAGTATATTACAAATCAAAAGGAGTTGGTTTCTTTTTAAATGTTCTATTATCAAGGGTAATTGGATTAATCTTAATCTTGTTGTTAAACATCATTTTATCTATAATATTTTGGACAGTCCAAGCACCAAACTTAAGATTGTTGACTATCCAACGCATCTGCTCAGCGGAGAGCATTCCAGAATTAAAGTCATTTTCTATCTTTAAAACAATTTCAATTTTGTCTTGGGGGGTGTAGGTGTTCCTATAGCTTAACTGTAAAGGTTCATTATTATAGTAATATTCATCTTCATTCATTTCTTAAAACCTTTAAACTTTTTCTTATTACTATTGTTATTATTATTATTGTTATTACTCTCTAAATACTGCCCAAATTTTGGGTAGTCTGACTGCTTAGATTTTGACACCCTGATTACCCTATTTTTGGGTAGTCTTAAGGTATATCTATTAGCACTTGATAACCTGTGAATAACTAAATAGCCATTATCAACCAGCTCTTTTTTAGCCTTTTGTAAAGTATTAACAGAAACACCAAGTTTCTTGCATAAATTAGAGTTTCTTAAGTTCCTATAATTAGCAGATAATGACTTTATATAGCAAAATAAGACTTTAGCCTCATTTCCAAGTTTATCGTCATATATTATTGAATTTGGGATCATAGCGAACCCATTCTTAGTCTTTTCCATATTCTTTTATTCCTTCCTTGCTAGACCTTCTATATGTCAAATTTTGGGTAATCAATCAGAACATTCAGCGAACATTAATATTTTTACAATCTTAGCTTATATAGTTTGACAATATAGTACAAAACTTGTATAAGTTTAGTATGTTTAACGAATCAAGAAAGGAAAGAAACATGACTAAACTACATCACACAGAATATAAAAAGAATTATAAAAATTATATTCTATCTACTATTGAAGAAGACTCAGAAGGTAAGCCAATCACTAAAGACCAAGAAAAAATAAATTATATTTTTGATAGATTCAATTCTGAGTATGGTTGGAATATTGAAAGAGTTGGAAAGTATAAAGCTATGTCTGAATGGTTATCTGGTCTTGCATTAGATATTGAATACTATGACGATGCAATAGTTGACCTAGCTGTCAAAATGGGTTCAATAGATCCTAACCCTAGCGACAAATTAAAAGATAAAGTTGCAGCTAATTACTGGAATTTTATGGCTAATGTTATTTTATGGTTTGAACCAAAGAAGGGAGCATAATGAAAGCTAAAGACTATAAATCAATAACAGAAGACCTAGAACAAAGAAATCCAGGAAAGAAGTTCTATTCATTCATGGATATGGAAGACGCAGAAATTAGGAAAAAGGAAGTAATTTTGCCTTTGCCTAAAAAATACTTTAATAAAATAGTTAAATTTATAAAGGGGGAGAAATGAATATTAAAGAATATGGAGTCAAAAAAACTTGGGATAATAAATGGCAAACTTTTGCCAATGCTCAAGATGGCAAATATTTAATGCCTATAACTTGGTTAAGATATACCTCAAAACACAAAACAAATGCTCAAGAGTGGTTAAGAAAAGAACTTAAAAAATTGGGGGTAAATTATGACAAAAAATAATTTACCTAAATATTCTCATCCTGCTTATAATAGTTTATTAGCAACACTAGAAACACCAGTTAATTTAGTTAAATCAATTGCTAGTGAAAATTCTAATAATTTAGCTGATTTAAAAAAAGAGTGGGTTGAAACATCAAGAAAAGAAATAAATTTAAAAAAAGTATTAGATATATTTAAAAATGCTAGATCATATACAGATGAACATAAATTTAGAGAATATAAATTTGATGGTAATTTAGAATTTAAAAATAAAAATATAAGAACAGTAAGAAAATTAATAGAAGTTGAGCCTAGATTAATTAAATACATTTACGATGATGCAAAAAGAATGTTTAATTATATAAAAGATATGGAATTAAAAACCTTAAAATATGAAAGACTTTATAAATTAAACTGTGAAAATAATCATTATAATAAATTGTTATTGAAATTAGAGAAAGAACATCAAGAAGAAATAAAAAATTGGAGTGATTTAAACGAATATGGTTTATATCCAAATGATGATTATTGTCCAATTGATGATTATTCAGAACAAGAACAATTAGAATTAAAATTAAAACATCAAACAAAAATAACTAGTATTGTTAATAATATTAAAGATATAAAAAATAATATTAGTAACAATGATATAAAAATTAGTAATATTTTTAGTGAAGGCATTAAAGAAAGTGATATTGCTAATACATTTTAAAAAATAAAGGGAGATAAATGAGAAATAAATATGGTTTGCCTTTAGTCTATGATTTTAATATAGATTTAAGGGATAAAAGGAGAATAAGGAACTTAGAATATATGAAATGGAACTGTCCTAAAGGTTGGAAAGAGCTTTGGAGCAATAAATTAGACCAATTAAAAAAGAATATAAGTGAAAGAAAAAATAAAACTCTCAACTAATATAGACAAAGAAAAATTGGCTATACAAACTTTCAAGAACATCATTGAGGGATCTAGGTCTATCAATGGTGTTACTTGGAATAGAATTAAAAACCTAAAACCAAAGGAAAAAATAGAATGTTTGAAATTAATAAAGCAGTAAAAAAAGCACTAGCAGAAAAAGGTATAGATGTTCAAAATGAATATAATAAAGCATCAAATGAAAGAGTATGTATAATTAGTATTCCACCAAATAAAGGTAGTAAAAGAAATCATCTACATAAAGGAATATTACATAAAGATCACATAATACAAAAACCAACAGGAAAGGAAAATAATGAGTAACGAAAAAATAAAGTTAGTACCTATAAAAAGGTCAAAGGGTGAATATGAATATGATAAAAAAGTTTTAAAAGGTGTTGTTCAAGGTTCTTTAATATTAAATAAAGCCTTTGGTAAAATTACAGCTCATTTTCATTTTATGGGTACAGCAGGAGGTAATGAAATAACAATTAAAGAAGGTGATAAAATTATTTTAGAAGGAATAAAATTAAATAAAGAAAGTCATTCAACACATTGGGGTAGTCAAGGACTTTATAAATTACCCATAACCACTTCAGCCTTTGTTGGTAATTGTGAATCAATAGAAGAATTTGAATATAAATGTGCAGCTTTAGATGGCAAAAAAACTTTATATGGAGGTGAATAAATGCTTGAAACAATTATCGCAGTAGAGATCGCATTACTTATTTTTTATTATGCAACCAATTAAAAATAAATGTTTAAACTGTAATAAACTTTTTATTGATAAAAGTAAAAATAAAGTAAAAAAATATTGCAGTAAATATTGTGGAGGTTCTTTTTTAAATAAATTTAAAAGAAAATTTAAAGATATTGAAGAAAAAAATTGCAAAATTTGTAATAAAAAATTTAAAGATAAATCAAAAGGAAAAACAAAAAAATATTGCTCAAGAAAATGTTGTTTAACATTTTGGAGAGTTTCAGGAAAAAGAAAAGAAGCATTAAAAAGATATAGACAAACTGAACATTGTAAAGAACAACAAAAAAAATATAGATTATCTAAAAAAGGTATTATTAAAAGAAAAAAAAATGCTAAAATTCTTTGGCAAAACATAAAACTAGCTAGAAAAATAAAAAAATTAAAATTACTAAATAAAAAAATAAATTTAAAACAACAAAGACATTTAGAAATATTTGATAAATATATAATTAGAATAAATAAAGAACAAAGAAAGTATAGAAGTAATCCAGAAGCATATAAAAAGAAAAAAATTTCAGATAAGAAATATCATTCAAATCCTATTAATAAGGAAAAACAAAGATTATATAGAAAAAAATATTATTCTACTAAAGAAGGTAAGGCAAAAATGAATGCTAAAACTAATAAAAGGAGAGCAGCTAAATTTAATGCAATTCCTAAATGGTCTAATTTAGATAGGATAAAAGAAATATATAAAAATTGTCCTAAAGGTTATCATGTAGATCATATTGTGCCACTTCAGGGTAAAAATGTTTCTGGACTTCATGTTGAAAATAACCTTCAATATTTGATTGCTAGTAAAAATATAAGTAAAGGTAATAGATATAGTGAATGAATATGTATGGTGATATAAGAACCTGTATTAAATGTAAAAACAAAGCTGATGTAGTTGAGAAAGGCAAAGATTATTGTGCAGAATGTTGGTTTAAATATTTTTCTGGTGAAAGCATTGAAGAATATGAAAAAAGGGTTAAACAATTAGATCAAGTCAGAAATGATAAAAATAAAACTAGAACCTAACGAAGTAGAACTAGCCTTAAATATTGCTGCCAAAAGATATATTGGTAATTTAAAGATGGGTAAAACCTTTTCTTATGGTTACACTAAAGGAATTAAATCACAACTAACAGATGGCATCTTAGGAACTTTAGGAGAGGTTGCTTATGCAAAGGCAACTAATAGCTTTTATAATGGTTCTTATAGTGATGATAACCAATTCTATTCAGACTCAGACTTTCAAAACAATATAGAGATAAGAACCCAAGAAAAAAAATCATATAATTTTTTACTAATAAGACCTGGAGAAAAGAAAGGTACTTATATATTAATCATTAAAGACAATAACGAAGATTTTAATTTTAGTATTATGGGTTCATTTATTTATAATGATGATCTACCACCAGAAAAGCTATCAAATTTTGGCTACCAAGATAGACCTGCTGCATATAAAATAGAATTAAAAGAACTTAAACCAATGGAGGAAGATGTCGGACAAGATAAATTTTAAATTATTTAAACCTTTTGGCTCAACAGTTGCTAAAGCAGTTATGCCATTAGAACTAATGAAAGACTTTCAAAATGATTTAAAACAAATAAGACAAGATAAAGAAAAACAAAAGAACCATGATTGGTCTAAAAAGTTGGTAGGTCATGTAGATTCAGAGTATCTAATATCACCAGAGATTATGCTTAAATGGAAACAAAAATTCTTTGATCCTATTATTAATACTTATGTCAAAAATCATATAGAACATAAAATTAAATCAGTTTTAATTAATTCTGCTTGGTATGTAATATCAAAACCTGGAGATTATAACCCTTGCCATACTCACACAGAATATGTTCATGGTAATTATCATTTAAGCTGCGTAGGTTATTTAAAAATTCCTAAAATGATTTCAACAACCAATGCAAAAGAACATAATGATTTTTCAGGTCAGACAGAGTTCATAGAAGGATCTGAAAATATGTTTAATAATAATTCTTATAGAGTTATGCCTGAGGTTAGGGATTGGATATTATTTCCTAACTCACTATCTCATGTTGTTTATCCATTTAATACAGATGATAAAGATAACGAAAGAATCTCATTTAGTTTTAATGCAACCATAATATTTGATAATGATAAACTCTCAAATTGAATATAATTTGTATAATTTATTGACACTTTTTGTATTAATTAATAAATAGAATCTATGAAAACAATTGGAAAAGAGTGGAGCAAAAAAGGTGAAGAAGGTGGCTGTTTTACAGCAGATCATTTATCACCTTCGCAGCTCAATAAAAGTTTAGATATTTGGTTTAATGACTATGTAATATTAACTGCTAAAGAAAGAAAAGCCTTATTAGGTAACTTAAACATGGATATAGGAGCAATAGTAGGTCAGGCAGTACAGGATATTATTGTTCATAAATTAACACTTGAAGAAGTAATGAAAGGTAAAAAATGACAGATACTGTAATGATGGAACTTGCAAAGATGCAAACTAAAATTAGAACTTATGAGAATAATGAAAAGAAACATATTGAGCAATTACATTTAAGGGATAATGAAATATCAAAACTTAATAAAGAGTTAGATTTATTAAAGTTAAAAGATCAAATGGTTGCTAAGAACCAAAGCTATTTAGAAGCTAAAGTACAGAAAGATGTAGATCAAATTAAAGAAAACCAAAAGATACAAATGAAAGGAAAAAATGAAACTAAAGCCACAGACGACAGAAGAAAAAAGTAAGGGAGGGTTCAAAGAAAGAAGAAAGGAATGTTTAACAAGTGCTAATAAAATTCCAACTGTTGATATTAAAGGTAAAAAATATTCTACAGTTAATGAAAGACACAGACACCTTTTGCAATATTTCCCTGAAGCTAGATTTAATGAAGAAATACTATTCCATGATAATGACAGAGTTGTCGTTAAAACCGAACTATATATTTCTGATACTATTTATGCTGTTGGTCATGCAGAAGAACATAGAAATGCTAATTTCATAAATAAAACAAGTGCTATGGAGAACTGTAGTTCAAGCTCTTTGGGAAGATGTTTAGCAGCATTTGGTCTATCAGGTTCAGAATATGCTAGTGCAGAAGAATTAGTAAATGCCTTAAATAATCAAAAGGGATCTACTCAACAAGTTTCAATTAAAGATACAATTAAAAAGCAAACAACAGAAACCAAGTTGACAGCTTTGTATTCCGATTGGAAGAAACAAAATGATTCAATAGAAAAAGACTTTGAATCACAACAACAATCAATAAAAAAAAATGGAGGACAAAATGTCAGACAATGGTAGTGGTAAGCAAAAGGATTGGGTATTATTTCCTTATGATGCCAACAATGAAAAAGCCATCAAAATTGATTTCTCAGGAAATGTAAATTTAGATAGCGGTAATAAAGGAACTATTTTAGGTGTTAAAGGTAGCAGCAAAGATGGTAATACTAAGTTTGTTAAAGTGTTTGCTCAAGTAGGAGTTCTATTCAAAGGTGATGATAAATTTACTGGCGAAATGAATTACTCTGAAGCTGGTGGACATAAAGGTTTAATTGGTTGGATTAATGAATCAGGTAATATTTTATCTGGTTATAAAAACGATCCTAGACCTAAACAAGCTAAACCTCAAAGCAAAGAAATTCCTTTCTAGTTGAAAGTAGTTTTTTTAATTTTAGTTATATACTCAGGTGAGGGTAATTTAAAATATGAAAAGATACCTTTTGCATATTCTTTGTTACCCATCACTTGTGATGAAATGTTTGAAAAAAATGTTAAGTATGTTGAGAACCCAGATTATACAGAGGGAAATGGACAAGTTTGGATGCTAACTAAATATAAAAATCAAAATGTAGTAGCTCATTACTGCAAAGATAGTGAAGGAAATTATGTCAGATAATGTAAAGTTTATAAGTGAGATAGAAAGATTATTAAAACAAAAGCAAGATGACTATGGAGAATTTGACCATACCTCTTATGTTATGTCAGGAATTTTAGAAAAATATTTATCAGTTCATAATAATTGTGAGGTCAAAGTACCTTTAAAATTATTTGGTATCTTTATGATTTTTTTAAAACTTTGGAGAGTTATGCAATCAGAAAATTATAAAAAAGATAGCTTTGATGACATCAATGGCTACTCAGAATTATTAAGGAGGTTAGTAATAAATGAACAAGAAAAGAGGTAAAAGACCTATGACTCCTAAAATGCTCAGACTATTGCAATATATTAAAAATTATAGTACAAAACATGGATATATGCCTACTTTTTTAGAAATGGCTAATGAAATGGGTTATAAAAGTAAAAATTCAATCAGTTCGCTAATTGAAAAGCTAGAACAAAGAGATGAGATTAAAAGAGATTACTCTGGTTATAGCAGAAATATAATTTTGAATGGTTAAAGTTTTAAAAATATCAAGTTTAGAATTAGCAGTTGATTTTGAAGAAATTTTTGATGGTGCTAGTGTTGAAGAAGCTACACAAAAAGCACATAATCAAAAAATGCCTAGTGAGTTTGCAAAAGCAAGTATCACCGATAACAAACTTATTAGTGCAAAAATTAAATTAATCGGTGAGGAGAATAATGGCTCTAAGTAACAGTAATGTTAGATTGTATGCAAAGCTAGACAAAACTCATAAAAAGATAATGGGTGGAAAAGAAAAGGGTCGTCAATGCGTACATACTTTGCAAAACTTTAAAGAGTATAATCAACTCTTTAGAAGAATAGTTGAAGCAGAGAACAAAGATGCTAGATTTTTATATACTTAATTAAGTATATATAAAAAGTTGCATAAATACTTAGGGGTACTATACTCTAAATTAAAGGAAGGAACACAATGAAACTATCAAATAAAGCTAAGAAAAACTTTGAAGAAGATAATGAGTTTTACATTAAATTAGGTGAAAGATTAAGACAAGCAAGAAGAACTAAGGTTAATGAATTTACTGGTAAAGAAACTATTATTCCATTAACTAAAGTTGCTAAAGCTCTAAAGAATACATATCAACAAATAGGTAAATATGAAAAAGGTGAAAACAGAATACCTTTAGTAAATTTAGTCAAAATAAGTAAATTTTTAAAAAAACCATTAAGTTATTTTTTAGATGACTACAATGAAATAGATAAAGTTGCAGAAGAATTTAATATAGCTTACGAAAAAGAAAGAGATAACTTTTACAAAGAGCATCAAAAAACATTAGGTACTAAATAATGTTTGTTTCTGTTCAAGAAAAGCTAGATAAATTAGTTGCACTTACACCTGATGACCAAGAAAAGTTAAGTCATTATAAAAGTATAGTACCAGCTATGATTGCTAATTGTCATAAGGCTCACCAATCAATACCAGGTTGGGAGTCTTGTAAGCCAGAGATAGAGGCATTTAAATGGTTTGATGGTATCAATATTCCTGTTCATGGTTACATAGATTTAAAAGGGGATAAGGTTATTATTGAAGATAAATGTAAAATGCCAAGAAGGGGGATCGTCAAGAAAGATGGTACTAGGTCTTGGTTTCCAGGTAAATTACCTGATAGACCTTCACCCTATAATTTATTACAAGTAGATTTTTATTGGTCAGTATTTGAAGTTCCTGTTTATCTTTGTTATGTCAATGAGAAAGAATTTAGAGTTTATCATGCAGATAATTGTGATGAACTTAAACCAGAGAATATTAAGAAAAGAATACCTAGAATAATACAAAGAGCTAAAGTAAGACAAAACTTAATGAAGATCAGTAATGATCCAAATATTCTTAAAGATTACATCCAACCAGACTTTACACACATGTTTTGGAATAGTGATGCTAACGAAGATTATTTAAACAATGCTAAGAAATTTTGGGGATATTAAAAAATACCTAAAAACCCAAAAACAACTAACATTGTCGCACCTAAAATAAACTACCCTAAAAGTTCAATCGTCTATTCTTCAATAAAAGTTTTTTTTCTAAAAATTTTACAAAACTCAATATGATATAATGAGTTATAAAAAAAAATAAGGAGGAAAAATGACTTATGAATGGAAACACCCTAGCTACTATAAAGAGTTAGCTAAGTTGCGGAAAGAGTCAGAACAAGAAGAACAAACTAATGAAGATGGAAAGGAGGATAAAGATGAAAGGGAGTAATCATTTAGAGGATTTGATTAAAGACAATTGGGAGTCTATTAAAGATTGTAGAAATCCAATGGATCAAGTTATGCTTTCAGTTGATATGGTTTATCAAAACGAACTTAAAAATTGTAAACCTAATGAGAAAGTACAAATTAAAATAAAACAAGAAAATGGAAACATTGTCATTCATGGCAAATGCGTTCCTAAATAATAAGTATAAAGGCAGTCTGAAATATGGCTGCCTTACCAATCAAAATTAGTCTTAGGTTTAGCATCGTTCTCTTTAACGCAATCGTAGTGAGCATTTTGATATTGATATTTATTTCTTACTAATCTTCCAATTGGAATAAATGAATCTTCTGAGGTCATAGATTGATTGCAGTATTTACATTTACCTACATCAATAATCTTTTCTTTCCTAACCCAAGTCTTATTAGGTCTTGGCATAGTTAGGTTTCTTTCCTTTTCTTGATTTTCTCTCTGCTGTTTTCTTTCTTGAAACTGCTGCTCTCCTCTGACTTGCAGTCATGGATCTAGCTTTAGATGACTTTACGCACTTAGGATAGTTCTTTCTTTTCTCACCTTTTGATCTTCCACATGGAGGAAAACCACCACCTCTTTTGGGATTAGCAATGTCCACCCATTTCTCTGATGTCCATTTTCTTAAACTCATTTCTTTTTCTTTTTCTTCTTAGGTTTTATTCTACCTGAACATACACCACTAGCATACATATTAGCATAAGCCGAAGGATATACTTTAAACTTTCGTTTAGCTGCTCTTTTACCTTTTGCACATAGTTTAGCCATGTCTTTTTTGTACTGAGAACTTAGCAGTTCTAACAGCTCCTTTATGTGGTTTGTAAGTACCTTTCATTAGTTTATATCCTTTACCAGATTTCATCCAATGAAAACCTTTTGGTGGTTTAATTGATTTCATCATACTTTTTTCTTTTTCTTCTTTTTAAGTTTAGCAAAATCAGCACCAGTTATTCTATCAAATGGTGCAGCCATTCTAGCTATCTTCATTTGTTTTTTACTATACTTTTTGTTTTTACCTTTAGGCATAATTTTTTAACCCTCCAACATTCCCAGCTGACAAGCAGCTACTCCTAATTATTAATACTTTTTCTTTTTAGTTTTCTTCTTACTTTTTTTCTTTTTATCTTTTTTCTTTTTCATATACATAGTTTTCTCCTATTGTTACCATTTTTTGCAAGACCAATATCTAGCAGAAAATACATCTTTAGCACTAGCACATTTATGTCTAGCTCTAAAACTCTTTCGTCTAGCAGGGTTAGACTTTTTAATAGTCATGTTTGCATCCCCATATCTAATTATCTTTTCTTTGCCACCTTTACAAGCCTTGACTACAAACTTTTTGCCACCCTGAACTTGTCGTTTAGGTCTGTTGCATTTCATTTTAGACTTGTTTATTGCCATGTCTTATAGCCTTCTTTATCCTTAGTAAGAGCTTGACCTCTAGGATTTGGCGACCAAGATACATGAATCCATCCACTATTAATATCTGATTCATCATAATACTCTAAGATGATTTGATCGTAGGGTAAGTTCTCAATTATATGTCTAAATACTTTTTTATTATCTACACCAGGTATTTCAAAGTCAGCTGCTGCACATTCATTAGCACAATGTTGTGAGGTAGATTTTGATCCTATAATTTCGCACAAAGCAGGTGATCTAAAACCAGAGGTAATCTTGATTGGGAGCTGAAAGTCCTCTCTAATCGGTTGTAAGATGGTCTGGCAAAGTTGTTTAAGGTTCTCTATTTGCTCTGCATTAGGTTCATTATCTATATTGTTTTTAAGAGCTGTTTGAGATTGTGTCATCTCTTTTAAGCTAAAGTTTTCAGTTAATTTCATCTTCATTTACTCCATTAAAATATTTATATTCATATTTAACTGCTCTGCAATCATGTTTTTTACGCATAGACTTTTGAGCTATTTTAAATTCTGTAGCCTTTTTTTCAGATTCAAAGATAACATTAGTAAACATACTATAGATATTATTATCATTTTTCCAAATAACACACCACATTAAGTTTGCTCAATCTTCTTACAAACAAAACTTACATAAAGCATCTCATCATTTACTCTTTGTTCACCAAAGTTCTTAATAGTTTCACCACCCACTTTATAACCATCTAATGCACAATTAAAATGAGATTGATATAATTTATCAATTTTTATAGGTGTCATGCAAGAATTATATAAAGATGAGCATAAAGTAAGTATTAACATAAATTTCATTATGGGTGTTCTAACATCATCTTGTTTGTTTCCTTTAAATCCTCAATTGTTTTGTTAGCATCCTCTAAATCTTTAGATAGATGTTCAAGTTTTTGTAAGCACCTTTTATTAGCACTATCTTTGGACTTGGAAGAATCTTGAAGCTCTGCGACCTCTTGCTTTAATATTCTAACCTGTTCCTTATATTCGTTTATTATTTCTAAACTGTCAGACATTATTTCTTTTTAAATGTAGATACACCTTTTATACCAAGTATCGTACTAAAAGCACCAACTACAAGTGCTTGATAAAACATTGGTAAATTTGCAAACTTATCAAAAAAAATATCTATCTTTGCTTGTATATTAGGATCATCACTAAACACAGACCATGCTAATAAAAGCAGAGGAATTGAAATTAATATGAGACAGAACTCATCTTTCCAATCTCCTTTATGGCTATCAATAACAGCTCTTTTAAATTCAACCTCACCATTAGCCATTCGTTCAGCTAATTTTAATTCTGCTACTGATTCTAATTCTTTTGTCTTTCTTCTATTGGATGCAATAGACATTCCAGTCTTAATCATACCTGGAACTAATTTAGCTGCTAAGTTTAACCACATAATTTACTCCTTTATTCTAGTACTAGTTTCTTAATTGACTTTGATCCATCTATGTTTGACTCTAACTCAGCCATTGACTTAATACATTGGTATTGAATATTATTATTCTTATTAGATCTCATTGCAACCCTTTTTCCTTTAAGGCAATCAGACATAGATTCTTGTATTCTGTGTTCTTTAATCTCTCCATTTACAATCATAAGTAAGGCTATAATTAACTCCATTAATGTGCTGTCTTTCCGTTTGCTCTAACTTTATCTTTTAAATCCTCAATATCTTTTAATGCTTTTTCTAATTGATCTCTTAAAAACTCTATATTTACTTTGTTAGTCATATTCATCTCTTGAGTTTCTTCCATTTTTTCAACAGACTTATATAAATCTTCCAATAAAAAATGTTGCTCTTGATCCACAGGTACTTGTTCTGATTTTTTGAGCAAATCATTTTCAAATAATTCTCTTGAGGTTTCCAGAGATACTAACCTTGATGTTAGTTCTGTATATGCAAACACACCCATTGCTACAAGAATTATAAGACTAGCAACTGTTTTCATTGGCATTTGCACAGCTGCCGATTCTGATATATTTAATGGTTTATCTTTCATATTGGTTTCACACAAAGTGCTAAGAATACAAAACCTAAAATCAACATACCTGTAAAGTAATAGTTCATGCTTATCCTCATAAATTATTTAGCTACTTTGCCTTTGTTAATACCTTTTTTAATTACATATTCTTTAGTGCCATTTGCACCATGATTTACTTCTTTTTTAAGATTTATAAATAGTTGCATTTCTTTCCATTTCTTTTGGCTATCTTCAGAAAACTTACTTAATATTTTAGTATCTCTCATTTTTTTTTCTTTCTCTTTTTAAGGCTAGGATCGTCAGATATAAACTTATCAAATAGATAACCAAAGAAATTATCTATTACTCCAAATAATCTATAAATAATATTATCAATCATAATCTACCATCATTAACTTTATGCCTAACCTTTTTTGTTCTTTGGTAGGACTTCTGTGAATTTTATATGAGCCTTTAGGCTTATCTTTAAGACTTTTACCTTTTTTATTTTTTCTAAAGGTATTTGTTTTTATGTCTATTAACTGTATTTTACCATTTCTATCTACGATTACAATGTCAAATGGACAGGCAGGATCTACTGATTTAGCAACAAAATAACCTTCTTTAGTCAGCTTTGCTATTGCTTCGTATTCTCCTACAGTTCCTTTTATTGATGTTTTTTTTTGTCTATCAGAGATTATTTGTTTATCTGATGGCAAGATATTATTTTATAAAGTAATTATATCCGCTTGTAATAACTGCTGATATGGCAAGTAATATCCATATAGCACCCTTTCCCTTGTTAATGTCTGCTCTAAGTGATTTAGTTTCATCCTTGAGTTCCTTTACCTCTTTAACTAAAAAATCAATCTTTACTTCTGTTGCAGATTTTCTTGGCATAATATTATCTTCTTATAAATCCTTGTGGAGCTACAGGAACATTTAAAGGTCGTCTGTATCTATCTATTAATTGATTTATACCAACTGTTTCTGCTGCTGTAACAGTTGGTGTTGCAACTCTTTCTGCTCCAGAAACCAATTCTTCTTGTATTAATTTTTTAGCAGCTTTTTGACCAACAACATCTCTAGCTCTATCAAAAGCACCTCTTGCAGCTAGTAATCCTTGTATGTTTGCAAATTTAAATCCAAAGATACCTATTAATGCTCTACCAGTTTGTTGTATAATTCTTGATAATGCAGATGCAGTATTTGAAGCATTTACTAAATCTCTAGGTTTAAAAGTTTTTCTAACTTCTCTTACAAAATCATCAATTAATCTTAACTCATCTGGATCATATAATTGTTTTAAAACATCATTATATTTTTGTCTTGCAGTTGACCATTGATTTACAAATTTTTGAGGATTAAATATTCCATTACGACTAGAATCTCTTATTAATTTTTCAAAAGCAGAAGTTCTTAAAGATTGAAAATCTGCACTTTTTGTAGCTAAATCAGACACATCTTGACCTGCTTCAGCACCAAAAATATTTTTTAATCTTTTAATAATAGTTAAAGAGCCTTGTTTTTGTCCTAATTGTGCAGAACCAAATATGTAATCAATAGCATTTAAAGGTGTAACATCAGGATCATTTAATATTTTTTGAACTACTTTACCTGCTCTATCATCAATTTTAATACCATTTTTTCTTATTGCATTTACACCAAACAACTTTTGTTTTAAATTAAATTTACTTCTAGCTTGTTTAATAGCATTTAAAGCAACTTCTTCTCCACTAAATAAAGCATTATCTATAGCGTCATCATAAAATTTATCGTACTCATTAATAATAGCAGTAAGATTTTTTTTATCAGTTGCATTTTTAGCAGTAGGAAATAATGCAGATATTTTTTTTCGTAAATTTTCAAATTCATTAAATGTAGTTACTGGTAATTTTTTCTTTTTTTGTGGTTTTACTTTTTTTACAAAATTATTTATAAATTGATTAGCTCTTATAGTTGAAGGTGTAAGTTCTTTATCAATAACATCAGTTGATTCTTTAATAGCTTTTTGTATAGAACTTGTTAATACATCGATGTTACTATCACCTGCATTAAATACTGCATCTTTATCAACCGCATTGTAAGCTGTAGTTACATTATCTGATGCTTTTTGAAATTCTTTTTGAACTGCATTTAAAACACTTTGACCTGCTGATTCTAAATCTTCTTTCGCAAGTTCACCTTTATTAAATTTATTAAGTAAACTTTTAGCTGATGTTTCTATATCAATGTTTTGTTGTTTTAAAAATTGTCTAGCAGCTGTTTGAGCTTCGCTACCATAAGCACCTTTACTAGCTTCAAATAATGCAGCTATACCTTCTTCCTCTCCTATAGCTTGAGATTTAGCAACTCTAAAACCAAATTTACCAGCACCTGCTTGACCAGCAGCTATATCTGTTTTTACACCTTTAGATAATTCATCGCTAAAACTTTGAACAAATTTTTCATCAAGATTATCAGGATCTATACCTGCATCTTTAGCTGCTTTTTTTCCTTTAGAATTTAAAACTAATTTACCATCAACTTTTGTTGAAAATTTAGGATTACCAACTAAAGATTTCCAAGTTTTTGCTGCAATAGGATTTATTGCACCTTCAAAAACTACTGGTACAGCAGTAGAAATAACTGCTCTAGTAACATCAATATCTTCTGATCCTAAAGGCTTAGTTGCAACATCTTGAGCAACAGAAGTTAAACCACCTGCTCCACCAGTATATACAGCTCTTTTTAATAAAGATTTACCTGCTGCTTTTGCTGCTGAAGAATATCCAGGTATATAAGATAAAATTTGAGATGTTGTTTGTAAAATATCTTGTTCTGATGTTCCAGGTTTATTTAAATAAAAAGTTTTACCATCTGGCATAGAAATTAAAATATTATCAAAACTATCTTTTAATATTTTACTCTCTGGAATTTGTGCTTGTATTATTTCTGCTTGTGCTTTTTGATTGGGATTTATTAATAATCCAGCTGCAATTTTAGCTGCACCTTTACCTTTGTATGCACCTATTTCTGGTAGTTCAGGATATTCAGTTCTTTTAGTTCCTGTAAAAAATTCTTTTATTGCACCTAATGATTTTTTAACTGTATTTTCTATTCCTTCTTCATTTTCTAATTTATTAAACTGTGTAATTATATTCTCATCTTCAACTAATTTACCAGGTTTTAAATCAATTTCTTTTTCATCTTCTTTTTCAAAAGCTGATAAAATTTTAGGATCTTCTACAATTTTCATAATTATATCCTATAGTTCGTAAATTTGATCGCCAATTTTTATATATCTTTTACCATTTATAGTCTTTACATTATTACCTTCTAAAAATTCTTGATCGTAATTTTTAGATAATGTAGATAAAGTTTTTCTTTCATCATCAGATATTAATGGATTTTCTTTGTGAAAGTTTGATGTAAATTGCGACCAACTTTTACCACTTACTTTATCTTTTTTAGATAATCCACCATTTCTTTCTACCCAATCATTAGCTTCTTCATTGTATCTTAAAGTAATTTCATTACCTTTTTTTTGTAATGCAATATTTGCTGCAATACCTTCTTTAGACATATTTAATCCTGGATTTATGTCTTTTACAAATTGTCTTTCACCATCTGAAATTGAACCTTTAAAATTAGATAAACCTTCTAAAACTAATTTACCAGTAGTAGCACTTAAAACTTCAGCTGCTCCTACATTTTGAAAATCAAAATTTAAACCAAATTCACTAGCTAATTTTCCTGCACTTGTTCTTAGTTCTCCAAAATAACCTGTTTTTAAATCTGGTTGTTGTATTAAAGTTTCAATAGTTGCAATATTAGATTGATTTTTTATAGCAGATTCAGCAGATTCATTTATTGATGTAAATTTTTTACCAAAAGTTTTACCAATTTCTTTTTGTTCTTCTGTTTCTCCAGCTGCCATCAAAGGTGTTTTTTTTGCAGGAGAATATAAATCTGGATTTGCTCTATATTCTGCTTGTGTAATAAGTTCTTGTTTACCTGTTTTTGTATTAGTTACAGCAAAAGGTTTTGTAGCTTTAGGAGTCATTAATTTTTGAACTTGTGCTGTCTGAGCAACTGCTGGAAGTAATGCAGAAAAAGGATCTCTACCTTGAAGACCTTGACCAAATATAGCTGAACCTAATAAAGCACCTTGAGGTATATTACCTAATAATCCACCACCTTGATTCATTGGTGTATTTAATAAACCTTGTAATTGCTCATATCTTTTTCTTAAATTGTCTATCATTATATTAGTCCTAATCTTCTTAA
>Ga0208543_1000054_pt1 | contig 36999 bp, 41 predicted proteins | sample DEB08_DNA_14_FD_185497 | JGI IMG/M metagenome (GOLD analysis project Ga0208543, IMG submission 185497) | Aqueous microbial communities from the Delaware River and Bay under freshwater to marine salinity gradient to study organic matter... | ecosystem: Environmental > Aquatic > Marine > Coastal ...
ATTATAGAATTTGTGATGATGAAAGCACACTAGTAACACAAGATGTTAGCATCAATGATGATAAAATTTATGTTGATGATGCAAGTAAACTCAGTGATGTGACACCCAACAGCAAATATCCAGGTGTGGTGTTTATTGGTAACGAACGTGTTACATATTGGGAAAGAAACACCACATTAAACTACATCACAAATTTAAGACGTGCAACACGTGGCACACGCTACGCATCTATTCACAGAGCAGGTGTTGCTGTGATTGATGCCAGTGAAGACAGCAGAATGCCTGCAACAGATACTCACACCAAAACTTGGTATGATGGCGGCACAAGTACACCAGCAAATGGCTTGGGCATACAAGCAAGCACCACAGTCAATGCAAAGTATCTCAAAGCATGTACTGCAATTGTACAAAATTACACCAAAGAACTGGATAGTTCGGAATTTGTTGCAGATGGCTATGTAGAAGACGGTTACATAGAAGAACAAGTGATTTAAGGGTATAAATATGATAAAGGTAGAACACAATGGCAATCATTCTTAGAAGCAGTAAAAGCGTACCACTTACGTTTACTGAAATGGACGGAAACTTCAGTGAGCTTAATGCTCGTGCCACCACACTCGAAGGTGCATACGTTGCAACTGTTAACGGTGTTAGTCCGACAAGTAACGCACTGACTATTACAACTGCAAATATTACTGAAAATACAAATTTGTATTATACGGATACTAGAGCAAGAGCTGCTTTTTCAGCAGGTTCAGGAATTACCATTAATGGATCCGGCGTGATTAGCGCATCTGGTGCTGCATCATCTATCAGTGTTACTGACACAGGCGGTGACGGTAGTTTGACATATAATAGCGGCACTGGTGTTCTTACATACACAGGACCTTCTGCCTCAGAGGTAAGAGCTCATGTTTCTGCTACCGATGCTGGCGGAGATGGATCATTTAGTTATAATAGTGGAACTGGTGTTTTTACATACACAGGACCTTCTGCCTCAGAGGTAAGAGTTCATGTTTCTGCTACCGATGCTGGTGGTGACGGTAGTTTAACATATAATAGTTCAACTGGTGCTTTTACATACACAGGTCCTAGTGCAAGTGAAGTTAGAGCACATTTTAGTGCTGGTGAAGGTATTGACATATCATCCGGAACCATTTCAGGAGAAGATGCTTCTACCAGTAACAAAGGTATAGCAAGTTTTAGTAGTGATCATTTTAGTGTAAGTAGCGGTGTAGTAACATTGGCTGCTAACGGAATTGATGATACACATATTGATTTTGGAACAGGTACAAATCAAGTAAGTACTGCTGATATTCCAGAACAAACAAATTTGTACTACACTGATGTTAGAGCAGATGCAAGAATTGCTGCAGCAAGTATCAATGACCTTAGCGATGTTGATACCGCAAGTTCAACTCCAAATGCAAACGATGTTTTAACATGGAACGCAGTTGATGGCGAATGGGAGCCAGCAGTTGCTCCTGGAGCATCGGGCGGTGAAGCAAACACCGGTAGTAGTTTAGGCTCAGGCAGTGGAATCTTTAAGTCAAAAGTTGGTGTAGATCTACAGTTTAGAAGTCTCATTGGAACATCGCCAATTGTTGCTACAGAAAACACAAACGATGTAACACTTACATTTGCACCTAGTGCAAGTCTTGATGTAAACACACAAAAGATTATTAATGTTGTAGATCCAACAAGCGCACAGGATGCTGCTACAAAAGCGTATGTTGATAGTAGTGTAAGTGGTTTAAGCACAACACTAACTATTGCAGCAGACACTGGTTCAAATGACACAGTTACAGTTGGATCAGATACACTAACCTTTACTGGCGGCACAGGCATTGGTACTACAGTAAGCGATAATGATATTAGTATTGCTATTGATGCAACAGTTGCTACATTAACTGGTTCACAGACACTTACAAACAAAACTTTGACTAGTCCAGTTCTTAATACTGGTGTTAGTGGTACTGCAATACTTGATGAAGATAATTTTGTAAGTGATAGTGATACACAACTTGCAACACAACAAAGTATTAAAGCATATGTTGACACGCAAGTTGCCGGTGCGGGCACAGGCGATATTACAGCGGTTAACATTACAGCAGGCACAGGCTTGTCAGGTACATTATCAACAGCAAGTGGTGATCATACGCAAACGCTTAGTATTGATAGCACAGTTGCAACATTAACTGGTTCTCAGACACTTACAAATAAAACTTTAACTAGTCCAGTTCTTGGTGGTACTGCAACTTCAGCCTCTGGTAATATTGTTGTTGCTCCTGCTACAAACATTCTAGAAATTCAAGGTGATGGTGCATCTGTCGTTGGACAACTTCAATTGAACTGTCATGTCAACTCACATGGACAAATTGTTGCATCACAACCACATTCAGAAGCTGCAACAAACACATTAACATTGCCAGGCGGTACAACAATTGGAAATGCTGATGCAACTTTGGTTTCTGACACTGGAACACAGACACTTACAAATAAAACTTTGACTAGTCCTAAAATTAATGAAAATGTTGCAGTAACAGCAACAGCAACAGAACTAAATTATGTAGACGGCGTAACCAGTGCTATTCAAACACAATTAGATGCAAAAGCTCCACTTGCAGCTCCAGCATTTACAGGCACAGCAACGGGTGTAAATCTAACACTAAGCGGTGATTTAACAGTCAATGGTACAACAGTTACGAACAACGCAACCAACCTACAAGTTGATGACGCATTAATTGAACTTAACCACAGTTTAACTGGCGCTAATGCAAGTGACCTTGGTATTATTATGGAGCGTGGTTCAACTGGTGACAACGCATTTATGGGTTGGGATGAAAGTGCAGATAAATTTATAGTTGGTACAACAACTGCCACAGGTGCAAGTACAGGTGACCTAACAATTACTACTGGTACACTTGTTGCAAACATAGAAGGCAATGTGACAGGTAACGTAACTGGTAGTGCAGATACACTAACAACTGCAAGAGCAATTCAAGTTAGTGGTGCTGTAACTGGTACTGCAAACTTTGATGGAAGTGCAGCAATTAACATTGTTACAACTGCAACAAGTGATCCAACACTAACATTGGCTGGTGACTTGTCAGGTAGTGCAACATTTACCAATCTTGGTAATGCTACACTAACAGCAACTATCGCAGCAAATAGTGTTGCACTAGGAACTGACACAACTGGTAACTATGTTGCAGCAGGTGCAGTAAGTGGTGTTGGTCTTAGTGGTAGTTCGAGTAGTGAAGGTGGAACATTTACAGTGACATCAAACGCTACAAGTTCTAACACAGGCAGTACAATTGTAGCTCGTGATGGCAGTGGCAACTTTAGTGCTGGCACAATTACAGCAACAGCAACTTCAGCACAATACGCTGACTTGGCTGAGATTTATGTAGCAGATCAAGAACTAGCACCAGGCACAGTAGTAGTAGTTGGCGGTGAAGCTGAAATTACTGCAGCAGGACCAGACGATGAATATATTGCAGGTGTTATTTCAACTGCACCAGCATACTTGATGAACAGTGCAGTAGACGGCGAAGCAGTTGCACTAGTAGGTCGTGTTCCAGTGCGTGTTGTAGGTAGTGTAAATAAAGGCGAAGCAGTTTTCGCAACACACAATGGTAAAGCAAGTACTAACGGACAGGGAAAAATCGTTGGAATCGCATTAGAAACAAATAGCGATTTAGGCGAAAAGAGTGTAGAATGTATGCTTAAGGTTTAATCATGGAAGAGCAAGAAATGAACAAAGACGATATCGAACAACCACAACAGCCCGAAAGTGCTATTAAAGATACTAGTGGCGTGATGATGGAAGGTCACATTCGTATCTTTGATCCCGAAACAGGTGAAGATTATGTGAACAAGCGTAATGCTATTCACTATGAGAACATGAGTGAAGCACTTGCGCTAAGTGTAGCAAACAAAACAACTGGATTTATCCATGAGATGGCATTTGGCAACGGCGGCACTAGTGTTGACCCAACAGGTGTCATTACATACTTGCCTGCAAATAGCAGCGGTGCAAATGCTAACCTATATAACCAAACATACTATAAAGTTGTAGATGATAACAGTAGTTTGAACACAGATACAGCAAGAAATAAACTTACTGTAAGTCATACAGCAGGACAGATTTACACAGACATTGTCGTAAGTTGTTTATTAGACTACGGTGAGCCAAACAGTCAAGCAGCATTTGATAACACAAGTAACTTTAATGATACATATACATTTGACGAGCTTGGATTGCGCAGCTGGACAGGCACAGTTAACACGGGCAAACTGCTAACACACGTTGTTTTTCACCCGGTACAAAAAAGTCTAAACAGACTTATACAGATTGATTACACAGTTAGAATTCAAACATTGACTAATCTTAGTAGCATATAATATACTAAGTTTATAAAGTGGATAAATAATACTAACGAATACATGCGGAGCAGATAAAAAATGGCTTATACAGTTAACAAAACCGACGGTACTATCCTTGCAACAGTAGCAGATGGTACTATTGATACAACCACAGATCTTACGCTTATTGGTAAGAACTATGCTGGTTACGGTGAATTCTTTAACGAGAATCTAGTAAAATTATTGGAAAACTTTAGCAATACTAGCGCACCAGCAAGTCCAGTTGCAGGTCAAATGTGGTGGGACAAGACAAACAGTCTACTTAAAGTTTATAACGGTACAACATTTAAAACAGTTAGTAGTAGTACTTCAAGTTCAAGTACTCCTAGCAGTAGTGTTACTGGTGACCTTTGGTGGGATACTACAAACGGACAGTTGAAAGTATACAATGGATCAAGTTTCACAACTATTGGTCCATCATTTACAAGTGGATCAGGAACATCAGGTGCTATTGTTGAAACAGTTACAGATACTGGCGCTACAGATCACGTTGTTGTTAAACTTTACACAAATAACGTAGTTGTTGGCACAATCTCTAAAGATACAACATTCACTCCGCAGAGTGCTCTTTCAGGATTTGCAACGATTAAGCCAGGTATCCAACTTAGTACTGCAGTTACAGGAAACAAATTCCAAGGTACAGCAACAGACAGTGACGCACTAGGCGGCATTGCGTCAACAAGTTTCTTACGCAGCGATGCAAGTGATTCAACAAGTGGCGTACTAAGTGTACTAAACGACACTGGTATGGTTGTTGGTGTTGACAGTGATTTAACAATTGGTGTTAGCGGCAGTGATGTAACAATTGCAAACGCAACTAGCGATGGCGACATCCTTGTAAAAGTTAATGATGGCGGCGTTGTTAGTACAGCAATGACCATTGATGGCGCAACAAACAGAGTACTACTAGCAGGAGCACCAACAGATAACTTGGGTGCAGCAACTAAAGCATATGTTGATTCACAAGTATCAGGTGCAGGTGCACTACCAACCAGTGGTGGTACAATGACAGGAGACATTCTTGTTAGTGGCACAGTAAATTTTGGTAGTAGTGGCAACAGAGTTAGTACAGTGTATGCAACAACATTCAATGGTACAGCAAGTGCTGCACAATATGCTGACTTGGCGGAAAACTTCCGTCCAGACACGAGTTATGCACCTGGCACAGTGGTTGCTCTAGGTGGTGTAGAAGAAATTACAGCAGTAAATGAAGAATTATCTAGCAACGTATTTGGTGTTGTTAGTAGCAGGCCAGCATACTTGATGAACAGTGCGCAAGAAGGTGGAGCACCAGTTGCTGTTGCAGGTCGTATACCAGTTAGAGTAGTTGGAATGGTAAATAAAGGTGATAGACTTGTTAGTGCAGGAAACGGCATGGCAAGAGCTGCACAACAAGATGAATCAATTAATGCTTTCAATGTTATCGGCAGAGCAATCCAAACAAAAACAACTATGGAAGAAGGCACTGTAGAAGCCTTTGTTACAATTAACTAATCGGAGAATAATAAATGGCTTATACCACAGGAGATACCATCCTTGATGATCACTACAATGATTTTGCAACAAGTGTAAACACATTATGGGGAACAGGAACAGGCGATAGAGGATACGGCGAAACCTCAACAGTAAGTGCTGTTACCACCAGCACTACAATTACAGCAGCACAGTGGACAACACTACTAGCAAGAATGAATAGCTTGGCAAACCATCAAAATTCAAGCATTACTGCAATTTCTAATCCAAGTGCAGGTGGAACAATCAGTGCATTTACAGCACTAAGCACAAACATTGGTACACTTGATACAAACAGGCTTAATGTGCATGCACGTCAATCATTGCTCTCTAATGCGGCATCAACAACTACTAACTTAACAGGAACAATTACACAAACAGGCAACTGGAGCTTTGGCAGTGAAAACCAAGCACGTTACTTTTTTAATGCAGGCGGGCGTCTTAGCGTAAGTTGGTCGATATCAGGTTACACTGCTAATTTAAAAGCCAACGGATGGAACACACTACTTAACGGTGATGTAGGAACATATTACATATATGCACAAAGTTCAGGCAAGAGTGGCGGCAGTGGTACACCAGCTACAAACAACACAAACCTTGGTTGGCACGATCTAACAGGTTCATACCAAACTGCATTTAAACAATTGAACGCCGCTGGCAGTTATGCAGCATATACTTCAAACTATGTACAGCTGGATCTATACAAATCTGGCGGAACCGTATACTGGAGAACTTATATGGTTGATGCTGCTGCAGATCAAGTGTTTGATGATCCAGCAGACAATGGTGATGATGTTGACGGCACAAAGAGTACAACCTTTGGACAGGAAGCTCCTAGTACAACTTATGTAAGTTCCACTTACGGTGTTATTACACTAACTGTTACAGCTAACGGCTAATAATAAATTAAATCATAAAAACATTGACAGGACCTTCAGGTCCTGTTATACTATCAAGTATGGAAAATCTAGAATCATATGCTCGCGAAAGATTCGAGCTCAACCGACAAAAACAGACTCTAAAAGAACAACAACAGCAAAGACTCACTGTTACATATAATGGTGGGCTGTTCCGTGTGGATATGACCTTGCTTAACTATTTGTATATGAAAAATACAAATGCAGGCTTGTTTAATCAAAGTACTAAATGTATCATACCAGACAGTTATGATACGCCCATTGAGATTGATTGTGTGGAACTTGTGGAACTATGCGACGCTCGCTGGAATGAAGTACACAACGATTGGTACAATCAATTTCAAGAATTGAAAACAAAACGCAGGGCTGGTGACGTTGAAGTCTAGAGGTGTATTAATACTTTATAGCGAAAGTAATCAGCTGGACTACAAAAGGTTAGCTGATTTATGTGCGCGACTAGCTGAACACTATCTTAAAGTACCTGTAACAATAATTAAGTTAACTCCTGATAAAAAGGGCCGGCGTGTATTTAAATATGAAAACTTAGAATTAGTAACTACAGAATGGAATAATGGAGGCAGATACAGCGCATACGATCTTAGTCCTTATGATGAGACATTATTAATAGATGCTGATTATTTTATTCAAAATGATAACCTAGCAAATTATTTTGGGAGTGATCATGACTTTTTATGCCATAATAAAAGTTGGGATGTGACTAGTCTTGGTCAATTGCGCGGCGACGAATCAATGGCTGGCAATGGATTTAAAATGCGTTGGGCAACAGTGTGTTACTTTAAGAAGTCTGACCATGCAAAAAATATTTTTAGTATGTGGGAAAAAGTTGCCAATGACTATGAATATTACAGTAAATTAGTTGGATTTGCACTAGCTCCATTTCGCAATGACTTCTGTTTAAGTATTGCTCATCAAACGTGTTCCGGATATAGCAATGTAGATACATTTCCGCATGACTTGCCAAGTGCTTCAACAGTAAACAAAATTATTGATTACGGTAATAAGAATTGGTTAATTTTGTACAGTAATAGAAACAAGCACAACGTAATTCGTTACAGCGGCGATTTGCATGTGATGAACAAGCGTTGTATACTAGAAACAGATCTTTATGATAAACTATGGAATAGCATATGAATCAAAAAACTCGTGATCAAGGATACTTAACTTTTGCACAAGGCGATCAATATTTGCAGTGTGCATACTTGCTTGCCCTCAGCGTTAAAACTTACTGTAAAATAAATGACTTTGCAGTTGTAGTTGATGAAGCAACTGTAGTGCCAGATCATATGCTGCGTGTGTTTGATGAAGTTATTACTATACCTACAATGGCACCATTTGCAAATGAATGTCTAGCATGGGAACTTACACCCTTTAAGGAAACATTTAAAGTTGAAAGTGACATGCTTATAACGAGCAACATTGATCATTGGTGGGCAGGTGCAAGACTAAAAAATGTTTGCTTTACCACGCAGGTGCGCAACTACCAAGGCGAGGTTGTAGAGGATTACCAACACAGAAAGATGTGGCATGAAAACAATCTATGCAATGCTTACAATGGCTTTATGTATTTTAGACACTGTATGGAAACAAAACTATTCTTTGACACTTGTAAACAAGTCTTAAATAATTTTGATCTATATAAAACAAATGTGCTAAGTAATTGTAGACATAATACAGCAGACACAGATGTGTTTATGAGTGTTGCTGCTACACAACTAGGCAGCGAAAACTTCTATGTTCCAACACTAGACTATCCAACATTTGTGCATATGAAACCGCATATTAACAAATTTACATGTGACGATTGGCGTGAGGCATGCAGTTGGAGCCTTACCAAAGATATGATATTCATGATTCATGGATATGCACAAACTAATCCAATACATTATTTTATAAAAGATTTTGCAACACCATGGTTTATAGAGAGATATGAGCAACGCATTTTTTGAAGCAATAGAATCAAATCCGGATCTGTTTACGGCTCCTGCAGCATATGAATTTCGAGTATTTTATAAACAAGACGGCGAAATTATAGAAATGCAACAAGTCGATAGCAGTCTGACGAGCGAAAGCGATTACATAGTAATCACAGCGTCTGAATATGACAACAGTCACTATAGATTGTCTATTTTTAAAGTACACGAAGGCGAATTAAAACATTTTCCACCGGCAGATCGCAGTTGGTTTTTAGAACAACACGAGTTAGATATTAATCCATGGATCAAGGAATAACATATGAAAAGCATTGACGTAGCAGACTTAGACTGCATTTATCTAAGTTACGATGAACCAAAAAAAGAAGAATTTTGGGTTAAAATACAAAACATGGTGCCATGGGCAAAACGTGTCGATGGTGTGCAAGGTAGCGATGCTGCACACAAGGCAGCGGCTGCAGTAAGCGACACAGAACGTTTCGTTCTCATTGATGGTGACAACATGCCGTATCCAGAGTTTTTTGATATTACATTAGACATTAAGCCGGAATATGAGGATTGTGTATTCCGTTGGAAAGCAGTTAATGATATTAATGGACTTATGTATGGTAACGGCGGCATGAGTTGCTGGACACGAGAATTTGTTAACAATATGCGCACACATGAAAATACTGACGGAACAGATCAAACTACTGTAGAGTTTTGTTTTGATGACAAGTATATTGCAATGAACAATGTGTATAGCACAACATATCCCAATGGCAGTGCTAAACATGCGTGGCGTGCAGGATTCAGAGAAGGTGTAAAGATGTGTCTACGGGATGGCACACGCCCTACCTTGTCAGAGTTTGAGGACATGGTACATGGTAGTAATTTTGATAAACTAAGCGTTTGGCACAACGTAGGCAAAGATGCAGAATTTGGTGAGTGTGCTATACAAGGTGCAAGACTTGGCACATATAAAACAATGCTTACTGATTGGGATCACACAGAAGTGCAATGGTTTGATAACTTAGAACGCATTTACAATGAGTTTGATCCAATGCAAATGCCAGAGATTAATGGTGCGCTTATGAGTAGACTTAGTTTGCCTATGTTAGACATGGATGCAAATCAAAGCAAGTTCTTTAAGACATACTATACCAAGACTTACTTTCCCAGCACTCCGATGATGAGCGAAATGGATATAATTAGGAAGTACGAAGGATGGTAACAATTGACATCAGAGATTATTGTGGGGCAGCGCACAGTCGTGATGTAGAGATACTTGCTTGTAAAATTGCACAGCATAAAGATGAAAAAATTGTATTAGATCTTAAACACGAAGGTTGGGATATTGTTGAAAACGGAATCGAGCAAAAGGTAAAAAATATCTGCGATGAATTAAACATTCCTTATACACAAATTGAGTTTACCAGCAGCGATAGACTTTGCAAAAGCAAAACATTTAAACACACAATAAATCCAAAATACACAACATATTTTTCTGATCCATTTAAAGAAATAACAACTGTACCTTCTACTAAGTTCAACTATGGATTATTTTGCGGTAGAGCAACTAACGAAAGACTGTATAGTTTTTGGAAACATAAAAACTGGCGATATCAAGTACTTGGTAAAGCAAGCATGCATTTAGATATAAGCACAGTGACAGAATGGAACAGCGATTTTACAGGTTTTATTTGCGAGTACAATGAATGTTGGCAAAGTTTAATTCCCATAATTCCTTACAGTGATATAGATTCTTATATTAAACCTCCTATTATTTTTGGAAATAACACTGACGTAGATTTATGGAAACGTGTATACAGCGAGCTAATGATTGAAGTTGTAGTAGAAACTAACCAAACACTTGATACCTTTTTCATTACAGAAAAGACATTCAGACCTATTGCATATGGTAAGTTATTTTTAGTAATAGGAAGTCCAGAATTTGAACAGAACTTAAAGCGCATGGGCTTTGATATTTTTGATGACATCATTGATAAAAGTTATGACATTGAAAGCAGTTATTACAGAGTGGATGCAGTGTTTAAAAGTTTAGGCGAGTTATTACGCAATCCTGTGGACATTCAAGCATTGCTTCCACGTTTACAAGCAAATAAGAGAGTATTAGAAAACCTATGAGCGATTATTACAATGATGCATTAGCTGCAAGGACACGACTAGCAACAGTTAGCGATAGTTTTTGCCTGGCTAAATGGCAACAGGTAAGTTTGCATTTAACAACTGGACATACAAACAGTTGCTATCATCCGCCATTACATCGCATACCAGTAGAGCCACTAGCTGATAATCCTAGTGCGCTACACAACACTGCACATAAAAAGCAAAGTAGATCGGAGATGATGGCAGGTACAAAGTGTAGTGACTGTAATTATTGTTGGAATATAGAAGCACAAGGCAATATAAGTGATCGTCACTATAGATCAGGCGAGCCATGGGCTATGGATAGTTTTGATGAAATAGTTAACAATCCACTTGCGGATGTTAACCCAAGTTATGTAGAGGTAAATTTTAACAATGTTTGTAATCTTAGTTGCAGTTATTGCAGTCCTCAGTTTAGTAGCACCTGGACAGCAGAGTCAAAGGAACACGGAGCATGGCCCACAACTGTACCGCACAATGATCCCCAACACTTCGTGGGCGAGCGAAGGGCTATTCCCAACAGAGAAGACAACCCCTACCGCGAAGCGTTTTGGAGATGGTGGCCCGATCTATACCCCAGTCTAAAACACTTTCGAATGACAGGAGGTGAGCCTACCATGGATCCAAATACATATCGTGTTTTCGATTATGTGCTTGACAATCCTAAAAAAGATTTACACTTAAATACTACTAGCAACTTCAGTGTTGACGCTAAGGTATGGGACAAATACAAAGGATATGTACAACGCCTATGTGAAGGTGAACAGATAGAACACTTCATGCAGTTTGTTAGCATGGATACCTGGGGCAAGCAAGCAGAATACATACGTCACGGGCTGGATTTTGATTTGGCAATAAATAGATGTGAAGAATTTGTTCGCGATGTTCCTAGTCGTAGTAGCCTAACATTCATCATCACAATGAATAATTTAAGTATACTTTCTCTTAAAGAACTGTTAGAATACATAGTATACTTGCGTAAAACATACACAACAATTTATCAGCGTGTATGGTTTGATACACCTTTACTTTACACTCCAGACTGGCAAAGCATGCAAATACTGCCCATGGAGTATCAAATAGTAATGCAAGAGTGTATACGATACATGGAAGAAAACATGCACGAAATGCATGGATTTAAAGACTACGAAGTACTAAAGATGAAGCGTGATTTGGATTGGATGTTGCAAGGTACCACAGATGTAGAACGCAAACGTGGTGACTTTTACAAGTTCTTTAGTGAACATGATCGCAGACGCGGTACGAACTTTTTAGAAACATTTCCTGAAATGAGTAGTTTCTGGCAACAGTGTGAATATTGGAGCAATAAGTGAAAATACTAGTAACAGGCGCAGACGGATTTCTTGGCAGTAATACAGTAAGATATCTTAGAGACAGAGGCTACAATGTAACAGCGTATACACAAGATGTCAAGCACAATTTGCCTTATGAAACATACGATGTGCTTTATCATTTTGCTGCTTTTGTTGGCGGACGTAAAGGTATTGACAACAACCTATGGAGCATTGCTGAGAATATAGAAATTGACAGACGTACATTTGCTTGGGCTGAACAGTTTTGCGGTAAAATAATTTATCCTAGTAGTTGCGCAGCATACCCTGCAGCAATTCAATTGCAACAAGGTGTTCCTATGAGCGAAGACATGCCTGACGGCGAGCCTTTTGATATGTATGGTATGAGCAAACTTGCTGCAGAATGTATGCTAAAACAAATGACTATACCTAGTCACGTTATGCGACCATTTACAATTTATGGACCAGGACAAAGCATGGACTATCCTTTGCCTAGTATTATTGCTAGAGCAAGACAGGGCGATTGCAGTGTATGGGGGAGCGGCACACAAATAAGAGATTATGTGTATATTGACGATGCGTGTCGAGTGTTTGAATATTTAATGCACAGAGAAGAACCTATTAAACTAAACATAGGATCAGGCATCCCTACAAACTTTATTACTATTGCTGAGATAATTTATGAACAGTTACACGGTGTGCGTGTTCCGGTGCAAACAATGACCAATGAACCTGAAGGTGCTGGCTATAGATATAGTGATACTACACTACAGGCAAGTTTAGGTCTAATGCCTGAGATCGGTTTACAAGAAGGTATTAGGAGAATGATTGATGCTTGAACAAGTTGGAACACATTTTCCACCAGGCTGGCAGTATGGCCCAGAAGAGATACATATCTTTAATAGCACTACACAACAAGTAGACAAACAGTTTCCTGACGACCGTAATCTAGTTATTAACACAACTTGGTTTGGTAGTCAGTTTGACAATGGAGAATGGCAACGGGCTATAAGTTTTGACGCTGACTTTGACAATTTATTTTTATTAAGTGTAATAGATCCTCTTTATCTGTCAGACGAAGATTTAAACACTCTTGTAAACAAATATCGTATTAAACAAGTTTATCGTATAGGGATGTTCGAAGGTAGCAAATATGAATGGAACTTCCATGCTTTAATTGGCAAAGATCTGATGCCTAGTTACACTGAAGAACAGGTGCTAATGCAAGATCCCGAATATATCTATATGCTTTATCAACGCAAACCTAGATTACATAGAATAGAAATAACTGAAATGCTAAGGCAACATAATCTTTTAAAACATGGTATAGTAACACTAGGCGGCCCTGATGGCAAAATCGATTGGCAAGGTGGCATACAACACTGGGAACCAATAACTATTGAAGACTATCCAGAAGATTATCATCACAATGGTAGCAAAGAAGATTTTGCCGGAGTGCCAAATGATCTAGTAACAGTAGGCAGACTGGATTTGTGGCAAAAACATTTCCTGAACATTATAAGCGAAACTGTATTCGATGAATGGCAACCATTGCTTGTTACAGAAAAAATGTGGAAAGCAACAATAGGCTTACGTCCTTATATTGTCCATGGTAATCCAAAAACATATGTTTGGATGCGCAATCACGGCTTTAAGACTTTCAACCACTACTGGAGTCATATACCAGTGGAAACTAGTACAGATGATCACGGTGCGCATGACAGTGTTTGGAAAGTCGTTGAGTACTTGCAAACTCAAGATTTAAAACAAATGTACCTTGACATGTTACCGGATCTACGCTATAATAAACTACGCTTCAATGAATTTAGTCGAGAACAAAAATATAAAATGGAGAATATTTTTTGCTAACAGCATGTATTGTGTATGTTCAAGGCTGCGCAGGCAATCTGGTTGCACGTTGTTTAAGTCTTGATGCTAGTACTGTTCCCTACGGAGAAAAAATACACGCAGAAAATCGTGTGATAGAATATAACAATTGGAATAGCGATGACTGGACTAGCAGTGAAGTAGATTTAGAAATAGATTACATGCGAGGAACTGTTCCATATTATAAACATGAAACAGGGGCACTTAAACTTGTACATAGATTGCACCCTGGACAATTTTTAGACGGTGAACGCACACTGTGGACTGCAGATTATAAATGGGAAAACTTAATTTTTATTGAACCCAATGACGTAGATACTAGCACAAGACTTGCAACACTAAAAAGAACTGACTTAAAACACAACACACAAATTCAAAATGAATTAAAAATATATAATAATTTATTACCGCAAGCAACATATATATTGCCATTTACAGATATGTTCGATGAATCAAAGTTTTATAAACATATACAGACATTATGTAATACAATAGATGTAATATACTATGAAGAATACGTTAAACAAATTTGGACAAAATGGTATAGTGAAACATGCAAACTGATTTAATTTTTCAAGGACAGAGAATGGAGAATATCAATGAGTAAGTTTTATTGGTTTGGCGATAGTTGGGTATATGGAGATGAGCTCGATGCACCGGCTAACGAGTGCTTTGCAAAATTAGCAAGCGATGCGATTGGCGCGGAGTGCATAAATTTAGGAGAACGGGCTACTAGTATCGATAGTATAGTGTACAAGTTTTTAAGCATTAAGGATCAAATAAAACCAAACGACAGTGTATTTTTCTTTTTAACTGATAGTAATAGAATAACAATAGACAATAAAAATCTTTTAGCAGGCGCTTGGGAAGATTGCACACCTAACTTACATCCTTATAATAAATATTGGTATAAGTATTTTGATAGTGGTATACAACGTCAAAACAATTTAGATCGTAATTTACTTTTATTGCATTTGGCATGCCCTCAAGCAAAATTTTGTAATGTATTTTCATATAATACCAGCGTACACTTAGGCCCTGCCGCCTGGATACTACCTAGTGATCAATGCATTGCACAAACAATATTACCGTATGTACACAAAGGTATGGTATTAACAGATCATTCAGAGTTATTAGTAGAAGAATGGCAAGAACAAGAACCATGTGTTAAAAAATATTTTGCCAGCGGAGGCCACCCTAACAAACTAGGACATAAAAAGATAGCAGAAGAAATATGCAAACTGATTTAATTTTCAAACACAAGGTTTAAAACAAATATACATTGACATGTTATCGGGCTTACGTTATATATAATAAGAGAGATTAAAAGAGAGTATTATGAAAACTAATAATTTAGATATTTTACTAATTAATGTACCTGTATTCGGTTTATCGTATCCACCAGCTGGTACTAGTCAACTTAAAGGAAGTGTTATTAAAGCTGGATTTTCATGTAAAATCTTAGACTTTAATTTAGATCTTCGCGACAAAACTGGAGAAGACTATCCAAAATTCTTTGATTATTTTAGTGAAGCCACACACGGAGATTCTCAAATTGAGGCTAAAGTAGATCAGATTTTGGATTCCTGGGTAGATGTTATCATTGAAATAAATCCCAAGTTTGTTGGGTTAAGTGTGTTTACAATGGTTTGTCAATTTGCTACTCGATTGCTTAGTAAAAAACTTAAACAAAAGTATGATGGAAAGATAGTTATTGGCGGGGCAGGTATTAGCACCAATGGCATTGCTAGTATATACAATGACTTTGGCGCAGAAATGCTTAATTTAAATCAGATTGATTATTTTATTAGAGGTGATGGAGAATTAGCACTTGTAGAACTACTAAGTGGAAACGAAGATTATCCTGGAATTAACAATGATCAATATAAACAACTAAGCCTGGATACAATACCTTTTCCTGTATATGACGATCTAATTGATTTGAACTATGATTATGATAATAATTTAAAGCTATTACCTGTTAACGGAAGTCGCGGCTGTGTCAGAGCATGCAGTTTTTGTGATATACATGAACATTGGAAGAAGTTTACGTTTCGCAGCGGGCATGTACTAGCAGAAGAAATGATTACAAACTATGAACAATATGGAGTAACTCAATTTACCTTTACTGACAGTTTAATCAACGGAAGTATGAAAGCATTTAGACAGTTACTAAATGCGCTTATTGAATATTATGAAAAAAACAATTTACCAGACGCACACTTTCGATTCAGTGGACAGTTTATTGTTCGTAATTTAAGACAGCAAACACCGGAAGACTATCGTTTAATGGCACGAGCAGGATGTACTCACGTCATGATAGGAACGGAAACTGGAAGTGATCGTGTTAGAGAACACATGCGTAAACAATTCACCACAGCCGAACTTGCTGATGTTATTGATCAATTAGAAAAGAATGAATTAAACTGCTTTTTTAGTATGATTTCAGGCTATCCTACTGAATACCTTGAAGATCATCAGCAAACTTTAGACATGTTTACTAATTTTAAAAAGTATGCACTAAATGGAACAATCATAGGACTAAATTTAGGAGCTACACTTAGTGTCGACGAAGGAACTCCGTTGTACAATGAAATGACAGATCTCGGTTTAATGCATCTAGGAGATACAGGCAGTCGTGTTGGCCTTAATTGGTTATTGCCTGACAATCCAGAATTAACATTAAAAGAACGTATCCGCCGCCGTATAGAATTACAAGAGCATGTAGTAAATTTAGGGTATCATGTTTGGAATGGTGATATTCACCTTAAAAGGTTAAAAGTAAGTTACGAAAAGATTAAGAATGGAACATATTAAGTTTAAGTTTGATTATAAACAATCAGGCATGCCGTTAGTAAGATTTGTTGTTGACAATAAAATCTATGCAAATCGTCGCTTTGTTCATCATAATGGTAGTATAGAATTTGATTGTGAATTAGAAGATGGCAATCATATTATAGAAATAGTTCATTACGGAAAAAACTATATTACAGACAATGATACTTATTTTGAATTGCAAAAACTATATATTAATCAAGTAGATATCAAAGAAGAAATATATGATTTTGTGCAACATCCGGATATCCCTCCCTGGGATGAGTGGCACATAGACAATAATTCTATAAAGTGGAAAAACAATTTATATCTAGGGCATAATGGTAAACTAGTGTATAATAAATTTACTACACCAAGTATACCCTGGTTTCATCATCACTTTAGCACAATACATCAACCTAAAGGCATGACCACCGATAATGCTCTACTACAGTCAATGAAAGAAGAATTTTTTAAAGATGGATAAGCACACAATACTTAACACATTACCACCTAACGAGTTTAAACGTGACCATTTAGACACCAAAAGTGTTAGTTTCTGTGGAGCAAAATGGTACAACGCTACTGTATGGTTAGGCAGTGGTATGACAACAAGTTGTCATCATCCACCGGCACATTTAGTTGATGCTGAACTTGTTAAAGACAATCCAAAACTATTGCACAATACACCACAGAAAAAAGAACAGCGTAGGCAAATGCAGTGCGGTGAACGCCCAAGCGGATGCGAGTACTGTTGGAAAATTGAAGATATGGGCAAAGATTTTATAAGTGACCGCGTTTACAAGAGTTGGATATATACAAGTGAGGAACTTAAGAATGCATACGCTACACCACATTTTAAAGATGTTGATCTTATAAGCCTTGAGATTGCCTTTGACAGAACATGCAATTTTGCTTGCAGTTATTGCAATCCCGCATTTAGTTCAACGTGGGTAAAAGATCTTAAAAAGCACGGCGCTTACCGAGAACTAGTCAGCGACGGACGTAACCACTTTACACACACTCACGATAGTAATCAATTGTACGGATATGGAGAACATAATCCATATGCAGAAGCATTTTTTAAATGGTGGGATACTGACTTGCACCGCACTCTGCGTGAACTACGCATTACAGGCGGTGAGCCTCTTATGAGTCCTGAACTTTGGAGACTGTTTGATTGGTTTAAACTAAACGCAGATAAAAGCCGAACAGGCATTGCGGTTAATAGCAACCTAGGTGGCAAAATAGAACTCATTGATAAGCTAGTGGAATCGAAACAGAATATTGCTAAAATGAATGTGTATACAAGTTGCGAAGCTACGGGAATCTCTGCAGAGTACATCAGAGACGGTTTAGATTTTGATTATTGGTGGAATAACTTAGTAAGACTGCATAATGCTGGTATAGATACGCATTGTATGATGACAATCAATGCACTTTGCTTACATACTCTTCCAGATTTAATAACTAAGATTCTAGATAAAAGAAAAGAATTAGCTGATAACAGACTTTTTGCTGTAATGAGTTTGAATATTCTAAGATTTCCAAGTTTCCAAAGTCCATTAGTACTTCCTTATAAAATTAGAAATTCTTGCAGTAGTAGATTAAAAGAACTCATGTTGGAAGATATGTCGGAGTTTGAAAGAGGACAAATTCAGCGTCTGATCGAATACCTACAAGTTGTAGAAACGCCGCACATTGACGCATTTGAGACACCCAAGCTGCATAACGACTTTAAAAAGTTTTATACTCAGTATGATTTACGTCGTAATAAAAACTTTGCACAAGCGTTTCCAGAACTAGAGGAATGGTATGAGTCGCTCTGAAAAAACAGACAAGTATTACGAAACTTATGACTATAACAGCAGACGCCCTGTATTTGTTGAACTAGAAAGTTTGCGTGAAGATCAACAGCAACGTTTGATGACTAGTAAACACTTTTGTATGATTCCATGGACACACATACACGGATTTCCAACAGGCGAAGCGTACCCTTGCTGTTTAGGTGAGATGGCACATCCAATTGGCAACATGCGTGAGAACACACTGGAAGAGATTTGGAACGGCGATGCTTATGTTGGTATGCGTGAGCAGATGCTTGCTGATAAACCTTGCAAGGAATGTACACGTTGCTACGAACAAGAAGAGCAAGGCTTCTTTAGTATGCGTAATAGTAGCAACAAACACTTTGGGCATCACATTGATAAAGTTGACCAAGGAACAAACCCAGCCTTTGAATTAGTGTATTGGGATATACGCTTTAGTAATCAGTGTAATTTAAAGTGTCGTAGTTGCGGCCCTATGTTTAGTAGTTTATGGTATGACGATCATGTAAAAATGCATGGACAAGCACCTAACCATAAACGCATTGAATGGGCAGGCAGAAACAAGAACGACATATGGGAACAAATGGTTCCGCATATTGACCACATTGAGCAAATATATTTTGCAGGTGGTGAACCTCTTATTATGCAAGAACACTATAATATACTCAAAGAACTTGTTCGCCGTGAACGCTTTGATGTTAAACTAATTTACAATACAAACTTCAATGAAACACTGTACAAAGATTTAGATGTGCTGGATTATTGGGGCATGTTTGACAGTGTTAGCATTGGCGCAAGTTTAGATGCAAGTGGTGCCAGAGCAGAACTAATGCGCAAAGGCAGCGACTGGGCTAAGACAACTGCCAACAGAGAACGCATGCTAGAAGTATGTCCAGATGTGGACTTTTATATTAGTCCCACAGTTAGTTTAATGAACGTGCAACATGTTCCAGACTTTCACAGAGATTGGATAGAATGTGGACTGCTAAAACCACAGGACTTAAATGTAAATGTATTACAAAGTCCAGATTGGTATCGTGTTGATTGTTTGCCCGAATATATGAAACAGGATGTAACTGCAAAACTAGAAGCGCACATTGCTTGGCTATCACCTCAGGATCATTTACAACGTGCAACAAACGGCTTTAAGAGTACTATCAGTTTTATGAACAGTCAAGACAATACACAGCATCTTAAGAAGTTTAATCAAGTAACAGCACAACTAGATAGTGTAAGAACAGAAAACTTTTATGAAGTATTTCCAGAACTAGCGAGTTTACAAGTCTATGCCTAAATGTATACTACCATGGATCAGCATCGAAACAACACCAATGGGAACAACACGCCCTTGTTGTTTATACACAGATGAAATACCCAACGTTGATCTAAAAACATCAACACTTGAAGATGCATTTAATAGTAAAACTATGCGCAACTTGCGCCGTAGTTTCCGCAGAGGTGAAAAGCCTGATGGGTGTCGTAACTGCTGGCGTGAAGAAGATGCTGGCAAAAAATCAAAGCGTGAATATATGCTAGAAAAGTTTAAGCATCTCGATGTTGAATACAAAGACAACAATGGTGAAGAACTTGTATTTTTAGATCTTAAACTGGGAAACATTTGTAATCTTAAATGTCGCATATGCGGCAGTTGGAGTAGTAGTAAATGGGCGCAAGAAGAACTAGACTATAGTAATGATCCAGATAACCATATTGCTCGCAAATGGCTTCGAGATGGGCAGTGGCCTAGAAAGTCACGAGACTTTTGGACGCAATTGGATGAGATACTACCACAAGTAAAGTACTTTGAATTTACTGGCGGTGAGCCTTGGATGATTAAACAGCATTTTGATCTATTACAACGTGCAGTTGATAGGGGACTTGCAAAAGATATCGACATACATTATAATACAAACACCACACAGTTTCCAAAAGATCCAACTATATGGCAGCACTTCAAACATGTGCAGATTGCATTTAGCGTAGACAATACAGAAGAACGTTTTGAATATGAACGATATGGCGCTAAGTGGCGTGCTGCAAACACAAATATTCGCAAGGTGCATGCACTCAGAGACGAAGGATATCCTATTACTACACAGTTATGCTGCACTTGGAACGTGCAAAATATTTACTACTTAGATGAAATATTGACCTGGGCCAACACAATGAACTTTGACAGCATACACTTTAACTTAATGCACGATCCCTGGGAATTTAGTTTAAGTCGTATACCTCAAGGTGCTCGCAGTCCTGTTATGCTATACTTGCAAAAGCAACAGATTAAACACAGCAGATATAAAAACGATATCGTTGCACTAAAACAAATGGTAGTTAATTCAAATATGGGCGAAGAAACACCTGAGGATGGTACTGCACTGCATAAAAAACTGCGCCAAACCGATCTGTATCGTAATCAAAACTTTGCACAAAGTCATAGTAAAATAGCACGGGTAATTGGCTATGAATTATAAACCTACGGTTTTAGTAAGTGAAAATAAAACTGTTTTTCAAACACTGTTCTTAGAAGGTATATGGAAACAGTATTTTAATGTTGAAATTATTGATCTAAACAAAAACTACGATAAGCGTAGCACAGTTGTTGTTAGTGCCTTTTTAGATTTTTGTCGTGATCAGGATACAAATGAACGTATACTAGCAAATAAAGGCATAAAGCATGTAATAGATCACTGCTGGGATAGTTGGAATAGTGCCGATGACGATGCTGCAGACTTTACACTGCGTCCTCGAGATTTTATATGGATTAATGAAAGCATATGGTACAAGCATCTAGGATACGATAAACTAGAACTTATAAAAAACTCTAGCAGAGACTTTTTACTTTTAATGAATGGAGTGGCTCCAGAGCGTACAAAATTATATGATAGATTAACTTCTGTATTATCAGATAATATTTACAGTTATGTGGGTTGCGGTGTAACATTACAAAATGCACAAGATCAAGATTATAATAATACAACCTGGCAAAGATATATTGATCCGGCTTGGTATACGAATACACGATTTAGCATTGTAGTTGAAAGTGTTATTGGGTCTAAATACGTCCCTCTTGCCAATGATGATATAAATGTAAGTGAAAAAACTCTTAAGCCTTGTGCATTTAAACATCCAAGCGTTATATGGGGACAAGCAGGCACACTAGCATGGCAAAAGCGACAAGGATTTGAAACATTCGACCATTGTGTTGATGAAACTTATGACACTGTTGAAGATGAGAATATAAGATTTGAAAAAGTAGTGGAACAAATTAATTTGTGTATTGCGGATAAAACAATTTTTACAGATGACTTAACAAAACAAAAATTAGATCATAATTACAATCATTTTTACAATGAAGAAATAGTTATGAAATTATTTCGAGAACAAATGGTAGATCCATTGTTGGAGTTTATAGAATCATGATTGCAGTAATTGGAAATGGATTAGTAGCTCAACAAGTTATTGAAGTAGTAAAACCTAACAGTGTGTTTAATAGTAGTAATATACCAGAGTTAAGTAACACTGCCTGGGATACTATATATTGCGCAGCACCTAGTGGCAATAGAATATGGGCACAGCAGAATCCTAATGCAGATAGATCCAATGTTTGGCAAATTATAAATGAATGTGCTGTGACCAAATTCCGTCGTTTTGTATTGTTTAGCTCAGGCGACACACAAGTCAAACCTAATACAGATTACGGGCGTAACAGGCTACAGTTGGAAAACTATGCCAAGACATTACCGGACAGTAGCATAATTAGATTGCCAAGTTTGATACATGCATCAATTACAAAGAATATTTTATATGACATTAAAAACAACTGTTGGTTAGATAAAATTAATCCTCAAAGTACACTACAATGGTTTGATCTAACATGTTTACAGTCATGGATATATACACAACACCGAGAAATAAATGTATGCAGTGAGCCTATAGAAACACAGGATATTATCCGAGAGTTCGCTCCTCATGTGATCAATGAACTAGACTATACACGCCAAGGTGACAAATACAACTTATCTCCTTATAGTTATACTCGTGAAGAAATATTTGCAAGTATCAAAGATTATTTAACATGATTTATGTATGCGGAGATAGTTTTGCAGCAAGCGATAAACAAAGCACAATTACACCTTGGCATGAACAGTTAGAGTGTGTAAATTTATCACAAGTCTGTGCAACTAATCTACAAATTAGTCAACAAGTGGACCATGCAATAGAGCATGCAAGTTTTATTATTGTATTGTTTACTACTTGTGTGCGTTTCGAATTCGGTGATGATAGTTATACACTCCATAATCTAACAACAAGCAACCTAAGCAAAGTTCAACAGCATCTAGTTACAGAACATGCAAAGAATTTCTTTGATTTAGACTTGGAAATTTACAGAAATAAGTGTATAATAGAAAGTGTGCTACAACGTTTAGTAGACAGTGACATACCTTTCTTGTTTGATCAAGGTGGATTTGAACACACAAAGTTTGGCGCAACCCAAGAGTATTTTAAAGCATGGAATTTCTATCGTAGCAAATATAATTTATGGGATCATGGAGATAGCAAATTGCATAGACCTTATTTCCATATAACAGATCAAAACACACACAACAAAGTAGCAGAATATTATCGTGAACAAACCTGAAAACCTATGTATGGCGCCATGGACGCACACTTATCTAAGTCCACAAACTGAAAGACGGTTGTGCTGTGCTAGTCGCGAACCAGCAAAGAGCTTTACACAGTATATTGATACAACAGAAGGCACTAATGAATACACTCCGCAAACACTAGAAGAATATTGGAACGGAGCGGGCATTCGCAGTATCCGTAGACAAATGCTTAACAATGAAGTTCCAGATGCATGTCAAGTGTGTGATAAAAAACTGCTTAATCAAGACGTATACAGAGATTACTTTACACATTTGTTTGCACATAAATGGGAAGATGTTGTTCCTAGCACAGACGAAACTGGTTATACAACTATGAAACCCATTAGTTGGGATTATCGTTTTAGCAACTTATGCAACTACAAGTGTCGTATGTGTGGACCTATGCTTAGTAGTAGTTGGGAAACAGAAGCTCGCAAACAAGGCAAAATAGAACCCTGGATGGAAAAGCCTGTTAAACGTGCCATTGAAACTTTCCAAAAAGATCAAGTAGAAGCAGAGTTTGCACAAGCAGTCGAAGAACATCGCATTGAAGAAGTATATTGGGTAGGTGGAGAGCCACTTATGTATGAACAGCATTGGCGTTACATGCAACGTATTATTGATCTTGGTGATGGTCCAGGATTGTATGCACGTTATAATACAAACCTAAGTCGTGTTGATTACCGAGGTGTTAACTTGTACAAAGACATACTTGCTAATATCCGTGATTGGCAAGTATGTGCAAGCATAGATGGCACAGGTGCAGTAGGCGAATACATACGCACAGGATTAAACTATGAGGAATGGTTAGCAAACTTTAAACAAGGGCTAGAGTATACCCGAGGCGACAGACGTAAGATGCGTATTGATTTTACGCTTACATTGCCTGGGCTGTTTGAAATAGTAAACATATGCAGACTTGCTAGAGAATTAAATGTAGACATACTTGCAAAAGTTACATTTGCATTTACGCCAGACATTGCAATGAGTCCACTATTTCTTCCTCGAAAGATACTACACGATTATGTAAATGAATTGTTATTGACTGACTACGTGGATAATCGTACAATAAGAGAAATGTTAAAAAGTTTATTAACTCGTCCTACATTTGAGGAAGAGTTTCCAGACGAATACGCTAAAGGCAGAATAAAAGGCAAGTGGCGTATGCAAGCAATGGACAATTTGCGAGGCGGCATGAAGTTTAGAGATACACTAGGTACAATACAAGCAAGAGAGTTTTGGGATGAAATCTGTTAAAGTAGTATTAAGAAATTATCAAACCAACGAAACAATAGATTATAATATTATACCTTGTGATAATCAATTAGCACGAGATTGGACTACAGCACTTGAACAAGATGTGCTGCAAAAAAGTTTGCACTTAGATAAAAATTATTGTTTTCATGGCTTCCCTGACACACAACGTACCTTGGAATTCTTATGCAATGAACTTAACAAACACATTTATATAATTAATCAAAGCGACCTAGACTACACGATTGAAGAATGGTTCGCTCCGGATGTTGTACGATATGGTGAAGAATATCCAGTTGGCAGGATGGACGATCTTGGCCCACTGTACAAAGGACTTACACTCAAACACGATGTAATGAATACACTACATAATCATTTTGAAGTATTAGAAGGTACAGTTGAAAATCCTAGCGAGTATACCAAACATGCTACAGTACAAGTTCGTTATGCAATTAGAAATTTAAATCTACTGTGTCACGAAATAGAAACATTGTGCATGAGCAAAAGAAAAGCAAAAATAAATCCTCACTGGATTAGACCTAGTCAAATAACACAGTTTAATAGAGCACCACGGCACTTATTAACAGATGAACATCGTGAAGGCTTTTTGGAAAACAGTTACGATAGAATACTAGGTGGAGTGTATATGCACTGGTGTCAGATTGGCAAGACACTCATGGAAGTGTACAGAGACGAACATGCGCCGGAACTAACAGATACAGTCTGTGAAGCAATTACACATTTGCAATACTACAGCGGAGAGTTTGACATTGAATGGGCCAATGATGTTATGTATGACATGCGTACTCCATGGCACTGTGCAGAAATAGATGGATTCGAAAGCTGGTTAAAACAAAATAATTTTGATCCTCATGATCCAAAACTTAGTTTAGGCTATTTAAAACTAGGCGAAGTAGACTTGCTAAATAGTTTTGGTACAACTAACGCCCAAGACATTTGGAAACAAATGGGCAACTATCTAGACATTTACAAAATAGAATGTGGGACTTCTAGTGTTATCTATGATTATCATTGGAGCGATGCAGACCACGAACAAAGACAACTTGAAAGTTTACGATGAAAATACTAATATGTGGGTTACCGGGCAGTGGCAAAAGCACACTGGCAGAACCTTTTGCTGAATTATTAGGCGCAGTATGGATTAATGCTGATGCTGTTCGCGAGAAATACAATGACTGGGACTTTAGTCCTGAAGGAAGAATTAGACAAGCACAGCGTATGAAACACCTCAGTGATGGTGTTGTGATGGCAGGTAAAATTGCTGTAGCAGACTTTGTTTGTCCAACTGAAGCAGCCCGTACAGAGTTTGCTGCTGACTATGTAGTATGGATGGATACAATCGAAGAAGGACGCTACGAAGATACAAATGCTATGTTTGAGAAGCCCGTAGATGTTAACTATCATGTCAACGGCTGGTTCAATGACACACACGCACAACTAGTGAAAGTTGTAACAAACTATATGCTTGCCCAGCAAGACAAACCTACAGAGAGATTATAATATTAATGTTAAAGTTAACTCTCAATTATTTAGAATTTTATATAAGTCATACTTGCAATTTTAATTGCATGGGATGTAACCGATTTAACAACTATTTGTTTACAGGACATCAAAGATGGGCTGACTATCTGGAAATACATCAACAATGGGCTGAAAAATTAGACTTAAAAAGATACACTATACTTGGCGGCGAGCCTTTGTTAAATCCAGATATTATAGATTGGATATATGGACTTAATAAATTGTGGCCCGACAGCAGATCTCAGATTACAACTAATGCAAGTTTTAGACGCAGGTTCGATAAAGAACTATACCGTGCATTGGTTGATACAGAAACCATTTTACAAATCGGATTGCACGACATTGGTCGCTGGGATGAAGTATTGGAAACAGTATATAATTTTATAGACAAACCAGTTAATTCAAAAAGAATCCCGGAAGATATAACAGAGTTGCCAAATTTTTATGAGAACTGGTCTAGTTCATATAACAAAATTAAAGCAGAATCCTGGCCTGTTTGCAACAACTTAGATGATTGGGAAAGTTTACCTGATTATATTAAAGAAGAGTGCGAAAACGTACATCAGTTTAGTCCACACACTATAGCAGAACAACGACAGGGCTACAGTATAAAAGACAGTAATGGTTTAAAAGTTGTCATTGAGTTGGAAAATTGTTTTCATCAAGGTGCTTTAATTAAACAACAAGAAAAAAATAACTTTCGTTTGCACAACAGTGATCCAATCAAAGCGCACGATATCTGTCATAGTAAACACTGTCATCATATGATGGATGGAAAACTTAGTAAATGCGGACAATCAGTTTTATTTCAAGAATTTAGTAAACAATTTGAGATAGAACTCAGTGACCAAGATCAAGAGCTAATGATGAGTTATCAGCCACTAAGTATTAATGATAGCGAAAGTTATGCCAAAAATTTTATAGATAACATTAAAAATCCTATTGATCAATGCAAATTTTGTCCGGAAAATTATATAGTAAAAGAAATAAATTCATCAATTAGTAAAGACAAATATGGAAAGAGAGTAAGTAGTGGCATTTGATTGGCGTAAACCCACAACACAGATGCTAGGCAGATGGCAACCATGGCATGATGGACACACGGCATTGTTTGAACGTGCGCTTGCTGAAACAGAACAAGTATGTATTATGGTGCGTGATGTGCAAGGCTGGGAAGATAATCCATTTGATTATGAAACAGTGTGGCACGGCATTAGAGATGGACTGCAAGCAGCAGGATATGCATACAGTGACAAGTATATTGTTATGCGTGTACCAAACATTGTAGACATCAGTTATGGTAGAGGTGTCGGCTATACATTTACTGAACATGACTTGGGTAAAGAAGTACACAGCATCAGTGCTACAAAGATTAGAGCAGAGATGCGTGAAAAGGGAGAACTATAATGGGTTGGATTAAACGCATTATTAATAAAATTAAGTTGGAAATTCGCTACCGCAAGCGTTTAAAAGAACTGCGTAAACGAGATCCTTTCATTTACAAATAGGAATAACAATGTTTAGTAAAAAATGTAAACAGCATTTAACAGATGCAGATATGACAGCATGGCAACATTTCTGTCATGCAATGGGTATTGCATTTAAATTACAACGAGCAACACTGGCAGTGATTGTGCATGCATTTGTTCCTCGCTGGTTCACAACATATGCAAGTGACTGTATTAAAAAGATGGCTCGATGCTTGTAACGGTAATTGAAGTAGAACACTATACGGATCGATTGTTTCGTATACGCACAGAACGACCGCGGAGTTTTCGCTTTACGGCAGGCGAGTTCACAATGATAGGACTGCCTGACACGAACATCACCAGGGCATATAGTTTCACCTCTGGCCCTGGTGATGACTATCTAGAGTTTTACAGTATTAAAGTTGAGGATGGCCCTCTTACTAGCGAGTTGCAGCATATTCAAGTGGGTGACAGTTTAGAAGTCAGTGAACGCACAACTGGTACACTAACACTTGCTAACATTGAACTGGGTGGTGATTTATGGTTGCTTGCAACTGGCACTGGCATTGCACCGTTCATTAGCATACTCAGAGATCTCAGCACATATGATTGTTTTGAAAATATACATGTTGCTTGGAGTGTGCGCACCAAAGAAGAACTAGTCAGTTACAGCGACTTTTTAACAGAGATGCCCATTAACTTTACACCCATTGTTACACAGGACAAGTCTTGGGCAGGACTTAATAAACGCATTACAGTTAAGATGGCTGCTGGCATGCTACTACCAGAACTTGATCCCTGCAAGCACAAAGTAATGATCTGCGGAAGTTTAGACTTTAATAACAGTGTAAAAGAAATGTTAGTTGCCTGGGGGTGGGAAGAAGGAAGTAAACGCACTGCAGGATCGTTTGTACAAGAGAAAGCATTTGTTGAAAAATGAGTACCTTTTACACATATGGTTGTAGTTTTACTAACTACTCGTGGGATACATGGGCAGATCATATGGGAAAAAACTTTGACAAGTTTATAAACTATGGTCAAGTTGGCGCCGGAAATCAGTACATACTTCATAAACTAACTGAAAGTCATGCTAGAAATGAAATATCTAGCACAGACACAGTTGCGATTATGTGGTCCACTAGTGACAGATACGATTACATTGAAAAAAACAAATGGATAACCACTGGCAGTATAGATAGAAAATATGATCTAGTAGGATTTGAAATAAGAGATTGTGCATTTATTCACGCTGCTAAAACTATCTTGGATAGTATTGGATGTAGATATGTGTTTTTTAGCCTAGACGATATATATCCTCATGATCCATTTGAGGAAACAATAAACACAATATTGTCTAGCACAATGGAGGTATTGTATAAAGGCGATTACTATAATCGTGTAGAAGATTTAAGACCCGCTCCGGGCACTTATGAAATACACGCAGGCGCAGATTGGCCCACTAAGGAACAATTTGCTACAGGAGATTTGCCTTATATACTTCCGGAAATAAAACAAGAAATTTGTGAAAGATTTCGTGCAAAAAACTTTCAAGAAGTTGTTGATAAAAAAATGTGGATGTGTCCGGATTTTCATCCTACACCTAAAATGCATCTAGAATATTTAGATGCCGTGTTACCAGACTGGCAAACATGGCATTAAAAAAAGAAACATTCATAGTTGACAACCCCTGCACACTAAGTTGTCCAGACAAATCACATCCTCTGTTCACCATAAAAATAACAGTAGACAAACCTTGGGCAGTATGCTATTATTGTAGTAAGGTATGGGTATTAAACAATGGCAATTCTAGGACTTAGCGCAGGGTTTCACGACGCTGGCGCAACACTAATTAGCAATCAAGGCAAAGTATTATTCGCCGGACATGCAGAGCGTTACAGTGGCATTAAAAATGATGCTAACTTAAATGATGCACTTATAGAAGATGCATGCAGTTATGGCGAACCCAATCACATAGCATGGTATGAAAACCATTGGCTTAAACGCACACGACAGTTATACAGTGGCGAGTGGCGCAAAGCAATTGACTTTAGCACAACACCCCAGCGTATTGCAAAGCGTCATCATCTTTGGGCACCCATTACAAGTTATGGTCATCACCAGTGTCATGCTGCAGCAGGATTTCAAACCAGTCCGTTTGATCGTGCAAAAGTTATAGTAGTAGATGCTATAGGTGAATGGGATACCATCAGTGTGTGGGATGCTTGGTATGAACCACAGCGACTGGGCAAAGGTAAAGCACGATATAAAAAAATATGGAGCCAGCGTTATCCTCACAGTATTGGACTTTACTACAGTGCAGTGACAAAGTATGTTGGCTTAAAGCCCATGGAAGATGAATACATTTTAATGGGCATGGCAGCATATGGCAAAAGTTATTTGAGTGCATATGAAGAAAACTTAAAACTAGTTGATGATGATAAAGCCATAACATTCAAAGACAACTTACACACAGGCATTGATGAGGATCATTTCGCAGGCACAGGGTTAACGGAATATGATGTTGCAGCTGGCGCACAAAAAGTTACCGAACAACTGCTACGCAATATATTTGAAAAGCATTGTACCAGACAAGACAATGTAGTGTTCATGGGCGGTGTTGCACTTAACTGTGTAGCAAACACTATGCTAAGTGGACACTGTCGCAACTTGTGGATCATGCCTAACCCTGGTGACTGTGGCAGTAGTTTAGGTGCTGCGGCATTAATGTATGGTAAACGGTTACAGTGGAATGGTCCTTACCTGGGACATGACATGGGTGGTGAATATCCTGTTGATCTAGTTATTGGTGAACTAATGAGCAAAAAGATTGTGGGTGTAGCAACAGGTCGTGCAGAGTTTGGACCGAGAGCATTGGGTACACGCAGTCTACTTGCTGATCCACGCGGTGAAGATATTAAAGATCGTGTAAATGAAATAAAACGCAGACAAAAGTTTCGTCCATTTGCGCCGATGGTACTAGAAGAACATGCTGAGGATATTTTTAACATGCATGGCGGCACTAATCCATATATGCAGGGTGTATACTATGTTAAGAATCCAGAACTGTATCCTGCTATTTGTCATGCTGATGGAACTGCTCGTGTGCAAACTGTGGGCAAGAACGATCATCCAGGTGTAAGAGCATTGCTTGAGAAGTGGTACTTTATGACAGGCTGTCCTCTGCTACTAAACACAAGTTTAAATATCAAAGGCGAACCCATGGTAAACAATCGTGCAGACGCAGATAGATTTGAGCAGCGTTACGGAGTAAAAGTGTGCAGTTAGAAGATATACACAGTGTTCACTGTATACCTGCTAAATTAGATAATTATAGTCTGTATACAAATACTATATCCGTAGCATTTGCTAAGACCGACTTTATTTATAGTTTTGTGCATTTTGGTGATAACGTATTTCCCGGTAATGTCATCAACGATATAAAAACATATTTAAATCAAAGTGTAAATGGCATATATACAAACTATGTTTGCTTTTATAGTCCTATATTTCCTAGCAGAGAATTTATAGAGTTAGAAAAGAAGTATAGTAACTTTGTTTATTATCACCAGCCGTTGATTGCATTTGGACAAATTCCAGGTCATGTAGATGTAGACTCAGAACCGCCTGTGCATATACAAACTGAGTATACGAAAAATTATTGTTGTTTAATAAACAGAAGCACGGATACCAGACGCCAGCTTTTTGATTTTTTGCAAGAAAAAAACTTATTAGAGCTGGGACATGTGAGTTATAGAAACGTTGACAGATGGAGTACTGATACTAATCATCTTTTAGTAAAGCCTTATAAGAATTTTAAAGATGTTCAATATACAGATGACCAGACTGATAATCCCAGACAATATGTGTGGTACTTTCCGTTATTAGATTTTTTATTCGATTTTAGTATTGAAACATTTGACGAAGATGTGCCGTTCTTAACAGAAAAAAGTACAAAAGCATTCTTTTGGGGAAAGATTCCAGTAAGTACAAGCAGTAGAAATCTTATGCATTATATAGAACAGTTTGGATTTGATATTTTCAGAGATGTCATTGACTACAAATATGATATACAACGAGATAAAGATTTGCGCATGGAACTTTATTTGCAAGAAATACATAAACTTGCTACAATGGACATTAGCACTATACCAGATTTAAAAATTAGACTAGAAAATAATCGTCGGTTAATGTGTACACTAGTAAAGCGCAGTCAAACTACTCTAGAAAATATTAATTTAAACACAAGATATATTGCTGAAAACAGAGATAAATTTTTAGGATATTAGATGATAGATATAGAACAAGTTATTGCAGCATTGCGTGAAGTATATGATCCGGAGATAAGCATTAATGTTTATGATCTTGGATTAATATATAATCTCGATGTTAAAGGTGACCATGTACATGTGCAGCATACACTAACAAGTATGATGTGTCCATTTGCAGATCAAATCTGCCAGGACATTACTGATGCAGTAAAAGGTGTTGCGGGTGTTGGTACCATGGAACGAGAACTAGTTTGGGATCCGCCTTTTGGGCCGGATATGATTCCTGAGGAAACTCGTTTTGCATTGGGTTGGGATTAATGTTTGACATTTATTGCATGCAAATGGGCGGCGAAACTACACTGCCTGCGCACACCGAATACACACGATATAACAATACACACCTAGCAACTATTAAACGCATAGTTGAAAAGGCTCGTACAGAATATGTATGGGTTGTTAGCGACTTGTGTGACTACACAGGCTTTGATTTTACCTGGCAACCTGTGCCTTGGGAAGCAGATCAAGTACATTGTTGGGCAAGCGGTGATCAAAAGTTTGGTGATACTTTTCTTATTCCAGTAAAAGAGTTTAAGAGCCAAGTTGAAGTTGGATTACCTGTATTAGGTTGGTACGAACATATCAATTGGCATACAGACGGTGTACCGCGTACTACTTTAGGAAATATGTATGATTGGGTAAAGCGTACTGAGTGTGACGTACACTACGATCCTAATCTATGGGAAAAACGCGATATACACGCCTTTACTGCAAGTGGTAGTGTACTCTTGGTGCCGCGTGACTGTAAACAGCATTTTCGGACACAGTACTATGACTACCCATACATATTGCGTCATAATGACTATAATATACAGGATAAGGCACTAGATGTAGTGTATGTTTCCAATGGTGAAAAAAACGCCGATTTAAACTGGGATCGACTGCAAAAACTGTGTCCGCGAGCTAAAAGAATTGATGGTGTAAATGGCAGAGCTCAAGCATACAAAGCCTGCGCACAAGTGTCAGAAACAGATTGGTTTATTAATGTGTTTGCAAAGTGTTGGGTACACGATGACTTTGATTTCGATTGGCAGCCAGATTATATGCAAAACGAAAAGCATTATATCTTCGATGCATACAATCCTGTAACAGAATTAACCTATGGACACATGGGTATTATTGCTTACAATAAACAGTTGGTATTGGATTGCAATGAATGGGGATTAGACTTTACACTTAGCATGCCGCACACCACTGTACCCGTTGTGGGTAGCATTGCAGATTATGCAACAACGCCATATGAAACTTGGCGTACTGCGTTTCGTGAATGCATAAAATTAGATCAGCAAAAAGACGTCGAAAGTCAGTTTAGACTTAAACAATGGTGCACTGTTGGTAATGGAGAATTTGGTGATTGGAGCAAGCGTGGTGCAGAAGATGCATTAGAATTTGTTGGTATGGGAGGAGACCTGCAACTAAGTTTTGAGTGGTCGTGGCTCAAAGAACGTTTTGATATGCTCTACAACCTTTGATGCTTCTCTATCAGTAGTATAACTGTCGCAGGGTATACTTAAAAAACGTTCGCAGTTAACAGTTGCTTGTGACAAGTTTGCAAGCGGTGCAGTGTATACATCTTTGCACTGAATGCCTTTTAGTGTTAAGTGTGTTTTTAAACAACTTTTTCTATCTGTTGCGATAACAAACTTACTAACCATGCCTGTAGGATCTGTAATACATTCAGCATAATCTTCAAGTTCTTCTGTATATTGTTCTGCAAGTTCTTGTCTTCGCTTAGTCCAACTATCAAAATATTTTAATTTAACCAGTAGTTCAGCACAGTCACGTTCACTCATTACGCTATGACCACCTGTGTGAATACCTACTTGACCGTGCCTGCGTAATTGTTTTACATTATCTATTAGTTCTAGATTGTTGCTCACAACTGCTCCACCATTGCCAAAGTTAGGCAAACTCTTTGTGGGATCAAAACTGTAACTAGCAAACTCACCTTTTAGTGGTAGCCCAAAGTGTTGAGCGCCATCTTCATAAACTGCGATATCTTTAGGTAGCACACTATCGTTACCAAACAAACCAACCCATACTGCACTGTCTGTACGAACATCGTCAAACTCTATGCAACCATTTGTTCTTACGTCTGCAAATACTATATCCATGTCTGCACGACGGCAACTGTTTTTAGTTGCTATAAATGTTTGTGCTGGGATAGTTGTTGAGGTTTTACCAGTGGCACGAAGACCATACATAAGTGCATCACTGCCGCTACCAACAATACTGCAATAACGTGCACCGCTACGCTCTGCTAGTTCTTCTTCTAATTGAGTAGTATATTTTCCTAACATTACTTGACCACTAATTAATACACTATCTTGTGCTTGATAGAGTAAATCAAACAAGTCACTGTACATGCGATCAAGATTTGTTAAGCGTATCATCTAATCCTCTACTTAGATCAAACTGTGGATTATATCCTAGTTCTTGTTTTGCTTTAGAAATATCCAGTGCGCCGCGCTGTGGATAGTTAGCAGGCTTTGGCTCAGCAACGTAGTTAGGTTCTGCACCTAACTTTGAGTATAGCATATCTGTCATACTTTGTAAAGTATGAGATTCGCCACGAGTAATGTTATATGTTTCGCCTTGTGGCTTTAGATCAACTACACGTTCTAGACCGTGTACAATGTCATCCACATATGTAAAATCAAAAAGGTTATCTGCGCCCTGTAATGTAATTTGTTCGTTGTTCTGTATCTTATTAATAAACAAGTTTACAACCCTGTTAGGCTTGTCAAACGGGCCGTATACAGCACTTGGGCGCACAATAGTCCAGTTTTTGTGAAACTGTTTTACAATGCCCTCACCCAGCAGTTTAAGTTGTCCATAAACATTTGTAGGTGTACAGGGATCAGTTTCCTTCATAGTTTCCTTAGTCCATTCTCCATATGCCATACTTGAACTAATAAAAACAAAGTGACTATCCTTGTAACGTTCTATACTATTGTGCAGACCTTGTGTCATAGTTTTATATGCACGTTCTGGATTTTCCTGAACTGCACGAAGATTAGGCTCTGCTGCTAAAAAAACTACACTGCTATAACTTTCTCTAGGCAATTTTAATCTAGGAGTTGTAATATTAATATTACATCCTGTAGTTTTATCAACTGTTTCGCACTCATAGTTGCTTAAATGACAAAAGCGGGATCCTATAAATCCCGCTCCGCCAATAAGTAAAACTCTTTTATTCATCTACTGTTTCTGGTTCTTCTACAGCAATTTTTGCTTGTTTGCTTACTACTAGTTGTTCGATAATAGCATCAACGTCACTGTTGTTTTTTTCCATATATCGAATGGCGTCACCTGGTGATTTAACAACACCTTGTCTGATTAAATGGCGTGCTGCTAGAATAAAATAGATCTGATCAGCACCAAGTTGCATGATAGTTTCTCGAGGATGGCGTGCGCCCATTGTGTATCTCCTTAAAGAGAGTGTGCAAGTGGAAAAATTTCTGCAATAACTTTAGCACATTCTTTAGCAATTTCCATATGCTCTTTTTGTGTGCCATGCGCACTACGCAATTCAATATAATGAACCCAACTGCGTAGAGTACCGTTCATATACAAACGGGTCTTTGTTAGTCCTTCTGGAAGAACTACACGGGCTTGCTCTTTAGCAATGCCATTATCAATAGCCCAGCGGTAAGCCTTGTCTGCAGCCATAATAACTGCATCCTGTTTTGCTCGCCACATCTGATCTAGCTTTTGATCTTCTTCGTCATTTTCCAGATCAAGTGTGATGCTGTTTTGACGATTTTTTGTATCCTGTAGTCTTGCTTCGCGACTTGTAAAAGCAAGATCCTCAACAGGATTAGCATAACGCTGGCTAAACTCTTGAAAACTGAAACTACGGTGACGCACGATTTGATGTGCAATGTCACGAGTAGTTTCAATTTCAAGACAAGCACTGACCATTTCTAATGGTGACCAATGCTGATGTTTAACCAAGTACCTAATAAGTTTTTCGCTTGTTTCAGTATTGATTTGTGCGCTAGGGTTACTTACTCTTGCACAAAATGCAATGAGTTCTTGTACGTCATCGACACCTTCTGCTTCAAACCCTGGTGCAGGTTTGCTATAACTTACTAGTTGTACTTTCATTTTATGCTGTTGCCTTTGCTGCAGGTTTACGTCCACGCTTTGCTTTAGGCTTTAGTGCAGGATTAAGTCCCTGTGCTTCTTCCATTAGGCGTGCTGCTTCTGCTTCCAGTGTAGCTATTTGTGCTTTCATCTGCTCTGCTTGTTGCATAAGATTTTGTGCAATAGCTTCGTCAGTTAGCACACCGGTGCTACCAGTTGCTGCCGCTGCCGCTGCAATACCTTTTGCTTTTTTCTGAGGATCAGCAAGTCCAGCATTAGCATCCATGTCTGCTAGTTGTGCAGCCGCATCAGAGCCTGTGTCTAGGTCACGAATGATCTTATTAAGTTCATCTAGTCTAACACCCGGGTTGTTTGGCTGTGGGATCATAAGAATATCCTGTGTGCGAACTTTTTTCATAAAGCGTTCGCTATGGATAGTACTCAGTATAGTCTGACCGTTAGTGCCTGTAATACCATGAAGTGCATTGCCAAGGTCTTTTGCTTCTTGACCTTTAACACTTTGGATAGCGTTCATCAAATCATCATGCAAGTGCTGTTGCAATTGATCAGGATAAACAACCAATGCCATATGCTCTTCTTCAGGCACTTCGCGGAAAACTACAACGACTTTTTTGTCGCCTTGTCTACCTACATGCTTAATCATCAGATTCTTCCTCGGTTGCTTCTACTTCTGCTTCTTCTTCGCCTACTGGTGCATCATCTGCAACTTCTGGTTGAGGCACATTTACTGCACCATTGGCAATCAAAAAGTTCATTAGATTATTATAAAGGCTACCAACTGCAGCCATTTCGTTTGCTTTAATAGCACCACGATTGCTTACGACTTCGATAATGTTAGCCATAAGTTTTAGAT
>Ga0208543_1000057_pt1 | contig 36407 bp, 45 predicted proteins | sample DEB08_DNA_14_FD_185497 | JGI IMG/M metagenome (GOLD analysis project Ga0208543, IMG submission 185497) | Aqueous microbial communities from the Delaware River and Bay under freshwater to marine salinity gradient to study organic matter... | ecosystem: Environmental > Aquatic > Marine > Coastal ...
ACGGACCTTCACGGCCTTTGTTATAGAAAAGGATTGTCCTACGTTTACTAAGAGGGACTGAAACTATTAGGTAATGGATGTATATAATAATAAATCTAACTACGGCAATGTATTTAAATGGAATGGTGAATATGAAGACTAAAAAGCTAACCGAAAAGGCTATATGGTTTTTGATGAACACGGTATGTGTTGGCTTAGGTGCTACACTGGTCTGGGGGATAATCCTGGCAATCGGAAACGTCTCCGAGGCTGACTGGGTACAATGGCTTCTACCGTAACTAGTGGGACTATGTGCTGCAATGTGCGACCGCCACTAGAAAAATGTGCTGAACTTCGGAATACTTAGAATAAACTCAACTCTTTTTTACAAACCTTTTAATTTTACAAACCATGTCAAGAAACTTGAATGACTGGATGGCTAAAGACCCCGTTAAGGGTAACCGTTATAAGCTTTGGAAACTCTTCCCTGGCTCCGTGTTTACTATCTCTACTCCGCTTGGACCCATACCGCTTAAGGTGATGGAACAAAAGGGTACTCTTACAAAGTGCGATAAGGGAGATGGAACGACATTCCTTGATTCTTCGGTGGAAGTAGTCTATATAGCTACCGAGGAAACGGTCACGGAATAAACTCACACATACTTTCGAGTTCTGCACCTCTACATAGGTCATAGGTGCTATCAATCTGGGGATGTAGCTCAGTTGGTTAGAGCAGGACTCTTATACAGTCAAGGTCATGGGTTCAAGTCCCGTCATCCCTACAACTCGTGTGAGAGTAATTAATGTTACTGTTATGTTACATTAAACCATGGGGATCTCAGAAGTTTTTTCAATAGATAAAGAAAAAGCCTATGAGATCCCTTTTATTTTGTTTACTATCGTTACTATACTTTACCTCATCGGCGCAATCCAAAGATACCTCAGAAAGTTGGGGTGTAGAGATGGCCGCTAACATATCATACTACAATTCCCTATCAGTAAGTATAGAGAAATCATTTAATTACGGTAAGTGGGTTTTTGGTCCTAGGGTAGAGTTACTTAATATCTTTGGATCCGAAACATACCAGGGTGATGATTCAACTTATGCTATGACCAGTCAAGTAAGAATAAGACTTGCCCAAGTAGAGTATAAGATTAACCCATCTGTTAGAATTGGCATTGCTCCTTTTTGGTTGCTAGGGCCACTACCGCGAAACAGTTTCTACAAAACACCAACATCGGTGTATGCACATATACAACTTAGAGAAAATCTATCATTGGAAACTTCATTTACTTCTTCACAAAAAGAAGCAGTACAAATCTCTGTTAGAAAAATGCTTTAAACCAAAAAAGGTTCTTCCATATAATAATAAACAAAGTTATGGCAAAACTACTAAAGAAAAAATACCGCAGAGAAAAAGATGAGTTAGTTAAGGCTCTTTTTAAGGATGGGCGAAGAACTGTTGTTCTATGTATTGAAGTTTTAGAAACATCTAAGTTAAAAGGGTACCTCATCTATGAGTGCACATACCTAGATAACGGTAAGGAAAAGGTTATCAACATTATTGCACAAGACATTACTGATGCTATGTCAAAGTTGGATGGGATGGTAGATTCAGGCATTCCTCAACAAACTGCTAACCTTATCTTAGGTAGTGAGTCATTTGTACAAAACAGATTAACCGATGAATAAAATGACACAAGAAGATTTGAATGGCCCACGGGTATTAGTTGACTTTTGGGCATCATGGTGCGGACCATGTAAAATGATGAAACCTAGAATGGAAAAATTTGCAGAAGAACAATCCGAAGTAGAGGTAGTCTTTGTAAATGTAGACCAAGAAACTGAATTGGCTCAAAAGTATGGAATCAGATCTATTCCTACTACGGTCTATATGGAAAATGGCGAGGTTAAAGGTAAGAAGATTGGTAACCTTAGTGATGCACAAATTAAAGAATTAGCTCAAGTATGAACCTCATCCAAATAGCCATGCTATATTCCCTAGTTGGAATAGCCTGTGCCTTTTCTTTTGAGAACATTTATTCACGAATGGAAATGGAACCTCCTTCAGTAGGAGAAAGGGTTATGTGGATTTTCCTATGGCCTTTCTTTGTATTAGTTTTCATTTGGGGAATGTTTTTTAAAGATGACGACTAAAACTCTTTCAGAAAACTATTCTACCTGTTATAATTATACTGTAACAAACAAATTAAAAAATGGATAAAGTATTCGCCCCCCTTGGAACTGCATTTCTACTCCTAGTAGGTGTAGCCATATTGGCCCTCATCGCGGCGTGGCCTGTTCAATTACTGTGGAACTCATGTTTAGTGCCTGCAGTAAATCCTATCAATGAAATCACCTTTTGGCAGGCTTTAGGTATTAACCTTTTGGCAAGCCTAATGTTTAACTCAGGTGTACGATCCAAAAGCAGTGAATAATAATGAATGCCGCTGTGGTGAAATTGGTAGACACGAGGGACTTAAAATCCCTTTCGCCGAACGGTGAGTGCCGGTTCGAATCCGGCCAGCGGTACCAATCTTTTAAACAACTATTATGACAGAAACACAATTTAAATCTGGAGAGAAGGTAATGTACCTTAAGAAAATGGCAATTGTTCCACATCCTGAAGGTAAGACTGACCGCAACGGAGAAGTACTTCCTGTATTCAGGGATACTTGGAAAGAAGGAGTTATCCTTTCGTACAGTAGCCATAACAACAAATACTGGGTTCGTCCTGCCAACTGGGAAAGTTATAAAGATGCAATCTGCGGAGAACGTTATTATGACTTCCAAGCCGATGCTGAAGATATTAAGCCTATCTAATAATGACTATTAAGGTTAAAGAAACTCACGAATACGAAATGCCAATGAATATTGAAGTTTTAGAATCAAAAGAAGTTTGGTGGGCGACCACTATAGAGTATGATATTCGTACTGATGATGGCGAAGAGCTAACCTTCCGAGTAGCTGAAACGCCTAAAGGGACAGACTTCTATGTTCTTACCGACGACGGTTGGGAAAGTCTTGAAGATGATAATCCGATCCATGACGCCTTCTATGAAGAATGGTGTGAAGGTACACTGGATTAAATAACTTGGAAAGGGTAGTGAAGCTGTTAGGTTGGTACCATTGAAAAAGGGTTCATAGTAAAGCCAACAAACCAGGAACCCCGAAAGACCCGAAGCCCTTTCCTCTATCATGGACCAGTAGCTCAGTTGGATAGAGCATCTGCCTTCTAAGCAGACGGTCACAGGTTCGAATCCTGTCTGGTTCACACTAAAAAAATCGTAGTACCGCAAGGGAACAAGGTGAAAGGTACACTCACCGCAGGTTAAGCGATATCCTGCATATGCGGAAGTAGCTCAGTTGGTAGAGCGATAGCCTTCCAAGCTATAGGTCGCGGGTTCGAACCCCGTCTTCCGCTCCAAGTAAATATATAAATCAAATTAATTAAAGATATGATAAACATTTATGGAACTGGCGAATGGGCCAAGAAAATTACCTCACTTCTTAATGTGGGAGAATATGGTCAATATGATTCTACTAATTATGACCAAGCACAAGCAGACTTACCTTGGGTGATTGCATTAGAAGAAGGGAATGACCGTCTTACTGTTGCTAATGGAATATTGGATGGATCTACCTTTTATGAGCTTTTTGATGGATGTAAAAACCTCAACGACGTAACAGTTGGTGAAGGCTTAGTTGTTGGTTGCTGTTCTTTAGTTAGACCGGGTACTGTTATTGGTGACCAGGTTTACATTGGTGCTAATTCAGTAATTGATATTAATTGTACCATTGAGGATGGTGTAACCATTGGAGATAATGTAACCGTGTATGAGGGTGTTACTATTCCTGCTAATACTGAGGTACCTTCTGGTTCGGTTGTGAAAAATTCCTAATCCTTCGAGGTTCTATTCTCTTAGGTTAAGACCGGTTTATCCGGTCTTTTTTAGTCTGTAAACAATACTAAGAAATTGCATATAATAATAAATGGTGCTGTTCACATCATAAAAATAAAACAAAAGAAATATGGAAACACTTTATTTTACTTTAGGTATACTTACGGTCCTGGTCATCATCGGGGTTGTGGGTGTTGTTAAGGTTTGGAACAAAGTTTCGGCTTTAAGCTTAATTGAGAGAGATCTCACAGATCACATCAACGAGATAGCGGATGATGTAAATGATGAACTAGGAAAAATGCACGATGAATTGCATAACAGAATGGATCAATTAGAACGCGACTTCCAAGGAGAAGCCAGTGAAATTGTAAGTATGATGGATTCACGATTTGATAAATTTGAAAACAAAGTCAATATAAGACTAGAGAAGGTTGACGCCACTATAGGAAATCTCTTAGTCAAATTCAATAAATAACAAACCGTGAACAGTACCTTGTCCCTTGGTGTAATTGGCAACACGTCTGATTTTGGTTCAGAAGAGTGTAGGTTCGAGCCCTGCAGGGACAACATACGGGATGTGGCCTAGTCCGGTTACGGCGCCTGGTTTGGGACCAGGAGATCGCAGGTTCGAATCCTGCCATCCCGACAAATATATAAAGTATGATAATAATTAAAAGAAACGAAAAAGACTCTATTGACAAAATGCTTAAACAGTATAAGCGTAAGACCAAGAGAATTAAACAGGTACAGTCGATTAGAGATAGGAAGGAATACGAAAAGCCTTCATCTGTTAAAAGAAAACAAAAGCTTAAGGCTATTTACAAACAGAAGCTTAGATCCGAACAAGAAAAAAATTCATAAAAAGTTTTCAGATCCCAATTATTTGTATTATATTTAAACTATAAACAAATTCTATTATGGATAAAGACATTGTAATTTTTGACCTTGACGGAACTCTTGCCGATATTGATACTCGGAGAAGTTTTTCTACTAAGGACAATGGAAAAATGGATTGGGATAAATTCTTTGATCCCGCTAACATCAGTATGGACCAGCCTAATGTACCTGTTATTGCAACTGCACAGGCTCTCCATGACAAAGGCTTTCAAATCGTAATCTTTTCTGGTAGGAGTAAAGCTACCAAAGATGCCACTAAAGATTGGCTTAATCAATTTAAAGTACCGTTTAGTATTCTTAAGATGAGACCTACTGGTGGTAACTTCAAATTTATGGCCGATGACAAGCTAAAGAAGATGTGGTTGGATGATCTGTTTCCTGGAGATAAAAAAGACAGGATCCTTTGTGTATTTGATGATAGGCAAAAGGTCGTGGATATGTGGAGGGATAACGGTATAGATTGTTTTCAAGTTGCACCTGGTGATTTTTAATTATGGCAAAGCTTACCAAACAACAGTTGAGACTACTTAAGGTTTATAAAAACCAATACGTAGGTCATGGGTTAAGAGAAGGTCAATCATATATGAATGCCTTATATGATATTAGCCCAACCGTACATGATAGCATTTTGGCAACAGATGCCGATTGCTTTTATAATGACAATAAAATAACAAAGTTTTTTAAAGAACTTACAAATGATGAACAAGAAACTGTATAGAAGAAAAGGGTACATTGGTGGTGTATGTGCGGGGTTAGGTGAATGGAGTGGATTGCCTTCTATCTTATGGAGGATTCTTTTCCTATTTACCGCCGGATCATTCTGGGCATATTTATTAATCTGGATATTTACTGAAGAAAAAGAATAAGTTATGTTTTTTAAATACAATAAAGACAAGCTTCTATTTGATGAGGTTTGTTTAAAGACATGGACACTTTACCTAGCAGCTATTTTAATTGCAATCGGATCTCTTGGCTACTTTATAGGTAAGTCAAAAGCAAAAGAAGTTGTAGTTGAACAATTGCGAGAGGGTGAGGTTGAAATTATTATTGCGGAAGTGGATAGCTTTAGCGTTGAATCTTTTACACAGATGTTAAAAGATCTTAATGTACAATACCCACACATAGTTATGGCGCAGTCAATTGTTGAAACCGGTCGCTGGAAAAGTCATATCTTTTTAGAGAACCATAATCTCTTTGGTATGAAACAAGCAAGACGTAGGATCACTACTGCCGAAGGCACCTCAAGAAATCACGCATACTATAATCATTGGAGGGAATCCGTGTATGACTATGCATTTTACCAATGTAGGTATTTAAGTAAGATTAATTCTGAGGAAGAGTATTTTGAATATCTAGGAGCGAGTTATGCAGAAGCCCCTAACTATGTAAGTGTGCTGAAGTCCACAATTGAAAAAGAGAACCTTAAGGCTCTCTTTAATTAAACTGAAAAGGAACCTTGCGGTTCCTTTTTTTATTTCTCTAATTCAGCTCTTAAGTAATGCTTAGCCTTGACTAAGTATTCTTTGGCTAGGATAACTTTTGATTGCCACCAATGAGGTAAATCTACTTCACCTTGCATTTCTAATTGCTTCATCATTTCACCTAGTTCTTTGGCGTATCTTTCAATTACACTAAGGTCATTGGCTAACATACCAGGTTCATTATCAACATGACCTACATCAGTGTCTTCTGTTACGTTTGAAGTTTTCCAGTGTTCACTATCATTAGCACCACGAGTTGGGTGTACATCATTAAAGCCTTGGTATTCAGGAGTACCAAATGCATTGGTTTCTGTACCTGCCATTTCATCCCAGTAATTCTTAAAGTCTTTTACTGTTCCTTTATAGTGGCGGATTTTACTTAAATCGTCTCTTTCTTGATTATCCATTATTTGCCGTATTTGTTTTTAAGATCATGTATTGCAGTTTGAACCTTAAGTCTTTCAAGGTCCATTTTATCTAGCTTAACCCTAAGACTATACAGTTCAATTGCAAAGTTATCCCCGCGATCTTGAGCTGCACGATATCTTTGAATGTTTTCCTTTTCTCTTTTCTTAAGCCTTGCCGCAGCTTCACTAGGATTAAATTCATAGTCTTCTGCTTCGGTTAAGTATTCGTTAAATTTAGGTATGCTCATCCTTTTTGTTTTAGTTTTGTTTTAATTCTATTATAGATGGTGTTTGCATTTTTTGAAAATGATCTAAAAAAGTTTTGACCGTTTAGATCATTCATAACTTCAGTAGCTTGTATGGCTTGTATACTTCTAACTTCATTAGTTCCACCGGCTGACCATGCTACTATTTGCCCACCATCTCTTAACGCAAATTCCATTTCCTTAAGCGGTAATGTAGTACTTGTGTTTTGATAATCAAGAAAATCCCAAAGAATAATATCATATGCACCAGGTTCACCTGCATAATTGAAAGTATAGGGATCTGTGACTTGAACCGTATAAGGACTCAGATCCTGTGTTGCAAGATCTATCACCTCTTGGTACTTCTCCATGATTGTTAGAGTACACTCATTAGCTGCAATTGTATCTACCGGGTTACCAATACCGTAACCAATTAACAAAACACTTAAACCGGGTGATAGCGAGTTATAGAAATCTTGATACTTCTCCGTGATTGTTAGAGTACACTCATTAGCTGCAATTGTATCTACCGGGTTACCAATACCGTAACCAATTAACAAAACACTTAAACCGGGTGATAGCGAGTTATAGAAATCTTGATACTTATTTAGAACTAAATCCGAGTTTGTATTAATTAAGGTGTTGGCGGTATCTTCATATAAAATTTCATACCTCCCACCCTCAGAAGATTCAGAAAAGTAGTATGCCCAGTTTTCGTTGATTAATGGGTCTCCGTTTGTATATGATATTCTTCTAAATGCCATACTTTAAATTACACTTTATAATTTTTAAGAAGTTCTTTTAGTTCTACAATATCTGCTGGGTTTAATTGTACATAGCTTCTCCCTACATTTATTTGCATACATTTTCTGCCTAAGCCAAAATCTTCAATATCTTTAGGGCCAGCAAAAGTAGTTACTAAAACATTTTCGTTACCTCTAACTCCACCTTGATTCCAAGAACCAATATCAGTACCTTCATTAATAGTACCTTCATTAGTTGCACTATAGTTTTCACATGCTTCATCAATCTTATCGTTAATGTGTTTCTTTGCTTCTTTAATGTAAGCTTCTGCTGTATGATCTGGGTTATCATTTGTTTCATACATATTTGCCTGTTCAGCTACATGGCTACAGCATTGATCCACAGGACCTACGATGGCATCCATGTTATATCCGGTCTCTACATTGTTTACACCGCCTAAAGAAAACGATGCAGCATTATCTCCACCAAATCCTACCGGTACAAAATCTTCAAATAATGGTACTTTTTTCATATGATAGTTATTTTGATTATATATTCATGAAACTAAGTCATGAAATAACATATAAAAATAAACAACTTATTATGTCAGATTTTTTTAGAACCTCAATGGGTCGAAAATACTATGAATCGGATATTCCTAAACTCGTGTCTGTTTTGGAAAAGATTAGTGCTCAGATGGAAAAGGCTAACCTATTAGAAGAAAAGAAGTTTAAGCTTGATGAAAAGCTTAAAACATTACAAATGAAAAAGCTCAATGAAGAAAGACAGTCCGATAAGTAAGGAGGAATTTCTTAAAGCTTTAGATGAAGGTAAAAAATGCTACCTAAAGAAACCTAGATCTTGGCAAAGGGTGTGGTATTGGTGGGAGATAGATAAAAAGGATCCTGATGAAAGATGGTTTATGAACATCTATAGGTCAAAGAAAAAAGGAGATAACGATTTTAGTAACTCAAGTTGGATAACTGCCAAAGACTTAGATATGTGGTTAAGTCATGCGGAACGTGACGGCTACAAATATTACACTAATGAATAACTTAATACTTGCATTTATTCTTTTCTTTATTGGACAATGTCTAATTTGGTTTCAATCTAATGGTCAATTTGTGTGGCCTTGGTTTAAAGAAAACCCATGGACTATCTCAATCATATTTGGGACTTTGGCTAGTTACATTTTTATTAAAGCAACAGCAGCTGTAGTTACTCATTTTGGTGGGGTGCTTTGGCCAGGTAGGTTTATTGGGTTCTCAAGTGGAATAGTTGTCTTTGCTTTATGCACTTACATTTTTCTAGGTGAAGGTATTAACTTAAAAACAATAGTGTCTCTACTTTTAGCGGTGGCTTTAGTCTGTGTACAGATATTTTGGAAATGAAAGATCCTTACCAAATACTAGGAATTAGCAGAGATGCATCAGATGCAGATATTAAAAAAGCATATAGGCAATTAGCAAAAGAGCATCACCCTGATAGAGGCGGTGACGAGTCTAAGTTTAAAGATATAGCTGAGGCGTATGACGTATTAACTGATCCTAAGAAAAAGGCAAGATTTAATTCAAACCCTTTTAGCAGTTTTGATGATGCGTTCTTTGATGAGTTTGTTAGAAATGCAAACGGCGGTGGATTTTCTGATATGTTTAATCAAAGGTATGGCTTTAATGGTAAAGGAGGTAATGTAAATGCTCAGGTCTATATTACATTGGAAGAAGCTTATTTAGGTACTAGGAGAGAAATAAGACTAGGAACAAAAACAGTAAGTGTTAATATTAATCGTGGGGTTAAACCAGGCCAAAAGATGAGGCTTAAGGGATTAGGACAAAGAGGAATGACAGAAGAGCAGAACGGGGATCTTATCCTAACTGTTCTTATCCAAGATGATCCAAATTTCTACTTAGATCAAAAAGGGCTACATACAATAAAGCGTGTAAATCTTTATGATGCTTTACTAGGAACGAAAGACGAGATTAAAGTATTTGACAAAACCATAAGCTATACTATACCTAAGTGTGTAAGGAATGGAACAATGCTAAGAATTAAAGGAAAAGGTTTTCCTAGTTATCATAATCCTAACATATATGGTGACTTCTTTGTTAATGTTTTAGTTGATATACCACAAAGTTTAACAGAAGAACAGGAGGAGTTAGTTAAAAGAATGAAAGATATACAAGATGGCGTTTAATGATGATGAATTTCTAAAAGCCCTATTGGCTCAACTTGAACATGGAGACTGGGACCATTATATGATCTTATGTTATAATGTAATTACTATGTTTCCTGATCAAGTATTACACTATGATGAAAAAACTGCCAAGCATAAGATCCATAGCTTAGATAGAATCTTAAAACATTTTGAAGAAAAGGAAGACTATGAAAGATGCGCTAAGATAAAAGAGATACAAGACCAACTAAAAAATTGTTAATAACTTTTTGAAAAAAGTCCTAGAAAAATTTTCAATTCCCAATTATTTGTATTATATTTATAATATACAAATTTAAACGGAATATGACTGAATACACAAATCTCAATTATCTGCAATCCTTCCTAGAAGAAATGCAATCATCTTCTTCAGGGAATCATAAAATTGCAACCCTCAAAAAATATGCTGACAACTCTGAGGAGAATGAGGATAGGGAATTTCTCCAAAAGGTTTTCTTCTATACCTACAATCCTTACTATAAGTACAATGTTACTCCAAAGAACTGTAGAAAGAATTCAGATCTTCTAGGACATCGCTTTACTTACGGTAGCATCTTCACATTATTAGACGATCTTAGAAACCGGGTCTGTACTGGTCACTCTGCAATTGCTAATGTAAACCGCTTCATTCAAGAATGGCCAGAATGGGAGACCGTTATTTATTCAATTCTTAACCGGGATCTGAATATGGGCTGTGGCACTACCTCTATCAATAAGGCAATCCACCCAGAACTTATTCCTACCTTTAAGGTGGCTTTGGCAAATGCCTACAACCCAAACAGAGTGGATTTTCAAAGTGGAGAATGGTACGGTTCTAGAAAATTGGATGGTGTCCGTTGTATCTGCCGTAAGGAAATGAACACAGTTACATTCTTCTCAAGGAACGGAAAAGAATTTGAAACTCTAGGTAAACTTGCCGATGAAATTTCTAAGATAGGTGGAGACTTTATCCTAGATGGAGAAATCTGTATGGTTGATAAAGATGGTAATGAAGACTTCCAAGGAATTATGAAACAGATCCGAAAGAAGAATCATCAAATTGAAAATCCTAAGTTCTTTGTATTTGATTACTTAACCTTAGATGAATTTGATGATAAGGTTGGTACCACACCTCTTACTGAAAGACTCCGCAACGGATATGACCGCCTACCAGAAAATATTAACTCTGATATGTTGGAATTCTTACCGCAGGTTCAATTGACTACCGAAGAACAGTTTACCGAAATGGTCAAAGAAGCCGAAGAGGCTGGGTTTGAAGGTATCATGGTTCGTAAGGATATCGGTTATGAAGGTAAGAGAAGCCACAACCTACTGAAAGTTAAGAAATTCCATGATGCTGAATACACGGTATTGGAATGTGCTAACGGCACAATGAGATGGACTGAAAATGGTCAACAGATTGAAAAGGAAGGTCTGAGTAATATCATTATTGAACATAAAGGTTACCGGGTATCAGTAGGATCTGGGTTCTCAAAGGAACAACGAGAATACTATCTTACTCGCCATGATGAACTTATCGGTAAGACTGTAACTGTTCAATACTTTGAGGAATCTCAAAATCAGATGGGAGGCTACTCACTCCGCTTCCCGGTAGTGAAACACATATACGAGAATGGTAGAGACTGTTAACTGGTCTATACCATATCTCACCTCTGGTGGGAGAACACTTACGCACTAATAAATATATTGTATGAAACTATATGAAGGATATATGAACAATAAAGACATCACTATATTTGATGTTGATGATACTCTTGTTGTAACTAAGAGCAAGATTAAAGTTCATAATCCTAAAACTGGTTTTTCTACAGAGCTTACACCACAAGAATTCAATACATTTCAGCAGAGACCTAATGATAAGATGGATTTTTCTGATTTTCAAAATCCTAATATACTTAAAGGTGGCATGATTATTGAATGGGTGTTCAATATTTTAAAAAGGACAATAGCAAAAGGTAAGCCAGTAGGTATTATTACAGCAAGAGATAGTGCTGACCTTATCTATGATTTCTTATCTCATCATGGAATTAAGATTAACCCAGATTACATATTTGCTATTAATGATCCTAAGCTAGGCTTTACTGGATCTACTGCTCAAAAGAAAAAAGAAGCCTTTATGAAATTTGTCCAAATGGGCTTTAGGAACTTTAAGTTCTTTGATGATGATAAGGAAAATGTCAATATTGCAAAAAAATTGGCAAGAGAGAATAAAGACATTAAAATGGACGCCACTCTAATCAAGCAGAAATGGATACCAAAATTCAGCGACTTCAAATAAAGATAGAAGCATTTACCGATATTCTTAAAAGTATAAGAAACTTATCTAATTCATCCACTACAAAGGTTGGGTGTATGGCTTTAAGAAAAGACTTTAGTAAAATTGCTAGCTTTGGCTATAATGGATCTTATAGCGGAGCTGGCATTAATGATGTAACAGGAACAGAAGAAGAGTCCCTCACACCTGGTGAAAGTGGGTTTATCCATGCTGAGGTAAATATGATTGCTAAGTTTAAGGAATATGATCCTGAAAACTATATCATTCTGCTTACCCTCTCACCGTGTAAGATGTGTACAAAGATACTAGTGAATGCCGGCTTTAAACATGTATATTGGATTGATGATTACCGAGACATGGATCATTTAGTAATTTTCGATAGATGCGACATCACACACGGAAATATTTCTAAACTTATAAACGACTACCATTCTATAAAGGGCTGAATATATACAAAAAATAGTATGTCCTCTTGGTCGTTGAAGCATTAACTTTTAAATTAACCCTAGACTTTTTTGTTTACTTAAAGAAGAATAGGATCAATATGTCAAAGACTAGACTAGGCTTTTATGATGAGGCTAGTCAAAAAACAGAATACACTGACTTTAATAGTGTGGAGGAATTGGATGCTTTCTACCAAGAGCATTATATCCCTTTTGATAACTGTTTTGTTGGTGATATAGTTTCAATTGAGTTATTTTTAGCTGCTAGTGATTTATATGACTTTGTTACAGAGTACAGAGCCTCTGATTTAACAGGTGACTTTAGACTTACTACAGGTTCAGACTTTGATTTACAGAGAAATACACAAAGAGCAGTTTTAACTAAGAGACAAAAATCTTTCATTGATAAAGCAGTACAGGACTATAGGAAGTACTATAATGAAATTTATAGGATATATAAAACTGGGATTTATTCACCGTGTTATGCCGAGCCTGGTTGGTCGGAAGGTACATGGTATCTCAACCAATTAAGGTTAGCGTTAACTTCTAATAATAATGTAGCAGAATTTCCTTATGATGATGCTAACATTATTAATGAACCGCCAGAATAAATAAAAAAAGACTAAAGTAAATGGCATTCAATTTAAAAGAATATATCATCTATAGAACAGAAGTTAAAAGAGAACTTTTTAACGGTGAAGTAGATAATAATTTTAAAGCAGTAGCAAACCCGTGGGTTGACGATAGAACCTATGAAGAGGGTCATATTGTATATCACCCGGTGGAGGTCATTGAACCTACTGGCGGTACGAGTGTATCATCGGAGGCTTTAGTTTGGTGGAGAGCCAATAAGAGAACTACGAGAGGTGTATTTGATCAAAATGAATGGGATATCATTGGAGGTATTGGATCTGGTGATATTACAGTAGGTGCTAGTCCAGGGTTTGGAAAAGTTGTACTTAACTATACCGGTGCAACTGGGACTTTCCAAACAACTGATGATGGTACTCTTTTTTCAACTACACCTAATGATACGTTCAGATTGATCGCTGGGCCTGGTATGAGTTTGCAGTATGATACCTCAACAAATTCTATAAAGTTAGTAAATACTGGTGCAAGCGGTGAAGTTAATCAAGGTACTAATATTGGAGTAGGAGGTAATAATCTTTTTGCTGGGATGTCCGGCACTACACTAACCTTTAGAGGGTTAACTGCTACTAATACAACAGGGACTCCACTAACCGCTAATGTAGATGGGGTTAATAATAATGTAGTTTATAACTTTGATGAAGGTGAAGTAGACTTAGCTAATCTTAACAGCGGATCTCCTACTATAAGTATGCTTTCTAATGTTAATGCACCGAGTCCGTCAAATTCAGATATTTTACAATGGAATGGAAGTAATTGGGTAAACGTATCGCCTGCTGCTGCCGGCTTAACTGGTGATACTGGTGCTACTGGGCCACAAGGACCTACTGGTGCGACTGGGCCAGTTGGTGCTACTGGGCTTGGCGCTACTGGTGTTCAAGGACCACAAGGTCCACAAGGTCCACAAGGACCACAAGGTGAAACCGGAGCAACTGGTCCACAAGGTCCACAAGGACCACAAGGTGAAATTGGAGCAACTGGTCCACAAGGTGAAACTGGAGCCACAGGTGCTGGTGATACTGGAGCAACTGGTCCACAGGGACCACAAGGTCCACAAGGTGATACTGGAGCAACTGGTGCAGATGGTACTTTTGGTGGAGCTTCATTTAGTTATCAATTTAATACAGAAACTTCAGTAACTGATCCAGGTTTTGGGTATGTTGGTTTAAATGATGCTGCTGACCAAAACGATTCAACGATAATGATGATTAATGACTTCGGTGAAACAGGGATTGATATATCATCATTCCTACAGACAATAGATGCGTCAACATCAATACCAAAGGGTCATGTTAGGCTTAGTTCGGCAGCTGATCCAACTGAATTTATACTTTTTCAAATAAGTGATCTTACTGATAATACTGGTTGGTGGGACATTGATGTTGTTCCAACTGCATCAACAGATCCTAATCCATTTACTTTGGATGAAGAGTTAATCGTTTCCTTTGTTGTGACTGGTGATAAAGGAGAAACTGGAGCTACTGGTGCCACTGGTTTAACTGGTGCCACTGGTTTAACTGGTGGAATTGGGGCAACTGGTCCACAAGGGCCACAAGGACCAGAAGGACCACAAGGACCGCTAGGAGAAATTGGTGCCACTGGTCCACAAGGACCACAAGGTGAAATTGGTGCCACTGGTCCACAAGGTCCACAAGGACCACAAGGTGAAACTGGTGCCACTGGTCCACAAGGTCCACAAGGACCACAAGGAGAAACTGGAGCAACAGGGATTGGTGCAATTGGTGCTACTGGCGCAGATGGGAGCGTTGGTGCTACTGGAGTCCAAGGACCTACTGGTGCTACTGGGCCTGCTGGGGCCGTTGCCGGATCTGTAGCATACGGTGAATTAACTCAAGTCGGTGGAGTTCCTACTTTAGCATTAAGCACTACATACCAAGGTTGGTTAGGTACAGCAGGTGAATTAAATCAGATGACTAGCGTTGCATCTGGTGGAGGTCAACAAGGTAATACATTAGTTATTGATGCTGCCGAAGCTGGCGTATACCAAATAAGTGCTGTGTATAATTTAGATATTGCACAAGCAGGTCTTATTTCAGCAGCGGTATTTGTAAATGGTATAATAGATTCAGCTACTGAAACTAGCAGAAGTTATTCCAATAATTCAAACGGATCATTTAGTATTACTGATTTAGTTGATCTTAGTGGAGGTGATGTTATAGATCTTAGATTTAAAATAGATTCTGGTACTAGTACGTTAACGCCTATTAATATTGGTTTTAATTTAACAAAGCTAGTAGGTAATGGTGATATTGGTGCTACAGGTGTTCAAGGACCGGTTGGGGCTACTGGTGCAGGTGCTACTGGTCCACAAGGACCACAAGGTCCACAAGGTGATACTGGAGCAACTGGTCCACAAGGTCCACAAGGACCACAAGGTGCTACTGGTCCACAAGGACCACAAGGTCCACAAGGACCACAAGGTGATACTGGAGCAACTGGTCCACAAGGTCCACAAGGACCACAAGGTGGAATTGGAGCAACTGGTCCACAAGGACCACAAGGACCACAAGGTGATACTGGAGCAACTGGTCCACAAGGTCCACAAGGACCACAAGGACCACAAGGTGATACTGGAGCAACTGGTCCACAAGGACCACAAGGTGATACTGGAGCAACTGGTCCACAAGGTCCACAAGGACCACAAGGTGATACTGGAGCAACTGGTCCACAAGGTCCACAAGGTGATACTGGAGCAACTGGTCCACAAGGTCCACAAGGTCCACAAGGTATTGGTAGTGTAGGTGCCACTGGTGTTCAAGGACCTATTGGAGCCACAGGACCTGCAGGGTCTGGCGGTTCAGGCTTTGGAGATAATAACCCAATCGCAGAAGGATCTATTTATTTTAAAAGTGGAGTAACTCCGTATACAGGTGGTGTAAGTTTCCAATCAGGTGGTGCTGCTTCGGAAGGTTGGAGCGCATACGATTGGACTAATGCAATTGCTTCTCTATCAGGGACTCCACCAACATTAGGTAGATCGTATGGAACTCATATGATACCGTTAGTTTACGATGTTCCTTCCAGTGATACTATTCGCTATAGGTTAAGAATAACCGGTAGTAAACCTTCAATAACTGGAGGCACACCTATTCTTTATGTAGGTTTATTTAAGTGGACTTGTGGATCATTTAATGGTAGTAATGATTTCCAATTAAGCCAAATAGGAGTGACGGATAATACCGGAAACTGGTCAAATCATGTTGATGCCCTTTACTATAAGTGTGATACTTTAAACTTTACCCCAACCACAACTACTAGCGCTGTTAATGACAGGCTTATTATTGGGTGGGCAGGTACCGGAGATATTGCTAATAGTCAGCCTTGGAGTTTAGTTTGGAAGCTATGGGTTGAAGAGGTCAGTCCGTAAACAATTTTCTTTTTCCTAGTATAATAATTACTAAAGGATAATAGTATGGATAATTTGGAAAAGGAACAGCTTCAGTGGATAAAGGGTGATAAGATAGGTACTGTTGAAGTCATTAGTGGAAATGATGGTGAATGGACTACATTTGAAAGTGGATCTAGAATTGCAACATCTCTTATTAGTGAATTCTTAATGCCAATTGATGGTGAACCTCTTGACTTTAGCCCACCAAACCCGGCATTAACTAAAGCTGCCGAGACTTATAAAGAAAAGGTAACTACACAACCTAAAGTAGCATCACCTATTAGAACTCTTTTTGATAAACAGAAAAAGAATGATAGTGTAAAGCTTAATCTTACGTTTCCAATAGATGTACCTAAAAAAGCTATATATGAAATTATTAGCACATCATTTGACTTGGATGAAGTTAATGAAGAATTAGAATCTTATATTAAAGATCAAATATCAGAAGATCTAGTAAAGGATAGCTTATTTGAAAGTATTAAGCAACTAATTAAGTCCAGATACCAGGCCAATTAGCATAGTAATATATAATAAAATAAATCATATGACACAGATTCCAAATCGTAGACAGCGCAGACAAATGTTAAAATATCAAGGTATACTTAAAGCCAAGTCAAAAGCATCACTCAAAGAATGGGCAGAATATGTTCGTGAAAACATTAAAGCAGGAAAAGAAATCCATGCAGCTAATGTAGATCGCGCTATATCCGCACAAGGTGAAGAACAAGACCAAAAGGAGGCCAATGGTTAAGATAGTTTTAGAACCAGCTAGAAACGGTGTCATAAAGAGAGTCATTGATGATAATCATGGTGGAGGTAAAGAACAGTGGACCTCAACCGATGTTTATGAAGAATCAGATTCAGACTCAAATAGATATGAATACATTATGAAGTTCTTTTTTGAGCTTTGTGAAGACTTAGGTTTAGAGTGTGGTAATAAATTTGACAAGAATGTCCTGCAGTTTGATACGGTTTGGGGAACTCACTATGAGCCTAACAAAAAGGAAGTAGAGAGTAAAATAAGAGAGCTCCAGGCTGAGATTGATTTGCTAAAGGAATGGAAACAAGCATAGAATTTAATTTCATATATTCTAAAGATGCCGTTAGGGTTAAAAGTTTTTTAGGAACAGTACCTAGAAATATTGAATGTATTAATTACATGGATATTTTTAATAAGCTAACTAAAAATGACTTTTACCAATTTGAACCATCTGATGCAGTAGTATCTTCTTATCTTATGAAACAGTTGCAGACTATTTTAGATAGGTCTACAACTACATCAATCTTTTATGTACTAGGTAATCTTAATGAAAGAACAGTCATAGGTGTAAAGAACTATGTTGAAACCTTAACAGATAGAGATATAGAATATAACATTTATCATTCACCTGATATTAATGTAAACGGAACAGCAGAGTTATTTAAGAACGTGGTAGAATTTGAATGAAAGCACACCGCATATTTACAAAGGGTCAAACTGTATACTGCCTACTATCATCTCATAGTAGGCCTAATATTTTATTGCCAGTAAAAGGTCTTATTGTAGATACATCATGGGATCCGGTTAATCCACTCTATAAGATTCGTATTATTAAAATGTATGACAACATGAAATATCTGAAAAGGTATTTCTTTGATATGAATTTTAAGTATGAGTTTGATAACCGTGCTAGAAAAATGCCACTTAAAAAAGAAGACTTTACAAATACAAGATCTTTGGAAGAACGGTTTGATGAAAAAGATCGTGAAAGATTTTATGTAATCGTAGAATCTGTAATGTGCAAAAAGACTAAGAATGATTTAAAAGATCTATTTGAAAAGGTTCAGTTTTATATCATATCAAAAAATCTTAAAGAAATTAGAGAGACTTCAGCAAGACCATTTTTTAAAGGATCTTTATCAACCGATAGTACACAGGAATTTAATGTACGGTTTAAAAAAGGATGGTCTGATAAATTCCAAAAAGGAGATATCGACATTGATAAGTATCTAAACAGCTTAGGCTGAATATATACAAAAAATAGTCTCCCTATATGTCATCACATAAGACCGAAACTTTAAGTAATAGCAGTGTAAATGCAAATACTCCACCTAACCCCAATTCACCCAGCGCGGTTAGATTAGGCGTTTATGGTGGTGAGTCAGTTGGCATGGCTCATGAAATAGAGCAAGAAACTGCTAAGACGTTTTTTTCAGGTAGGGCGCTGCCTGACCAGTTTGGTGTTTCTGAAGGTATGCAAAACATTGAAATACCTAGATCTATATTTAATAGGTTTGCTCTATTTAATTTCAGAGGTATGTATGGTGGTTTAACTGGTGATGTTAGTAAAGACTTTTTTGATAGCCCTAATAATTCATTAATGGGTGGAACTGATGCAAAGAATATATCCATTGCAAAGATGATGGAATTCTATAATGAAAACTATCCAAGAATATCATATAAGCCACAAGACTTTTTATACAATAAATACTATAAGCAGATTCCTGTAAATCATTTAGTTACGCTAAGAAGATTCCCAGTTCCTGTAGAAGACAATATTTTTGACCTAAGTAAAACACCTGGACCTAAGGCTAGTGATACGAGCTCAGCAGATGCATTAAAGGGTGGTGGTGGACTAAGTTCAGTAGGCCCTGGTCCAGTACCAGAGGCAGTTGATGCAACACAAACTGCTGGTGTGACTGCTGTTACCTATATGGGAGAAAAAGCTGGTAATAAATTAGAAGACCTCTTAACCATGTCTTATGGTTTAACCTATAAAGAAATCACCAATGAGATGGAAGCCATAGACAGTGGTGATGGTGGATATACACAGCAGCCTTTTTATAGTAAGATGGGAGGTATTGGTAGAGCAACCGCTGATGCATTCAAAGGAATTAGTTCAAGGCAAAAATTTGCAAGTCAGTTAAACTCCACTGGTGATCAACTAGGTACAACTTATGCTAATTTTGTAATTGGTCCTGTTAATGTTGTTAATAAAACTAACATTAGAGATAGAGGTTTAAACTTTAGTCAAGATATGAAGCTTAATTTTGAATATGAGCTTAAATCTCTTAACTATGTTAATCCTAAAATTGCCATGATTGATATTATAAGTAATATGTTAACAATGACCTATAATAATGGTCAGTTCTTTGGTGGAGGCCAAAGATATTATGGTAGTGCAGGTGCCGTTGCCAGTCAGTTTGGTGATATTAATAAACTTAAACAAGGTGACTTTAGTGGTTATATTGGAAGTGTTGTTACCGACGTGGAGACCGGTTTTAAAAATGTATTTGGTGGCGGAACTGGAGATTTTAGTTTAGAGAATGGTATAGATGGTTTACTTAAGGTTGGCAAAACTCTATTAGGTAATATGCTAGGTGGATTCTTAAGTGAAAATGTGGGAGCTGTTTCAGGTACACAAGCTACTAAAACATTTGTAAGTGGAGAACCTACTGGCGATTGGCATGTAACCGTAGGAAATCCTCTTAATCCAATTGTTATGATGGGTAATATGTTCTGTGATAATGCTACTATGACTCTAGGTCACGGTTTAGGATATGATGATTTTCCAATGGAGGTTAAATTTGAAGTAACCCTTAAACACGGTAAGCCTAGAGATAAAGGTGATATAGAAAACATGTTTAATGCTGGGCGCGGTAGAATATATGCATCTGCTGCAGGTGAAGAAGATATTCTTAACCTGGCAGGGCAAGATGTTGCTACTTACGGTTCTGTTAAAACAGGTAAAGTTAGCTTATCCCCTACACAAGGGAATCAAGCTGCTGATATAAAAAATGATAAAATATCTAACATTAAGAAGCAATCAAATGCAAACATTTTCACCGATGATGATGCTGCATATACTTCTAATCTGGTTAGTATGATGATAGACTCGTAATATGAATATTAAATCGTTAGCATTAAAGAATAAATTAATAGAGGAAAGAACTGGTGAGTTCTATTATGACCTAACTGCACCATCATTTACGTATGATGCAGACTTAGGTGTTAAGGCATTGCATTATGTACAGATTGACCAAGTAGGTAGAATTGATAAGATATCGGAGCTCTATTTTGGTAGTGGTGAATTCATAGATGCTATTTGTGTTGTTAACAATATCTTTAACCCTTTTACTATTGCTGAAGGTGATATTCTTGTCATACCTAATTTATCTAGACAAGATCTTGTTTACTCTAGACCTAATCCTGCATCCAGACCTAATTCAACGCAAGAAGCTTATATTGATACAGGTAGACAGAGTGAAAAGGATCAAGGAAGAATGCAGAGACTTATTGAAAAAGCAAAGACTAGTAAAGCTGGTGTTAAACAACCTATGCCTCCTAATATGTTACAGCCTGGTCAAGAAACCAAACAGTATGAAGGTGGTAAGATTAAGTTAGGAACTAACCTAAACAGTAGAAACACTAAAGCAAACTAATATGTCAGCAGTAGAAAGAAACATATTAACGGTCATAGAACCGACAATAGAACTTGATGAATTAGAAGTTATTGATGTAGAGAGTGGTACTGAAAACTCGCAAGGAACATCAATGAAAGAAAAGCCTACAAAGTTTACCTCAATGATACCTATCATTAGAGTAAATGGTTATGATGTACAGGGCGATAGATTAGAAATGTTTGAACTTAGCTGTACTGGGTTTTATCCTACATGTAGATTTTCTTTTTATGATAGAGACGGTATGTTTACCGCAAGGTATTATCCAAAGGATGGTGACATTATCCAGGTATACATTAGATCACAGGGTAATGAAACCACATTTAAACCAATAAGAATTGATTTTACGGTTGAAGATATTAAGCCATTAGGTGGTGGAGGATCTACAAACACAGCATCCCAGTTAATGATTGAAGGGAGAATGCATGTACCTAACCTATTTACAGAGAAGGTTCAGTTTCAAGATAACACAAGCTGGAATTCTTTACTTTCCGTAGCAGAAGAACTGCAATTAGGTTTTGCATCAAATGAAGAAGATACTGCAGATCAGCAAACTTGGACAAACCCATATGATACCGCTGAAACTTTCATACAAGATATTACATCTAATTCATATCTTGATGATGATTCTTTTTTTACATCATATATTGATCCTTACTATTACTTAACCTTTGTTAATGCTAATAAACTATTTGGTCAAGAAGATGATTTAGAAACCAGTCAAATGTTTAGTCAAAATGCGATGGATACGATGGGAAGCGGTGATGAAGCTGAAAGCGATTATGAATTTCCTAATATGCTTAGTAATATGATACAGTTTCAAGGAACTGCTAGATACATTTCAAAATATCAGCAGGTAAATAAGAGCGGTCAGATTAGTAAAAATAATGGTTATAAAAGATATACACAGTATTGGGATTTAGAAGCAAAAGAATTTGTTAGTGAATTTGTTGATCCGCTAACAAATGATACACCTGGTATGATACCTGCAACAAAAGGTAGGGTTATTAATGGTGAAGTAGAAGGACCAAGAAATGATCAAGTTAAGTTTAAGTATTTAGGAACACAGGGTGATAATGTTCATGAAAACTATTACTATGCATCTATCTTAAATTTTCAAAACTTAGCAGAAATGAATAAATTTGGAATGGTCTTAGAGTTAGATACAATCAATCCTGCTATGCTAAGATATAGTAGAATTTATTGTCAAATCTTAGAGTTTGCTTCAAATGTTAAAAGTACTCTTACTGCCCCAGAAAATGACGAGAATGTACCTAATGGTTCTCAAAGGAGAAAGGAATCACCTGATAATGTAGCAAGTGATAAGACTAGCCAAAACGGAATTATTAATGAATATCTTACAGGCTTTTATGTTATAACAGGGATAGAGTATATACTTACAAAACCAGGTGGCCTTAGACAGAGATTACATTTACGTAGAAGAGAAGTGGTTCCATCTACTTAATGAATAAATAAAATAAATCTTATATGCCTACATTAGAGTTATATAACCCATTGAATCCACAGGGAGTACCGCAGGATTACCTTAATGCCGATAGGTTAGGTAACATTACTGGCCAATTTCCTAGTTCTTATGATTTTGCCAAAACTTTTGTTACTCCTGCAACTAATGCACAAGGTGGAGGTAATGGTGTTACTACTTTAGATGATCCAACATACTTAGGTTTTAATATAAGATTTGATGCGGAAAGCCCATTATTCAAAGGTGCTGAAGAAGGTAGTCCATCGGTACCTAATACTGCTGGTTCAGGTGGTGCACCAGAAGCAGGGCAAATTAATACCCCCAATGGCGAATCAGCCGTTGGGTATTTAGAAACGGTTGGTGAAACTACTAGAGCAACCTATCTTAGAGGATTTATTCAAGGTATGAGAGAAATTGAAAAGAAGAGACCTTATTACTTCCAAACAATAGAAGGTATTACCGAAGCGTGGAATAAGACAGTTACAATGACACCCTTTGTTGGGTCTGCTGATGGGGAGGGTATTACTGTAGGTTTACTTGAGGCTATAGATTTAAAAATGTCTGCTCTCTTTAGTCTATATAAAGCTGCATGTTATGATGTTAAATATAGAAGAACGGTATTACCAATAAACTTAATGTATTTTAATGTTTATGTAGATGTATTAGAGATTAGAAAATTTCATAAAGTTAGAAAAGCTGCTACTGCAGGTAACCCTAATTCGCCAGAGAATGACTTAACTAAATTTGTAAATGAAAATACATCAATGATAACATTTAAGTTTACAGAATGTAAATGGGATGCCACTGCAAGCGGTACTGTATTTGCAAATGTTACTAATGTTAGTGGAGGAGGTGCTGCTTTTGCTACATCTTCAATGAAATGGTCTTATGGTAATGTTGAAGTAGAATCCCAGTTCTCTGGTTATGACTCTGCATTAAAAGATACTGCAAATCTTCAGCCTAAAACTTTAGATGGTCAAATAAGTACTAAGAATAAGCTATTAGAGAAACAGTCATTAGGAGATTTAGCAGAATCTAAATTTGAAAGTCTTAAAGATAATGCAGTTAAAGGATTTAAGAATTTTGCAGAAAGAACGGTTAATTCATTTACACAAGGGCTAGCTTTAGGTAATGTCTTTGGTTTACGAAATGATTTAGTTAATACTGTTAGCAATCCACAGGGTTTAATTAATTCATTGAATGGTGCCGCAATACAAACTTTTGCTGGTCAATCTGCACAAGGTATTAATCAAAGTATTGATGATAATATTTTTGCTGGGCAAACCCCTTCATTTACAGGAGGGTTAAATTCAACAACATTATTTTCACCACAGCCTTCTGGACCACCACTTAATTCAACTAATATATTTGGATAACATATGGGTAAATTAACCACAAGGGATTTAAAAGCTGATAATCTTAAAGGGAGTAATTGGGTTGGTATCGTTGAGGATACTAATGATGATCTATTTGAAGGGAGGATTAAAATTAGAGTCTTTGGTAAAATGGATCAACGCCAAGACCCAGAAGATCCACAGAGCGCTTACATTATGCCAACTGCTTCTCTGCCGTGGGCTAGGCCATCCGTTGCATCTTCAGGTGGAAGTAATTCAGGCAGTGGTACATTTTCGGTACCTAAACTCGGCACCATATTAAGGGTAACTTTTGATAACGGTAATTACTATTCACCCGTGTATCATGAGTCCCTATACCCTTCTGATGAGACGAAGGCGGAGATAGAAGCTGCTTATCCTAACTCCCACGTATTAATATATGATACAGCATTTGGTTTAACTGGCGACCTACAATCTGGAAACCCTGAGGTAACAAATGAAAGAGAAGGTGAACATATAAAGGTTTTCTTTACTGAGGAAAAGGGACTGATGATGGATTATACAACCACAGAAGGACCAACTACAGTTAACATTAAACCTGATAATTCGGTTGAGATAATAAATGCCAACGGTGATTCTATTGTAATGCTTAATGACGGTAATATTACATTTACACATTCAGCTCAATTTACAATTAACAGCGGTGCGGATACTGTTGTTAATTGTATTAATGCTAAGATTAATGCATCTGGTGAAACGCATGTTAATTCACCTAGAATCAAGTTAGGTGAGGCCGCTGCCGAGTCTGTTATTAAAGGTGATACTTTTAGAGCTTGGGTTGATAGTCATACTCACGTTGGTAATTTAGGTGCTCCAACTAGCCCTCCCATGGTACCGTCACCTGAACCTGCATATAGCAAGAAGAATACTACTGACTAATATATAAACTGATAAACAATACATTATGGCATTAGTACCCCCAACTTTAGAAACCGCATTGACTGCAGCATATGCAGCAGCATTAACCGACTTTATTGCTGTTATTAAAGCTAACCCATTAGGTTTAGATTCAGGTGCGGCTAACCTAACAGCAGCAGTTACTTCTTCATCTGTTGTGTTTGCTAAATTAGCTACACCTGCTATTGATGCATATATAAGATCTCAAACAATTACTATACCACCAGGACAAGCCGTTGCTACTGCAGGTAGCCCTGCTGCTCAAGCCGGTGCCACAACAGCACCATCACCACCTGCTGTCATTGTTTAAACAATTAGAATACTTAGGTGTATAACTATTATAAGTCAACAGAGTAATATATAATCTATAATCACGCTTTAATAAAAAATAAATGATTGAACAAGAAATCACGATCCAGCTTAGCGACGATCCATTTGACACAAAGACAGTAAAGGTACAGGTACCTAAAGGCACAAAACTATTAAGTAACGAATCATATACAGCTGAGGCTATTAAAATGTATCAACTAGCCGATGAGGAAGTTGACCGACTTCAAAAATCAGAAGAAGCAAATAATTACATAACACAAGGTGAAATAGTCCACATTAAGAAGATTAAGCAAATCATAGATGATGTGGAAGTTGAAACTAAAGTTGAAGCACTTATTGACATTTCACAGAAGAATACTGCTATTTGTGTGTTAACAAAAGAACCTAAAGAAATTGTAGACCAATTAGAGGTTGGGATGTCTGTTGATATAAAAGTAAAGAGACAATTAAGAGGGGTTCTTTATGCTTCAATCGCAGATGCATTAGAGGAAGTTAAAAGAAATGAAATCTATGCTGCAATAGGAGATAAGACGGTAGGATTTACCGGTTATGTTAAGGAACTAATACATGGTGGTTACTGGGTTGAAGTTGGTGGAGTTCAATGTTTTATGCCAGGATCTTTAGGTGGGTTAAATAAACTTTATGATTTTAATGTATTGGTTGGTAAAGAACTTATTGTAATGCCTATTACATACTCTAACGAAAAACAGACTATCGTAGTTTCCCATAGAGAATATTTAAGAACTATGATACCTTCCACTGTTGAGTCGTTAAGAGAAAATATCAAAGATCATATTACAGGGTTTGTTACTGGTACTACTAAGTTTGGTATCTTTGCTGAATTTAATGAATGTCTTACTGGATTAATTCCTAAGAATGAAATAGATGAAGAGACTTTAGCCAAATTTGAAAACCGTGAAATTAAACCAGGTGATGAAATTAGTTTTTGGACTAAAGAAATTATTTCAGAAAAGAAAATCATTTTAAGTCAACAAGGTCCTAAAGTTGATCTATGGGACGGTGCTGAAGAAAAGTATAAACCAATGATGGTTACTGAAGGTAAAGTTACCAAGGTTACTAAGTACGGTGCATTTGTTGAATTAGAAAAAGGTATTAGTGGACTTATACATAAAACCAAACTTAAAGATACTGAAGTTACTAAAGGAGACATGCTTCAAGTTAAGATCCAAAGTATCAATACATCAGATCGTAAGATTACAATGAACTTAGTATAACCTTTATCCTGGTTTGGAATATATAAACAAATCAGGATAAATATGTATTCTAACGAAGAACTTAATGCTATTCATTCCTCTAAGGTTGGATTTGAATTTGAATTTTTTGCAAACGAAAGTTTAGATTCAGCTAAAGAGAGTCTTTCCAGAACTCTTAATAAGAAAATTAGAATAGAGGAAAAGGCTCATAGCGATTTTGCTCCAACGGAAGATGTCTTTAAAATGGAGCCGGATAACTCTGGTGGTACAGGGATGATTGAACTAGTCACAGGACCTTTACCTTTTGTTGAGGCAAAATTAATAATGGCCAAAACATTAAAATGGATAAGAGAAAATGGATCTACTAACGAGAGATGCTCTATTCATGTTAATCTTGCGTTTGACGGTAAAAAATTAGGACCTATTACCAATATGACCAAATTGGATATTGGTAAATTTGTTCTTAATTTTGATGAAGACCGCGTTTATGAAGCCTTTCCTAATAGAAAGGATTCTGTTTATGCAAAGTCAATAAAGTTTATTGTACCTTTAAGTGGAATGACACAGTCATCTCCGGGCAAAAACATCTGGAGAAATTACGCATTTGTTAATGATAAGTATTATGGAATAAACTTTACTAAGATACCTAAAGGGTATATTGAGTTTAGGTATTTAGGTGGAAAGGATTATGAAAAGAAATATTCCACTATACTTTCAATGACCGAGCATTTTATTACATCACTCTATGAAACTCTTGTTAATCCTAATTACACTGAAGATGATCTAAAGCTTTTGGATTCTGTATTAGAAAAACACAGACATGTAATAGAGTCCTATAAGACATATAAGGCATTCAAGGAAAAGTTCCCAGATATTCATTTAATGATTGATCTTAAAACAGAAGACCAAATAGTGGAAATGTTTTATCCTCGCATAAGAGAAAAGATATTTGAGCTATTAACTAAAGCCGATATGAAAGAAGGTTTAATTAATTATGACGCCGATAGTGGTAGAATACAAATTAAGGATGCCAAGCTTATGAGATGCTTTGAAGTTAAAGGAATTGATATTGTAGATTCTGTTATTCAAGGTAATATAATTAACTGTGATATCTTTGGATGTGACATTAAAAATAGCTCAGTATTTGAATCTAACTTATTTGGGGCTACTGTAGTTGAGGATTGTAAAATTGAGGAATCTTATGTTAGCAAAAATGTAGTATGTGAAGATAGTTACGTCTTTGGTAAAAGAGGTGTATTTAGCGGTGAGATGGTAGGTGGCATATTTAGACAAGGTAGAGCTACAGATTTTGCAAGATTCAGTAAAGATACTGAAGTAATAGAGATAGAAAAAATTAAATAAAGATGGCAAACAAAAGTTGGTGTAACCCAGATGCGGCTGAATGTTTAGATGCTTTAATCAAACAGATCAATGATGACTTAACTGTAGGTTGTCAAATACCTTTTACGGTTCCTAAAAAAGAATTGGCTAGAATTATAGATAGGGCAAAGGATTACTTTTATAAAATCTATGAAGATAGTGTAGAAGAAATGTTTATTGCTTTACCTGCATCTGCTTGGGCCGAAAAGGATTTTAGACAAGGAATCAGCCATAATAGTGGAGGTAATACTTTATCAGAAGCAGATGTAAATAACTCAAGAGGTGTGGTTAAAATGCCAGATACTGTATGGGCAGTTAATAATGTTTTTGAATTAAACGGTTTTTCTGGTGAAGATGGTGGCTTTGGTGATTATTCTTTTTCTGGTATGGACCCAGATTTTGCATTAGATAAATTTATATACTCTGACGTTTATGGTGCAGGTATTGGTTCAGAGGAACTTATGTATTATGTAATTAATTCTAAGTTTATTGATAATGCAAGACAGGTATTACAGCCACAAATTTCTTATAACTATAATAGATTAACAAAGAAGCTTAGATTTATGGGAAAATTACCAGATCGCGGCGCTTGTGTTTTCCAAGTTTACAATACTATCCCTGATTGTAATTTATTTCAGGATGAGGCCTTTATCCGTTACTGTATCGGTATGGCCAAAATACAGCTATCTAGAATACTAGGAACTTTCCAATTTAACTTACCTGGTAATATTACTATAAACTACGATTTAATAGCTGGAGAAGGACGTGAAGAGATTGATAGGATTGTTGAAGAGATTAAAGGCGATGAAGGTGTTGACTACTTCTTCACCGGTTAATATAATCTAAGACCCTCAAAAAATGTAGAGAATATATAATAAAAGAATATTCTCCATGATTAAGGAAATTTATAGTAGAGACATAGATGCACCTAAGTATAATGATGACATTATCGAAGTGACTGATAAGCTACAACAACTTATCCTTAAAATAGAGAATGTATTATTTACTAGGAGAGGTGATGTATTAGGTGCGCCTAATGTAGGGTGTAATCTTGATGATCTTATCTTTTCTTTAGTGCTAAATGAATCTGTTATTGCTCAACGAATCAATACACAGATCCAAACCTATTGCTTAAACAGTAGCGATGGAAGTTTTGGAGTAGATACTAGAGTACAGTTCTATAGCACGGTTGAAAGAAATGGTGCTTTAGTAGATATTTACATTAATGAACAAAGAGTAATTGGTGCTCTATTTTAAAAATATGATAGTGAATGTCATTCTTCAGTAAAACAAGAATAAAAGCAACGGAGTTATTCTATGATGCATTTGAATATCTCCAAAGACAATACGACCAGGCTGGTGAAGTGTTTACGCCTGCGTCCCCGTTTGGTCAGATACTTACTGTAGTTGCTAACTTAGGCGAGCTTATAATGTTTTACATTGAAGCTGTTGCAACAGAGCTTAATATATCAAGAGCACGTAACATTGAATCAATCTATGGCCTTTCTAGGTTAACTGGGCACGATCCTACGAGAGGGATATCTGCACAAGGAATAATTGGTTTAAGACTAAACACATCGGCATCAACTCGCGTAGAAGGAGATTATGTACAGATATTAAATATGGCTCCTCTTGAAATTTCTCAGAATGGCCTTTCTTATTTTATAAAATTTGACAGTGATTATATTAGATTAGAAAAGACCACTCGGCAGTTTACTAATGTTCAGCTAATACAAGGAGAGCTAGAAGACCAAACCTTTACTGGTACCGGATTGGCATTACAGAGTTATAACTTAACTACAAAGGAGCCTACTGATCAATACATGGTTGAGGTTTATGTAGACGGTAAAAAATGGAAAAAGGTAGATTCTCTTTATGATATGAATAATGGTGAAGAAGCTGCTATGGTTAAAACTAGCGTAAACGGTGGCTTAACTGTTTTCTTTGGTAATAATCAATTTGGTCAACCGCCTGCATTAGGTTCAATAATTAAGGTAACGTATATAAAGACAAGAGGTACTGCCGGTAACATTGGAGGTAAAAATTTAGATCTTAAGTTTAAAGAACCTGGTACCGATCCGCAAGGTAACGACGTAGATCTTAATGAGGTCTTATCATTAAACATTGTAAGAAATCCAATGTTTGGTTCAGATAGTGAAGATCCTGCATTTACCAGACTAATAGCCCCATATCAAAGTAATTCTTTTGTATTGGCTAACCCTAGTAATTACATTTACTATTTAAGCAAGTATGATTACTTTTCTTTTATAGATGCATATAATACTAAAGATGATCAGTATTTAGATGATGACAATATTGTTTACCTTTTCTTAATACCTGATATTGCTAAAAAGATAACAAGTGACACAGATTACTTTAGTGTATCTGAGGATGAATTTGTTATGACAGCAGATGAAAAAGAAATGGTATATGATATTCTTAACCAAAGCGGCAGGCAGATTGTTACTGCTGAGGTTAGAATAAATGATCCTATAGTTAAAAAGTATGCTCTTAATATTGTATTAAGATACGTAGACGGTTTTGATAAAGAAGAGATTCATGCAGAGATTAGAGAAAATCTTAGTACTTACTTTATGACAATCAATAGAAGGGATCGTATTCCTAGATCTGATATAATTTCAATTATTGAAAATGTGGATGGTGTTGACTCTGTTAATGTATTCTTTATATCAGCAGAAAATGAAAAGGCAATTAGCAATGGCTTTTATGAGGTTCCAGTTTATGGTACCGATCCTGTAACTGACCAAAAGGTACTTATTGAAAATAAAAAGGTACCATTAGCAGAAGGTGAAGATCCACAATTAGGATTAGATGAATTTGGTGATGTGGTTATAGGCCCTGATGATTTAGCAATAATCAGAGGCGGTTGGGAAGATCGTAATGGAACTTACTATGAACCTATTCCAGAAAAGAATACTATAAGTTCTCTTAACATATTCTTTAAAGGCGCTATTCCAAATAACCTATACAATAAAACACAACAGAGCAAGTTTAATGATCTTAAGCGAACTCGTGGAACTACAATTGCAACTTCACGTAATGCAAGAAGTACAAATACTGGAAGGCTACAGGATAGCCCAACATTAAAAGCTATAAGAGGAAAGTAATATGAATACATTTACAGAAAGAAGAAAAGGTATGCCTAGTGTTTATAAAGCTACTTACGAAGAAGGGTGGGATCTAAAAAATTTAGGTAATGACTATAACGAAAACTTAATGAAAAATTCCTTTTCAAATTACATGTTTAGGAATCATAGATTAGCTGCTTTCTTAAATGATTACTTAGGACCTATTATGCTGTTTTGGATAAACAAAGTAAAGTACCTTAGAATCTATTATAACTTTGGCGTACCTAAAGACTATCAAAAAATAAATTAAGATGGCTAATAATTGGCAACATTTAAATTTCTTTGATAAGAATGGGAAGTATTATAATTTTGATTATGATGCTTCTTCCGATAAATGGACCGGTACCGTTTATCTTCCTGAGGTATCTATCGGGTTGTTTGAAGTGGGCCAATTATTTATACTTGAAGAATTTATAGATTCAAATACAAACACCAAGAAATTTGGATTCCCTCACGGTATTGAAGTACCTAGTGGAACTACAGGTGCAACTAATGGTGTTTGTGAATGGGTAGCCGAATGGCAAACATCAGACCCAACGGAAATCTTTTTATTCCAGTTTGATATGGATTTTGATACTGGAACCCAGACATCATTAGAGATGGAACAGGATGGGCCACCCTTAGAGATCATAAGTGCATTAGATATTCCATTAGATTATGATCCTACCGAGACGGTAGATCCGAGTGGGTTGACTATCACAGATAAAATTACGTCAGAAGCATTGCAGATTAATTTTGCAATCAGATCTGAAACTGAAAATACTTTTAAAAGAACTCTTTTAATTAAGGATAAGTGTACTGATACCGTTATTGCAGAAATTTTAGTATGGGGTGAAACTGTTGGTGAAGATGAGCGTTTAAAAGTTATGACTCAGAATATGGGTTATAACATATTGGAATCTGATAGTAGTGTATTTAGGGATACTAATATTAAAGAGTTGTTACCTGATTATGTGGAGGTTAACCTAAAGAGAAAGGAAATAATGTTAGAAGGTTCTAATGTATACCCTTTCATAGGTTCATACAAAGGTTTGGTCAATGCTATTAAGTTCTTTGGATATGATACATTACAAGTAAAGGAATTCTGGAAAAATGTAGATGCAAATTCTCCACAGTTTGGAAAATATGTTCAAGGTAATAACATTAGTGTATTTGATCCAACTGTTAATTATAACGACAGGAGTATAACTTTACCTAATAAGAGGTTTAGAAAGACTAGCTTATTTAGTCTTGTTTATAGAATCAATAATATTGTACCTGATAAATATGACATTGAAGATTTACCGGTAACTGAAGAAAATTTTGACTTTACTATTGAAGAAATTTTAATTAAGTTATTTGGTCTTAAGAAAAAATTAGAAAAAGAATTCTTACCACTTAATGCTCATATTAAGGATATTACTGGTGAGGCAGATTTTTTTGGTTTATTGGAGGTAGTAAATACAATAAGTAGAAATGATAAGAGAGAAATAGTTGCTGGTATAGATGCAAATTTTAAACTATCAACTGATGATTGTATTTACATAGAAGATCTTAGAAGTTTTTCTTCTTTTTGTTTGGGGAGTGAAGCAATAGTAGATGAAGCCATTGTTAGTTTCTGTAATGCTTATGTAGCACCGTTCACAGCTGGTGTTGGTAGAAATATTATAGCAGGCCCAGTTAATACCGGAACTATATACCCACCACCACCTATAGGACCTGATTTTAATGATCCTATGGGAGCACCGTTTGATGGAACCAATGTAACAGTACAAGCATTGGCCGATGCCTTTGTTGGATACTTTACTAGGTATGCCCCTAAGTTAAATAAAATAGGTGCATGGCCCGATGGTGAATCTTCTTGGTATCTACCTGACAAACCTGGAATTCCTGTTGGTGCATTAACAACATTAGAGAATACTTCATTTAATACATTAACATGGAACAATATTGACTTAACATGGAACCAATTAAATGATGCCAATAAATTCTTTTCATTTGATATAGACCCACAAGGTATAGCAGCAGGTGACATATTTACAATCAATGACCCTGACACTAATACAGGTGCAACATATACTGCTGTTGGTGGAGATACTGATACTGATGTAGTTAATAATTTATATAGCCAATTGATTGCTCTTAAAACTTCATTTGTTGATCCTTGGGTATTTTGGGATATAAGTAAAGAGAATACTGTTACTGGTGATGTGGTTAGGGTATTCGGCCAAAACGTAGATAGATTAAAAGTAACATGTCAATCTGTTGTTGGATCACAATTATTATTTAAGCAGTTACCAGGGGAGACATTATTTACCTGGGATGCTATTGAGCGTGGAAATTTTGATGAAATAGAATGGACTATATTTAAAGACGAGACTGATATATCTCCTGCATATTTTGAAGTCATAAGAGGACCTATTGCAGACTATAGTAAATTACCTGTAATCTTACCTTATGTAGGAACCTATACAGTTGAAATGAAACTATATGATTTGTATAATAACATATCTTCTAAGGTTAAGACTGATTTTATTTGTGTTGAAAGTAGGGAAGTTGAATACTCGGGTTGGTATCAATCACGTAAAGAAAATTATACATGGTCAAGCGAAGGGCAATTTAAGTGGAATGATTATGGTTCATACTGGAATTTGCCTATAGAACCTGCAATTACTTGGGAAGAAGAAACACCTAGCTTATATGAATCGTTAGATCGTGTTAATGCTATACTGAATAATTTTGGATTAGGATCATCTCCTGACTTCCAATTACTTAATTACCAAGATGATGGTAAGACTAGTTTTTCAGGACCGTATTTCTGGGATAACTTAGATATAGGGGGTTGGAATGATACCTATCACTTATGGTGGGATATGACTAGTACAACTGGGGATACACCGGCGTTTTTCCAATTTTCTGAAGTAGTACCTGATACTTATCTTAAGATCATTGACACTAAAGGTAATACTGCCGAGCATTATTTTGATTTAAGTACTACTACATTGGCACAAGCTGCATCAAGTTTAAATGTTAGTAAAGATCCTATCATTAATAAGTATGTTTATAATGTAGTATATGATGCAAGTAGTAATCAAAAATTTATACAAGCTGTTTGTAGATATTTTGGAGTACATGGTGATTGGACATACATTGATATTGTATATGCAGACGGTAGTAGAGTATGCCCATCGACAGGAAATACTGGATCAACCGGATCAACCGGATCAACCGGATCAACCGGGTGTCCTAGTTTAATTTATAGAAAAGGTTTACATAAAGCAAGTAACCCAACCTGGAATACTGCTAAGTTTATAAATAACGGAAAGACATTACCTAAGATGACTTGGTTGATGTTTGTTTATGATAAATGTAAGATACCTGGTAAAGCTAATCCTAGATGGACAATTAAGAATACAACTAACTCTAGAGTGGCCGATATATATTTTGAGAGTAAATACTTGACTTATCTGTTTAAGCATCCAGGTAAATATGAGATCACTCTTGAACTTACAGACACGAACGGGAATAAATATAAAAAGGGTAGGAATATCCTGGTAATAAAATAACAAAGAAATGGCAATTAGCGTAACAGAAATTCTTGGAACAGATTCATTATCCGGATCTAGACTGGTATTAAACGATAACTTTAATATCTTGACAAGTGAGATTAATGCAATGGAGGTTTACTATAATCCAACTGCTGGTACTATTACTAATCTTAATGATCTTAAAACAGAATCATTAAGAGTTGGTTTAAGCACAATCTACTTAGACATTAATGCATCCACCTTTGATGTTTTAACCAATGTTAATATGACAGGAAATCTTAACCTTAACGGTGGAGGTTTGGTTAGAAACGATGTGGATCCACAAACATTAAATGATACCTTTGCTGGAGGATCACCTATTAATGTTGGAACAAGCACAGCAGTTCCACCGTATACTATTGAAAGAGTAGGTAATTCCACAGGTACAGCTATTACGGTTTTACTTAATGATGGTGTCATTGGTCAAGAAATATTCTTTGTTTATTCTGAAGCACAAACTGGAGCAGTAAATATTAAAGGTGCAGTTAATCCTTTAGTTCTTCCTGGTGCAGGTGGTACCCCAACTTTGACATTAAATGCTCAAGGTCAATCGGTTCACTTGGTATGTGTTGATGATGGAACAGGAAATGGTGATTGGTACTTAGTTGGTGGAGTAGGATATACAATTAGTTAATAAAAAGAAAGTAATACATGGCAACCACGCCTTTAATTAAAACGCCGCAGGCTGAAGGGGGTACTTTTTACACCTTCTCATCTTCTGCACGAGATTTATCAAAGACACTTAATAATGACAGCCTTAAGTTAGTCTTTTCTAAGTTTGTGCTTTTGAATTTGCCTGACTTTGATAGACTTGATCCTAATACATTTAGTAATTATGAAAACTATATGCAATTTGATACCATAGACGGTATGATTGCAAGCGGTGGGTTAAAAGGAGATCCTAATGTTAACTTTACAGAAAGCCTTCAAAATTATGCGCTAAATTTAGAAGAGCTAATTATAAGTGATGTAGGGTATGATAATACTATCCAAAGATCTGTTGCCGAACGTGTTTTCTTTAAGTGGCTAAAAGAAACTGGTGCTATCCGATTTAGAGAAGCCACTAATCTTGAAAAAACACCAAGTATTACACGCCCTTTATTTGTTGAAGAAGATCAACAATTAACAGGACCTAGACAATATAGAAAGGTTGTACAATACATAGGCGATATTGATATTGTTAATAATGTTGATAAAGCAGGAGAAGCTTACACTGAACTTTATATCAATGTTCCTACTGAAGTTGGTAAAACTCCAACTGTTCTGTTTGACTCAATTTCAGATTTAAATTACCAGCCTAGTTTAAGAATACAAGGCAAGGATGAATTTATATTAGGTAGAAATGCTAGTACAATACAACCACAAGGGTTAAGTATTAATGCATTCTATGATTATGATCAACCTTTATTAGGAGATCCTGCAAACGGAGGTTATACCGATCCTAATGCAAACTGGATGAATGAGCCTAATCCGCCAACATCAACAGATTCATATTTTACTGAACCTGGTTCGTTTATTAGTGCTAACAATGCTAACATTAGAAAATACCCAGCAGATTATGGAAGTCCTGCTGGATATAGTGGATCTGCTTACGTTAGATCTGAGCTTGATGGTATCTCAGTAGACTTCACACCAGGTGATTATGAGCAAATTGCATCGGACCCTACAATATCTACTATTGCACAATTTAATGGAACTGATCTTGCAGGTACATTTGAATTTAATGCAGTGTTGGTCTATTATGATTTAGTTGATACAAGCAATACTTCAAATACAGTTACTAACCTATATGGTATTCTTCTTGTTGATAATATTACTCCAACAACTGATGGTGGTTACATTCAGAGATATCCTAAGTTTAAACCAAATAAAGTTACCGGGCAAAACGGAAACAGTTATGGATTTAAAATT
>Ga0208543_1000059_pt1 | contig 36319 bp, 30 predicted proteins | sample DEB08_DNA_14_FD_185497 | JGI IMG/M metagenome (GOLD analysis project Ga0208543, IMG submission 185497) | Aqueous microbial communities from the Delaware River and Bay under freshwater to marine salinity gradient to study organic matter... | ecosystem: Environmental > Aquatic > Marine > Coastal ...
ATTCGAGTGCGCTCTCGTCTAAGGGCTCGAGCACAGCGCTCACCGGCATGCGCCCAATGAACTCGGGGATGAGGCCGTACTTCACCAGGTCATCGGGTTCGAGATGACGCAGCACCTGGGCCGCTTGGATATCGCGGGTGGCGCGGTTGCGACCCAGCCCATCATTCGGCACAAAGCCGATGGCGTTGCGGCCCATGCGCTTCTGCACCACGTCATCCAGGCCGACGAAGGCTCCACCACAAATGAACAGGATTTGGCTCGTATCGATTTGGATGCAGTCCTGGTAGGGATGCTTGCGTCCGCCTTGAGGGGGCACGTTGGCCACGGTGCCTTCCAGCATTTTCAGAAGGGCCTGTTGAACGCCTTCCCCAGACACATCGCGGGTGATCGAGGGGTTTTCGCTTTTGCGAGCGATTTTGTCGATTTCATCGATGTAGATGATCCCTCGCTGGGCCTGTTCCACATCCATATCGGCTTTCTGCAGCAGCCTCAGCAGGATGTTTTCAACGTCTTCTCCGACGTAACCAGCCTCTGTGAGAGTGGTGGCATCGGCAACGGCGAAGGGCACATCAAGCATTTCCGCCAGGGTCTGGGCCAGCAGGGTTTTGCCGCAGCCGGTGGGACCGATGAGCAGGATGTTGCTCTTGTGCAGACGGGTTGCGGTTTGGGCGGCTTCGCCTTGACCATCGCCCTGCCAGGCCAGGCGTTTGTAGTGGTTGTAGACGGCGACAGACATCACCTTCTTGGCCGCCTCCTGACCGACGACTTGTTCGTCGAGGAAGCCTTTGATCTCCTGGGGTTTGGGGATCGTGGCCAGGGTTGGAGCCGGTTTGCTGGTTTTGCGCGTTCCGCCAGCAGCCGTTTTCTTAGAGGGCTCGGCACCGTGGCGGGGATTGCCCTGCGCGTCGATCAGCTCTTCATCAAGAATCTCGTTGCAGAGATCGATGCATTCATCACAGATATAAACGCCAGGACCAGCTATTAGTTTGCGCACCTGCTCCTGGGACTTTCCGCAGAAAGAGCACTTCAGATGGGCGTCAAATTTGGCCATCGGGCTCTGGACACATCAAACGAAAAGACAGAACCGGTCGGAGTGGGATCGGACTGGATACGTAGGATCGTGGGGAAAGTGGGCTGTGTCAGCCCCCCGTAATAATTCCTTCGCCTCCGAGGTTGTCCACAACGCGATCGATCAAACCGTATTCAACCGCTTCTGCAGGAGAAAGGAAGTAGTCCCGTTCTGTGTCTTCGCTGATTTTCGCGAGCGGCTGGCCGGTATGGTCCGCCATTAGGCCGTTCAGGGTTTCCTTAAGAAATAAAATTTCTTGCGCCATGATCTCGATGTCCACGGCCTGACCTTGGGCACCACCCAAGGGTTGGTGAATCATGATCCTGGCGTTGGGAAGGGCGAGGCGCTTGCCTTTGCAGCCTCCGCTCAGCAGAAACGCTCCCATGGAGGCGGCGAGTCCGTAGCAAATGGTGACCACGTCTGGCCCGACTTGCTGCATGGTGTCGTAGATCGCCAACCCTGCAGTGATCGAGCCACCAGGTGAATTGATGTACACCTGAATATCTTTTTCAGGATCTTCCGCTTCTAGAAAAAGAAGTTGAGCAACCAGAGCATCCGCGACCTGGTCGTTCACGTCGGTTCCGAGAAAGATGATTCTCTCCCTGAGTAGACGGGAATAAATATCAAAGGAGCGTTCACCCCGCCCGGACTGCTCCACCACCGTGGGAACCCCAGGAGAGGCCAATGGGGTGTGAGCTGAAACGGGAAGGGTTCCTCGCCAGCGGTTTTCGATCGGGTGGTGGCTGCGGGCGTTAATCACGCGGCGGCGGGCAGGAGGACAGATGAGTGCAATCTATGGGCGCCGATCAGGCATCGGTGGCGCTTGGCTTGTCCTTTTCAGGTGCCTTTTCGCTCACGGTGCTGTTTTCTTCCAGCCAGCCGAGCAGTTTTTCTTGAAGAAGATCCTCGATCACGGCTTGACGAAGACGGTTGGGGTCGATGTCGCGCTCACCGGACAGTTGGGCGCTGACCTCCTTCACTTTGGCGTCAATCTCTGGATCCTCGAGCTTGAGGCTTTCCGCTTCTGCCAGGGCCGAGAGGGCAAGACTGCGGCGCAAGCGCTCCTCCGCTTCTGGGCGTGAGGTTTCCATCAAGTTGCGGACGAGGTCAGGAGTGAACAGGGATTTCACATCCATGCCCTGTTGGGAGAACTGCGCTGCGGTTTGTTCCACCAGGTTGCGCACCTCCTGTTGCACCAGGGTTTCGGGGAGCTCCACTTCGAGTTGCTCGACGAGAGCAGCGAGTAGGGCGTCGCGTCGATTGCTGGTCGTACGCCGCTCAGCGTCGTCCTTTAAACGCTTTTCGAGGTCAGAGCGGAGCTCGGCCAAGGTTTCCTGTTCGCTGGCTTGTTTCGCGAAGTCGTCATCCAGGTCGGGCAATTCTCTGGTCTTGAGATCCTTCAGTTCGATTTCGAAGCTGGCCTTGCGTCCGCGCGCATCCTCCTTGGGGTAGTCATCAGGAAAATTGCAGGCCACGGTTTTGTTGTCACCCACCTTCATGCCCACAACGCCTTCGATGAAGCCGGGGATCATGCGGCCGTGCTCGAGATCTACATCCATCGACTCGGAGCTGCCACCTTCAATCTCGCTGCCGTCGTCGCTGTAGGTGCCTTTAAAACCCACCACAGCGATGTCGCCTTCTGCAGCCTTGCGGCCCTCCACTGGCACCACGGTGGCGAGCTGTCGACGGGACTGCTCGAGCATTTCATCCACTTTTGACGCATCGAAGCTGACGCTTTCCGCTTCCGCTTTCAACCCCTTGGTGGTTTTCAGGGTTGGAGTGGGAGCGACATCGGCTTCAAAGGTGACGGAAAGGGGCTTTCCAGGCTCAAAGGACTCCAGCAAGGCTTCGTAGCCGCCATCAACTTCCGGTTGGCCAAGGGCTTCAATCGTTTCCTGCTTGATGGTGTCCCGCCAGATGCCGTCCACGAGGTTCTCGAGCGCTGTGGCGCGAATGCGCAGTCCGCCCAGTTGTTGCACAAGAACGGAGCGAGGCACCTTGCCTTTCCGGAATCCAGGCAGATTCACGCTGCGGCTCAGCTGTGAGATCGCCGCTTCGTAACTGGCCTTACAGCGTTCGGCAGGAATCGCTACCTCAACGGCCAGACGGCTGCCTGGGCGGGCTGTGGAGGTGACCTTCAGGCTGGCGGCACTCATCGGCGAGGTTTAAGAGCAGACCCATCACCTTAATTAAGTGCGAGACCTTTGCCATCCGCGTAAGGTGGTTTGATCGCTTAGCAACTCCCTGAGACGTCACGACGTCAATACAAGGTCGGGGATCGATGCATTGAGTGGCAAGTAGCCACGGCTAACACCAGATTTCGTTCCAGTTTTCATTCGTTTGATTTCCGTCGCGCCATTTCCCAACCGACCACTCACCGTTGCGGTGCTGGGTGCCAGTGGTGCCGTGGGTCAAGAGCTTCTTCTGCTTCTTGAGGAACGGAATTTTCCGGTCTCTGAACTGCGTCTTTTAGCGTCCGCCCGCTCTGCTGGCAGTCGCTGCTCTTGGAAGGGGCAGGAGCTCATCGTTCAAGAGACCACAGCCCAAGCCTTCGAGGGCGTTGATTTGGTGCTTGCCTCGGCAGGCGGCTCGGTCTCTAAGGCTTGGCGCGACGCCATCGTGGCGTCGGGAGCCGTGATGGTGGACAACTCGAGCGCGTTTCGGATGGAAGACGGCGTGCCGCTTGTGGTTCCCGAGGTGAATCCCAGTGCAGCGCATCAGCATCAAGGCGTGATCGCGAATCCCAACTGCACCACCATTTTGTTGAGCTTGGCGTTGGCGCCGCTGGCGTCGCGCCGCCCCCTGCGTCGCGTGGTGGTGAGCACCTATCAATCGGCGAGTGGTGCCGGTGCCCGGGCTATGGATGAGCTTCGCGATCTCTCCCGGGTGGTGCTCGATGGAGGCACCCCTACCAGTGAGGTGTTGCCCCATTCGCTTGCGTTCAATCTTTTTCTGCACAACTCCCCTCTGCAGCCCAATAGCTACTGCGAAGAGGAGCTGAAGATGGTGAATGAAACCCGCAAGATCATGGGGATCCCTGATTTGCGCTTTACAGCGACGTGCGTGCGGGTCCCTGTGTTGCGCGCTCACTCAGAAGCGGTCAATGTGGAATTCCTTGAGCCGTTCTCTGTAGAGGAGGCCCGTTCACTGCTGGCTTCTGCTCCTGGTCTTGAGTTACTCGACGATTCCGCCCACAACCGCTTCCCCATGCCCACCGATGTAACCGGTCGAGACCCGGTGATGGTGGGGCGGATTCGTCAGGACATTAGTGAGCCGAACGCGCTCGAGTTTTGGCTATGTGGTGATCAGATTCGTAAAGGTGCCGCTCTGAACGCCATTCAAATCGCCGAATTGCTTCTTCCTTCTGTTTGACCTGTATGAGCACTGCTGCTGAACTTTCTCCCACTCCATTTGGCCGACTGTTGACGGCCATGGTGACCCCTTTCGATGCTGAGGGACGCGTGGATTTGGCCTTGGCAGGTCGTTTGGCTCGTCACCTTGTTGCGGAAGGTTCAGAGGGACTTGTGGTTTGTGGCACCACGGGTGAATCGCCAACCCTGAGCTGGCAGGAGCAAGTGAAGATGCTGGAGGCGGTTCGTCAAGCCGTTGGACCTGGCGTGAAGGTGCTCGCAGGCACGGGCAGTAACAGCACCAGTGAAGCGGTGAAGGCCACGCGAGAAGCGGCCGAGGCTGGCGCTGACGGTGCTCTCGTGGTTGTGCCCTATTACAACAAGCCTCCCCAAGATGGCTTGGAAGCGCATTTTCGAGCGATTGCGACGGCGGCTCCCGAGCTACCGCTGATGCTTTACAACGTGCCTGGACGGACTGGAACGAGCCTGGCTCCAGCGACGGCCGCTCAATTGATGGACTGCGCCAATGTGGTGAGCTTCAAGGCAGCCAGCGGTTCGATTGAAGAAATCACCGAGCTGCGCTTGGCCTGTGGACCTCGCCTCGCAGTTTATAGCGGTGATGACGGCTTGCTCTTGCCGATGTTGTCCGCTGGTGCTGTCGGCGTGGTGAGTGTGGCCAGCCATGTTGTTGGCAGGCGTTTACGCCACATGATTGATGCCTTTCTCAGCGGTCAGAACGCTGTTGCCCTTGGTCAACACGAGCAGTTAACGCCGCTCTTCCAGGCCCTCTTTGCCACCTCCAACCCCATCCCTGTGAAAGCTGCACTCGAGCTGAGTGGATGGCCTGTCGGTGCTCCTCGTCTTCCCTTACTCCCCCTTAATTCAGCCATGCGCGATTCCTTAGCCGACCTTCTCTCTGCCCTGCGTCAGACCTGACGCTCCGGCTGCCAATTGAGATTTTTTCCCTTTTTTAAATTCCTTCGCGAGATCTATCGATGACATCCACTCTCTCTAAAACCAAGCAGGCCTGTCTCCGTGTGATTCCACTCGGTGGCTTGCATGAAATCGGCAAGAACACCTGTGTGTTCGAGTACGGCGATGACCTGATGTTGGTGGATGCCGGCTTGGCATTCCCCAGTGATGGCATGCATGGGGTGAATGTGGTGATGCCTGACACCAGCTTCCTGCGTGAAAACCAGAGCCGGATTCGGGGCATGATCGTGACCCACGGCCACGAAGATCACATCGGTGGCATCGCGCACCATCTCAAGAATTTTGATATCCCGGTGATTTATGGGCCGCGTCTGGCTTTATCCATGCTCACCGGAAAAATGGATGAGGCCGGTGTGACCGATCGCACCACCCTTCAAACGGTGGGTCCCAGAGACGTCGTGAAGGTGGGTCAGCACTTTTCGGTGGAGTTCATTCGCAACACCCACTCGATGGCCGACAGCTTTTCGCTGGCGATCACGACTCCGGTGGGCACTGTGATTTTCACCGGTGATTTCAAGTTTGATCACACCCCTGTGGATGGCGAGCACTTCGACTTGGCCCGGCTAGCCCATTACGGCGATCAGGGTGTGCTGTGCCTGTTTAGTGACTCCACCAATGCGGAGGTTCCTGGCTACTGCCCTCCTGAACGATCGGTGTTCCCCAACCTGGATCGCCACATCGCGGAAGCGGAAGGACGGGTGATCATCACCACGTTCGCCAGCTCGATTCATCGGGTGTCGATGATTCTTGAGCTGGCGCTCAAAAATGGCCGCAAGGTGGGTCTGCTTGGGCGTTCCATGCTCAACGTGATCGCTAAAGCCCGTGAACTCGGCTATATGCGTGCCCCGGACGAGCTGTTTGTGCCGATCAAACAGATCAATGATGTGCCCGATCGCGAGACGCTGTTGCTGATGACCGGAAGCCAGGGTGAGCCCCTTGCTGCTTTGAGCCGGATTTCACGGGGTGATCACCCTCAGGTGAAGGTGAAGACCTCAGACACGATCATCTTTTCGGCGAGCCCGATCCCTGGCAACACCATCTCCGTGGTGAACACGATCGATAAGTTGATGATCTTGGGCGCCAAGGTGGTCTACGGCAAAGGCGAAGGCATTCATGTGTCAGGCCATGGCTTCCAGGAAGATCAGAAGCTGATGTTGGCGCTCACCCGCCCGAAATATTTCGTGCCTGTGCATGGTGAGCACCGGATGTTGGTGAAGCATGCCCGCACTGGCCATTCCATGGGTGTGCCAGAAGACAACACCCTGATCATCAACAACGGAGACGTCGTTGAGCTCACTCCGGACTCCATGCGCAAAGGCGACCCTGTGAAAGCAGGCATCGAGCTGCTCGATCAGTCCCGCAATGGCATCGTTGATGCGCGCGTGCTGAAGGAACGTCAACAGCTTGCCGTGGATGGCATCGTGACGATCCTCGCGGCGATCAGTACCGATGGGGCGATGGTGGCTCCGCCGCGCGTCAACTTGCGTGGTGTCGTGACCACCGCGGATGCCCGCAAGATGTCGCTGTGGACGGAACGCGAAATCAAGTGGGTGCTTGAAAATCGCTGGAAGCAGCTCTGCCGCAATGTGGACGGCTCTTCTCCTGAAGTGGATTGGATGGGCGTTCAGCGCGAAGTGGAGGTGGGCCTCGGTCGGCGCATGCGCCGTGAGATGCAAGTGGAGCCCTTGATTCTTTGTCTGGTTCAGCCCGCACCTGGTGGTACACCGGTGTATAAGGGCCGCGCTGATGCAGAGCCTGACACCCGTCCGTCATCCCGCGGACGCGGAGGTCGTCATGGCGGTCCCGGCCGCGACAGTGGCAATGGCCATGTTCGGCGTGATCGCAATGCGGCACCGGCTCGGGTGGTGCCCTCCCGTGTGATTGGAACACCAGCCCCTGCAGCGGCAGGGTCAGCTCCAGCAGCAGCGACGCCAGCACCGGCTCCAGCTCCCGCGAAAGAGCCTGTTGCGGCGGCCGTGGTTGTGACCAGTGCTCCAGAGCCGGAGATGCCAGCTGGACGCACCCGTCGTCGTCGTTCAGCGGCGGCTTAGGGAACGCCAGGCCATCGCCAATCGCTTCTGCAAGGGGAGCGATGTTGGCTGGTCGTCATCAGCGGTTTGTGCTGATGACGATCCAAGTTGGCGACTGTGCTTTAGGTGCACGCGCAGCAGTCCGGCCTCCAAGCGCTTGGGATCGGAATCAAAAGCTCCTGCAAGCGATGGCGTTAAAGCCTGCGCTGGAGCTTCTTCCAAGCTCACTGGCTGTTCAGATCGCTCTTGAGCGCTGTCCAGCTCCCTTGGCTGCGGCGCGTTTGTTGTCGTAGCCGTCTTCGTATTGGTCTTCAGCCAGGGCATGGCCGTTTCGACTGGTTGAGCTGCTGGCTTTTCAGCTGCTGGTTTCTCTGCTGCTGCGCGTTGATCTACAGCCGCGGGCGTTGAGCTGGCATTTAAAAAGGGATCACGGATGAGAGCGTCGCTGGCTGTCTGGCTCGATTGGCTTTGAAAGGGCACGGATGCCGGTTCTTCTTCTGCAGCAGCAGGCGCCGACACCGCAACATCAATGACAGGTGAGCGCTCCAGGGATTCGTTGAGGCCTTGTTGAGCAAGTTCGCGCAGTGTGTCTGGCGGTTCGCTGGCGAGCACAAGCCGGTAAAACTCTGCGCTCTGGCCCACATCATCCTTTCCATAAAGGTGGATGTGGCCGAGCAACAGGGCCACAAAGGCTCTCCAGGCCAGGGTTGCGTCCCGTTCCGCTCCAGAGGCGGGAAGCGGCTCCAGTTTCCCCAGCAAGGGACGCGCCAAGTCGTCGGCTTTGTCGAACTCACTGGCGCTGTAGGCCTGCTCAGCGGCGACGTATTGCTCCTGAAAATCAGCGTCCAAACGAGGTTGTTATGGCTTGTTCACCAGTTGTACCGAGTCGCGGGTCCATTGCAGAGTCTTGTGCCCTGGCAAAGAGCGGCTCCCGGGGGGGCGGCCAGGGCCAATGGCCCAACTCAGGGTGTCGAGTTGGCTGGCGGAGAGGCTCCCAACGCCTTGTTCTTGCAACCAGTGATGGAGCAAGAGCCGACGGCTGGCTTCTGGCAACACCTTGAGGGCGTTGCGTTTCAGGCCGCATTCACAACGCAGCTGTTCAAGGGCCAATGTGGCGAGGGTGCGTTGGCTCTCCTCCACTTGAGAGACCCGCTCGCTGAGCTCGGCAATCCGTTGACTGCAGCCGGGATGCAATTCTTCCAAGACAGGTAGTACTTCGTTGCGAACGCGGTTACGGCTGAAGGCCGGATTGACATTTGACGGATCCAACCAGATGGGCAATTGCAAGTCCTCGCAGATTTGGGCGGTGTCGTCTCGGCTGAAGCTCAGCAGGGGACGCACCAGCCGAGGGCCGCTGGGGTCGTTGCTCTGAAGGGGTCTGATGGGCCGCAAGCTGCCAAGACCGGCTAGATCGGTGCCTCGTGCCAACTGCAGCAGCAAGGTTTCAGCCCGGTCGCTCGCCGTGTGAGCGGTCAGAACTGTGAGGCAGCACAGCTGTTGGCTCAGGGCGGCAAGCTCTCGATAACGCCAAGAGCGGGCGCTGGCCTCTGTTTGCGTGTTGTTCTTTGTGTTGCGGCTGATCTGAAGATCCAGCTCCTGGCCTTGGCACCATGCCTTGAGTTCGGAGGTCATGGTTGCTGATTGATCGTGCCAACCATGGTCACCGTGCCAGAGCTGCAAGTGCCAATGGTGCAGATGCCGAAGCCCCAGGAGCAGGCCGAGTAAGGCCATCGAGTCCTGACCGCCGGAGAGGGCAATCAGCAAGGTTGTCCCATCTGGCAGCAGGTTTGGCTGCCTCAGCAGTTGGCGGTGCAGCGTGTCGTGCCAAGCCAACCAGGATGAGCAGGCAGCCATGGTGTGGCCAGCGCGTGAAACAACTGAGAATTGATCTTGCCCGTTCTCAGGCGGGATCACACGCGCGGTGTGAGAATGAAGCAACCTGATTTCGCTGGGATGTCCCGCCTTTCTCTGCTGCCCGCTGAGCTCCGCCGCAGCCTGGAGCAGCGTTGCGCACTCAAGGTGATTGCCGGTTTGATGAACTTCGATCCAGCCAAGGTGGCGATGGTCGCGGCTGCCGCTGGTCGCGGTGGTGCCGATTTGATTGATGTGGCCTGTGATGCGGAGCTGGTCAAGTTGGCGATCGAGGCCTCCGCTGGCGTGCCTGTGTGTGTGTCTGCGGTGGATCCCGAGCTGTTTCCTGCCGCTGTGGCTGCTGGTGCGGCCATGGTGGAGATTGGCAATTACGACGCCTTCTATCTCCAAGGCCGCATCTTTGATGCCGCTGAAGTGTTGGCGATCACCCGCCGAACTCGCGAGCTCCTTCCCGACGTGGTGATGAGCGTGACCGTGCCCCATGTTCTGCCGCTGGATCAGCAAGAGCAGTTGGCTGTGGATTTGGTGGCAGCTGGTGCTGATCTGATCCAAACCGAGGGCGGCACCAGCGCCAAGCCGTTCAGCGCTGGCAGCCTTGGTTTAATTGAGAAAGCAGCTCCCACCTTGGCCGCCTCCCACAGCATTAGTGCCGCGTTGCATCAATCCGAGTGCGCTGTGCCCGTGCTCTGCGCCTCTGGATTGTCTGCAGTTACAGCGCCGATGGCCATTGCTTCCGGTGCTGCTGGTGTGGGAGTGGGCTCGGCGGTGAATCGCCTCAACGATGAGCTGGCGATGACTGCGGTGGTGCGTGGGCTCCGCGAGGCCTTGGCTCGTCCAGTGATCAGCCGCGTCTGATTGCGGTTGCATCCGTTCCATCCATCCAGCGATCTCGTTCTTGGCAGCGATGTTTGGGCAGTGGTGCCCCTGCTGCCTGGACCAGATCCTTTTTTGGGCAGGTTCTCCAAAGATTCCTAGCTTGCGATCAGAGCTGCTTGGACTGTGATGGGAACGCTTGGCTGGTTGCTGCAATGGCCGATTCGGGCCCTTGTATTGCTTGTCGTGGCAGCTCTTCCGCTCGGAGTGGAACTGGCCAGCTTCGGGACAGCCCTATGGGCAGCAGTGTTGATTGGCTTGTTGGGCACGCTGCTGATCCTGCCGCTCAAAGTGGTGATGGGCCCGGTTTGGGCCATTACCTCGCTCGGTGGGTTGATTTCGCCGGTGTCGTTCCTGTTCAACTGGATGATCACGGTCATCCTGTTTGGTTTGGCCGCTTGGCTGATACAGGGCTTTCGCCTTAAAAACGGCCTGATCAGTGCGATCCTTGGCGCGGTTGTCTACAGCGTGATCAGTGCTGTGGTGTTGCGTGCCCTTGGCATCGCTGATGTGGACTTCACCAGGGCCGCCTTGATCGGATCGTTGGCCTGATCCATCGGTTGGTTTGAGGTCCTTGGGTTGGTTTCAGCTGCGGCGGATACTCCGTTCTCTGATCAATCGCCGTAGCCTAATCAGCCTTCCTTAAGGCTTCTCGCCACCGGACCATGCCCGCCTACGAGCTATCGGCGCCCTACACCCCCAAGGGAGATCAACCCACGGCGATCGCCAAATTGGTGGAGGGTGTCAATGGTGGAGAGCGTTATCAAACGCTTTTGGGTGCGACGGGTACGGGCAAGACGTTCACGATGGCCAACGTGATCGCCCAAACCGGACGTCCGGCCTTGGTGTTGGCCCACAACAAAACGTTGGCGGCCCAGCTTTGCAATGAGCTCCGGGAGTTCTTTCCGCATAATGCTGTGGAATATTTTATCTCCTATTACGACTACTACCAACCGGAAGCTTATGTTCCGGTGAGTGATACTTATATTGCTAAAACAGCATCGATTAACGAAGAAATCGACATGCTGCGTCACTCTGCGACGCGGTCTCTGTTTGAACGTCGCGACGTGATTGTGGTGGCTTCGATTAGTTGTATTTATGGGTTAGGAATTCCAAGCGAATATCTCAAGGCGGCGGTGCCGTTCAAGGTGGGAGAAAACCTAGATCTGAGGGGATCGTTGCGCGATTTGGTGAACAACCAGTACAGCCGCAACGATACGGAAGCTGGCCGTGGGCGTTTTCGCGTGAAAGGAGATGTGCTTGAAATCGGTCCGGCCTATGACGACCGCTTGGTGCGGATTGAATTGTTCGGTGATGAGGTGGAGGCGATTCGCTATGTGGACCCAACCACCGGTGAAATTCTTCAAAGCTTGGAAGCCATTAGCATTTATCCGGCTAAACACTTTGTGACACCAAAAGAGCGTCTGAATGATGCTGTGAAGGCGATTCGTAGTGAGCTCAAAGACCGATTGGAGTTTTTAAATGGAGAAGGAAAGTTGCTCGAGGCTCAACGCTTAGAACAACGCGCCACCTATGACCTGGAGATGTTGCAACAAATCGGGTATTGCAATGGAGTGGAGAACTACGCCCGTCATTTGGCTGGTCGTGAGCCTGGATCCGCTCCCGAATGTCTGATTGATTACTTTCCAGACGATTGGTTGTTGATCGTGGATGAAAGCCACGTGACCTGCTCCCAACTTCTTGCCATGTACAACGGCGACCAGGCCCGCAAAAAGGTGCTGATCGACCATGGCTTCCGTTTGCCGAGTGCGGCGGACAATCGGCCCCTGAAATCGGAGGAGTTTTGGGGCAAGGCCAAGCAGACCGTGTTCGTGAGTGCCACCCCGGGAAACTGGGAGATGGAGGTCAGTGAGGGCCAAGTCGCCGAACAGGTGATCCGTCCCACGGGTGTGCTGGACCCGATCGTGGAGGTGCGGCCTACCACCGGACAAGTGGATGACTTGCTCGGTGAGATTCGTGAGCGTGCGTCCAAGAAGCAGCGGGTGCTGGTGACCACGCTCACCAAGCGGATGGCGGAAGACCTGACGGATTACTTGGCTGAAAATAAAGTTCGCGTGCGCTATTTGCACTCCGAAATTCACTCGATTGAACGGATCGAGATCATTCAGGATCTACGCCTCGGTGAATACGACGTGCTCGTTGGCGTGAACTTGCTCCGGGAAGGATTGGATCTCCCCGAAGTGTCGCTGGTGGCGATCCTTGATGCGGATAAGGAAGGTTTCCTGCGAGCTCAGCGCTCCTTGATTCAGACGATCGGCCGTGCAGCCCGGCATGTGGAAGGCAAAGCCTTGCTTTACGCCGAGAACATGACCGACTCCATGGCCAAGGCGATTGAAGAAACCGAGCGTCGCCGCACCATTCAGCACACCTACAACGAAAAGCACGGGATTACCCCCACCGCTGCAGGCAAGAAAGCCAGCAATTCCATTCTCAGTTTTCTTGAGTTGTCACGGAAGCTCAAAGCTGATGGCCCGGATGCGGACTTGGTCAAGGTGGCTGGAAAGGCGGTTCAAGCCTTAGAGGAAGACAGCGATGGCTTGGCTCTCGATGCCCTGCCTGAGCTGATTGATCAACTCGAGCTGAAGATGAAGGATTCAGCCAAGAAGCTCGACTTCGAGGAAGCGGCCAACCTGAGGGATCGGATCAAGAAGCTGCGCCAGAAGTTGGTGGGGAGCGGCAGATGATCAGGCTTCAAGCGGAGACTCTGTGCCCTGCGCTTGATGGCATTCAGATCCGCCCAGTTGGAATCCGGCATGCACGGCTTCGAGGGCTTTGATGCCATCGGCTTCGGCCACCACGCAACTGGTACGGATTTCGCTGGTGGCGATCAATTCAATGTTCACGCCTGCTTCGGCAAGGAAGCGGAACATGCGTCCTGCCGTTCCTGCGGTGGCAGGCATCCCAGCACCAATCGCGCTGACGCGGGCAATCGCAGGACCATCTTCGAGAACGGCACCGGGCCATTGGGCCAGGAGCGGTGCGAGCGCTTGATCAGAGGCTGCCCGGTCTTCCCGTTTCACAATGAAGCTGATGTCACGGCTGCCATCGCTGTGCTGCCGTTCGGATTGGACGATCGCATCAAGGCTGATGCCGGCATCCGCGAGCGCTGAACAGAGGGACCCTGCCATTCCTGGTCGGTCCGGCACGTGGCGCACGCTCAGTTGCGCCTGATCGCGATCCAGGGCGACGCCCCTAACCTCGGGTTCTCCTTCCCCGCTGACAGGAGGGTTGATGTGTTGCTGTTCTGGGCTGAGCTCAAAGGTCTGTTGCGCAGCTTGCAAGGCTTTGCTTCCCATTGAGGCATCCACCACGCAGCTCACCTTCACCTCGCTGGTGGCGATTAGACGCAGGTTGATGCCCTCCCTCGAGAGCGTGTCAAATAAGCCAGCGGCAATGCCAGGGCGGCCCATGATCCCCGCGCCCCTGATGCTCAGCTTGCTCATGCCTCCGTTAGAGCTGAGGTTGCCGCCGAGGCTGTCCACCAGCGTGGTGCAGATGCTGCGGGCCTGGTCGAGATCGGCATCCGCCACGGTGAAGGTGATGTCGTTGCTGCTGCCCTCATGGGTGGCCTGAATGATCAGATCCACGTTCACTCCGCCTGCAGACAGGCTTTCGAACAGGCGGGCAGCCACTCCTGGCTGATCAGGGACGTGGGAAAGGGCCAGCACGGCTTGATTTTCGAGGAGCTCGACGCCGTCCACAGGACGACCGAGTTCCAACCCTTCGCGGCCGATCGGTCTGGCATTGCGACTGGTGAGCGTGGTGCCTGGTGCATCACTCCAGCTGGAGCGCACCACCATCTTCACGCCGTAGTTGCGGGCGATTTCCACGGCACGGGGGTGGAGCACCGCTGCCCCCAAACTGGCGAGTTCGAGCATTTCATCGCAGCTCACTTGCGGCATCAGTTGGGCATTGGCCACCTTGCGTGGATCGGTGGTGAGCACCCCTGGTACATCGGTGAAGATCTCGCAGGCATCGGCACCCAGGGCTGCGGCTAGGGCCACGGCTGACGTGTCAGAACCGCCGCGGCCCAAGGTGGTGATTTCGGCGGTGCCGCCACGGCTGAGGCTGGTGCCTTGGAAGCCAGCCACCACCACCACTTGCCCTTCTGCAAGCAGGGCCCTTAGCCGGTCGGTGCGCACATCGAGGATGCGGGCCCTGCCATGGGCGGATTCAGTCACGATCCCCACTTGCGCTCCAGTCATCGAAACCGCTGGCACGCCCAATTCATGCAGGGCCATCGAGAGCAGAGCGATCGAGACCTGTTCGCCGGTGGAGAGCAACATGTCCATCTCCCGCTGCGGGGGGGCGGCGCTGATCGCTTTGGCCTTGGCGGTGAGCTCGTCGGTGGTGTGGCCCATGGCCGACACCACAATCACCAGATCATTGCCCTCTTCTTTGCAGTCGGCGATGCGCCGGGCGACGGCCTGCAGGCGTTCCACGCTGCCGACGGACGTGCCGCCGAACTTCTGCACCAGCAGGGCCATCAACGCCGTCCAATTGGACTTTGATTATTTCAGCTCATCTGAGTTGGGCTCAGCCGAGTAGACCATCGCGAAAAGCATCACCAGGTTGTGCGCCGCGTTTGAGGGCTGCTTCCACGTTCAGCAATCGGCCCAGCAAGCTCAGGCAGCGCTGCGAGCTGCGGCCCTGCAATTGCTTGCGCATCACGTAGATCCGCTTTGGATTGCCGATGCCGGCGGCTTTGGCAATCACGGCCACATCACGCTCTCCCTGTTGTTCCAGCAGCAACACCCAAAGCCAGCCACGGATTTGTCCGGTGAGGGTGGCAACGATGCGCAGGGCGGGTTCACCCGCATCGATCAGGGCGTCCAGGAGTCCGATGGCACCGCCGGCATCGCCTTCCAGTAAGGCATCGCCCACGGCTAAGGCGTTGGTGGCTTGGCCTTCAATCAGGCTCTGCACGGCTTCAGCGCTGATGCGCTCGTGCCCATGGCTTTCGGCGTGGAGCGCCAGTTTTTGAATCTCCATGCTGAGGCGTGCGCTGTCATTGCCGATGGCATCAACGAGGGCGGACACGGCCTCCGCTTCCATGCTCACGTTGAGATCCGCGGCTGTGCGCTCCACCAGTTGGCGTTGGCCGGCCCCATCCCAGATCGCTGGGAGTTGGAATGTTTGTTCGCTGGCGAGCCCCTGTTTGATCCGTTTCTGCAGAGCCTTCGTGGTGCGTAACCGTCCGTCTGGCTTGGCTGGGTTGGTGAGCACCAGTTGGGTGCTGTCTGGGATCAGCTCGAGGGCCGCTTCAAAGCGATCGGCCAGTTTGCTTGGACAGGCATTGCAGAAGGGCGAGCGTTGCAGCAACACCACGCGCATGCCTGCGCCAAAGGGGGGAGTTCGGGCTTCCTCAAGGGCCTGTTGCGCTTGGCCGGCTTCGCTGCCATCGAGGCGGCTGAGGTTGATGCTGCTCCAGGTGGGGTCAATCGCCTCCTCGATCAGGGCTGTAACGGCACGGTCGCGGGCCGCACTGTCGTCACCCCAGAGCAGATGGATTGGCATGGAGAGGCGGGGAGCTCAAGGGGCGGCGTTGGGTCGATGATGCCGGAGTTGCGTCTGGATTTCTCTGAACCGCGATCATCCAATCTTTACTGAAAGCATTCGCCGTATTCGGGCCCTGCTGGGAGAGACCGGTCTGGACCCCCTGCCGCAAGACGTGCTGGAACGGCTTGTGCACAGCAGTGGGGATCCCTCCCTGGCGGCCCTCCTGCAGTTCAGCCCCGGTGCCTGCGAGGCAGGACGGCAGGCTCTGCAGAGAGGTGCCGTGATCCTCACGGACACGGCGATGGCGGCAGCGGCGGTGAGGCCGATGGCGGCACGGACCGCGGGCAATCAGGTGCGCTGCCTGCTCGATTGGGCCCCGGCTCAGTCACCGCAGGGATCCACCCGCTCGGCGGCGGCGATGGCCCGCGCTTGGCCCGAGCTGATCCAGGCCGCTTCGGGCGCAGGCAAGCCATTACCACTGGTGTTGATTGGCAGTGCACCAACCGCTTTGGAGCAACTCTTGGATCAACTGGAGGCGGGAGCAGCCGCTCCCAGCCTGGTGATTGGAATGCCGGTGGGGTTTGTGGGTGTTCCGGAGAGTAAGCGTCGCTTGGCGCAAACATCTCTTGATCAGATCCGCTTGGACGGCACCCGGGGCGGGGCAGGCTTGGTGGCCGCAGCCGTGAATGCGTTGCTGCGTCAGGTGGCAAGTTGATCCAACACCTGGCGTGCACGCTGCACCACGCTGGCGGGAACCCCTGCTAGGCGGGCGGCTTCGATGCCGTAGCTGCGGCTGGCGCCACCAGCCGCGACGCGATGCAGGAACACCAGATCGCTGCCGGTTTCTTCCACCAGCACCTGGCAGTTGGCCACGTTACTTCGCTCGCCTGCTAATGCATTCAGCTCGTGATAGTGGGTGGCAAACACCGTGCGGGCCTGGAGATCACCGGCCAGATGTTCGCTGACGGCCCAGGCGATCGAGAGCCCATCAAAGGTGGCGGTCCCCCGGCCGATTTCGTCCAGGAGGACGAGCGAGCGCTCGCTGGCGTGATGCAGGATGTTGGCGGTTTCCGCCATTTCCACCATGAAGGTGGACTGGCCAGCGGCGAGGTCATCCACAGCGCCAACGCGCGTGAAGATGCGATCGGCGATTCCGATCCGTGCCGCCTGCGCCGGGACCCAACTGCCGATCTGGGCCAACAGCTGAATGAGGCCGATCTGGCGTAGATAGCAGCTCTTGCCGCTGGCATTGGGTCCGGTGAGGACCACCAGATCGATGCCTGTTCCTAAGTCGCTGTCGTTCGGGGTGAAGGCGTCTTCCACCAGCAATTGTTCGACCACCGGATGACGGCCCTGTTCGATCACCAGGCTGCGATCCGCTGTGATCTCAGGAGCACACCAGCCTCCCGTGGCAGCGACCTCCGCCAGGCTGGTGAGCGCATCCAGGCCTGCGATCGCCCGTGCGGACCGGCGGATTGCTTCTGCGTGATTGCCAATTTGCCCTCGCAATTCACAGAACAGTTCGTATTCGCGTTGGGCGGCACGGGCACGCATCTGAAAGATCTGCCCCTCCCTTGCTTTGAGGTCGGGGGTGATGAAGCGTTCCTCATTCGCCAGGGTTTGGCGGCGGATCCAGTGGTCTGGCACGGCGCCTGAGCGCGCCCGACTCACCGATAGGAAATAGCCAAAGGTGCGGTGATATTGCAGTTTGAGGTTGCTGTTGTTGCTGCGCTGACGTTCGAGTTGCTCCTGTTCCGCGAGCCAGCTCTCCTGGTCATCGAGCTGATTGCGTAAGCCATCTAAGAGGGGATCGACCCCGTCGTGGATCAGTCCTCCCTCGCTGAGACTCAGGGGTGGGCTTTCGATCAGTTGATGGCGGATGCTCGCCCCGAGCGCCGCCAGGGCTGGATCCGGTTCCAGCACGTCTGAGAGCCAAGCGGGGCCGCCGTCGAGCTGACTGGTGATCAGGTTCGCGAGCTGGGGGAGGCGCTCTAAGCCGTCGGCGATCGCCACGAGGTCTCGGGCACCGGCATGGCCTGCACCGGCGCGTCCGGCCAGTCTTTCCAGGTCACCCATGGGCCGCAACAAGCGTCGCAAGGCTTGCCTTAACGGCCGCTTCTTGACCAATTGGCCCACGCTGGCCTGTCGGGTCTGAATGCGGTCGGGGTCCATCAGTGGGGCCTCAATCCAGCGGCGCAGGCAACGCGCGCCCATGGCGGTGAGGGTGCGATCGATCGCCCAGAGCAGCGAGCCCTGGAATTGGTTGTCTCGCTGGGTGGCGGTGAGTTCGAGATTGCGACGGGTTTGGGCATCCAGCACCAGAGCGTCTCCCGGGAAGCAGGTGATCGGTCGCTCTAAGGGTGGAGGTGTGATGCCCTCCTCGTCTAAGGGGCAGGTCTCGCCCAAATAGGCGAGCAATCCGCCGGCGGCGCGCATGGCGAGGGGAACGTTTTGCAGCCCTAAACCATCGAGGGTTTGCAACCGGAACCGTTCCAAGAGCAGCGCTTCTGCTTCCGGTTGGCTGAAGGGTGTGTTGCCGAGTGCGCAGCATTTCACGCGTTCTGGACACCAGCTGGGTGCAGAACTGTCATGGCTGTGGTGGATCAGTTCCGCGGGGTCGAGCCGCGCCAGTTCTTGATGCAGCGCAGCGCTGTTGTTCTGTTCGCGGACTAAGAATTCGCCCGTGCTCACATCGGCGCAGGCCAGCCCCCAGCGGAAGGGCTGCCGGCCTTGCGCGGGCTCAACCACCACTGCTGCTAGCCAGTTGTTGCGGCGAGCGCTGAGCAGGCCTTCCTCCAGAACGGTGCCTGGGGTGAGCACCCTGGTGATGTCCCGGCGCAGCAAGGTTCCTTTGGCAGACCCACTGGCAGGGGCCGCTTCCAGTTGGTCGCACAGCGCCACGCTGAGGCCGCGGCGAATCAGTTCTGAGCAGTACCTCTCAGCGGCGTGATGGGGAATGCCAGCCATGGGCACGCGACCAATCTGTTTCCCTGCCTCCTTTCCTGTGAGGGTGAGCTCGAGCAGGCGCGAGAGCTGGATGGCGTCTTCAAAAAAGCACTCAAAGAAATCACCGAGCCGATAGAGCAACACCCGCTCGGGATGGGCGGCTTTGAGTTCCACGTAGTGGCGGAGCATCGGGGTGAGTTGCTCCGGGGTGACCTGGCTGTGGTGCGACCAGGGCGGCAGATCGTCGTCGCTGTTGTCTTGGTCGTTGTGTGCTGCCTCGCTTTGGCTGTTCGCTGAGGGCTCGGGATGTTGTTGTGAGTCTTGGCACTGAAGTTGGCGTTGAAGTTGGCGTTGACGGGGGCGCTGCTTGGCGTCTTGCGTGAGCTCGAGATCATCGAGCTGTTCGGGCCCATCCTCCTTTTTTTGAGCCTTGATTGGCGGCGAACTGGCCGGTTCCGCATCCCCGAAAAGGTTGCCCTGCAGGGCCAAGTCCGGTTGGGGCACGGGTGGCGTAGCGATCAGCGGATCGTAAGACTCACAGCCCCAAAAAATGTTGCCTGTAGATCACCACAAGCTGTGAAGCTTGATTCCAAGGTGGGCCAGGGTTCCTGGTGCATGTGAGAATCTTTGGCACCGACCCGGCGTCGACCAAACTCCATGCAGATCCTCAACACCCTCACCGTGCTGGCCCTGGTGGTGATGTCGTTTGCCCTCATCGTGGCCGTTCCTGTGCTGTATGCCTCCAATGAGGACAGCGGACGTTCCAACCGTTTGATTTTGCTGGGTGGGATCGCCTGGGTGGCCCTGGTGCTTCTCAACTGGGGCGTGAGCTATTTCGTGGCCTGAAGCCCACTTCAGAACGGGTCACGCCTTGATGGGAGCATGGACAAACTTGCTCCCGCCTCTTCATGGCCACGTTTGAAGGACGTTTCACTGATTTAGGCCAGGTTCGTATCGCCGTTGTGGTGGCCCGTTTCAATGATTTGGTGACGGCAAAGCTTCTCAGTGGTTGCTTGGATTGCCTCTCCCGTCACGGCGTTGATACGACGGCTGAGAGCAGTCAGTTGGATGTGGCCTGGGTGCCTGGATCGTTTGAACTGCCATTGGTGGCCCAAAATCTGGCCCGTAGTGGCCGCTACCAGGTGGTGATCACGCTCGGCGCCGTGATTCGCGGTGACACCCCCCATTTCGATGTGGTGGTCGCGGAAGCCAGCAAAGGGATTGCCGCAGTGGCGCGTGACACGGGCGTTCCTGTGATTTTTGGGGTTCTCACCACCGACACGATGCAGCAGGCCCTGGAGCGTGCGGGGATCAAGAGCAATCTTGGCTGGAGCTATGGATTGGAGGCTTTGGAGATGGCTTCCTTGATGCAGGCATTGCCAGGGCATTGACCAACGGCCCCTTTGTGTTGCATGCTGCCCAGGTCGTGACGAACGCAGCGTTCAGACGGCTTTGCGGATGTAGCTCAGTGGTAGAGCATCTCCTTGCCAAGGAGAGGGTCGAGAGTTCGAATCTCTTCATCCGCTTGATTACTTTTTGAATCCCCTCGCTGCAGGAGCCGGGGATGGTTGATGAATCGGTGCTTAGAAGATGCCTCAAGGGCGTGGCTACCTCGATGGGAGCTGTCTGACTTGGCCTTCCGTGAATTCAGCCTTACCACTGCAGCCCTCTTTCTCTCACCTCGGGTTGTATGTGAAAAGCCTGCCTGTGATGGAGCGCTTTGTATTGCGATGTTCTTGGGTTTTACGTCACGGATCGCCTGGGGAATGGTGACCAGGAAATGCTGTTCCTCTCCCGTTCCTTGCTGGAGCACCATCAAGTCGTGCTCGCTCCGGGTCGTGCTGAAACCAGTGCCTCAACGATCAACCAGATCTCGTTCGAAATTGAGACTCTGCCCAAGCTCATCGACGCCTTTCAAGCGCTCACGGACTACGGCGTAGCGGGCATGCAGGCCATGAACCATGGCGGGAGTTGGTCGTTGTATGTCCCTCCCCATGCCACAACGGATCTCGATCTGAGCCAGTCTGAAGAGCTGATCCGAGAGCAAACGGAGCTCATGGCCCAGCAAACACCAGGTTCAAAGACCTGGCAGGAATGGCGTCAAGACTTTCAAAAGCGTATGAACCTTGAGGTCTGAAGTGTTCTCCATTCTCTGGAGGGTTGCTTGCCCTAAGGATGGAGAAGCTTCTTGATCAAAGCATGCCATCGAGTGGTGAGTTGGCGCAGTTTTTAGTCTCTTCTTCGAAGGTTTGACAGCGGCTAGTTTGATTTCTCTGTCTTGATTTTGCTCTTGCTATTTGCTTTTTAGGAAAAGAGTTGATTGGTAAAACTTGTTGCGACAGCACGTTGCATTGAATGTCTCGTCTGGCTTATTGCTTTCGAATCAGCAATTGCTGAGGGCTGGCGGGTTCAAATCCCAGCTGTTGGTAAAAGCCGGAACTGTTGGTGGTCATCAAATACACCCGCTCGACGTTGCGAATCGCTTTGGCGCTGAGCAGGGCCTCCACGACTCTCCGGCCGAGTCCGCGGCCTTGAAGGTCTCCGGCAACCACGACATCCCAAAGCACGGCCCGGTGGATTCCATCGCTGGTGGCCCGACCGAACCCGACCATCCGCTTCCCGCGCCAGAGGCTTACCGCAACGGTGCTGCCCGCCAGCATCCGTTTGAGATCAGCGGTGCTGCGCTGTTCGGCCCAGAACGCATGTTTATGCAGCAGGCGCTGCAGCTTGAGCAGGCCGCGGCTTGGCTTGAGACCAGGGCCGAGTCCAAACCAGCGCAGGCCTGGGGCGCCGCGAGCATGTTCCACCAACTGGATCCGGGCCATAGCACTGCAGATTGCTCCTCATCATCCGCCTTGGGGTTCGCTGCAGCCCCGTGTTGGAATAACAACAGTGGCAACGATGAGTTCCATGCCGCGCAAGGGAATCATTCTTGCTGGAGGAAGCGGCACGCGACTGGCCCCACTGACCTCGGCGGTCAGCAAACAGTTGCTCCCGGTGTATGACAAGCCAATGATTCACTACCCGCTGAGCACCTTGATGCTGAGCGGAATCCGTGAGGTGCTGATCATCACCACCCCCCATGATCAAGCCGCGTTTGAGCGGCTGTTGGGAAATGGTTCCGCCTGGGGGATGACCATTCGTTACGCCATTCAGGCCAGTCCGGATGGTCTCGCCCAGGCTTTCTTGATCGGGGCTGAATTTTTGGCTGGCGCCCCTGCGGCCCTGGTGCTGGGGGACAACCTCTTTCATGGCCATGAATTGATCCCTCAGCTGCAGTCCGCCGCAGCCCAGGAGAGTGGCGGCACCGTGTTTGCCTACCCCGTCAGGGACCCAGAGCGCTACGGCGTGGTGGAGTTTGATGTCAACGGTTGTGCCCTGCGTATTGAAGAAAAGCCGAGCCAACCGCGCAGTCGCTACGCCGTCACCGGGCTCTATTTCTATGACGCGTCCGTGGTGGATCGGGCCCGCTTGGTCCAACCTTCAGCGCGCGGGGAGCTGGAGATCACCAGCCTGAATCAGATGTACTTAGAGGATGGTGTTCTCAATGTGGAGTTGATGGGTCGCGGGATGGCTTGGCTGGACACAGGAACCTTTGAGTCCTTACAGGAAGCAGGCGCTTACATCCGCACCCTCGAGCAGCGTCAGGGCTTGAAAGTGGGATGTCCGGAGGAGGTGGCCTGGCGGCAGGGCTGGATTGATGCGGCCCAGCTCGAGCAACTAGCGCAACCACTCATGAAGAGCGGCTATGGCGCTTACTTGCTGCAAATGCTGCAGGAGGCCACAGGAGAACACGTTGTGTTGCAACGCAATTTGGAGCAAAGGATTGGCCAGGAGCAGCATGCGGGTTGATCGGCTAACGGGGCTCAACGGCAAGGAGCTCGATGGGCCGTTGCTGATCACGCCTCAGGTTTTTGGTGATGATCGGGGCTTCTTCTTTGAGAGCTGGAATGAGCAGCGCTTTCGCGATGCGCTAGTGGATGCAGGCACGCCTTTTGAGGAAGCGGATGCCATCCGTTTCCGTCAGGACAATCACTCCAGCTCTTGCAAAGGGGTCTTGCGTGGTTTGCACTACCAGCTTCCGCCCGAGCCCCAGGGCAAGCTCGTGCGTTGCAGCCTTGGGGCCATTTTTGATGTGGCGGTTGATCTGCGCGCTCACTCTTCAACCTATGGCCAATGGGTCTCTGCAGAGCTGAGTTCAGCTAATCAGCAGCAACTGTGGGTGCCAGTGGGGTTTGCCCATGGGTTTCTCACCCTCAGCGACAGGGCTGAGGTGCAATACAAGGTCAGTGGGTTTTGGAGTCGTGCGTGCGAACGGAGCCTGTTTTGGGCTGACCCCAGCCTGAATGTGGCCTGGCCGCTCGATCGGATTGGGGTGAGAACGCCAGTGTTGGCAGAGAAGGACGCGGCAGCGCCAGGTTTGGCAGAGCTTGCGTCGGCTGGCGAGGTGTTTGGGTGAGCTTGCGATGAGGAGGTTGGGATGAAAGTGTTGTTGACGGGTTCCACAGGCCAGCTGGGTCAGGTGCTGCGGCGTTCCCTCCCTCAGGTCATCAAGGATGAGCCGCTGGAGCTGATCGCCACCAGTCGCCAGGGGGGAGACGGGATGATCGCCCTCGATCTTGGTGATGGAGGCGCCTGCCGGGCGGCCGTGATGGAGCACAGGCCCGACTGGGTGCTGAATGCGGGGGCCTATACCGCTGTGGATCGCGCCGAAACCGACTCCGAACTGGCGCATCGCGTGAATGGACTGGCTCCACGCGCCTTCGCTGAGGCTTTGTCATCGACCGGTGGACGGTTGCTGCAGGTGAGCACTGATTTTGTGTTCAGCGGTGATCAGGGCCATCCCTATCAACCGGAGCAGGCCCGGGAGCCACTGGGGGTGTATGGAGGATCGAAGGCCTTAGGTGAGCAGGCCGTTGAAGAGCTGCTTGGTTTTGGCTCTGATGGACATGGCGCGATCCTGCGCACCAGCTGGGTGTACGGCGCTGTTGGCAAAAATTTCCTGCTCACGATGCTGCGCTTGCACCGCGAGAAGGCGAGTCAGGGGGAGTCGTTGGCGGTGGTGGCGGATCAGGTGGGATGCCCCACCTCCACCTTGGGTTTGGCAGGTGCCTGTGGTGCTTTGATTGTGCGTCGTTTAAGTGGTGTGCTGCATTGGAGCGATGCAGGTGCCGCGAGTTGGTATGACTTCGCGGTGGCGATTGGGGAGCTGGCTCAGGCCAAGGGCCTGCTGGAGCAGCCCGCCCCTGTCCGTCCCCTCAGCACCAAGGACTACCCCACGCCTGCGCGTCGACCGGCCTATTCCCTGTTGGACTGCAGCAGCAGCAGGGAGCAACTCGGCTTACCCGCGCAACATTGGCGTGCTGCATTGCAAGAGGTGATCGCTGATGTTGGGGCCTGATCCGCGCGCCACGTTGCTGTGGGCCTTGCTGCTCGATTGGCTTGGCCAGCTGCTGATCCTCGCCTTGATTGTCTGGATTCCGCAGGCCTTGGATTGGTCGATTGGCGGCACACAGCTGGCGGGTCAGTACCCCTGGATCCTGTTTTGCGTCCTGGTGTATCCGCTGTTGGGTTGGTTGTTTGGCAGTTACACCGTTCTGCGTTGGCGTCGCTTGCCGATGCTTGTCTTGATCCAGCGGCTGTTACTCACTGCTGGAGCCACCTTGGCGGCTGTGGCGATCGCGCGCTGGTTGATCAATCCCGGCGAAGAGGTGTGGTTGGTGTACCGCCGGGTGCAGCTGGTTTGGCTCGTCTCGCTCAGTGGCTGGTCGCTGCTGGTGCGCCTCGGTTTGCGTCGCGGGATGCTCTTGCCCGAACAGCCGCGGCTGCTGTTGTTGGCGGCAGACGCGGAGCGGGATCGGGTGCTGCAGGCCTGGCGGCGGGTGCCGCAGAGAGAACGGTTGCGTCCGATCCAGCCCGAACAATTGGAGGCTGAACTAAGCCGTGTGGACGAGGCCATGGTGTTAACCCTCTCGCCCCAGATCCACCGTGATCCGGCTTTGCGCTCCGTGTTTCAACGGCTGGAGACGGCTGATCCGCGCTGGATTCGGGTGGTCTCGCCGGAGCGTTTGTTTGAAGCCATGCAGGAACGCTTGCCGCCGGCCTTGCTCTCAGATCAGGGCTTGAGCTACGCCGATCTTCCCTGGGCTGTCACCTTCAGCATTCAGGCCCAGCTCAAACGGGCGGCCGATTTTTTGGTGGCGGCTGTGTTGCTGCTGCTGACCTCCCCGCTGATCGCATTGGCAGCGTTGCTGATCTGGTGGGACGATCGTGGGCCGATTTTTTATGTGCAGCAACGCAGCGGTTGGTTGGGCCGCCCCTTCACGGTGCTGAAGCTGCGCACGATGGCGGTGCATTCGCCTGGCGCTCCTGCTACCTGGACCCAACTTGGTGATCAGCGCATCACCCGCGTGGGTGGGTGGTTGCGCCGGGTGCGCTTGGATGAATTGCCGCAGTTACTCAACGTGCTCAACGGTGAGATGAGCTTGATCGGCCCAAGGCCCGAGCGCCCAGAGCTGGAGCAGGAGCTGGAACAACACATCCCCCATTACCGCAAACGGCATTGGATGCGCCCAGGGTTAAGTGGCTGGGCTCAGGTGTGCGCTCCCTATGCCAGCAGCATCGACGATTCCGATCTCAAGCTCTCCTATGACCTTTACTATCTGCGGCACTTCAGCACCTGGCTGGATTTGATGATTCTGTTTCGCACGATCAAAACGGTTCTGAAGGCGGGTGGGCGATGAGTGTGCAACGGGTTTTGGTCACCGGTGGTGCTGGTTTTATTGGCGGTGCGGTTGTGCGACGGTTGCTTTCCGAGAGCAAAGCTGTGGTGTTCAACCTCGACAAAGTGGGTTACGCCAGCGATTGCAGTGGGATCGAGGCCACCCTTCAGGGTTTGGGTTCGGATGCCAGCCATCGCTATCGCTTCATGCGCGTGGATCTGGCCGATGGGGAGGCCACAGCGGCTGCGTTGCGGGAGGCCGATCCTGACTTGGTGATGCATCTGGCCGCCGAGAGCCATGTGGACCGATCGATTGACGGCCCGGGGGTGTTCCTTTCCAGTAACGTATCTGGCACGTTTTCATTGCTCGAGGCGGTGCGAGCCCATTGGGGTGCTCTGCCTCAGGAGCGACAGCGGGGCTTTCGGTTTCATCACATCAGCACCGATGAGGTGTTTGGCTCCCTGGGAGTCACGGGTCGGTTTTCAGAAGCCACTCCGTACGACCCGCGCAGTCCCTATTCGGCAACCAAGGCTGCGAGCGACCATTTGGTGATGGCTTGGCATCACACCTACGGCTTGCCGGTGGTGCTGACCAACTGCAGCAACAACTTTGGCCCGTGGCAATTCCCGGAAAAGCTGATCCCCGTGGTGATCCTCAAGGCGCTGGCGGGAGAGCCGATCCCTCTCTATGGGGATGGCGCCAACGTGCGCGATTGGTTATTTGTGGAGGACCATGTGGATGCCCTGTTGCTGGCGGCCACCCAGGGCGTGCCTGGTGAGAGCTATTGCGTGGGTGGTCATGGCGAGCGCACGAACAAACAAGTGGTGGAGGCTATTTGCGCGCTTCTGGATCAGTTGCGCCCCGCAGGGGCACCCCATGCCCGCCTGATCACCCCGGTGGCAGACCGGCCCGGCCATGACCGCCGCTATGCGATCGATCCCACCCGTATCAGCCGTGAGCTGGGCTGGCAGCCGCGCCATGGGTTTGCTGAGGGTTTAGAGGCAACGGTGCGTTGGTATATCGACCATCTGACCTGGTGCCACGAGGTTCGCGAGCGGGGCGGCTACGGGGGAGAGAGGATGGGCATCCGTTAAAGAGTGCTCATTAAGGGGCTATGACTAATGAATAGGGCTGTTGGTTTTTCCAGAGGGGGATGAGGCTTTGGGCAAGAATTCTGGTTCTTGATAAAATTTGAATAACTAGTGGAGGTTTTTAGTTTGAGTGGTGAGCTTTTGCAGTCTGAGGTGCTGATTGACCCTGTTAACTCCCAGTTTTCAAGGCAGTTGTGGGCGAATGATGGTGTTGTTGCCATCTATCTCCACGCTTTGTCTGGAGTTGTGGATGTGAATGGCGGGAAATATGGAGAGAAATCCCTGAATACGATTGCGATTCCTGAGCAGGACCAGAATTACATTCGTTCCGTTGTCAGCCAACTCGACTCAATGATCGGTATCGACTTTGTGTTTGTTGACGACCCTTCTGAGGCTGATATCTCCTACTATTATGATCAAGAGTTTAAGTTTCCCGGTAATTCTCAAAATGTAGCGCTGTCTGCAAAAGGGGATTTTGGCTGGGAAGTTTTTGTTAATTACCAAAGGTTGGTTGATGATCAGGATTTGCGCTCCTACGTCAACTTGCATGAGCTTGGACATACTTTAGGTCTTGAGCATCCCTTTGATGATGAAGATGGAGATCTTTTTAAGGGTGATTCAAGCGCTTGGACCAGTGCCTATCCAGAACAGACGGTGATGGCTTATCGAGAGCCGATCGGTGACTCATGGCCTGACTTTTTCAGTTTGTCTGATCGCAGTGGTTTGATTGAGCTTTGGGGTAAGGAAGATCAATTTGTGAATCAGTTTGTTCAACTTACCGACTCTGACGAGTCATTGATGGGTCAATTCGATATTAATCTTTTGATGATGGGAGGTGATGACACTCTGGAGGTGATAGGTGGAGCTGGTAATTACGCTAACGCAAATGTTGGAGAGGACGCGATCGTTTTGCGTGGTGGACAAGGCCAATATCTTGGTGGTGAAAATGACGACTTGATTGAAGTTTTTGCTGCTGATGCTGGTACGTCGGTTAATGGAAATTCAGGCGCTGATTACGTTACAGGCTCAGTCGCTGGCGTGATTTACAGGGGCGGCAAGGATGACGATGTGTTAGCTGTCAGCCAAGGAGATGTCTGGGGCGACAGGGGAAGAGATGTTTTCAGAACAACGAAAGGTGAGGGCTTCGCTGTCGTTCAAGACTATGTTTCTGGTGAGGATTGGGTTCAAGTTACAGCGGATGGAAGCTGGAGCAACGTTGGTAATAGCTTGTTGTTTACGGACGTTTCAGGAGATCAGCTCATGCTTCTGGTGGGAGTTGAGAGTGTTGAGCAAATAGCTTTCCTCTAAAAAATCGACGATGAACACTGCTCGATCTTTGTAGCGGTCGGGGCTGAATGTTTGGTCAGTGAAGTTTCGATATGGGGCGATTGATTTTGATTTGAATTGGGCAAGATTGATGTTGCTTGGCTCTAGTCTAGTGGAAAAATTTTATGTGCAACTTGTGCTGAATCAATGCATTGAGCTTCGCTAATTCACGCGTGGCTTTCAGGACGTTTGAGTTTAAGATTTCAATCACGTGGGCTTTCTGAGGGATATGGCGACTTCCCCTTTGGTGCTTGTCATGGGGATGCACCGCAGCGGAACGTCCTTGCTGGGTGGTGTGCTCCAGCGGTTGGGTTTGGCTCTTCCTGGTGAGGTGATTGCTGCTGATCAGCACAATCCAGCCGGCTATTTCGAGTGGGATCAGATCGTTGCGATTCAGGAGCGCCTATTGATCGATCTTGAACGATGGTGGCCCTCCGCTCAAGGTTGCTTACCGCTCCCTGCCGATTGGTTGGTGCATCCGGCGACTAAGGCAGCGCGTGCGCAGATTCGAGCCTTACTCGTAGCCGAGCAAGCGGTACGTAGGGGACCATGGGGCCTTAAGGATCCCCGCTGCAGCCGCCTGTTGCCACTTTGGTTTGATCTGGCAAAAGACTTGGGCCTACCGATGCGCTTGATCTTGGCTTGCCGCGATCCAGCCGAGGTGGTGACGTCATTAGTCCATCGTGATGGTCCGATTACCGGGATGGATCACAACCGGGCCCAGCAGCTCTGGTGGCTTCACAACACGGAAGTTTTGCAAGCTGCTTCTCGGGAGCATTTGCAGGTCACAGTGGTCGACTACGGCCGCTGGTTTTCTGCCCCTGATCAGCAGCTTTCATTCCTGCTTGAGGCCTTGCCTGAGTTGAAGCCATCGTTGGATCAGCAACAACAGGCGTTGGCTTCGATTCGCTCCGACTTGCGTCGTAGTGGATCGCCTTCGCATGCTTGGCTCAACCCTTCAATGATCAGGTTGCATCGTGATTTGCTTGAGCTTCAAAAGAAGGATGGTTCGTCAACCCATAGGCGTGCGTTTGCTCGTCAGAGGCTTCCGCGACGGCTGAATGGAACGCAACCTGATCTACCAACTGCTGATCTGCTAAGGGAGCAGCCTGAGAGTTGGCAGCAGTGGCTTCAGACTTGGCGTCATCATCCCGCTCCTAAATTCTGCGATGAGGTCCTGCTTGGGGCGGAGCCAAGGATTAGTTGTTGCGGGATGTCTTGGCTTGCACTCAAGCCTCATCTGCTATTGCAGCACCTGCCGATCCCCGAGCTCGCTCAGCGTGGATTAGCAGCTGAGGCGTCGAGTGATCACCAGCTCCATTTGTCCGCTGCAGTTGAGACCAGCCCCGGTGGCCTTGAGCACTTGGCGATCAATCTGGAATTACCTGAGCCTGACCGGGTTTGGCATTGGCTCAATCTTCTGAGTGCTCAGGAGGCCATTTGGGATCCAGATCCGAGTAGGGTTTTGCTGTTGCGGGCCTTAGGTCTGAAGGCCTGGTGGTTGGATCCGCAAACTGCGCTGAATGGCTGGTTGTCGCAACCCAATGCGGCGAGTTCAGCCCAGTGGGCCGCTTGTTTCGGCCTCGCGCCTGTTGCCACCAATAGCCTGTTGGTTTTGGGGCCAGCGGGTCCCGTGTTTGATCAAGCCCTCGCTATGGAGGCCAGCAAGCCTTCAGCGTCTGCTCCGTTGGACAACACGTCAGCGCAGCAGCCCATTCAGTACCAGCCCGGTTTACCGGAGCTAGTGGTGAGCACAGTTGGTCAGGGCTTGGCTCGGGCCGGTTGGTTGCAGGCAGCGGCGCAGTCCGCAGCCCGGTTGATTTGGTCCTCTGATGCCCTGCCGGAGGAGTGTTCCCTGCTCCATGGGGCCCTATACGCCCCGATGGTCTTGCAGCCACCCTTCACTCCTGCTGATCTGCGCATGGTGCATCAGGGGGAGAGGGCGTTGGTGGTGGTGGATGAGCGATCCGCTCAAGACTCCAGCGTTTTGTTTGAAAGCAACATTTCACCTTCGGAGAGCGATCCCCCAGTACGGGCCGCCGTTGTGGTGAGTTTGTACAACTACGCAGGCCGGATTGAGGAGGCACTCAACAGCGTTGCTGCTCAGACGGAAGCAGAATTGGAATTAGTTGTTGTGGATGACGCTTCCAGTGATGGGGGGGCAGAGTTGGTGCGGGCTTGGATGCAGAACCATCAGGAGCGTTTTCGCCGCTGTCTGTTGCTGCGGCATCGACGCAATAGCGGTCTGGCGGCGGCCCGCAATACGGCTTTCAATGCCGCCCATTCGGCTTGGTGCTTTGTGCTTGATGCCGATAATTTGCTGTTCCCCGCTGCTGTCTCCACTTGTATGGATCTGGCGGAGCAGGTCGATGCCGACGTCGCGGTGGTGCACCCGCTCTTAGCGGTGGAGGTGGAGGCTGGCAGACCAGATGAGGAGCGCAGTTTGGTGGGATTCGGCTCTTGGCAGGAGGCGAAGTTGCGCAACGGCAATTACATCGATGCGATGGCCTTGATCCGGCATGCGGCCTGGCAACGGGTGGGGGGATACACCCATATCGAGGGTGGTTGGGAAGATTTCGATTTCTGGTGCAAGCTTGTGGAGGCTCGTTTCCATGGGGTGCAATGTCCGCACATCCTCGCGGCGTATCGCAGTCATGCCAGTTCGATGACAGCGCACTCCACAAGACGGCTGCAGCGGCCTCTGTCCTGCACCCTTCAGGGTCGTCATCCCTGGCTTGCGTTGCCGTTGGCCAGTGATTGATACCGCAGATCAGCTGTTGCGCGAATGGCCGCCTGGCTACGGCGGTGTAGAGCGTGTTGCCCATGAATTGGCTTCCGTTTGGGCTGGAACGGTGTACAGCTTTGACGTACAAGGTCGCTCCAAGGATGAGCGGGATGCCCTTCCTGTGAGATATCGGCGCAGGGTGTTGCCTTGCAGTCTTGCCATGGGACGCATGGTGATTCCTTTGCCCTCTCGAGGGCTTTGGTCCATGCTCTGGTCTAGGCGTCCCTTGCATGGCCACCTGCCGTCTCCAGGCGTTTTGCTGGTTTTATTGCTGGCGCGATTGCTGCATCCCTGCCGTTGGGTGAGTGTGCATTGGCATTGCTTTCTTGAGCCTGCGCCAGGGCTGCAGGGCCGCTTGTTTGTGCTGTATCAGTGGTTGGTACTCAGGCTGTTGCCGCGCTTTTCTGCAGTGGTTACCACCTCTCCATCGCTGGCTCAGGAGTTGGTGCGTTGCGGCTGCCCGCCGACTCAGGTGAAGGTGTTGCCCTGCTGCCTGAGCGAGGAGCAGGAGAGCAAGGCCTTGGCAATTCCTCGCCGACGAAGTCAAGATCTTGAGTCTTTGAAACTCATTTTTATAGGCCGTTTGGACAGCTACAAGCGTCTGGATTGGTTGTTGCAGTCCCTCTGCAGCTTGCAGGTTCCTTGGCAGTTGGCCGTGTTGGGTGATGGTCCAAGGCGGCAGGTCTTTGAGGACTTGAGCTTGAGATTGTTTGGTGATCAGGCGCCTGTGCACTTTTATGGCCGTGTGGATGAAGTTTGCAAAGTGGAGCAACTCGCTGGCGCGGATCTGCTGGTGCTGCCATCAGATCGCTGCAACGAGGCGTTCGGAATTGTGCAGCTTGAAGCGATGGCGGCCGGAATTCCAGCGCTGGCTTTTCAGCGCTATCGCTCAGGGATGGGCTGGGTTGCTCAATTGCCGGCCCTGGTGTGGGACCAAACCCCGGAGGCACTACCAGCTGTGCTGAACCGTCTGGGTGAAGACCGGCTGCTCCTCACCCAGCTCGGTGATCAATCCCGGCAGCGATACCAGCAAATGTTTGCGCGTCGGATTTGGATGCAACGGTTGGATGAGCTCTTGCCACGCTCAGCTGATTGCCAGGTTTCTGGACGGTAATCTGCTGCCGATGTCCCAGTCCGATTCGCCACCTAAGTCACCCATGGCCCCTGAACCCAGGCCCGTGGTGTTGCACATGGAAAATGTGCGCTTGGAGATTCCTGTGTTCACGAATGAAACCAGAAGTCTGAAGTCGGCCTTGATTCGCTCGGTGACGGGCGGAAAGTTGAGTCGTCGCCGTGGTGGAGCTGTGGTGACAGCGCTACAGGATGTGTCCTGCTCGATTCGAGAAGGAGAGCGTATTGCTCTGATCGGTCATAACGGGGCCGGTAAGTCAACATTTTTGCGGATGATTTCCGGGATCTATCAGCACAGCTCCGGCCTGTTTGAGTCGAAGGTTCGTGTGTTCCCCATGATTCATAAAAGTTTTATCACCAGTCCTGAGCTCAGTGGTTTGCAGGCTGTGAAAGCTCACTACCTCATGGTGAATGGCAATCTGCGGGGGTTTCCTGCTTTTTGTGATGACGTGGTGGAATTTTCCGGTTTGGGAGATTTTGTGCGCTTGCCTGTTAAGACCTATAGCCAAGGCATGGCGGCCCGCTTGTTGTTTGCCTTGTTAACAGCCTGTAGTCACGATTGTTTAGCAATGGATGAGGGCTTTGGCGCTGGGGATAGCAGCTTTTACGAGCGCGCCCAGCAGCGACTGCATGAGTTTCTGGCGACGACCGGAACCTTGCTGCTGGCCTCCCATTCTGATGAATTGCTAAAGCGCTTTTGCTCACGAGGTTTGGTGTTCCAGGAAGGTTCGATTGCTTTCGATGGCCCCCTTGATCAGGCGCTCAAGTTTTATCACCGCCCATGATGTCGTCCTCTTCACCGCCATTCTCGTCTGGGGCTAGACCAGCCAGTGTGAAACGCACCCTGCGTGAGGCTTGGAGTCTGCGGCGCGTTTGGTGGTTTACCGCGACGGCTCGGACCCAAGCCCGATTCGTGCGTACCTTGCTCGGTAGCTTTTGGTTAGGGCTTTCAAATTTGTTTTCGATTGCCGTGTTGGCATCGGTCTATCGATATGTTTTTAAGGTGGAAGATTTCAGTCAGTATGTGGTGCTTTTGGGGCTAGGACTTGTGATCTGGAACAGCATCAGTGCGGCTGTGATTGATGCTCCTAATTTGTTTGAACATAATCAGTCTCATGTGCATAACACCAATATGAACCCCATTTTCTATCCGTTAGAGGAATGGGCTTTTCAGATGCAAACCTTCGTGCAGTCATTTCTGATGGTAGTGATTGCCTTGAGTTATTTCCAGCACACTCTTTTTCTGCATTTGATCTTGAGTGGCTGGCTGCCAATTTGTAACTTGTTTTTGTTTTTGTTTTGGTTTCCGCTGCTGACTTGCTTGGTGGGTGCTCGTTTTCGTGATCTCTATCAATTGGTGCCAATCGCTATGCAGTTGGTGTTTTTGCTGTCTCCGATTCTCTATCGCAAAGAAAATCTTGGTCCTAGTGTTTGGATTGCTAATTTCAACCCGTTTTATCGGGTCTTGAGTCCAATCCGTCATACATTGATGACGGGTGAATTGCAGTGGGGAGTCGGACTTGCCTTGCTCTTCATTAATACGATCGGTGTTTGGTATGCCGTACGGCGCTTAAATCATGAGCGTCCCAATCTTCCCTTCTTGATCTAGTGAGGTGGTTCGAGTGACCACGCTGATCAACCTGCTCCCTTGGCAGCCAGGCCACTCAGGTTTTGGCAGTTATGTGAAACGTGTTGTGCCAGGCCTGCCAGGCTTGCGTTTGCAACTGGATGTTGAGGGCAGAGGAGCCTTAGTGCCGCCAGAGCTCTGGAGCCCTGACATGGTTGCGTGGGCACCATCGAGGCGCATGCGTGTGTTGCAGCGTTACAGCCTGGGTCAGCATGGTGTGGACCTTTCCGGACTGCTACGGCGTCATCAGCTGACGCCTGAGGATTTGTCAGGCGTGTATTCCCCCTTCTTTGATGCATTGCTGTGTTGGCCGAAGGTGCCGCAATTAATTACCTGCCATGATCTCACTCCTTTAAGGCAATCCAATAGCCGCAAAGCTTGGCTGCGCTATCGCTATTGGATGCCTCATCATGTGCGTTGTGCGTCGCGATTGATTGCGATTAGCGGCACTGTTGCTGATCAATTGGTGGAGTTCGGTGCGCCTGCCAGTGATGTGGTGGTGGTCCCTAATGGGATTGAAGTGATTCGGCAGCCGGTTGCAGCGCCAATGAGTGAGGATCTTTTGGTGCTGGCCCGACATGATGCCAACAAAAATCTTCCGGCTTTGTTGAGGGCAATCAAGGGAGTTCAAAAGCACTTGCCGGAGTGGAAAGGAATCTTGAGGATTGTGGGGCGTTTTAGTCGCCAGACGCATCAACTTGAACAGCTTGTGCGTCAACTTGCAAGACCCCATCAAGTGCAGTTCATTCCGTCATTAACGAATACTGAGTTGGTGGGGCAGCTTCGTAGGAGTTTGGCTTTGGTGTCAGCTAGTACAGAAGAAGGATTTGATTACCCAGTTTTAGAAGCTAAGGCAGAGGGAATCCCAACGTTGTTAAGTGACATCCCTGTTCATGATGAATTTCATCGCGAGAGTTCGCTCTTTTTCCCTATTAATGATGACGGGAGAGTGTTGTCCGCGCATCTGAGGAACTTGTGTAGTGGTGATGAAACATGGAGGCAACTATCAGCCCTTGGTTTTGAACTTGCCCAGTCGATGAATCTCAAAAAGCAGCAAGAAGCTATTCAGTTTGAACTGAGTGTAATTTCAGGATCGTGAAGGTGAGTGGTTTAGTGTGCTGACGACAATGTCTGATACACGTCATGGCTGAGAGCATTGTCGATCTGATTTTGAAAATGACGGTAGCGAGAGATGCGTGTATGCCTTAATTCGTTGAGTTTAAATGGAAGAGACTGCTCCGTCTCTTTCGATATGTTTTGCTGATGCTTGTCAGTACATAGACGCATTGCACTGGCCCAATCACTGGTATGGGTTGTGGAACAGAGCAGTACATAATTCTCGAAATCATGCATGCTGTGGATTTCTTGGTGTGATCCCAAAGGACTAGCAATAGTATTCATTCCAAGACAAGCGGCATCTAACACTGGAATGCCAAAGCCTTCAATTAAGGAGGGGCTGATCAATGCAAGTGCATTGAGATAAAGCTGACGTTTCATGGCCTCACTGACATAGCCAGTGAAAACAATAGACTTATTGCTCATTGAGAGGGCCTTGACTTCAGAGCTATAAGCATCATTCTTTGGTTTCCCTGTAATGCAGAAGTGATATCCCAATTGGTCCAAGCCTGATTCGGAAAAGGCTTTTATTGCAAATAATAAATTCTTATGCGGGACAACCGCAGAATTAAAAAGGAGGTAGGAAAAGGGTTGAAGTGTTTGACTGCTTTTGTTGTTGAGCGAGGGAACGTTTAACGTTCTTATGCGTCCTTCCCAATCTAGAGCGTCACCTGGAAAGTGAAGAGATGGAGACTGAGTGATAACTTTGGAGTTTCTATTTGATTCACGTTTTTGAGGATTGAGCAGGATTTTATCGAAATTGTCTTTTGCATCTTGAGAAACAAACCACCGCTTTGCTTCGCTTGTGGCGAGAAGTCGTCGGGTGAAACAAGGGAGATGATCAAGTGTGCGTTCGTATTGCAGTGGTATCAGATCATGAATTGTTTGTATGAAGACATCACAATGGCGGGGTCTGATATTCAAAGGACTTGTATTGATCAATCCATGAAAACCGTTTAGATCAATAGACACAATTCTTGCTGAATTGCGTTTAGCTAAAGCCATGCTTGCAACGAAGCAGCCACCCGCGCAAATCACTCCGTCAACATCCTCTAAGTAAGCAAGACGTTCGCTTCGTTTGTATGGGCTATTGTTCAACTGTGCCTTGGTGATGAAACGCAAATCTTGCGTCTTATATGATTGTTTGGGGAAGACTCGGCTGATGATATTTCTGGTATTGATGACTGCTTTAAATGGCTTTAATAGTGGACTCTTTGCAAAAAATCTTTTCAACCCACTGGATCTCACTTTGACTTCTCCGTCGTTTAATAGTTCCATCACTCTTGAACAGAAGATGATTTCGCTGACTGCTGCGGGCAGATTCTCTTTCTTGATCTCTTCGACGGATGGTGAATGCTCTGTGAGCAGCCACACTTCAGTACCTAATTTCTTGAGAGTGCGTAATAGTCCTTTGCTGAAGACAGCAATACCGCGATGTTCAGCCTGCTCTAGCTCAAACCCTGACACGACGATGCGCATCCCTTTAAGTGGAATGGTTTTCATGAGTTGCGGCTCCTGGAAATTTCAAGATTTTGCTTAAGCTTTAAACGTTCTTCTCGGAGATCTAGCAAAATCGTTTTCTGCTCCACAAAAAGTGAGATTATCGCAGAGCCTAAAAGCTCGGGCGTATGAGCATTCTCTTTATCATTCTTGAAATAGGATTTCAGTTGATCGTAAAGGTGTTGCAGTTGAGATAGTTGATCGTTGCCTCTAAGGATGTGACGCAGTAGCCTGGATTCAAGCTCTTGCTGACTGATTATGGTTTTAAGTTGTTTCTTATTGGCTTGAGCGACAAATTCTTTGATCCGAAGACGAAGGCGAAGTTGATCTTCACTGTTGCTGGCCTGTTTTGGATCCAGACTGCGCGT
>Ga0208543_1000060_pt1 | contig 36207 bp, 52 predicted proteins | sample DEB08_DNA_14_FD_185497 | JGI IMG/M metagenome (GOLD analysis project Ga0208543, IMG submission 185497) | Aqueous microbial communities from the Delaware River and Bay under freshwater to marine salinity gradient to study organic matter... | ecosystem: Environmental > Aquatic > Marine > Coastal ...
TAATAAATCTACAGTCGGTAGTTCAAGAATGTCTAATGGTCTTTCATTGTCATTGCCCACAACATCAATAACATCAACATAATCAGGCTCAATAAAGATATTGTTTTCAAAATCCAACTCCTCCTCTAGTTCAAATAATGTAATATCTTCTTCAATATCAATAATATAAATATCTGTTGCCAAGCCTTCACCTGTTTCATAATTTATAGTATCAAAACCTAAGTATATATCATCATCAATGTCGTCAAAGGCAGAATACCCATAATCCTCTGTATCATTGCCTAATAAATTATCTATAAAATCTAATATGTCATCTTCTTCTGTATCATTTCCTAGATTGTAAACATTACATAAAGCAGAAAAATTTGAGTCTGTAAGACACTCTGACGATAGATTAGAATAAGACTCATCAATTCCTGTGGATAAACTAAAAGCATCTAATTCAAGTGATGTAGAATTAGTATCGTCATACCAAAGATACTCTACATAATCAGTCATGCTATACTGCAAACCTATGTTAGCATCATGATAGTCAATATTAACTTCTTCATATAAAAATTTTATATCATTTGTTGTTTCATATAGTATAACCTCAAATGTACTTTTACGACCATTAGAATATTCTGATACATTATTCCACATCACAACAAAATATTGATTAGTGTCTGCTGTATTACCAAATGTCTGATAGTAAGGTGATTGATTGCCACTTGCTCTACGAATAAAATCTGAGTGTAATGGTTTTATAGAATTATTATATCCTGTACTTGGAAACCTCTCCACTAAATAATTTCTTCTGCGACTAACATCAGAATTAAAATTATTTACAGAACTAAAAGTTAAAAAACCATTCATAGCAACTGAAACATTATCATAAGTGTTAGTTCCAAAAGTAAAATCAAAACCTATGGGAACATTTGCTAAACCATCATCTGATAATGATAAGCCTGCACCTGATTGTGTAATGTCAATTAAAGGGTCAGTACCGACAGTAAATTCAGTATTTGCCATAGCAGACCTAATATGAGAAAGAAAAGTCATAAATCCTACGACAAATAAAATAGCAATAATTATAATAACAATATTATATATTGCTTCATATATATTTTTTAACATAATTTATGATTTTTATATTTACGACAAAAATCTTTTTTCTTATATGCTTTTGCTTTTATTTTTTTATGGTCGTATTTGTGTTTTATTTCTTCCCAATCAGGTCTTTCTTCTGGGTTTTCAGTCCAGTAAGCTAACGCTTCTTTTCCTATTAAACCTTTACCATCAACAACAACTGGACAAGGTGTATTTGCATAGTCTGTCATTGCTCGAAACACACGAGGGTCGCTACACAAAAGGGCTATACTTGCAACTTTCATGCCTTGTGCGGCTAATTCACGAGACAAAAGAACTAATTGACAATTTTCATCTATGATACTTCTGCCACTGGCAATACCAAATAAATTTGTTTGAATACTCGCTGAAGCTCCTGAAGTGCATACTAGTTGACTGTACGAATTGATAGAGGGTGCAATACTAGAACTAACTTGCCCTTTAATACGTTGTGTAACTACCTGACGAGAATTGCTGTTACTATTATTTTCATTAACATTAGTATTCTGATTAACGGAAGAATTAATATTTTCGTTTTTTGTTTCAACGCTTGATGTAGAAATAGAAACATTATTGTTATTATTAGTATTAACTGAGGTATTCGTTTGATTAACTGTCGAACTTACAGATTGATCTATGTTTGATGTTACATTGCTGACTGACGTGTTGTTATTCGTGTTAGTGTTGACCGAAGTGTTATTATTTGTATTCGTTGACGTTGATGTATTCGTTGACGTTTGATTTATGGTCGTGTTGTTCGTGTTAGTGTTGTTTGAAACGTTTGTATTTTGATTATAATTATTATTGGTTGAGGTAACTGTGGAGGTCGTGGTCGTGTTATTAGTAATATTGCTGTCTTCGGCATAAGATAATCCTATGACACCAAATATTGCCAAGCCCACTATTGTATATGCTCTTAAAGTTTCTTTCAACATAGATGTGATTTTTAATGATTTTAAAACCTAAAGCAAGATGTTTAGAGAGGGATAAAGTGAACCCCTAATAATTATTTGACATATTTTGAAAACGGAATTATCTTTTAAAGAAATTAGTTTAGGAGAAAAAATGACAAACATTACAAAAAAGGAAAAAGAGTTTATGAAAAGCAAAGCAAAAACAAAAAAGGTTGGCAAGAAAAGAGTAAGGGCGAGAAATTCTAAAGGACATTTTATTCCTGACAATCCAGATACAAAAAATATAAATGAAGCCTATGGTGAGAAACCTGCACCAAATAATAATATACTTGGTATTATTCTTGCTGTTTTATTAATTGCAGCATTATTATTTTTAGGAGGTAAATAATGACGTTAGAAGAATATATAAAAGAAAAAAAAATAAAAATTGAGGATTTAGCAGAAGAAATTAATGAACCTCATCACCGAAACGTATATCGTTATATGCGAAATGTAATACCACGACCTGATAAAATGGAATTGATTTATAGGATTACAGAAGGAAAAGTAACTCCAAATGATTTTTATAAATTTATGAGGCAATAATATGAACATAATAACAAATGAACCAATTAAAGTAGATTTAGAGCCAAGAGAGGTAAGTTTAGTTTTTGAATGTGCTAAAAGACGTGAATTATCATCAATGTTAAAGAAATCAAAAACTTATGTTGGTAAAGAAAAAGAAACTTTTTTTGCTCATTTGATTGGTAGTGCAGGTGAATATGCTTTTTGTAAGCATTTTAATCTGTTTTGGTCTGCTGATTACGATACATATAAAAGTGAAGCTGATGTTTATTATAAAGGCATGGATTTTGAAATTCGTACACGAACTAAAAAATGGTATGATTTAAAAATTGACAAAAGAGATAATATCGAGCAAAGATTTGTATTGTGCTATGCAGACAAGCCATTAGATTATGTTTTATTACAAGGTTGGGTTGATGGTAAAACAGGCAAAGACGAAAGATATATAAAAGATTATGGTAATAATAATGTGCCAAATTATTTCTTTCCAAAAGACAAATTACACCCAATACAAACTGCATTAGATGGGATAAATGATAATAACTGAATTAAAAGAAAATCCAACATTAAGAGTGCTAAGTTTGGGTGCAGGAGTGCAATCTACTGTAATGGCTTTAATGACTATGACAGGTGAAATAAAAGATAAACCAGATTGTGCTATTTTCAGTGATACTGGTGCAGAACCTAAAAATGTTTATGAACATTTAGAATGGTTGACTAAACAATTAGATTATCCAGTTTATATTGTATCAAAAGGTAATTTAAGAGATGATACATTAAAAAGTATTTTTACAACTGTACCTTTTTATTTAAAAAATAGTGGTGTTGGTAGAAGGCAATGCACAAACGATTACAAGATACAACCTATAAGAAAAAAAATTAGAGATTTATTAGGTGTAAAGAAGGGAAAAAAAGTACCTAAAGATGTTTTTGTTGAAACTTGGATAGGAATATCATTAGATGAAATGCAAAGAGCTAAAATAAACAGAGATAAATGGCAGTTAAATAGATTTCCTTTATTAGAATTAGAATTAAAAAGAAATGAATTAATTAATTGGTTTGATGAACGATACCCAGAACGCACTTTAACCAAATCATCATGTACTTTTTGTCCTTTTCATAATGATGGTGCATGGCGAGATATGAAGTACAATGATAAAGTAAGTTGGAATGATGCTGTTGATTTTGATAAAAAATTAAGAAAAAGAAATAATGATGAATATTTACATAGATCATGCTTGCCATTAGATGAAATTGATTTTGATAATGCAGAAGATAAAGGTCAATTATCTTTTTTAGGTGAATGTGAAGGTATGTGTGGAGTATAAATGATGGATAAAAATAAAGATTTACCTTTTTTTAACGTACCAACTGCTGAAATGGTAAACATACAGCATGATGTTGGTGTAGTTATAGCAAAAGATTTATACATATTATATCTGGAGCTGTGGCGAAGAAATTGCGAACCTATTGAGGTCAATATTGCTAAGAAAAAATTAAAAATTAACCTTAAAAATTTACAAAAAACATCAGAAAATTATAATTTTTATGTAAGTTTTGAACAAAAAAATGATAAATTTTATATAAAAAGTGAATTTATTTTGGAATTTTTTGAAAAAGGACTACGAAAAAAGCATACAAGGGAGAATTGGAACGAAAAGAAGAAAATGCAGAGAAAACAACAATTTGAAAGCAAATTTGATAGTAAATTTAAATAACCAGTTAATAATTATTCTTAACTATGGCGATTTTTTTGGTCTGACTGTGTAGTCTCTGTAATATTAACTTAACTTAATTTAATATTAATATAAACAAAACACTAAGGAAATAAAATGGAATTTAACATAATGACTGAAGATAAATTTGAAAAAATAAAAAACTTACATTTTACTGCAAAGCAATTAAAACTTTGTAAAGAAACTGATGTAGATATAGAACAAGAACGTAAAGCATTTATACAATGGCATCTGGATAGAAATAAAACCAGAAAATCACCTTCAATGGCATTTACTAAATGGTTACATAAAAATAATAAAATAGAAACCTATCTTGCCGAGAAAAAAGTTTTAGAAAAAGACGTTTTAAAAGAAGGACTAGACAAAACAAAAAAAATAATTGAAGAATTACCACCTATTCTGACTCAGGATATACAGCAGAAGATACTGTATAAGCATTTTTTACAAAAAGTGATTAATTCTTATGGTCGTAATACGTGGAATATAAAAGAAAAAGATACCTATATTGAATTAGCCCTAGATTGTATTTTAGATAACTTACCACTTGATTTACAGCGACCAACCGAAGATGATTTAATTAAGTATTGTAAAGGGTATTTTAAATTCTTTTTTAGAAACTATGAAAGCCAGTATATGCCTAATGGTGTATTTACTTTTAAATCAATTCAATTAGCTTTTAATCAGACATTAAAAAGTAATTCTTATTGTTTAAAAAGTTTAACTTTCTCTGGTGCAAATAGTCATATTACAATTACCGATAAAGAGATTGATTTATTAAAAAAATACTTACCCTCTGAAGCTGAACAAACTGAAGTAATACATACTTTGTTTTTTATTGCACAAAATCCGAATAAAAAAATTTTTGGATTTGGTAGAAAGGATTATATATTTAAACAGATAAAAAATATAACTGGTTTAAAATTTGAGAGTAATTAATGAATGATGTAATACCTACAAAAGAAACATTAAAAAAAGGTAATTATCAACAGCAAGAAACAGCTAAAGCTGGTGTATTTGTTTTAAGAAATGTTTATTCTGATTTATTGGAACGTTATTTTCATAGAAAAAATATATCTAGCGAACAATATTCTGCTGGTAAACATTATGTTCAAAATTATGTACTAGGACATTCACACCCTAGTATTATTTCTAGTTATAAAGAGAGATCAACGTCTAACAACAATGTTATTATATCTGACGTTATCTTAACCAATAAACAAAAATACAATGAAGCCAGAAAACACGTTCCCAACAAATTACTTAAATTTTTTGAATATGCTGTCCTTGACGATATGCCATTACAAGCGGCTAATAAAAAAACATTACGATTAACCAATAAAAAAGCACCCTTTAAGAAATTTAAAGAGTGCCTTTCTATTTTAGCTTATCATTATGGTTATGTAAGATAGATTTATTCTACTTCTTTAAAACAATCATCACAATAAACATCAAAATCACTTTCATTTAATTCATTCATTGTTAAATTATCATCTGCTTTTCCACATTTATAACAAATGTCATATTTTTTTTCATTTTCTTTAAATTTTTCTTTAGTTATTTTATAATTTCCTGTTACTTTAGCCATTATTTTGCTCCATGTTTTAAAATCTGGCTAAATTTCTGATTATCTTGAAGAATAAATTCAAATCGCAAACGCCATTCACGATTTTCAATGTTTAAAACTTCAATAATATTAAAATGTATCTCAACATTTGGCTCAAAATTATTTAATATTTTTATTAACTCTTTAACTTTCATTATTCTGCTCCATTTTTTATAATTATGACTCACTATATCCAAAGCCTATAAAATATGTCTGTATGGGCTTTAAATTCGTTTTAAAAGGGTATCTATATAACGTATACAAGTATAAATAGGCTTGTTAATAGAAATACCAGTTCTGCGATCTCTAATTTAGTCATCTATATACTCCATCATTTGAGAAACAAATTTAAAATTCTTAAATTCTGTTTCTGGTATATTATTTTTTTTCATATAATCTATTATTCCATTATTATTATGTAATGATGTATCAATAAAATCATTTTTATATTTATATCTTAAACATGAGTACATTCTATTTTTCATTATGCTATGTCTCCATTTTCATAATCTATATACTCACCAGCATAAAATTCTATATCAGTTAACATTTCATCTATAAATTGAGTGTTATTGATTAGAAAATTAAATATCTGGGTAAATAACATATTATTTTTATTATTCATTATTTCATCATACTTATAGTAAGGTATATATCCATCTCTATAAGTAGTTATTTCATGAACATGATTTAAAAATAAATCTTTATATTCACTCCAATCAGAATGATTTAAAAACTTATCAGTTAAATCTTGTAACTTATATTTATCAGCTTCACATAAAATAACGTCAGTAGAAAAGTTATACTCTCTAGGACTGTTTAAACTAATATTTACAAAATCAATTTTAATATTAAACTCATCATGTATTATTTGTTCTAAAAATAAACAATATTTTTTTATGTATTGATTACGAATATTATAATAACTTATATTATCATAAATATCGTCTACATTTTCTTCATTAATCTTACCTTCATCTAATAAATTTTCGATAAATTGCTCTATATCATAGTCAATATAATCGCTATGACGAGAATGATAAAATCCACCAAAATCTATTTGAATGTCAGTTAAATCATTTTCTTTTTTAAATTGCTTCATTGCATACTTGCTTAAGTTTAAGTTATCCATTTTTTACACTCCTATAAATTCAATATAAATAAATACTGATATTAAAATAATAAATACATATTGGTATAATTCTGATCTAGTCATTTATAATCTCCATTTTGTTAATTATATTTATATCATTAAATGAAACAAAATATAATTGCAAGTAAAAAAGAATAAAAAAAAATAAATTATTTTATATTAGCTATTGACTATTAATATATATTATCATATAAAGATAATATATTAATTAACTAGGAGTAAATAAAATGGAATTTACACAACAACAAAATAAAAATTTAATAGAACTTAACAACAGATATTATGATTATCATCATAATGGAGCTGAAGGTTTAAATGATGAAGAAAAAGAAAAAAGGCATGAATTAACCTTTCGTAAAAATCTTAAACAAACTTACGGCTTAAGATTACAAGGTGATAATAAATATTTTTACGCTTATCAAATTGCAGAATTTATCGATTGGATAGAACAAAACGGCATAAGACAATATTCTTATGAGGAAATTAAAGAAGTAAGAATTGGTAAATCTTTTTATTGTCACGAAATAAACATTGTTTTAAAATCTGGCGGAGTTTCTGATTTTAAAAGATTTGATAATATTAAAAGTTTATTAAGTTTTATTGAGGGCTTTAATTCTTGTAAAGATAATTGGAGATAATATTAAATATATAAGATTAATTTAAGGGCTATTTATTAGCCCTTTTTTTATGCAATTAAATAATTATATTGATAAAATAAATAATTCTAGTATTAATTATATCAAAGAGTTAAGGAATTAATTATATGAAAAAGATAGCAGAAGCAGACAACGTCAACGGCAATTTTGAAAATGCACCAGTAAAAAAGAGGCGAGGTCGACCAGTTGGCAGTAAGTCGAAAGGATCGCCAAAGGTTATTGCACAAAATATCCTCAAGAGACAATTAACGCACGCCTTAAACAGTATGAGCGATAGAAAGGATAAACCATTGCACCAATTAATTGATAATTACTTAACTGAGGACATAGGTAACATACAAAAGTTTAGCTTCTTATTTCCTAAGGAGAGCAATATAGATTTAAAAGGCGGTTCTCTCTTTTCTAATACATTATCAGAAGTTTCAAAACGTATTCAAGATTATAAAAAACCCTCCCTAAAAGAAGCGGACGTAGTTACAATAGATAATGATATTATAGATATAGAGAGCGATTAAACCCCCCCCTTCTTTATTTGTCGCCCCCTCTACCTGTATATATGTATACCCCCCTCTCTTAAAAAAATTCCATATATGGTGCTGCTAAAAAAAATTTTTCTATATATTGACAAGTCTTGAGAAATCACGAACAATGCAATCATATGAAATAATTATGTTGTTTTAGAACAACTATCTCCCCCAAAATAATATCGTTCAAAAAAAATTATTTCATTACTGAAAAGGGAAGGGTGCGTTTTAATTCCATTTTTCGTACCCTTTTTTTTTAAAACAGACATAATGAGTCAGAATGAGTAAAGAACAACTATCAGATATATTAGCAGAATTAGCATTAGACCCAGTTATGTTTGTTGAAACAATGCTACAGGTAAAACCTGAAAAATGGCAAAGAGAATTTTTACAAAACGTCATGCAGAACCCAAGATGTGCTGTCAAGTCAGGGCATGGCGTAGGTAAGACAGCAGTTTTATCTTGGTTGATATTGTGGTGGGTATTTACACGACACCCTTGCAAGGTTGTCTGCACAGCCAATACTGCTCACCAATTATCAGATGTTCTATGGGCTGAAGCTCAAAAATGGGCAAGACGTTTGCCTGAGAGTTTTTATTCGCAAATGGATATGAAATCCGACAAAATTAATATTGCAGGTTCGACAGACTCGTATGCTGTGGCTCGTGTGTCTCGTAGAGAAAACCCAGAAGCCTTACAAGGTTTCCATTCTGAAAACCTCTTGTTTATTATTGATGAGGCATCAGGGGTAGATGATAAGATATTTGAGGTAGGTGAAGGTTCGTTATCAACACCAGATGCTAAAGTTGTTATGACTGGCAACCCTACTCGTACATCAGGTTATTTTTTTAATGCGTTTCATGCAATGCGTGACCGTTGGACTAAAATGACTGTAAGCTGTGCTGACTCATCACAAGTATCAAAAGAATTTATTGAGGATATGAACATAAAATATGGTTCTGACTCAAACGTATATAGAGTTAGGGTGCTTGGCGAGTTTCCAAAAGCAGAAGATGACACTGTTATACCACTCTATATGGTAGAAAGCTCTATAGACAGAGATATATCAGTTGACCCCTATGAACCTGTTGTTTGGGGTTTAGATGTCGCCAATTTTGGCTCTGACAGAACCGCATTGTGTAAAAGACGTGGTGCTGAGTTAATAGAGCCTGTACGCACATGGCAAGGTAAAGACCTAATGGAAACAGTAGGTATTGTTATGAATGAGTACGAAATATGTAATTATAAGGACAAACCAACGGATATAATGGTAGATAGTATAGGTATCGGTTCTGGAGTAGCGTCAAGGCTAACCGAATTGGATTTGCCTGCTAGACCCATACAGGTTTCCGAAAGTCCTGCTCTAAAAACAAAATATATGCGATTGCGAGACGAGCTATGGTTTAGAGCAAGAGAATGGTTTGAAGGGCGTGATGTACGCATTATGCAAGATGATAAATTAATAGAAGAACTAATAGCTCCTCGTTTTAAATTTACATCTAACGGAAAAATAAAAGTTGAAGCCAAAGACGAGTTTAAAAAAAGATTAGGTGGTCGTAGCTGTGACTTAGCTGATGCCTTTTGCCTAACCTTTGCACAACAAGCCTTTACAGCTTCTGCTCGTGGAGGTCATACGCATTGGAATAAACCAATACAATATAAGGACAGTTCATGGATTACTTAGACGAATTAGAGATAATGTTTACAGAGGAGCAAGAATACGCTGCTGAAAATCCTGTAACTCATGCTATTTTTATAGGTATGGTAGAAAATTTACAATCTATTAATAAAACTGGTATAGATTGGGAAACAATTTGTGATGTTACATTAGCTTCTGCAGCCTATTGTTTCTTTAAGAGTGGTGGCTCAGCAGATGAATTTGTTGAAAAACTTACAACAGTTAATATTGCACCAGATAATATAGATATAAATTAGGAGGAAAATATGGAAAAATTAAAAGACATTCTTAACTATGTTAAGGATCATCAGTGGGATTACGTTGATGCTGCATTAGGCGGTATTATCGGATTACTTTTATTCATCATTATAGTGAGTTAGAATCATGCAAAGAAGTCAAATATTAGCTATGGAAAGGGAAGTTAAAAAACCTGCTCCTAAAAAAACAGAAAAAACTTCCGAAAAAAAGAAAACAACCAAAAAAGGTTAAATAATGGATAAGTTAGAATTTAATGCTTTAGTGCGTAATGAGATTGAAAACGCATTAGGGTATTATGACTCAGAATATGGTACAGACCGAATAACTGCCATGAATTATTATATGGGCGAAGATTTCGGTAATGAACAAGAAGGTCGTTCTCAAGTTGTTACAACAGAGGTTGCCGACACTATTGAGTTCATTATGCCTAGCCTTATGCGTACTTTCACACAGACAGATGAATTTGTAAAATTTATGCCTCGTCAACCTGAAGATGTAGAAGGTGCTAAACAAGCAACATCATACGCAAATTATGTTTTAAACTGTCAGAATAACGGATTTGTTATACTGCATAATTTTTTTAAAGATGCGTTGTTACAAAAACTAGGCGTTGTAAAAGTGTATTATGATGAGACAGAAGAAGCCCAAGAAGAAGAATATACTGGGTTATCTGATGACGAGCTAACATTATTACTACAAGACCCTAATGTTGAGATAGTATCACAAAATACAGAAGAATATGGTGAAGAAGGTGTTGATGAGATGGGTATGCCTATGTCAGATTACTCTGTTTCCCATGATGTTGTAATAAAACGTATGTCTTATGGTGGTATGATTAAAGTTGATAATATTCCGCCTGAAGAATTTTTAGTGTCAAAACGTGCTGCGTCAATAGAAGATGCAGACTTTGTAGCTCACCGCACAACTATGAAAGTTGGTGATCTTATACAAATGGGTTATGACAGAGAATTAGTAGAAAAATACGCAGGATATACTGAGTTAGACACAAGTTCAGAAGTACAAAATCGCTTTGAAGATGTAGAAAGCAGTGATGCTACCGATTCTAGCGATATGTCTATGCGTGATGTATTGGTTGTTGAATCTTATATTAAGTCAGATTATGACGGAGATGGTGTTGCTGAGTTACGCAGAGTTGTAACATTAGGTAGCGGTTTTGAAATAGTCGAAAACGAAGCCTTTGACCATGTACCATTCGCTTGTCTATCACCAATATTAATGCCACATAGATTAGTTGGCAGAAGTATTGCAGAACTTATTATGGATTTACAGTTAATTAAATCTACTGTTCTACGTCAATTACTAGACAATATATATTTAACAAACAATGCTCGTGTAGCTGCTGTAGAAGGTCAAGTAAATCTTGATGATTTATTAAATTCAAGAGCAGGTGGTATTGTTCGTATGCGTCAGCCAAATGCAGTGCAAGTATTGCAACCTCCTATGGTTGGTCAAAATGCTTTTAGTTTACTACAGTATTTAGACGAAATTAGAGAACAACGCACTGGTTTATCAAAAGCCTCTATGGGTCTTGACGCAGATGCGCTACAAAGCACAACAGCTACTGCGGTTGCTGCACAAATGAGTGCTGCACAAGGTAAAATTGAAATGATTGCAAGAGTGTTTGCCGAGACAGGTGTTAAACAACTGTTTAGACTTGTGCTTACATTATGCTTACATCATGGCAAGAAAGAACAAATGATACGTCTTAACAATAAGTTTGTGCCAATAGACCCTTCTAATTGGAAACATGAGTATGATTTATCTGTTAATGTAGGGTTAGGTTCTGGTCAAACTAACGAAAAAATGGCGTTCCTTGCACAAATGGCACAGAAACAAGAACAGATATTACTTCAAATGGGTGCTGAGAACCCATTAGTAGATTTACAGCAATATAGAAATACCCTTGCTGAGCTTGCAAGTATGGCAGGATTTAAAGATGCAACAAGGTTCTTTAAAAATCCAGAAGATACGCCTCCGCAACCACAACAACCTCCGCCCCCTAGTGAAGCTGAGATGAAGATGCAGTTTGAACAACAAAAATTCCAAGCTGAATTAGAATTGCAAAAGGCTAAACAAGATGCAGAACTTGCGTTAAAACGTGAAGAACTGCAAATGAAAATGCAAATACGTCAAGAAGAATTACGTTATGAAGCACAGTTAAGAGGATTTGAACAACAAGTTGGTGGTAAGCCATCTACTAATTTACCGAGAGTTGAGTAATGTCAAATTTAGATGACCAAACATTAGAAATACTTGCTGGTTTAAACGCTGCACAACCATCAACGCAGCAAGTAGATTACTCAGGTTTTATGCAAGATTTTCAACCTGTATTAAATCAACCTAATTATTTTGTTCCACAACAAGGGTTATTACAAAATACACCTACATTAGACACATTGTCAGATTTAGATGTTATGCAACAAAGACCACAAGTTGTTACAAATATGCTTGACCAATACCCAACACTTGAAAGCGACTTTCAACGAAGTTTTGCAGTTAGTCCTGACACATTTAATATGAATGTTTATCAACCATTGCCTTATGATGCTAATTATTTTGGTAGTCTTGTGGGAGGTGATGGAACAATAGATACATCAATAAATGCCGCTGATTTAATTGGTGCTGGTTTGTTAGGTAAAGCTGCTATAGATGCTGTTAAAGGAGATGACGGCACTACAACAACTGAAACAGATTCTACAAATTTAACAACAAATGATGTTGTTAGCCCTATAACGACTATATCGACAGGTGTAGAAAATCGAAATGTTATTGAAAAAGTTACGCCTAAAGGTGATGAAATTTTTCCAGAAGATAGAATAAAAATTCAAATTGATGATAATATTACAAACACAAATACAGAAATAATTCCTACAACTGGTGATATTACTATGGATTCACCACAATTTGGTAATGTAGATAGAGATTTATCTGATGCCGAAAAATTACAAGAATTATCTGATGCTGGTTATACACCAAATCAATCTTTAGATATTTTAAATGCTTTTAATACTGGTGTATTATCAGCAGACGCATTTGCAAATGCTATAAAAACAGGTGTAGCTAAACCTTTCGGTTCAGAAATTTTTGATGGTGTAAGACCTGATACATCTGGTTTAACAGTTACAACAGGCACTAATGTTTCAGATAATATAAAACCTACTCTTACAAATACAAGTGATGTTACGCAAATTGACCAATCTTTAGGTGATAAAGTGCAAGGCGGTTTATCAGATTTTTTTAATACTGAGCTAACATCAGGTATTGGTGAAGCTGGAACATATTTAGGTGATGTTACTAATGTAACTGTTGGCGAAGCATTATCTGGTATTGGCGGTCTGTTATCACTTGCTGATATGGTAGATGATGCAAATGTTGGAAATACTTTAGGAACAGCAGCAGGTTTATCTGGATTTGGTTTATTTGGTGATACTGCAGCAAGTTTTGCTCCAGCTTTAGGAGCAGGAGCTTTAATAGCAAGTTTAGCAGGTCTTGGACAACCAGACCCTTCAAATGAAGCAGGTTTTGCACAAGTTGATACTAATTCTAATGATGTAACTCCATTTGGTATGGAAGGTGATAAATTTAATCAAGAAAATGTTAATCAATCAACTTCTATTGCTAATGCAATGAATAATGTTGTTAGTAATATTACTGGTAATTATGGTTTAAAAACAGAAGGTGATATTTTAGTACAAACAGGTGAACGTGACCCATTAAATATTACTTTTGGTGATATGTCGGAAGAACCAACAATAAATAATAGATTAAATTATAATACAAAAGAAGGTGATATTTTAAACACAACTGATGATGTAAGTAGATTTTATTATACTGGACAAGCTGGAAATGATGGTTCTGCTTTAGTAGATAATATTGTAAAAGGCACAAATCTATTATCATTAAAAGCAGTAGCTAATGATGAAGATACGATTAACATGAAAGATTTTAGACTACCTGCATTTTCAGCAGATAAAGTAAAAGATCAATATTTAGACATGGGTCTTGATGAAACTGCCGCTAATGCCTTAACAAGTGCTTCTCGTAGTGGGAGTGCTGCAACATCAGAGTTGTTAGGTGGTTTATTAGTTGCAAATACAACAAATGAAGATTTATTCCTAACAGACGCAGAAAAAACATCATTGCTAGAAAAAGGTTACACAGAAGAACAACTTAATGCAATATTATATGGATAATTAAAAAGGAGAAAAAATGGAAAACGAAGGTAAATTAAGACAAGACATAGATAGAGGTGAAAAAGCACAAGCTCTATTACGAAACGAAATTCTTATCGAGACTTTTGATTTTCTTGAGAAGCAGTACCATGAAGCATGGGCAAATTCTTCTGTAGATCAAAACGAAGCTCGTGAAAAAGTTTTTATGATGTTGCAAAACTTACAAACTGTTAAGCAACACATAGAAAGTGTGGTCATCACTGGCAAGTTTGCTAATGACCAATTAACTAAATAAGACCAAGCGTAAGCAGTCTAACAGGAGAAAAACATGACAGACGACAACCCAACTGGGAACGAACCTATCAACATGGCGGAAGCCGCAAGCCTACTTCTTAACAGGGTGGAATCAGAAGATAATCCAGAACCGAATCAAGAGGTAAATCAACCAGAAACAGAGACAGAAGAAGAAGTTGAAGTTTCTGCTACAGATACAGAAGAACCAATAAGTGAAGAACCTGATGAGGCACTTGAAGCTGTTGAGGAAGATGTATCGGAAGAATTAGATGAAGAAGTAGTATCTGAAGATGAAGCTGAGGAATACGAGGAACAAGAATACTTTACTGTTAAAATTAATGGTGAAGAACAAGATGTTACCCTTGATGAACTAGCTGCAGGATATTCAAGACAATCTGATTATACTAAAAAGACAACTGAGGTAGCTAGTCAAAGAAAAGAAGTTGAACAGTTACAAGCAGAACTTTTACAGGAGCGTCAAGCTCTGCAACAAGGTTTACAGCAGTTGAACCAGCAGTTGACATCACAAACATCAAACGAGCCTACGAAAGAATACTGGGATCAGCTTTATCAAGATGACCCATTAGACTATGTAAAGCAACGTGATGATTGGCGTGATAAAAAAGAACAATTAGCACAAGTTAATGCTGCACAGCAGCAAATAGCACAGCAACAAGCTCAAGAACAACAAGTAGAGTTTCAAAAACACTTGGCTCAAGAGCAACAAAAGTTAGTAAAGGCAATTCCTGAATGGAAAGACCCTAAGAAAGCTGAAGCTGAAAAAGCTAATATGATAACATGGGCAAAGAGAGCAGGATTTACTGACCAAGAGTTAAGTCAAGCCTCAGACCATAGAGCTATTGTTACAATGCGTAAGGCGTACTTATTTGACCAACTTCAAAACGAGAAACCTCTTGTTAAGAAGAAAGTTAGAAAAGCACCAAAGATGACAAAGGGTGGCAAACCAACTACTGCAAATGACCTTAAAAAGCGAAAGGTTGACAAAGCCTTAAATAAACTTTCTACAGTTCAATCTATGGATTCGGCTGTGGATTATCTTTTAACAAAAAATAGCTAACTAAGGAGAATACCCCAATGGCAACTTATAAAACAGCAAATGCTATAGGTGAGAGAGAGGACTTATCAGACGTAATTACTCGTATCGACCCAGCAGAAACACCGATTTTTTCTAATGCGAAAAAAGAAGTAACAAGTGGAGTTTTCCACGAATGGCAAGTACAAGAACTAACAGCAGCAGCAGACGACAACTATGTTGCAGAAGGTGCTGACTATTCGTATGTAAACCCAACAGCAACAACTAGACTTGGCAATTATCATCAAATCTCAGTACAAGCAGCATCAGTTTCTGGTACTTTAGATGCAGTTGATAAAGCAGGTAGAGATAAAGAAACAGCTTATGTGAAAGTTCTTAAAGGACTAGAGCAACGTAGAGATATTGAAAAAGCTCTCGTTAAAAATGAAGCTCGTGCTGCATCAGACCCAAGAAAAGCAGGTAAGATTAGTTCATACATGACTAACGTAAGTCTTGTATCACCATCTACAACACCTACTGGTGATGGTACTGACGTATCTGACAAAGCAGGTACTAATGCAGCTCTAACTCTTGCTAAAATTGATACAGCAATGAAATTAGCTTACGAAGATGGCGGACAACCAGATATTCTAGTTGTTTCACCAGCTAACAAAGTAGCTTTTTCTGACCTATCATCAGGTTCAGTTGCAACTAACCAAATAACAATGACAGCTCCAAAAGAAGCTGCAATCATTGGTAGCGTTAGTTTATATCTAACTGATTTTGGTCAATTATCTGTTACTATTGACAGACAAATGCCAAATGACACAGTATTCTTGATGGATTCTGACTATTATGCAGTTGGACATTTACCAAATAGAATGTTCTCAGTTTCAGATGTAGCACCTACAGGTGATGCAACTAAATTTAGCATTGTGTCCGAGTGGACTTACATTACTAAAGCACCTAAAGCTCACGCTATGGTCACAGACTTAAGCACATCTTAATAGTGTTTATGGGGAGTAGGGAAACCTACTCCCTTTTTTACAAGGAATAAAAATGGCAAAAAAGATTTTAAATTACGACCCAATACAGAAAAAAACTACTTATTTTCATGGTGGTAATGACGGACAACATTATGTTTCCGTTGAACAAAACACAGACAATATTTTAAAGTTAGCAAAAGACAAGAGCATAGATTACAAACCTTATAGCTTAACTGGCAATACACAAAAGCATCAACAACATGTTGCCGAGCTACCTGCTAACCTTTACTTTGATTTAGTTGAAAAATTAGGAGACCCAAAGCATAATAAAAAAGCATGGGCAAGATGGCTCAACAACCCAGACAACAAATTTTTTAGAACAGGCGGTGGAAATATATAATGGCAATATCTACTTACGCAGAACTTAAAACATCAATAGCTAATTTTTTAGCACGAGATGATTTAACAAATGAAATAGATGATTTTATTGATTTAGCTGAAAGTCGTATATCTCGTGAATTAGAAACACGCTCACAAGATACACGAACAACACTGACAACTACAGCAGATAATGCTTATGTGTCTTTGCCAAGCGATATGCGTACTATTCGTAATGTTAAAGTTATGAACAATCCAAGAATTACATTAAGGTATTTATCACCTTTACAAGTTAAAAAAGAATATTCAACAACAGCTACAGGCTGTCCTAAAGTTTATAGTGTTATCGGTGATAATTTATTCTTAGCACCTATACCTGACGCAACATACGACATAGAACTAACCTATAAAGCCTCTGTAAGCTCTCTCAGCGACAGTAACACTACAAATACTATATTGACACGCTATCCTGATTTATACCTCTATACGAGCTTATTTCACGCTTATACGTTTTTGTTAGACGAACAAAGAGCAACACAATATGAAGCACTAATACAAACTATATTACAACAAATCAGAGTAGATGATGAAAAAGGTAGTTATGGTGTTGGTTTAGAAATGCGAAGTGTATATGGAGAATAAATAATGGCAATGAATACACCTTTTGGCGAATGGTTGCCTGACCAGCCTGATAACACTAGCGGAGTGACAACTGCAAAAAATGTTATTCCTGCTGCACGAGGTTATCGTGGCTTACAAGATTTATCGCAATACAGTAATGCTGCCGACAATAGATTAAGAGGTATCTTTGCAGCTAAAGACGATAGTGGTGATCCTAAGATATTTGCAGGTGATGTAACAAAACTATATGAGTTTACTAAATCTAACTCTAATTTAACAAATATATCTAAAACAGGTAACTACACATCATTAGGTGATGAAGATATATGGAAGTTTATAGACTTTAGTGGTTTTGTTATTGGTGCATCAGGACACAACAATGTACTACAAGTATATGATAATGGTACAAGTTCATTATTTGCTGACATATCTGGTAGCCCTGCAGCTAAACATATAGCGGTTGTTCGTGACTTTGTATTTACTGGTAATGTTAAATATGGCGGTACAGCTTATCCTAATCGTGTTTATTTTTCTGCTCTAGCTTCACACACAGGTTGGACAATAGGTACAGACCAATCTGATATACAAGATATATTTGATATGGGTGATATTACAGGTATTGTTGGTGGCGAATCTGCAACTATATTGTGTGAAAGAGGTATTGTGCGTGGCTCTTACGTTGGTACACCACTTATATTCCAATTTGACAAAGTGCAAACAGGGTTTGGTTGTAACTATCCTAACTCAGTAGCAAATGTTGGTGAGACTGTATTTTATCTATCAGATGATGGATTTTATCAGTTTGATGGACAAAGAAGTACACCAATAGGTGCAGAAAAAGTAAATCGTTTTTTCTTTGATGATTTTACTATACGAAACAAAGGTAGAATATCTACTGCTGTTGACCCTACAGAACAAATAGTTGTGTGGTCATATACATCAGGTAGTTCTAATGATGATACGCCTGACAGACTATTAATATATAATTATGCGTTACAAAGATGGTCATATGCAGAATTAGATTGTGAGCTTATATCACCATTTATGACTATTAATTATACATTAGAAGAATTAGACGCTATTAGTACATCAATTGATGGCTTGCCTGCCTCACTTGACTCATCAATATATATAGGTGGTCAATTTATATTTGGTGGTGCTAAAGATAAAAAGTTACACACGTTTAGTGGTATAAATAAAGAAGCACTTATAGAAACTGCTGATTTAGATACATCTAATGGTCGAGCAAGTGTTATAACCAATGTCATACCTTATGTAGAAATAGTAGGAGGTACTACACCTAGTATTACCGCACAAGTATCATCAAGACTTAGACAAGTAGATGAAGATAGTTTTGGTACAGCAAGTTCATTAAATGATGATGGATATTGCAATGTTAGGTCAAATCAAGGTAGGTATCATAAAATAAGATTAAATGTATCAGGCACTTGGAAGTATATTCAGGGTGTCGAAATAGAGGCAAAAACAACAGGTAAAAGATAAATGGTAGATAATCAGTTTAGAAAATTACCTTATCAGGGTGGCGACCCAAGACTTGTGGCAGAGATTGTAAATCGCACAATAGATGGTGGTTTAAATTCTACTGGTAAATTTACAGCAATAGCACATTCTACAACGACTACAGTTAATGATGAAAGAGTAGGTGAAAATAGTGTTATATTATTTATGCCTCATTCATCTGGAGCTGCACAACATATAAATCATTTTTACATGCAAACTGTTAATAATGGCTCTTTTGTTGTTGCTCATCAAAACTCAGGAGATAGTCAGGTTTATAGTTATGTCATCATTGGATAAACAATCGTGGCTAAAGTCACGCCAGTATATTTTAGACGCATTAAAAAGAGGTATTGATTCTCATAGCGAAAAAGATGTATTCTATGCAATAGCACGAGGTGATGCACAACTTTGGACTGGTCAAAAGAGTGCTTGTGTTACGGAGATAGTAACATACCCTAACTTTAAATCTATACGATTTTGGTTAGCAGGTGGTGATTTAGAAGAATTAAAAGAAATGGAACAACCTATTTGCGAATGGGCAAAATCTATTGGTTGTAAAAACGCACAAATAATTGGTCGCAAAGGGTGGTCAAAAGTAAAAGATTATAAAGAAGTAGGTACAATATCAATGAGGAGTATATAATGAGTTTAGGTGGATCAGAGCAAACAGGAGTACAGACAACAACACAGTTGCCTCCTTCGTATGTATTACCGCAATTAGCTTATGGAGCAAATGAAGCACAAAGATTGTATAGTACAGGTACTGGTTTTGGTTATTATCCAGAAAATACAGTAGCAGGTTTTAGTCCAGAACAACAAATGGCTATGAATTTGCAAACGAATAGAGCATTATCTGGAAGCCCTATAACAAGAGAAGGTCAATCATTAGGTTTAAGCACGTTGCGTGGTGATTTTTTATCAGGCAATAATCCTTATTTTAAACAAGCTGTATTAGACCCAATCACACAAGATGTACAAGGTTATTTTAGTAGAGCAGGTCGTCTAGGTTCTGGTGCTAATCAAGATGTATTAGCTCGTTCACTTGCAAAACCATTAATGCAAAATTATGAAAACGAAAGACAAAGGCAAAACGCTATGTTAGCTAATGTACCTGCTCTTGCTAACCAAGATTTTACTGATTATGCAAGATTAGCAGCAGTTGGTTTAGATAGACAACAACAAGCACAAAGACAGATTGAAGCTAATAAAGCTCGTTTTGATGCTTTACAAGCTGCACCACAACAAAGATTAGGAACTTTCTTAGGAAATCTTAATGCTGCTGCAGGAACAGGTATGACACAATCAAAACCTATATATGAAAATAAAAATGCACAGGCTTTATCAAATACAGCAACTTTACTTAGTATATTAAAAAGTCTTTAGGAGTAAAATATGAGTTTGTTAGTAAACCAAAACGAAGAAGAAAAAAAGAAAGGTTTAGGCGGTCTATTAGGTAATTTAGACAGTCAAAGTTTATTAGCTTTTGCTGCTTCGTTACAAGAACAAGCTGCTCCTTCTACAACACCACAAGGCGGTTTAAGATTAGCTGCACCTATGTTGGCATACAAACAAGCGAATGAACAACAAAAACAAAAACAGGCTTTAAATCAATTATTTGAAGCTAGAGGCATACCTACTGATTTACCAACTGATGTTGCATTAAAATTATTAGGAAATAACAGACAAACAAAACCAAGCTTTCAAACATTTCAAAATACATCATCTCAGCAAATAAATATAGGTGGGCGAATTATTGAACCTAATGGTACTTTTAATATAGACTCAAATACATTTTATGACCCACAAAATCAAAATATAGTTAATGCTTATAATGAAGGGTTAATAAAGCCTTATAAAAATGAAAATCAGCAAACTAAAGCTATAAGCATTAAAGATTTTAGAAACACAAGTGCAAATCCTATAACTATTAATGGCAGAGTAATTCAACCAAATCAAGCATTTCAATATGATATTAATAGACCAACAGATGATTTTCAAAAATACTTTGGAGAAGGAGCTATAAATATTTTTGAACCTGTTGCAGTAGATACAGAGCCAATGCGTGTTACTAATTTATCAGATAAAGATGTAACATTAGCAGATGGTACAACAATAAAAGGTGGAGCAACAACATCAATATTACAATCACAATTTGCACCTAACCAAAAATTGTTTAATGATGGAACATTGTATAGAGTGGGTGAGGGTAGGGAAGTTCAACCTATGACTTTTATTGACCAGAATGGTAACAGATATGATAGTTTTGTGAAAGATGGTAGAAGGTTAATAACTGATGCAAGTGGTCGTCAGGTACCATTAAGTGGATTTATAGAAAAAAATAAAGATTTAAAATTAAAACCAACAACTACTACTGAAATTGGCAAAGCAACTATACCTGCAACAGATTTAGTAAAACAACAAGACCAATTAATAGCTGATAGAAATAAATTACAGGCTCTTGCAGAATATGCTAGTAATGTTGAAGGTTCACAACAAGGTCTTGCGTTTTCTATTGGCAATATAACATCTAAATTACAAACTTTTGCTGGTCGAGAAGCAGATAATATAGAAAAATTATATAGAGGTCGTTTAAGTGAAAACCAAATACAGTCTTTAATAGGTAGATTTAGACTTGAAGTTGTTGGTGGTGGTGTAATGACTGAAAAAGACGCAGAAAGAGTTTTAATGGCTTTAGGTGGAGAAGCTGGTGCATTTAGAGATAAAGCTGTTGTTGATAGATTAATTAGAGATATTTTTGAGAGAAGTTGGAATAGCTATAATGCACAAGTTAGAACTTTTAATAAAACGATAAAGAACCAAAGACAAACAGACCAATTTAGAACATTTGAAACATTTGATACTGTTGATGATATGTATAATACATTATTTAAAGAAGCTGATGAAAAATATAGCATAAATACTGAGTTAGATGAAACATATCCTCTATTACCCCCAGCTTAAAAGGCAAAAACATGAAAAAAAGATTTTTAGTTAATAACAAAACAAAGAAAAAAGTAGTTATATATGTTCCTGATAGTTGGGAAAAAAAATATGGAACATTAGATAAAGATAACAAAAATGGATTTAACTCTAATGAAGAAAGAGAAGCATTATTACAAGTATTAAAATTATCTAAAAATAACAAAGCACCTAATGGATATTTTGTGTCAAAAGGTCATTTTGAAGATTTTAAAAGAAGCATACAAAATATGCCTGAATCTTTTGGTCAATTAGCAGTAGATTATAGTAATATAGTTTTACACCCAATACAAACCGCAACAAGCGTTTATAAATTAGGTAAAGGTGTATTAGAGTTAGTAATTCCAGATTATGTATATAAATCAGACGATCAAGATTTAGCTATTGAATTAGGTAATTTTTTTAAAAATAGATATGGTTCATTAACAGGTTTAAGAAAAACAATGGTAACAGACCCTGCTGGTTTTCTTGCAGATGTAAGTATGATATTTACTGCTGGAGCAAGTGGAGCAGCTAAAATACCATCACTTGCAAAACACGCTGAAAAATTAAATAATTTAGCACAAAAAAGTAATTTGATTGACCCTCTTATTGCCTCTGCTACAGGTGTAAAAAATATTGCAAAAGGTGCAATTAATAAAACACCAGATATTCTTGGTTTTCCATCAGGGGTAGGTGGTGACGCATTAAGAATAAGTTATCAAGCTGGTCGTGAAGGAGGTAAAAATCAAAAAGTTTTAACTGAAAACATGAGAAACCAAAATCCAAACGCTTACGAAAATATGGCAGATTTACTTAAATTAAAATTAAAACAGCATAAAGATTTAAAACAAGCAAATTATAAAGAAGGTATGGGTTCACTATTACTAGGTACAAAAACAATACCTCAACCTGAATTTAACAAAATAATAGATGATATAATAAAAAATTTAGATGAATCTACAACTTTTAAAGGTAAAAATAAACCTAAAGAAAGAATAATACCAAGCGATTTACCAGTAAGTCCAAGAGTAGATAAGATACCAGAAAAAGGTATAGATATGCTTAGAAATGAAAAAGGTATTACTGCAATTAATGATATAAAAGATTTATTAAAAGAATTTAGGTCAAATCCAAATTTTCATACTGTAGAGTCTTTAGATGTATTAAAAGGAATGATTGACGACTTATATCCTTCAAGAGCAGCAGGTGAATTAGGTAATTATACAGAAAGTTTAATTGCTCAAACAAGAAACAAAATTAAAAATAAAATTGTTGAAATAGAACCAGCGTATGCAGATGTAATGGCGGTTTATGAACAAGCTCATCAACTAGAAAAAGAACTTATGAAAGCATTTGCAGTAAATAACAAGGCATCAATAGACCAATTATCAAGAAAATTATTTCAAACATTAAGAAATAATCAAAATACAAATTTTGGCTCAAGATTAAACACATTAAAACAATTTGATACTGCAGGAGAATTACAAGCTGCTGCAGCTGGTCTTGTCTTGCAAAGTCCAACGCCTTTAGGTTTTAGAGGTGCTGGTGCAGGTTTGACTGGTCTTTATGGAGTTTCAGCTGGTTTAACTGCACCAGCATTAGGTTTATTAGCAGCGTCAAGTCCAAGATTAATGGGTGAAGCAAGTAATTTAGCAGGTAGAATTGCTGGTACTGTTAATCAAATGTCACCACCACCACAAGTAACAGGTTTATTAGACGCAATACCAGAAAATATAAGACAAGGTGTTTCTGATACAACAGGAATTTTAAAAAGACCTTTAACGGATTTAACTCTATTGGAAGCTAGAGCAATAGAAGAAGAAAATAACTAGGAGTAAAACATGGCAAAAACGAAAATATCACAGTTTGATGCAACCGCAGCAAATAATACTGACCTAAATAGTATTAGTATTGCTGAAGGTACAGCACCATCTAATATTAATAATGCTATTCGTGAACTTATGTCACAACTTGCCGATCTTAATTTAGGCAATGAAGTATTATCTACTCTTAAAATAGACAATTTACACCTAGATGGTAACACTATTGTTACTTTAGATACTAATGGTGACCTAAACCTTACTCCTAACGGCACAGGAGCTGTTACTATAGCTAAAGCAGACATCAATGGTGGTGCAATAGATGGAACACCTATTGGTGCGTCTAGTGCAAGCACAGGAGCTTTCTCTACTTTATCAGCTTCGTCTACTGCTAACTTAGGTTCTACTGTAACAATATCAGGTGGTAATATAGATGGCGTTATAGGTGCAAATACTCCTGCAGCTATTACAGGTACAGTTATTACTGCTAATACAAACTTTGCTGGAGATATCACAGGTAATGTAACAGGAAATGTCACAGGCAACCTAACTGGTAATGTAACAGGAAATGTAACAGGAAATGTAACAGGTGATGTTACAGGAAATATTACAGCGTCAAGTGGTACATCAACATTTAACAATGTGACCATAAATGGCACACTTGATATGGATAGTACAACCTCACTAACAATTACAGGACTTGCCACGCCCTCTAATCCTACAGATGCAGCTACTAAAAACTATGTTGACACCGAAGTATCAGCATTGGTTGACTCCGCACCTGCAACATTAGATACTCTTAACGAATTAGCTGCAGCATTAGGTGATGACGCTAGTTTCTCAACAACTGTAACAAATTCAATAGCTACTAAACTACCTCTTGCTGGTGGTACTATGACAGGTGATATAAACGCTAATTCTAATACTGTTAGCGGATTAAAAGCACCATCATCTGCAAATGACGCTACAACAAAAACTTATGTAGATACAGCAGACGCACTAAAACTTAATTTAAGTGGTGGTACAATGTCAGGTGACATTAATGCAGATAGCAATAAAGTGACAAATCTTGCTACACCAACAAACACAGGTGACGCAACAAGTAAATCTTATGTTGATAGTATATTAGGTTCAGCAACTTCTGCGGCTGCATCAGCCTCTGCTGCTGCAACTTCGGCAACTTCTGCCGCAACTTCTGCTACTGCTAGTGAAAATTCCAACATTGCTTCGGCTGCAAGTGCTGCTTCTGCTGCTGCATCATTAGATAGTTTTACAGATATATATTTAGGTGAAAAGTCATCAGCACCAACAGTTGACAATGATGGTGACGCTTTAGTAACAGGTGCGTTATATTTTAATACATCATCAAATCAATTATTTGTTTGGAGTGGTTCTGTATGGACACAAGCTGCGTTTACAGCAAGTGGATTTTTAAGTGCTAGTAATAACCTATCAGATGTTGATAGTGCATCAACAGCAAGAACAAATTTAGGATTAGCTATTGGTTCAAATGTACAAGCTCATGACGCTGATTTAGATGCTCTTGCAGGACTAACATCTGCTGCTGACAAAGGCATACAATTTACAGGTAGTGGCACTGCAGGAACTTATGATTTAACAAGTGCAGGTAAAGCCTTATTAGATGACGCAGACGCTGCAGCCCAAAGAACAACATTAGGGTTAGGTAGTGCCGCAACATTAACTGCAGGTACATCAGCTAATAACCTTGTACAATTAGATGGCTCTGCCAAGCTACCAGCAGTCGATGGTTCAGCATTAACAGGCTTAGCATCAGGTGGTACTGTAAACATGGTTGCAGACGGTGCTATTGCTATTAGAAAACCAGTTATACTTACTGCAACAGGTAAAGCAAAAGAGGTTGCTGAAACAGCAGGAGAAAGTAATTTAGATAATGGAAACTATCTAGGCATATCTGCTGAAGCAATATCCGATACTGCTACAGGTAAAATAAATGTTATTGGTGGTACAAGCACAGGACATTCTTCTCTTACTATTGGCAACCATTACTTTACAAATGGTGCAGGCACTATTGGATTAACAGGTAGTTCTACAGGAGAACAATATGTAGGTAGGGCTATTTCAGCAACAGAAATACAATTATTAGAAAACGAAGGTTATCTATATGGTACTGCAGAAGGTGCAGTAACGGCAGGTAAACCTGTAATGGTAGAAACTGATGGTGAATTTAAACAAATAGGAAATGACTCTACAGCAGTTTCTTATTCTGTGGGTTCACAACAAACGATAAAAGATACAGATACTGTTCAATCTAATGGTATTACATATGATGAAGCATTAGGTTATTTTGTAGTATTTTATCAAGAAGTAAGTAGCTCAAGTTTTGGGTATGGAAGAACATATACTGAAAGCAGTAAATCATTTACACTTTCACAAAGTTTAGGAGCATTTCATAATAGCACTACTGTAATTCTTGATAGTGTTTATGTTGGAAATAGCACTCATGTTGTTTTTTATAAAGATAATAATGATTATCTAGCAGCAAGGGCTGTTACAATAGCTAGTGATGGCACAGGTACTTATGGAACAGAAAATATTTTATTAAGTAGCACAATAGAAAAATATGGAAGTGCTTATTATGATACTAGCAAAAGTGCTGCTGTAGTATGTTATACAACAAGTACAGCTCAAGCAATGGCAATTACTGTTTCAGGCACAACTATTACAGCAGGTACAGCAGTTAGTTCAGGAGATGCTCCATCTGGTTCATATAACACTCATCAACATCATGCAACTGTTTATGATGAAACTAATAATATAGGTGTTTGGGCGTATGAGGGAGTATATCTTGGTGTGCGTACAATAAGTTTAAGTGGAACAGGGAATAGAACAATAACACTTAATACAAGAACTTGGGCTGTTAGTGCAGGTGGTTTATCTCCTACAAAAGATAGTTTTGCTTATGACCCTGTTTCTGAAAAATGTTTTTTAATGTATGTTGATGAAGCTAATACCGATATAGATGGAGTAGTTATAACTGTATCAGGAACAGATAATACTGTAAGTGCAGGCACTCCTGCTGAAATAGATGCACATAACCCTTTTACTGGAAATTTTAGAGGTGGTATTGCAGCTAGTGGTTCTGCTCAAGGTGGTATATCTATTTTTTGGAAAAATGATAACACTTATATTAGAGGTGCTGTTGCTACAATAAGCGACACAAGTTTTTCTGTTGCTAATTCAGCAGATTTAAATTCTGAAGCTATTGACTCACATCAAATGAGTGTAGCTTACAAAACTACTACTAGAAGTAATTCAGTAATTTATGTATCAAGTGCAAGTGATGAATTAGAGCAAGTAACTCATGTTCCAAATGGAACAGTTACAGAAACAAATATGCCAAGTGATGGAGAAAGTTATATAGGTATAGCCACAAAAACAGTTGCAGACGATGCCCAAGCCGAAGTTGCAACATTTGGGCAAATTGATGCTCAACAAAGTGGACTTACAGCAGGACAAAAATATTTTGTGCAAGATGATGGTAGTTTAGGAACAAGTGCAAGTTCTACAGCAACAATGGTAGCAGGAAAAGCATTGTCTGCTACAAAATTATTAATTAGTGAATAAGGAGTAAACAATGCAAACTATAGTAAGGAACGAAACTAATGTTAGTTTATATTTATATGGTGATAATAAAACAATTAGTATTGGTTCAAACTCTACAACAGTAAGTGATGGTGGTACACTTGAATTAATTATTTCAGATTGTAATAGTAGCAACGCAACATTACATACAAGTGTAGAAAATAAATCAGATTATGTTGGTTCTAAATATAAATATGATGGTTCTACATGGTCAAACAATGAAAATTATGTTGAGCCTAATGATGCCTAAACCAACAACCGCAACTGTAAACCAAAAAATTGATGACCATGTTGACGCTTGTTCATCTAGGTATGAGGCAATAGATAAAAGACTGTACAGAATAGAAGCTATTATGATTGGTGCAAGTGCATCATCTATAGGCTTATTGTTAAAGATAGCGTTTACCTAAGATGTCCACAAAAATTGGTTTGCAGGGAGAACTTTTAGCTAGTTCTGTCTTGCAAGGCTATGGAATTGATAATGACCTTGTTGGAAAAGATGGTTATGATTTATTAGCATGGTTAGAACAAAAACCAATACGAGTACAAGTTAAAGCTACAAAAAAGGCTCATATAGATCGTGGTAAAACTGTTGCACGATACAATTTTCAAACTAATTATGGTGGGCAAAAAACACCAATATCTAAAGTACAATGCGATATGTTAGCTTTAGTTGCCCTAGATAGACGTACCATACACTTTATGCTACCTGAAAACCTTACATCTACGAAAAAAATATATGAACAACAGATGACTTTAGAAAACGAACAGATGACATTCTCAGAAGTTTTTGATACATTAAGAAGAATGTGTACTTGTTCGTAGGAGTAATTATGGCAAAAGACCCAAGATTAGCAAGAGCTGGAGTAAGTGGATATAATAAACCAAAACGCACCCCTAAACATAAAACAAAAAGTCATGTTGTTGTTGCTAAAGATGGAAATAAAGTAAAAACAATTCGTTTTGGTCAGCAAGGTAAAACTGGTGACAGAACAATGACAAAAAGAGCAAAATCATTTAAAGCACGACACGCAAAAAATATAGCTAAAGGTAAAATGTCTGCAGCTTACTGGGCAAATAAAACTAAATGGTAGGAGCAATAGATGAGTTTATATAGAAACATTAATAAAAGAAAAAAAGCTGGAACAAGTCGTTCTAAGAAAAAATCAACCATATCTGCAAAGGCTTATGCAAATATGAAAGCTGGTTTCCCAAACAGCAAGAAAAATAAAGCCAAAAAAAAACGTAAATCTAAAAAATAAAGGAGAAAGATATGCCTTATGGTAAAGGAACGTATGGCTCTAAAAGAGGCAGACCACCAAAAAAGAAAGCTATGAAAAAGATGGGTACTAAAAAGAAAAAGAAAAAATGATTAGTCTTTTAGGTAGTTTACTAGGATTTGGTACTTCTTTCTTGCCAAGCGTCTTAGGTTTCTTTGAAAAGAAAGCTAAATTTAAACAAGACTTACTTATGCTTGAGGCAAAGGCAAAATATGCCGAACAAATGTCTAAGTATAAAATACAAGAGCTAGATGCAGAAGCCGATATAGCTGAAGCAAAAGCTATTTATGCTCATGCCGAGCAACTTTCCAAAAACAATTCCTCTAAATTTATAGGTGCTTTACAGGCATCAGTACGCCCAGTTATTACTTATTTATTGTTCTCTGTGTTTGCTTTTGTTAAAGTTACACAGGTTTATATAGCCATACAGCAAGGTGACGACCCATTAGAAGGTGTAGTAGCTGCATGGGATATTGAAACACAAAGTATGTTTTCAGCAATCATTGCTTTTTGGTTTGGGAATAGAATGATGAAAAGAAATGGATCATAAAGTATTTTGCAAATTAATAGTAAAAACTGGAACATCAAAAACAGAATTAATGCAAAACTGTGGTGTTTCTAAAATAGCTATAAATGGAATGATTAAAGGCACAGCTCCTGTTCCAGACAGCGTTCAACATTATCTTGTAAATAAACTTAACGCATGATATTATTCTTTCTACAAATATAGGTAATAAAATGAAGAATATTATAATGGCAGTTTTTGTTTTAGCACTCATAACAGGTTGTGCTAGTTCTAACATTGGTATTAATGCTAACGTACCAGAAAGCCAAAAAGTAAAAATATTAATTGAGACTGAACCAAAGTCTGAATAATGCAAGTACCACAGGTATGTCACTTAAAACAGTGTTTAACTGACGCTGAGATAAATACAATATTGGAAGCAGTAGAAAAGATACCTTCGCAAGATGGAGGTCTTACAGGTGGCGATAATAAAGCGTATAGAAATGTTGATGTAAAGGCTTTTGAGGCTAACAACAAAGAGTTAGAATTTGTTGCTAGTTTTATTGCTGAATTTACGGAGACTGTTAATGACACTTACTGGGGATTTGACATCAAAGGTTTTGCCGAGCCACTACAGTTTCTTACCTATGGAGTAGGTGGTAAATATGACAGTCACATGGATATTAACTGGCAAAATTTAAAGACAATGCGACCCAATAGAAAAATTACAACTATTATACAGTTAAGCGATACAGAAGATTACAAGGGTGGCGATCTTAAATTAGATGTTGATAATGAAGATGATTTTGTCATACCAAGAGATAAAGGTGATATAGTTTGTTTTCCTAGCTTTTTAATGCATAAAGTTTATCCTCTTACATCAGGTGCTCGACATTCTATTGTGTCTTGGTTGTCAGGCGACTCTTGGAAATAATTATCTTTTACAATCCTCATAAACAGCTTGATATTTATTAACAAGTTCTGGCTTTCTTATTTGTATTTCTCGTATGCCATGAATAACACTTGTATGATCTTTGTCATACTTATTGCCAATCTCAACTAAACTTAATATTGAGTTTGTTTTTAATAAATTAAATATTAACCATCTAGCTATGGACAGTTCTTTTACCCTTCTGCGTGATATTAAATCAATAGACGATACATTAAAATCATCACATATCTTTTCTATCGTCTTATCTAAACAATCTTTATTTCTTAATTTGTTCATTTTCGTGAATAGCCCTATCTATATAGAATTTAGCTTTTTTTAAATCTTGTTCAAAATTTCCTTTTTTAGTACATCTCCACACATATTTACTTGCATTACCAAGACAATAAGCAATAAAACCTTTTGCTCCTAACATAGCTCGTATGGAGTCTAAAGCCTCTAACTTATCGCCTTGATAATGTGGAGGGTTGTTTACTAAATCTTCTTCCATTTAAAAAGGAATGTCGTCATTTGGCTCAACGCTTGATGGTGCAGCAGATTGTTGGTCTTTTTTTGCATGAGACACTACATTACCAATTTCTACTTTTAACGTAGCATTAGCATCACCATCTTTTTTAACGTAAGAATTTATACCTGAGATTTTACCAAATACAGTTACTGGCATACCTTTGCTCAACCAAGATAAACTTTCACCATACTTACCCCAAACAGCACAATCATTATAAATAACTGTTTCTTTGTTAATGTTTGAAGCAACTGTAAAATTTAATACAGATGTTTCGCCAACATTTTTTAGTTCTGGATCGTTAGCAATATTACCAGTAATATTATATGAGTTCATATTTTTCTCCTATAGTTAATTAAACTCTATCTTCAAGAGCAGTCTTTCTGCTCGCAAAAATTCCTCTTACATAATCAGTATGACTTGACTCTTTTATTTTAATAGCATTATCAATAGCCCAATTATTTAATTCTTCTGTTGATGTAATATTGTTAATAGCTATTTCAAAACCTTCTTTTTCTAATTTATCTGCATGACTATCTTCATCAACATAATCATCTTTTGGTAGTTCTTGTTTTGTTTCATGTGAAACATTATCAGGTGGTAAATCCTCACCCTTGTATATAAACAAGCCATAACCAAACATACCTAAACATTTAACAAGACCTCGCTGAAAAGCTGTATTAATTTGAAAGGCATTGGGTTGTGGAACAGGTTTGTTTTTATAATCTAATATGGGAAACTCCTCTGTAAGAGTTCTACCTTCTATAGTAATAGAAACTGACACAAAACCATCTATATCACTTAATTTTTTAGTAAAAGTAACATCTGGATAAGCCCTGCTTACATGATCCCATGCAGTAGCCCATGATATATAATTAAACTGACCTTTTTTATCTATATCTTTTTTATCAATCTTAATGGTACTTAATGTTTCAAACACTGTGCCTTTAGTCATCTTTTTCTCCATTTTTAATTCTTGTTAAAGTTCTCATGTGGTCATCTTCCCCAACAGCTTTCCACTTACCACCCCAATCTCTTTCCATTCTTCTTTCTTTTTCACGCCAGTGTTTTTCCCAAGAAAACTCACCATATTTATCTAATAATTGTTGTATAACAACGTGGAATTTTTTATCCTTGTTCATCTGGTTTCCTGTACCAACTTTTAGTTTCTTGGCAATACCATGAGTTTTCATACCTCTTTGGTCTATGACTATATTTTTTACCTTTAGCGTTCTTTCTGCCATCTATTAATCTTTTTGCCATTACACTTCCTCAACTTCTGCTGTCATAGGCATGTGTAAAATAATATGTTTTGCTTTCATTGGTGGCATATCCCAATAATCTTCTTTAGCCATTTCTAATGCTTGCTCTGGTTTCCATGCTGTAAATTTTTTTTGAATTGTAATAGTTTGATTTATAGTCACGTTATATTTTTTTGGTTTAATTACTTTAGCCATAGTTTTTTTGCCTTATCTTCTAGTTCCTTACCTAAATTCCAATAAAAATCACCCTCAAAATCAGGTATATCTAAAACACTTATAGGATCGTCTATCATTAATAATGATTGTCTTGTTTTAGCTTTTTTAATCATAGCTTTAGAATATCTTTCCATATTCTCAAAAGACATATCTTCACAATTTTCAGGGTGAAATACTTTAGCTTTGTTTTTATTGCCAACAATAATAATAGGATAATATTCTCTGTTCATAGCTTCCCAATACACAGTAATTTGCTCTAAATATGTTATACGAGGCGAGACAGGAATAGAGGCAACGGAAAACCCTCTATTCCCATCTTTTTTTACAGCACCTAATCTTGGTTGGAGCGTCTTGTACTCTATTATAGTTTTTGGATTATTAACTAACATATCGGCATATCCAATAATAGGTACAACCAATCCTTTCGGTTGCCATAAAATTTGTTGTTCAAAATTACCTTCTAAAAACGTTTTGTGTTTTGTTTCTTTATAATCATCTCCACGTCTTTCTTTTAATACATTAATAGTAGCATCAAGCATATTTTGTGCAGTAAAAGGTGCGTGTTCTTTGCAGCCAATCATTTTAATTTTATCGTTTTCATTAACAGGTATATGATTATCAATTACATTACCTATTTCATCAAAGATTAAATCTATTGTTTCTTGGTCATACTCAAAACTGTTAGGATTTACATTTTGTAAAGATAAATCTAGTGCATCATGTATTGCAGTTCCTGATGTAGCTGGTACACCAAACTCTATTTTTTTTCTTTCTTCAGATGTAAGTTTGACATATTTAAACCACCATAAATTTAATGGTATGTTTAACTGCGAGGCAGAAAAATGTTTTATATCATATTGCTCTAATTTATCTTTAAGTTCCATTTTACATTTTATATGTTAAGGGAGATAATAAAATATTTTCCATGTCAAAAAATATTTTAACCATATTTATCTCCCCTAACACTTCCTCACTTACGGAGTCTCCTTGTCCATTTTGATAATTTATACTAGGATAAAATATAAATTATCTTTCCCCACTATACTCATTTATTCACAGGTGTCAATATATAATATTAATAAAATTAATTTGCATTCTTTGTTGACAGGTATATATCAATTTTTATGGAAACTTATTTACATTTAACAACAGCAAGCGTCATCATTATCTGTCTAAGCAAGATATTCTAAATCTTCATTGACAGACTCTGACTCGTTAGTTCTCTTACGTCTAGTGCCACAACTAATGGACAAATCAATAGACATAAGATTAACATTGTTGTCGTTAATATAGTGAAAGAACATTATACAAATAGCACTCGTAACGTTTAGTAATATGTTCTTCCACTCGTTTTTATTACCAGTAAAAACAAGTCCTCCCTATTCTTTAGTGAGGACTATTTTTTTGATTTTATTTAATAAAAAAAGCTAGATTTTACGATTTTTTTGTGGTTGCCGAACTATGTCGAAATTGTGTTAGCCACCTAATAATGGGTTTCGGCTATTATCATTAGCCTTTTCTAACTTCGATACCTTTTCTTCAAGTATAGCTATCTTTGTTTCTAGTGGCGAGACATCAACAGATGTTATTTCAACAGCTTCTAAATTATCTAAACGATTATTTATTGTTGTTACATTCGTGGCTACTGAGTAAAAACCTCCACCGATACTGGCGATAATGCCCACCAGCACAACGTACTTCTGTAAATTATCCATTAAATTTTTCATTAGTATCTCCTAAATAAATCTAAATTCTGACTGCTCACCATTTTATTCATTGCAATAGATGAGGCTTCTGTCATTGATATATGTGCATTAATATTATCACTTAAAACAACATTTGTATATATTTGATAAGGTTCGTAAAAAGTAACGTCTGGAATACTCATTGCAGAATAATTATCCCAACCTTGTTTATAATTCATCAATGCAATTAAACTAGACTGTCCTTGCACATCATACTCACCACTTTCGTTTTGGTTTTCTTCTATCTCCTCTTGCAAACTTTCCATGTTACTTTGGATTACACTAGCAACAACTTGGTCTGCTTCTGATGATGTCATAACATCACTCGTAATTGAGGTAATTTCATTGGTTATGCTATCAGTCGTTACAGTCTGAACTTGTACGATAGCAACGCCCATTGCGTCATTACCAATAGGATTGACTTCGATAGTTTGGACAACAGACTGCAAAGCATTTTGTGTTTGTGTTTGCTCGGCAGCGATTTGATTACTTATGCCAGATTGCGAAAAATCACTAGAGCCAGATACAGCATTATTTTGTGATTGTGATGAACTATTCGATTGGCTAACAATAGAAGATGTTAAGTCGTTTATATAATTATTTGTCGATACAACATTTCTACGAACATTATTTTGTCTTTCTTCAGGCTCGTCAATCTCATCAATTTCTTCTAGTTCTTCTATTGGTTCTTCAAATATTTCTTCAAAAACTATTTCTTCTAGTTCTTCTTCTAGTTCCTCGATTATTTCTTCAGGCATTTCTTCTAATTCTAAAACTTCTGCGATCTCAATATAATTATCTTCTGGGTAAATATCTGGTAATAAATCTACAGTCGGTAGTTCAAGAATGTCTAATGGTCTTTCATTGTCATTGCCCACAACATCAATAACATCAACATAATCAGGCTCAATAAAGATATTGTTTTCAAAATCCAACTCCTCCTCTGGTTCAAATAATGTAATATCTTCTTCAATATCAATAATATAAATATCTGTTGCCAAGCCCTCACCTGTTTCATAATTTATAGTATCAAAGCCTAAGTATATATCATCATCTGTGCCGTCAAAGGTAGAATACCCATAATCCTCTGTATCATTGCCTAATAAATTATCTATAAAATCTAATATATCATCTTCTTCGCTGTCAGAACTTAAATCATATACATCACATAAAGCACTGTAATTAGAATTTGTTAAACATTCTGTGGATAAGTTAGAGTAAGACTCATCAATTCCTGTGGATAAAGACCATTCATCTGTTCTATTGTAAGCTGTTGAATTAGTGTCCTCAAATCGTAAATAAGTTACAGCTTCGTTATCACCTTGCAAACCTATAGTAATATCGTGATTTGTTACATTAATTTTTTTATAACGAAACTCTATTACATTTGTACTTTCATATAATATAGCTTCAAACGAATTTAGATTGTTGTTGTTATATTCTCTAGCGTCATACCAACCGATAACAAAGTATTGATTTGTATCAGAGGTATTGCCAAAGGTTTTAATGTAGGGATTTTGTGTGCCATTGTTAATTAAATCTGTCCAAAGGGGGTATACTGTGTAATTGAAGGAGGTAGCAGGTATAACTTCAGATAAATAGTTTCTGCTGCTAGATACAGAAAAATTATCTTGAAATGTAAAAAAACCATTCATAGATATATTTACTTGGTCAAATGTTGAACCATAAAACTCAAAATCAAAACCTAAAGGTTTCATGTCGGACATTTCATCATCATTGAGATTTAACGCAGTACCAGTATTTTGTATATTAAGAAGGGGTTCGCTTCCAACTGTAAATGTGGGATCGTTAGCTTTAACAGAAACACTAAGCAATAATAAAAATATTAGTCTAAGCACAACTTATGACTTTTATATTTATGACAAAAATCTTTTTTCTTATATGCTTTTGTTTTTATTTTTTTATGGTCGTATTTATGTTTTATTTCTTCCCAATCAGGTCTTTCTTCTGGGTTTTCAGTCCAGTAAGCTAACGCTTCTTTTCCTATTAAACCTTTACCATCAACAACAACTGGACAAGGTGTATTTGCATAATCTGTCATTGCTCGAAACACACGAGGGTCGCTACACAAAAGGGCTATACTTGCAACTTTCATGCCTT
>Ga0208543_1000064_pt1 | contig 35412 bp, 48 predicted proteins | sample DEB08_DNA_14_FD_185497 | JGI IMG/M metagenome (GOLD analysis project Ga0208543, IMG submission 185497) | Aqueous microbial communities from the Delaware River and Bay under freshwater to marine salinity gradient to study organic matter... | ecosystem: Environmental > Aquatic > Marine > Coastal ...
GAAGAACCACATTTAAATAATCTATTAACACAAGAAGATCTATCATCATTTAAAGGTATGGTAGACGAGCTTCGTGATACATGGACCAAGAAACAAATGTTTCGAACAGAAACAGAAGCAAGGTTTTCTGTGTTACAAGACAATAGATATCCAACTAAAGCTTCTAAGTATTGGCAGTGTGTAAGAGAACAATCATCTTATTTAGATAACCTTATGACACTATCATTTGATTATAGAAGAAACGAAGCAAAGATTAAATGGTTAGAAGGTAAAGTTGAAAAAGAAGAAGATGAATATAAAGCAACTAAATATCAAATAGATTTAGACGAAGCTAGATTTGCAAAAGCATCTATGGAAAAAGTTGCAAAGCACAGAATGAGAGAAATTAAAATGTGGTCTAAGTTAAAAAAAGAATTTAACGATGGATCATTTAATGACAAAGATGTTAACCAACATCAACTAGAATCATACGGATTACAATATCATGAGAAAGCAAAAACACTAAATGCTAACTCATCAGAGGCTGAAATATTTAATGTAATGGGACAACTACAATCATTACAAAGAATTAAAAAGTCTGGTGAATTAGAAAATAGTTACAAAGAGAACGAACAAATAACTCAACATGGTAAACCAAAACCGTAAGTTATTTTTTTTAGTTGCACTACCTAGATCTGGAAATACTTTATTTGCAAGTATTATGAATCAAAATCCTGAAATAGCAACAACGGCTAATTCTATTACACTAGAAATATTAAAAGAATTGTTTTTACTTAAACAAACAGATACGTTTCAAAATTATCCAGACCATAAATCTTTAGATAATGTATTAGATAACATATTTAATTTATATTACAAAGATTGGCCTCAACGAATAATTATAGATCGTGGACCCATAATGGTAAGCGGTAATCCTGGAAACTTTGAACTAATGCAAAAACATTTTAAACCTGGTTTTAAATGTATCATTCTACTTAGAGATTTAATGGACGTATTAGCTAGTTATATGAAATGGTATACAGAAAATTTAAGTGCGTTTCCAAATAAATATGGCTGTAAAAATGATGAGGAAAAATTATTAATGCTTATGCATAAAGACGGCGCAATTGTAAAAAATTTAAAAGCAATTAAAAATTCATATAATTATTCTAATATTTGTCACTATGTAAGATATGATGATATAGTTACTAATCCTGAACAAGAGTTTAAAAAAATTTATAATTTTATTGATGCGCCTTACTTTAACCATCGATTTAATAATTTAGATCAAGTAAACATAAATGGTCTGTCCTATGATGATAGAATAGTTGGTAATAATATGCATAAAATATTTGATGGACCTGTTAGAAAAGTATATAACCCTTACATTGAAAAGATTCCAGAAAGGATTAGACAGAAATATGGACACATTAAAATTTGATTTTGTATTTTTAGGTCAGTCTGTTTTAAAGTATCAAGTACCGCTTGATATATTTACTACGATTAACCAAATCTACGAACAAAATTTTCATAACCTTGCACCTGCCAATGGTCAGTTAGTGGGTAAGATAGAAAATGAACATTCTTTGTTTTATCATGGTCAAGACCAATCTAAAATGAAAAACCATAATATGTTGCCTACAAATGTAACAGATTATTTTATGACTATATTTAAACACTATCTAGCATTTAATAAAATTAGAGATTACAAAACTCATTTAAATTCTATTTGGGTTAATGAAATGAAACAACACGAATATAATCCTGCACACATTCATAGAGGTATGTTATTTACTGGTTTATCTTCTGTTATGATTTTAAAACTACCATCAACCTATGGTAAAGAATACTCAGCAGGACATATACAACAGAATGGTAGACTACAAATATTAGGAGCAGCTAATGGTCAGTTTGCTAAGATAGATTATCAGCCACCAATGGACCTTAGAGACTTTTATATATTTCCATATGATATGAGACACTGTGTATATCCTTTTAATGGAACTGATGAGACTAGACGAACACTAGCTGCAAACTGTGATGTAGATTTTGATCCGATTAGAAATAGAGGTGCAGTGTAATGGACAAACAATATTACATAGATAACCACATTGGTTTATTTAAAAACTTTATGCCAAATCAATTGATAGATGATTATACAAATTATTTTAATAAGTGTGAAGAACAAGGTGCAGTGTATCCAAGGCAAGTAGATGAAACGTTAGTATCTGATAATTCAATAGATACTATTAGAGATACCAATGTTCCAATGACTTATAATAACAAACCTTTTATAGATATGTTTTTTAAAGATGTATACCCTCTGTATGTACAAAAATATTCCTACCTAAAAAAATTAGCTACACATAATATATTAGAAGTAAAAATTCAAAAAACTAAAGTAGGTGAAGGTTATCATATGTGGCATTGTGAAAATGCAGAGATGAAAGCTAGAAATAGAATACTAGCTTTTAGTGTTTATCTTAATGATGTGACTGAAGGTGGAGAAACAGAATTTTTATATCAAAAATGTAGATTTAAACCTGAAAAAAATACTATGTTAGTTTGGCCTGCACAGTTTACACACGTTCATAGAGGCAACCCTCCTCTATCAAATGACAAATATATAATAACGGGATGGGTAGAATACGGATATTAATATGATAACAGAACCACGATGGCGATCTTTTATAGTTGAAACTACACAACCAATATTTACACCAGAACAATGTAAAATGATTATTCAAGCTGGACGTGCGGAACCTAGAAATGATGCGAGTGTTGGAAGTAATAAAGGTATTAAAGGTGGAGTCGTAGATACTAAAACTAGAACCTCACACATTAGTTGGATACCATTTAAAAAAATGGCGGACATGTATAAAGACATTGAACGTATTATGAAAACCACAAACGGTAATCATTTTGGTTTTGACGGAATGACAATAACTGAAATGGCACAATACACAGAATATCCAGAAGGAGGATTCTATGACTGGCATGTAGATAATGATGTGAACATGCAACACGAACCACCTGTAAGAAAAATATCTATGACTTGTTTATTATCACCAGAGAATGAATTTGAAGGTGGTGATTTAGAATTAATGGCTGAGGGTAAAGTTGCAAAAATAAAACAAGGACATGCTGTGTTCTTTGCATCATTTATTAGACACAGAGTTAAACCTGTAATACGTGGCAACAGAAAATCTTTGGTTATGTGGTTTGGAGGGACACCTTTTAAATGATGATTAAAGCTGCATACTTTCCAACTATTATATATGCTAAAGATGTTAATCTAGACAACAGACTTTTTGAAAAAGAAGTTCTTGCTTGGGCTGATAAAGATAAAGGAATCAAACGAACTAATATGAATGGTTGGCATAGTCAAACTAATATGCATCAAATACCAGTGTTCAAACCATTAGTTGATGAATTATTTAAAATGCAAAGTGAAGTATTTCAAGAAGAATGGTTAGATAGTGAACCTGTTATTGGAAATATGTGGGCCAACATCAATCCACCAGGTGGATATAACCGACCACACTTACATCCTAACTCTCATTTTAGTGGTGTGTATTATATTAAGGCACCTAAAAATTCTGGACAAATAGTATTTAACGAACCAAGAGCATCGGCACATATGGTTATGCCAAGAAGAAAAGAAGGAGAACCACCTTCACATCTATGGAGAGAGGTTCGTGTAGATCCATTAGAAGGTAGAATAGTTATATTTCCAGCATGGCTTTGGCATTGTGTTGAACCAAACTTAAGTAATGAAATAAGAATATCAGTATCGTTTAATTTTTTACAGAAAGGGTTTAATGTTTAGAGATCACAAATATCAAGTAATTAAGAAAGCTTTGTCTTACGACATGGCTAATTTTATACTTAACTATTTTTTACTTAAAAGAGATGCAACAAGATTTATGTATGAAAATAACATACATTCACAGTCCCCGATCCTTGGAACATGGACTGATCAACAGATACCTAATACTTATTCTTGTTATGGTGACTTTGTAATGGATACATTACTAGTTAAGATGTTGCCTGTAATGAAACAACATACAGGACTAGATCTAATACCTACTTACTCTTACGCTAGAGCATATAAAAAAGGTGATGAACTACGAAGACATAAAGATAGACCTAGTTGTGAAATATCTACGACTCTAAACTTAGGTGGAGATCCTTGGCCTATATTTATCGACGGTACGGGGGCTGACAGCGTCATAGACGAGTATAAAAACATACATAAGCCCAACGCACCCAAAGGCACAAAAGTCTTGCTTGAAGTAGGTGATATGTTAGTATATAGTGGCTGTGAACTCGAACATTGGCGAGAGCCTTTTGACGGGAACATTTGTGGCCAAGTATTTCTACATTATAATCATGTAAACGGCCCATTTGCTGATAAAAACAGATTTGACGGAAGACCTATGTTAGGTCTACCATCATTTGTAAAATAGTATTATAATGGAGCCATATGTTACAAAAGATAGGATTTCAACCTGGATTCAATAAACAGATTACAGAAACCACGGCCGAAGGACAATGGGTCGGAGGAGATAATGTACGTTTTAGATATGGCACACCAGAGAAGATAGGTGGTTGGTCACAATTAGGTGAATCAAAACTTACAGGAGCTGCAAGGGCTCTGCATCACTTAGTTAATAGATCTGGTAACAAGTTCGCTATAATAGGTACAAATAGAGTTTTATATGCATATACTGGTGGTGTATTTTATGACATACATCCTATTAAATCTACAACAACTCTTTCTAATGCATTTAGCACGACGAATGGATCAGCAACAGTTACTATAACTTTTAGCACAGATCACAATATTCAAGAAAACGATATTATTCTTTTAGATAATTTTACGACAATTACTAATTCAAATTATTCAGCATCAGATTTTGATGATAAAAAATTTATGGTGACATCTGTGCCAACAGCAACTACCCTAACTATTACTATGCCCTCTAATGAAACAGGTTCAGGTGCAACAACATCGGGTGGTATTAGAGTTCAACATTATTATCCAGTAGGACCTGCAGAACAATTACCTGGTTTTGGTTGGGGACTAGCTTCTTGGGGTGGAACAGTAACAGGTGAAGCAACCACTACTTTAAATGGTGGTATCAATGCTGTTACAACTACTATTGTATTAACAGATGCATCTTTGTTTCCAACTTCAGGAACAAACTTTATTCAAATAGGATCAGAAGAAATTTCATACACAGGTATAAGTAGCAACACTTTAACAGGTGTTACAAGAGGAGTTAGAAATACAACAGCTGCAACACATTCTAATGGTGCGACCGTACTTAATAGTTCTGATTACATTGCATGGGGTGAAGCTGCATCAGGAGATTTAGTTGTAGATCCTGGTTTATGGTCTATTGATAATTTTGGTGATAAAGTAATTGCACTAATTCATAATGCACAAGTATTTGAATGGGACTCAAATGCAACAAATGCTGTAACTAATAGAGCAACTATTATATCAGGTGCACCAACAGCATCTAGAGATATGTTAGTCTCTACACCTGACCGTCATTTAGTATTCTTTGGAACAGAAACAACGATTGGAACACCTTCTACACAAGATGAAATGTTTATTAGATTTTCTAACCAAGAAGATATTAATACTTATCAACCAACAGCAGTTAATACTGCAGGCACACAAAGACTAGCTGACGGGTCTAAAATTGTAGGTGCTGTTAGAGGTAGGGATGCAATCTATGTTTGGACAGATACATCTTTATTTACTATGAGATTTATTGGTCAACCATTTACTTTTGGTTTTCAACAAGTAGGAACGAACTGCGGATTGATTGGACAGAATGCTGCATTAGAAGTTGATGGAGCTGCATATTGGTTTTCAGAAAATGGTTTTTTTAAATATTCTGGTAATCTAGAAACTATGAAATGTTTAGTAGAAGATTTTGTATTTAATGATTTAAATACAACAGCCAATCAATTAATTAATGTCGGACTAAATAATTTGTTTGGTGAGATTACTTGGTTTTATTGCACTGAAAGTTCAACTGTTATTAATAGATGTGTAACATATAACTATTTAGATTCTACTCCTCAAAGACCTGTGTGGACAACAGGAACTTTAGCAAGAGGTGCATGGCAAGATTCGTCTGTATTTGGTCTACCTCATGCAACTAGTTTCACTGCAGACGATGATGCATCATTTGATGTAGTGGGTAATACTGAAGGAAGCACAATATACTTTGAACACGAAAAAGGAACTGATGAAGCATTAGCTAATGGCATAAATGTAATTACATCTAATATTGAATCTGGAGATTTTGATATTACTCAAGCAAGATCTAGACAAGGACAAATGACAGGTGTTTCTGATTTTAGAGGAGACGGAGAATATTTAATGAAAATACGAAGATTTGTACCAGATTTTTTATCTCAAACAGGTAATACTCAAGTAACACTACAATTAAAGAATTACCCTAATAGTTCTCAAGCAAGTTCTCCACTAGGGCCATTTACAATTACTTCATCTACTGATAAGGTAGATACTCGTGCAAGAGCAAGAGCCATATCTTTAAAGGTAGCTAATACAGCTGTTAATCAAAGTTGGAAACTTGGCACGTTCAGATTAGATACACAACCAGATGGTAGAAGATAATGATAGATAAAGGTTTATATAAAGATCAAAGATTAACTGAAAAAGAAAAAAATAAAATTAAACCTGTAAAACAAGGTGGTGGAATGAACTATCTTGGTAAACAAGAAACTGTGACTGTTCCTAAAAAATGGTTATCAGATCCAGATCACGTTGTAGCTGAATTAGCTTACATTACTCCAAGAGAACAAAAAATTTTATTAGATGCAAATATATATGGGTCATTAAAAGGAAAACCTAACACAGGTCCTGGTGGTATCATGTCATTACAAGGTGATCTTGGTGGTTATGATGCAAGTCCAGGTGGACCAAATGATCGTGGAAATAGAGTTGGTGATACCGATAAAAATAAACAAAGAGCTTCTGATATTATGACTGGTAAAGTTAATGTAACTTCACCAACAGGTATTACAGAAGGATATAGAGGACCTGATCCAACAGGTAGAACAGGCCCAGATGGATTAGGAGATTTTGTTTATGAGCCTAGCGCTTTTCAAAAAGCTGTAGACTTTTATAATAAACTTCCAACTCCTTTAAATTTAGCAAAAAAATTTGCTAGTAAATTTGGTCCTATAAATAATTTAGATTTCTATAATGAAAAAGTTGTACCTGCAGGTAAAACAAATTTAAATTATGATGATTATATGTCAGCTAGAATGGCAGGTAAAATAGATGCTTATGGTAATGAAATCAATAATAGAGGAGGCGGAGATGGAGCAAGAAATAATCTAGGTATAATGGAAGTAAGCAACGTAACTCCTATTGCAGAAGATGAAAATGAAGAAACTGCAAAAAACTATGATTTTAATTATGGTACTGCAAGCAACCCAATTTTTTATAGTGATTTAGTATAATGGCAAAGATAACCGTAGTATTTACTAGACCTAATAAAGAATACAGACAACAAGATGCTGATTCTTTAGTAAGAGATTTAGACGGATTAATTGAAAAATTAAACTCTACATTTCAACAAGATTTAAGGGATGAACAACAAAGATTTACTTGGTTCATGAGTAGTGGAAATACAGCATAATGGCAAATAGATACCAAAACGCAAACTTTGATTTAACTGCAACAACTGTCACAGATATTTATACTGTGCCATCTGAGTCTAGAGCCATCATACAAAATATACATGTAGCGAATGTTGGAGCAGGGAACACGGAAATAAAAGCTTTTATATATGATACCTCTGCAGGTAGAGCTTATCAATTTGCAGAGCATACTGTTAATGCAGGTAACTCTAAGTCTATATCTGATGGTACAATCATATTAGAAGAAAGTGACAAATTACAGTTACAAGCAGCCTCTGCTGATATATTTGAAGGCACTGTATCAATACTAGAATTTGACAGAACATAGGAGGAAAAATGCAAGTGTTAAAACCAGAAAAGATAATAGAAAAAATAACTAACCTTAAGACAGGTGAAGAATATAAGGATGACAACGAATGGAAATCTAAAGGAGTACCTGAAGAAGATATTCGAAGAGATATAAAAGTCCTAATGCCAAGCCTTGATATTTTTGGAAAAACCAAATAGAATAGATAAACTATGCCAATAACTAGATCACAAATCAGAAGACAATTAAGGAGACAAGGTGGGATTATGGATGTTACTCCTAGAGAAAAATTTGGTATAGGTAGTTCACTTAAAAAATTTGTAAGAAAAGTAATACCCAATGAAATAGCAGATATTGCAGTCAAAGCAGCACCGTTCGTTGCACCTTTTAACCCTGCAGCGGCAGCAGCTATGGCAGGTATTGGCGGTTTTGATCAGACAGGTAGTATTGGTGGTTCATTAAAAAGTGCAGCACTAACATATGGTGGTGGACAACTAGCTAGATATGCAGGTGGTGCAGGATTTCAAGGTAACCCATTTACAGAAGGTGGTGCGTTCAGAGGTGGACTTGAAGGGTTTAAAGGAGGGTTTAGTTATCCTATAGGAACAAAGACAGGTTTCAAACTTGGAAAAACTAGTCAACCTGTTACAGGTGTTCAAGAAGTTGCAACGCCAGATTCAGCAAAACTTGGAAAACAAATTGCTGATCAAAGTATAGTAAATAGATCTAATATATTAGCTGGCCAACCTGTTCCTGGAGCAGATCCTGGAGTATTTGTAGAGCAAGCAGCATTTCCAGAAAAATTTATTCCTGTAGGTATGGGTGATACAGGTGTTATTGATACAACAATTACAGATGCTGTTGTAAAAGATTTTAGTCCAAAAACATTCTTGCAAGATATATTCTCAGGCGATCCTGCAAAAATAGGAAATGCTCTTAAAGAAGGAGCTGCAAAAGCAGGAGATGCAATCTTTTATAAAGAAGGCCCAGGTGGCAAAAGGGTTTTAGACAAGACAGCTCTTCTTGCTGCAGGATCTTTTGGTCTTACTTATTTAGATGCTAAAAAAATAGCTGATGAAGCTGGTGTAGATTTAACTGTAGAAGAATATGACGAAGCCGCAAAAGAAGAAAAACAAAAAGAATATGAAGGTTATTTAAAGAATTTCTTTGGTGGTAGAAAAGAAGGCGGAAGAATAGGTTTTAAATTCGGTGAAAAAGTTGAAGACAGCGAAGGTATTATGTCTATGCAAAAAGATGAAGAAGATGAAGATATGAAAATGGCAGGCATTACATTTAGTAAAGCAGAAAGAGCTTATTTATTTAAAAAACTTGGTAGCAGTGGCACATCGGGTAAAAGTAAATCAATGCCTAATTTATATTACATTTTAAATGATCCTGGATCTTATCCTGCTGATGCCAAAGTGTTAAAAGAAATTGCTATTATGGGTATGGGTAAAAAAGAAGGTGGCCGTATTGGTTTTGAAAATGGTGCCAATAAAGAGATAGCTATTAAAAATGCTATGGCAGAATTAAAAACAAAATTTCCAGAACTAAGTGATGAAAATTTATTTAACTTAGTTATGAATGGTTTTGGTGGTACTAGTAAAGAAAAAGAATTACCTACACCAAATATAACATTAGAAGAAGCTGAAAAAAGAAATCCAGCAATGTTTGTAGATACAACAACTTCAAATCCTATACCAGAAAACGCACCTAATATGGCTGCTGCTGAAATAGCTAAAGTTATTTTAGGTACTTCAGGAGATGATCAAGACATGACTTCTAGAAAATTTATCTTTGAAGAATATGTTATGCCTAAAAGAAATGATTTAATGGAGAACTTTGGCTTGGATTTAAAAGAAGCTGATGATCTTATAAGAGAAGAAATGAATAAATATAAAAAACCTAAGATGGCTATGGGTGGAGAGATACCTGTTAGAGAAAATCAAGGTGGTGTAATGGAGCTAGATTACAGAGAAAATGGTGGTTTTGTACCAGTAGGTATTAAAGAAAAAGCTGACGATGTGCCTGCAATGTTATCTAAAAATGAGTTCGTATTAACAGCTGATGCTGTTAGAGGTGTGGGTAACGGAAGTGTTGATAAAGGCGCAGAAAAGCTATATAACTTTATGAAACAAGCAGAAAAAGTAGGACAAGCATAATGGCCGTTCAAGATTACACAACAACCACTAGACGAGCACCTTTTTTAGAAGCGGCTCAAGAATCATATATAGATCTACTTACACAAGGTGTTGGTAGAGCACCAGGCTCAACCGGTGTACCAACGCTCGCGGAACTTGGACCTCAAATTGCAGGAGTTGATCCCTTAACACAAGCAGCTCAACAACAAGCAGCAACACAAGCAGGATTAGGTCAATTAACATTTGATCAAACAACTGGTGCTGTAACCGGTATTGGGACAGGTACAGGTGTTGCAGGTTTTCAACCTTTCTTTGATCAAGCATCACAATACTCAGGACCAAGCGCATATCAAAGTTTTATGTCACCTTATCAACAACAAGTAATTGATACAACTTTAGATGAATTCGATAGACAAGCTCAACAAGGTATGACTGGCATAGCAACTCAAGCTATTCAAGCAGGAGCATTTGGTGGTGGTAGAGAAGGTGTACAAAGAGCCGAGTATCAAGCAGCTTCAGACAGAAACAGAGCTGCACTACAAGCACAATTATTACAACAAGGATTTGGTCAAGCACAGACCGCAGCACAACAAGCCTTTGAACAACAAAGAGGTCTTGCATCATTACAGCCATCATTGGCGGCAACTACAACACAACAATTAGGTTCAGCAGGTACAGGAGCTCTTGCATATTCTCAAGCATTAAAAGACGCAACCCAACAACAAGCACAACTTGCTTATCAAGAACCATACACTAGATTAGGAATATTAGGATCTGGTATTGCATCACAAGCAGGCGGTGTTCCAACTACAACTCAAACACAAGCACCGGCACCTGCATCAGCAAGTCCTTTATCACAAGCTTTACAAGTTGGTTTAACAGCATATGGTTTAGGTAGCATCTTTGGAGGTAACTAATGTTTTATAAAAGACCTTCGTTAAGACGTGGTGGTATGCCAACTGGAATTGAACAACTTACACCTAGAATAAAAGCATTTAATGGTTTTCCAGGATTTCAATTTTTAGAACCTGGAGTGCAACAAGAAATGAGAACTCAAATGAAACCTCCTAGTGGACAAGGACTTACTAGAGGATCAAGAGGTGCACGTTTTTTAACCCAAGTTCGTCCTATGTCTCTTCCATCTTTTAGTACAGCAGCAACTTTAGCAGCTCCTTTTATTCCAACAGGTATAATGGCTTATGCAAATAGACCTAAAACAACTGAGGCTTTAAAAGTTATGAAAAGCGAACCTTCTTCTACGTTTGATGAAACAGGTCTTTTTGAATATGAAGACTTTGTTAAAAAAATGGATAAAGCAAATAAAGAAGGAGAAGAAATTAGTTTCTTAGATGCATTTTTAATGGATCCTGAAACAGGAACATATCCTAAAGCTTTAGGTAGAACAAAAGATAGAGATATAAAAAAAGAAATAGAAAAAGCTGAAGAAAAAAAGTTTTTACCAAACGCAGGTCCTAAACCAGTTAACTTTGATTCAATTGCAAAAAAAGTAGTAACTAATAAAAATGAAATTAAATCAAAAGACACAGAAGTAGGAGGTGAGGTAGTAGAAGATTCATTTGACTCTGAGTATGATAAACAAATGAAAAGGTTAGAGAAATATTTAGGAACAAGTAATAGAGAAACAAAAGGTAGATTAGCTTTAGCATTATCTGATGCTGTTGGCACAGAAGGAACTATTGCAGACAAAGCAGCTGCTCTTAATAAATCATTATTAGGTATTATGGGTCAGAAAAGAAAAGACAAAAAAGATATGGCTAAAATAGCTTTTGCTGCAACAACTGAATTAGAAAAAGCAAAAATAGCTGCAGGTAAAAAAGGATTTTCAGAAAGAAGATTTGATGAATATGCTAATCTTGCTTCAAAAAAAGATAGAACTAAATCAGAAGAATCAAGATTTCAAATACTTAAAGATGGCCTTGGAATAAAAACGGGTTTAACTGGACCAAGTGCTACTACAGCAGGTAAAATAGCTAATGAAGTTAATAAAAATATTACAAGTTTACAAGATGCTGCTGAAAATGAAAAATCAATAATTCAATCAGAAATTATAGCAGGAATTAATCAACTTCTTTTAATACAAGGGGTTACTACAGATAATGTTAGTGGAATAATTGGATATGATGTATCTCCTTATTTAGGAGTTAAAAAAGCAGAAGGCGGTAGAATTGAAATGGCTGTAGGAGGACCTACGGAAACACCTACAGAACCAGTTGCAACTAATTTAACTTTTGAACAATTAAGAACAAGACTACCAAAAGAAATTACAGATGATGTTGTTAAACTTGTAGCAACAAGTGAAGAAGCTTTACAAGACTTTGCGTATATTAGAACACAAGGTGATGTAGAAAAATTTAATGTGAAATATGGTGTAAATTTAATATTACCACAAAACACAGCGTAGGAGGACTATGGCTGAACCCTTCTTTAAATCTCTTTTAGAAACACCACCAGAAAAAATAGATCCACAAGAAAAACCTGGTTTCTTAGATTATGTTACAGATGTTCCTGTTGGAATAGCAAAAGGAGCTAGTCAAGCTGTTCAAGGACTATTGACTCTTGGTGCAATGCCAATTGACTATCTTGCTGATACTAATTTAATTTCTACAATTGATAATATTTTTGAAAAAATAACACCTGAAACAGAAACAGCATTAGGGGATATTACATCTGTTCTTACACAGTTTGGTGTGCCTGCAGCGGGTGCCGTAAAAATAGCACAAGGTATAAAAGTTTTAAAAGGTGCTAGTAAAATAACTAAATTATCTAGTTTACCTACTATGGGTGGTAAGACCGCAGAATTAGCTAAAAGAGCAGGATTTTATGGTTCAATCGGTGGTGTTACTGATTTTGTAGTTTCTGACCCAGAAGAAAATAGAACAGTAGCTCAAACTTTAGGATATGCAGAAGATTATAAAGGTGGTGAATTAGAAGGATCTGAAAAAGCAGCAGAGGCATTTAAACAAAAAATAAAATTTGGTGCAGAAGGTGCTTTACTAGGGGGTGGTATTACTGCAGCTTTACCGGTTGCAGGCACATTAGGGTTTAGATATGGAATAAAACCTGCAGGTCAAGCAATTGGTTTTGTTGGTGGTAAAACTTTAAGAGGATTAAATTATGCTGTTATAAATCCAATGACTAAAATAATAGGCACAGAAACTTTAGGTAAAGGAGTTAAACTTGCAGGAGTTGGTTATGATAAAGCTATTGATAAGGCGATGAGATCTTTAAATATACCCAAAGCAGACTCGTGGAAATTTTTATCTTCTTCACCTAATGCTCCTCTAAAAGAAAGATTAGCTAAAAAATTAGATAATATAAAGAATGTATTTAAATCTACAGGACCACTTGATGTAGAATCAAGAAGATTGTTAGAGGAATCTGGTAATTTAGTTAATGCCAATGAAAAATCATTAATAAAATTAATGGATGATATAGATAAAAACTTTAAAGATATTGCAAATAATTATTCAGTTAGATTCAAAGAAGGATTTAAAAGCACTCCTATTGCTCAAGCAGAAAATGATTTAATATTTAATTTTTTAAGAACTTCTGGAAAAGAAGCAGATGATATATTTAATCAATTACCTAATAAAGCAATAAAAGATTCTGCAAAAAGTCTAAAAGAATTAATGACTAAATTAGGCAAAGATTATGGTAGATTACTAACAGAATCTACAGATGAAGCTACTAGAGATCTAGGTTCTCAAATAATAGCTAATGGTGGTGCATATTTAAAACAAGTATTTTCTGCATTTAAAAATGAATCTTACAAATTTAATCCTGAAAAAATAAAAGGTGCAAAAGAGTTTTTTAAAAATCTAACAAAAACAAATGATGATATTGCAAAAGAAGTTGATACCTTAGCTAAAACTACCGATAGAACAAGTGAAACTTGGAATAAATCTTTAGATGAATTTGCTACTAATAGAATGGAGTATTTAAAAAGACAAATTATTGAAAGCAATAGATCTCCAGACACTATTTTTAATGCAGTTGCTAAAACATTTAGAATACCAACAAAAGAATTAAAAAAAGATACTTTTGTTAAAGCAGACTCATTATTAAAAAAAGATAAAATTGTAGAAAAAATTACTAGTGTTGAAGGAGAACTTTTAAAAAAAGGACAAACAATTCAAGATATTGTAGATGTTAGAAAATACAAATCTATTACAGATGCTTTTCTTGAAACGTCTACAGATTACAGAGCTGCTGTTACAGATACTTTTATGCAGACAGCAAAACAGGTTTATCAAAAAGATTTTTTTGATCGAATAGCGGACACAGGATTAGAGTCTGGTTTATTTTTTAGATCTGCAAATGAAGCTACAGCAAAAGGAATTAATCCAAATAACCTACAACAAGTAGTTCCTTTAATAAAATATGGCGAAGAGTTTCAAAGTAAGATGTTTTACAATGGTATAGCAGCAGATGGTAAAATGTCTGGTTTGTATACAACACCAGAAATTGCAAATGCTATTAGGGGTGTAGACGAAACATTTGGAAGATTATATGACATACCTTTATATAAAGCTTTGATGTCAGTCAAAGCCACAGGTCAAATTGGTAAAACAGTTTTTTCACCTATGACACAAATAAGAAATGTTTCAACTGCATCTTTCTTTGCATTAGCTAGTGGGCTAGTGGGTGGTCGAACAAGTTTAGGTGATTCTTTTAAATTACTAGCAGATGATTTATTTCCAGGTAAATCAGTTTCAGCATCGAAAATGGCAGATATATTATCTGAAAGAGTTCAAAGAGGTATTATAGATAGTAATATAGAGGTTAATGAAATTAAAACTATTTTACAACAAGCAAAAGACGGTAAATTTAGTTTATCAGCTTTAATGAATAACCCAACTGTTAAAAAAGCTTTTGATTTATATCAAGGTGGAGATAACGTTTGGAAACTATATGCAGATGATTTTTATCAAGATGCATTAGATACTGCATTTAAATACAATGGAAAAAATGTTGCAGCAGATCAAGCTTATAGAGAAAATATTATTGATTGGTATAAAACAGTTGGAAGAGAAGGTAGGAAATCAGATGAGTTGGCTGCTATAAATCAAAAAATTTTAAACACTACAGATATAAGCCAAAAAGAAAGTTTAGTAAAACAGTTTGATAGTATTGGAAATGGAAAAGATATATCTGCTTACTTGGTTACAAACACAATACCTACCTATAGTAAAGTACCAGAAATAATTAAAGCAATTAGAAAATTACCTATTGGTAACTTTATAGCTTTTCCTGCAGAAATATTAAGGACAAGTGCACATCTAGTTAATATTGGTGCAAGAGAATTAACTAGTTCAAATCCATTTATTAGACAAATGGGTGCAAGAAGATTAATGGGTACTTCTGCTGTGTTTGGTGGTATTGGATCTACAATTGCATATACTGCAGAAAAAATAACAGGTGTTAGTGATGAAAAAGTAAAAGCTTTTCAAAGATCTTCAGCTCCAGACTATCAAAAAAATGCTACACTAATTCCATTAACCGAATCTGATTTAAATGGAAACTTTAAATATTTTAATTTTTCTTACACAAATCCATATGATTCAATGATTAGACCAGTTAATGCTGTGTTTAATGCATATTCAAATGGTACATTAAATGATAAAACTGCAGATCAAATAGTGTTTGATGCTTTATTTTATGATAGATTAACAGATACCCCTGGTGCTTTAACCGAATTTATTACTCCTTTTGTTTCAGAATCTATTGGATCTGAAGCTGTGTTTGACATTGCATTTAGAAATGGTGAAACTAGAGATGGTAAACAAATATATTTTGATCAAGATTCTGCATTAGAAAAAATAGATAAGTCTTTAGGACATTTATTTACACAACTAGAACCTGGTGCAAACAGAAGTATTAGAAGAGTGTATAAAGGAATTACAGGAACCTTTACACAATTTGGTGCTCAACTAGATGCTAAAACTGAATTAGGTGCTTTGTTAGCTGGAGTTCGTGTTGAAGAAGCTAAACCATTAAATAGTATGCCTTTCTTAATTACATCTTATGGTAAAGATAAACAAAACATAAGAAGAGAATTTGGTAGAAATGTATTTAGAGTCGATGCTACACCAGAACAAAGATTAGCTGGTTTTAAAGAATATATTTTAGATTCTTTTGATGCACAAAAAGTATTTTATCAAGTGTTAAAAGACATGAAAACAATGGGTGTTTCTTCAAGAAAAGTAGAAGACATTTTAGAAAAACGTTTAAGAAATAAATCAGAAGTAGCACAACTTATTGATGGAGATTTTAAAGTACCTGGATTTAGTGAAGAAACATTTGATGATCTAGTAAATAGATTAAGAATAGAAGACCCTATTCAAGCAGCTAAAGTAGCATCAGAAATAAGACAAAGTGTGAGAGCAATGGAAAGATTAAGAACAAGACTAAGAAGAATAGATCTTAATGACAGTAGAGAAGAAATAGATCAAAAAATAAACTCAATATTATTTCCAACAATATCTAGATTAAGAGGTGAAGAACCGTTAATAAATACTCAAACTACACAGACAGTTGAGCTTCCTGTACCACAAGGACTTGATACTCCTGTAAATACTGGTATAGTAAATCAAAGTATAGGAAATGTACAAAATGATTTATTAAGACAAATTGAACTACAAAAATTAATATAATGGCTAGAAAATCTGCATTAGAAAAAATAGAATCTCACGAAAAGCTTTGTAGAATAATGCAAAAGCAAACGTTTGAACAAATAAAAGAAATGCAGGAAAGAATAAAAAGATTAGAATATTGGATTGTTGGTGGTATGGGAGCTGTTCTTATAACTTTACTTATGGATATGGTTAATTAACTACACATACATCCAATAAAATTTCCACTGCCATCATTCATTACATGAAGATTTAAACTATCTACATACCCAGATAATTTAAGTCTTAAAATATCACACAAAGCAAAACAATCTATTTCAGAAGTTACAACTATACCCTCCATAATTTCTTTTGTTATAGGTATCAATTGATACAGTCCGTCGTTTAATATTATTAGATCCATGCTTTTAATTCTTCACCCATAATTTCACTAGCAATGTTTTGTTTTTTATTTAAAGCTTTTACAATTTTTTCATCAACAGTATCTTCTGCAATTATATCTATATAAGTCATTTTTCTTTTTTGACCAATACGATTAATACGAGCTTCGGACTGTGTTCTTTTCTCAAGATCATATCCATTTGAAAAATAAATCATTGTATTTGCTTCTGTAAGTGTGATACCATACCCACCCGTTTGTGGTGTACCTACCAAGAATCTTACTTCACTATCTGGATTTTGTATTTCTTTAATAGCCTTTTGTCTATCTTCAGTGCTAGTGTCACCATAATAAGTAACCACGGATCTTGGACCATACTCTTTTGTAATTGCTTTAATTACATTTTCAATATCATATCTCCAATGGCACCAGATAATTGATTTACCTTCTACCTCACTTAATACATTCATCAATTCAGTGATACGAGTATTTTTTATTTGTTGAATTTTTCCGCTATCATCTTTGAAATGACCACAAGTAATTTGTTGTAGTCTCATCAGCTGCACTAATGCTGTAGCTGTAGTCATACTTTTACCATTTAAAAATGCAACAGCTTCTTTCTTCATTTGTTGATATACACTTTTTTGTTCTGCAGATAGTTGTATAGTTCTTTTCATATATGTATACGGAGGAAGATCTAAACATTCTTCTTTTAATACACGAGAAGAAAATGGTTTTATTTTTTCTGATAACTCATCAAGATTTTTATAACCCACAACAAGTTGAAAAGACTTACCACCAAAGTTTGCAGTTCTAAGTTTGGCGTATCTAGTTCTAAATGCATAATAAGAACTATACCCCAATAATTCTGGGTCTAAATACTCACACTGTTTAAACAGATCTAATGGTGACTTTGTAACCGGTGATCCTGTAAGGATCCTTCTATACTTAGCCATTTGACCAAGAGTGACTATATTTTTAGTTCTTTTGGCATCAGGGTTTTTTATTGTCGTAGACTCATCTATTGCCATTAAAGCATTGTTTGCATTTAAAAATTTATATGCAAATTCAACACCTTTATCTGTAGAAAAAGACTCAACATTCATAATTAAAATACGAAGATCTTCTCCTGTTGTAAACAATTCATCTAATAGTCTTTCTTGTTGTTTGGAAATACTAGCCTTCCATAATACTGTTTTATGTTCTATGTGTTTTACAAGGTGTGTGGGAAGCTCTGAGTCGTACCAATTTTTATATACTCCTTTAGGTGCAACAATAAGAGCTGCATTAATTTTACCTGCATCATAAAGCATAGCAATATTGTCTATTAATACTTTTGATTTACCCGTACCCATTTCCATAAAATACGCATATACTTCTCTATTATGAGACTTATTAAGAGCCTCTAATTGATGTTTGTAAGGCTTAGTTTTAAATTTATAATTCATGTTTACTTCTTCTTTCTAATAAGCTATATAGAACGGGAAAGGAAAAAAGTCAATAATGAAAATTAAAGAATACAACAACAAGTTACATTATATTGAAGATGGTACTATTCTATCTAAAGTATATGTAATTCAAGAGTTACCAGGAACTAGATTAGGTACACCTAAATTTAATATTATGGGTGCATCTAAATTTGGTGAACTAATAACTTTACTACCAGAAAATTCACAAATAATAATGTCACCAGGCCCATTAATATTTAAACTTAGAAAGCTTCTAAAAAACTTTACTAAAGATGATTATTTACTACTTACAGGCGATCCTGCCATAATTGGTGTAGCCTGTTCTATTGTATCTGATATAACAGTAGGACAATTTAATTTTTTAAAATGGGACAGACAAGAAAAAATGTACTATCCAATAAAAGTAAATTTATATGAGAAAGGAAAAATTGAAGAATAGCCTTGACATAGGATTTTATATAACTATTAATAACATACGAAAGATAAAAAAGGAGAAAAAATGAATATAAACTTTGAACAAGATAAACAAGACTCATTGACAAAAGTTGATGATGCAGCTTCGTTGTCAGAACAAGTAACTAAACTTCAGGCAATGGAAAAAGATCTTTCTCAAAAAGAAGATGCAATTAAAAAACTAAAGAAAGATATTGAAGTAATCTCTGGAGAAGTTATTCCAACTATGATGCAAGAGATGAATCTTTCTACATTAAAATTATCAGACGGATCTTCAGTTGAAGTTAAACCTGTCTATGGTGCCTCAATATCAGCAGCAAAAAAAGAAGAGGCATTTAACTGGCTTCGTAATAACGGCTTAGGCGATCTTATTAAAAATGAGATTACTGTTTCCTTTGGTCGTAACGAGGATAACAAGGCAGCAGATTATGCTGTCCTTGCACAAGGTCAAGGGTATCAACCGACCCAGAAGTTAAAGGTTGAACCAATGACACTTAAAGCATTGGTTCGTGAGCGTCTCGAGTCTGGGAAAGAGATGCCCACGGATCTATTTAATGTGTTCGCAGGAAACAGAACTAAAATAACAAGTAAATAGGAGAACGAACGATGAGCAAAGAAGAGCTAATCAAGAAAAAAGAAAATGCACTAGCAACAAATGTATTTGAAGCTGATGCGAATATGGGAATGGATAAAATAACACAAGAAGATCTTGCGTTACCATTTCTTAAAATACTTGGACAACTATCTCCAGAAGTAAACAAAAGAGATGGCAAGTATGTTGAAGGTGCTGAACCTGGAATGATATACAATTCAGTAACAGGTGAAATCTTCAATGGTGATAAAGGTGTTAATATTATACCTTGTTACTACAAATTAGAGTATGTCGAATGGAGAGATAGAGGTAAAGATGGATCTGGTGCGCCAGTAAACATTTATCCTTCTTCTTCAGACATCATGACCAAAACAACTAGAGGATCTGATTTCAAAGATAGATTATCGAACGGTAACTATATTGAAAAGACTGCACAACACTTTGTGATTGTGGCAGGAAATGTTCCTACTACTGCTTTGATTGCCATGAAATCTACACAATTAAAGATTAGTAGAAAATGGAATAGCATGATGCAAAGCATAAAACTCAAAGGAAAGAATGGAATGTTTACTCCAGCTTCTTTCAGTCATCAGTATTTATTGAAGACTACTCAACAATCAAACGATAAAGGAACTTGGTTTGGTTGGGAAGTTAGTAAAGTAGGTCCCGTAGAAAATGCTGATCTTTATCATCAAGCAAAAGGTTTTGCTGAAAGTATCTCTAAAGGAGATGTTGAAGTAAAACATGGTGAAGAACAAACAGCAAGTGATTCTGCACACTACTAATAGAATCCTAGGTTGTGGGCGTGGAAGCGAGAGTGGAAGCGCCCATCAAAAATTCGCATGGAACAGAAATTTGTACAGATATTTGACGGTTTAAAAAGAGATTATGGATACGCAGAAGTTAGTAATGGTTACAAAGATTCAACAACAGGTAAGTTTAAAGTAAAACACGGTTGGGCAGGTAAACAACTAACATCAACGGATTATCTACAACATCTTAAGGGTGAGAAATCTATTGGCATACAGCCTTGTGATGACAATGGTTTTGTTAGTTTTGGTGCAATTGATATAGACTCCAAAGCTTATCAAGATTTTAGTCCAAGAAAATATTTAGAGATTATAGAAAAGAATAATTTACCTGTCATACCAGTTAAATCAAAAAGTGGCGGACTTCATTTATACATTCATACAAAAGAAAAAGTCAAAGCTAGTTTTTTAAGAAATTTTTTAGACAAACTATTATATACATTAGAATTAAATCCAACAACAGAAATATATCCAAAGCAAACGGAACTTGGAACAGGACCAGATGGTAGTTTTACAAATGGTAATTTTATTAACCTACCATACTATAATAAAAATGAACGAGTTGCATTAAATTTAGATGGCACAGAATTTACTTTTGATCAATATATCAAAGTTGTTGATGCTAATTTAAAAACAGAAAAAGAATTAAATGAATTTATTGATGCACACATTAGTAAAATTCTTACAGGTGGTGCAGAAGAATTTGCAGATGGTCCACCATGTTTGCAAGCAATATCAAAAACAATAGATGATAGTAACAAACTACCCGATGAAAGAGATAGATTCTTATTTAATTACATGGTGTTTTGTAAAAAGAAATACCCAGATCTTTGGGAAAAAAGAGTTTTAGAAGGTGCAAGAAAATATATTTTATATGATGAAGAGTGGGGAGATAAAAAAGTATTAGATAAAATAAAATCTTGGCGTAAACCAACTGCAGGACATTTATGTGATCAAGATCCAATAAGAAATTTTTGTATTAAATCTGAATGTGCAAAAAGACAATTTGGTTATATGTCAGATAAACAAAAGAAGTTTCCGCAGCTGTCCGCTTTAATTAGAATAGATTATCAACCTGAACCAGAATTTAGATTTACTGTAAATTTTAACGATAAACAAGATGGGGAAATGAGTAAACAAGTTGTAGCTAGAGACATAAATTATTTAATGGACATGGAAAAATGTAGAAGACTGATTGGTGCACATACACCTATTGCTCCACCAAGAATAAAACAAGATGAGTTTCAAACTATTATAGAAAATTTAAAAGAAACAGAGACAGTACAACCACCACCTTTAGGTACTTCTCCTAAAGAATTGTTACATAAATATTTAGAAGAACATATTAATGGTGTACCTGCAGTAAGTGCAACTTCATTTGGTAGTGGATCTATTTTAAAAGAAGATGGATTTGCATATTTTACTATGGATGTTTTTTTTAATTATTTAAAAAATAAAGAATGGAAAATGAAATTTGAAAAGACTGGTAGAATGTTAATAGAAGAATTTAAATCAGAGTTAGGTCATTTAAAAAGATATCCTAAAAAAGATACAGATAAAAAATCACACAATCCAATTCGTTGTGTAAAAATTCCTATGACTTTCTTTGAAAGAGAAGAAGAGGATGCAGAAGAAATGCCAATGCAAGAAAAAGATAATATTCTATGATAAAAAAATTTTACGGTCCTCCAGGTACAGGTAAAACAGAAAAATTAATTAGGAGAGCATTAGCTTATATTAGAATAGGCACACCAATAGAAAGAATAGGGTACTTTGCTTTTACTAAAAAGGCAGCTATTGAAGCTAAAGAAAGAATGTTAAATAAAAATAAACAGTTTCAAAAAAAAGATTTAAAATATTTTCAAACACTGCATTCATTAGCTTTTCATACATTAGGTTTAAAAGAAGAAAATGTTATGCAAGATTATCATTATGATGATTTAGGTAAAATATTAAGCATTAGTGTAAAAGCAAAAAGAGATCTAGACTCTTCACCTTATCTAACTTGTGACAATGAATACTTTCAAATTATAACCAAGGCTAGAGAAAAAGACATAGAAGTTTGGGATGAATATTGTACCGGTGAATATGGTAAAGATATAAGACCTAACATATTAAAACATGTTGCACTTAATTATTTAAAATACAAAAAAAATAATACCTTAATAGATTTTACAGATATGATTCATCAGTTCATACAAAAGAAACATTTATGTCCTCAATTTGATGTAGTATTTATTGATGAAGCTCAAGATCTATCTCCAATACAATGGCAAATGTTTGATATTTTAAAATCAAATACAAAAGATATGTACCTTGCGGGAGATGATGATCAAGCAATCTACGCTTGGGCAGGAGCGGATGTAGATAGATTTATACAAGAACCTGCAACAGAAGTAGTTTTAAAAAAATCAAGAAGGGTGCCAATAAAAGTTCAAGATATATCTAATATTATTGTAAGTAGAATAGAAGGCTTACGAGCAATTAAAGATTATCATCCAAAAAATGAAGAGGGAAACTGCATAACAATTAATAATATAGATAATGTAGATCTCTATAAAGATAACTGGTTAATACTTACTAGAACAATTGATAAATCTATTAAGATTGCAAAAGAACTTAGACTTAAAGGTTTATATTTTGAAAACAAATATATCAAAAGTTTTAATTCAAAATTATATAAAGCAGCTGTTTATTATTCAAGATGGTCTGAAGGACAAGAACTAGATTCTACACAGGTAGATGATGTTGAAGATTATATGTTAGATAATAATTGGAATGAATTGTTACCTTGGTATGAGGCTTTTGATAAAGCTAATAATGAAGAAAAGAATTATATAAGATTATTACTTTCAAATAAAGAAAATTTAAATGAAGAACCCAGAATAAAAATATCTACGATTCATGCAGCAAAAGGTGGTGAATCAGAGAATGTTTTGTTGTTATTAGATAATGCTAGAAAAATAAGAGAAGCTGTGGTAAAAAGTAGTAAAAAAAGAGATGAAGAACATAGAGTATGGTATGTGGGAGTAACACGTAGCAAAAGAAATTTATACTTGATGAGAGCAAAAATAGAAAGGTATGGTTATTATTTATGAAAAATAAAGATACATTTAAGATAATAAATGAAACTTCTGAAAGAATTATATACGACTCATTAAACAAGCAGGTAGATGGAAAACATTATTCTAAAATGAAAATTCAACCTGCAGAATTTATTAATGAAAACAAATTATTATTTGCTGAGGGCAATGCTATAAAATATATTTGTAGACATCAATCAAAAGGAAAAGAAAAAGATATTCAAAAAGCAATTCATTATCTTGAAATGATATTAGAAAGAGATTATTCGTGAATAAAAAATTAAAAGTTCTTGATTTATTTTCTGGTATAGGTGGCTTTGCATTAGGCTTAGACTCTACAGGAATATTTGAGACTGTAAAATTTGTTGAAAAAGATAAATATTGCAAGAGAGTTCTACAAAAGAACTTTCCTAACATACCAATAGAGGAGGATATAAAAAATGTCGAAGGAAAAGAAGGAGACGCAGATGTCGTTGTGGGAGGGTTCCCCTGCCAACCAATGTCAGTCGCAGGTAAAAGAAAAGGAACAGATGACGACCGCTATCTCTGGCCAGAAATGTTTAGACTCATTAAACAAATCAAACCCCAATTCGTTATTGGGGAGAATGTGCAAGGAATTATTAACATCCAAAACGGCATGGTACTCAGACAGGTGCAAGACGACTTGGAAAGTGAAGGTTTCGAAGTCCAATGTTTCCTTATTCCAGCTTCAGGCATCGGTGCTTGGCACCAAAGGTACAGAGTCTGGATTGTGGGCCACTCCGAACACAATGGATTACTTACCTCCAAGATCGAAAGAAGGAACACTGAAACTACAGCAGGGACACAGGAAGGGCAGAACCAAACCATCCAATCTGAGAGAACAAGTGGATTCAGAAACGATGAAGATGTATCCAACACCGAACGCAAGGGATTGGAAGGACTCAGTAAACAAAGTACCACCTTCAGTGGGCAAGACTCGGGGACACAGTTTAGGTCAACGAATAGCAGCAGATCAAGAGAAAAGGATGTATCCAACACCACAGAGATCAGATCATCTAGCAAATCAATCGGAAACATTAGAAGCTTGGAAGAAGAGAGCAAAACAAAAGAAAGAGGAGAAGGGAATCAATCTTCAGTTCGCACTTCGTCACGCAGTGCAGAAGGAAGAGGAAGAGAAGAGAATGTATCCAACACCGAGATCATCGGGACAGGAGAATCCAGAAACATTGATCAAGAGGAAAGGAATCAAAGCAGCAGCTCAACACAATCTAACAGCAGCAGTGAAGATGTTTCCAACACCAACAGTGGGATGCGAAGAGGGTGGAGAACAATCGGAGAGAGTGGAGAGGACAAAGTCTGGAGGTTTTATTCTGAGGAAGAAGAACAAACCCGAGTCGACATTCGGAGCAAAACTATCAGACGCGATGTTATATCTGGAGAAAGAGATGTATTACAGTCCGACGACGAACGACGGGAAGAATGTAACGTTTCCGATCAGTCAAAAGAACAGATCGTCGATAATTGGGGACATAATACGGATGGACAAAAACAAACCTGGTGGCAAATTGAATCCAACGTTTGTGGAGTTCCTAATGGGATTTCCTATGGATTGGACAAAGACAGAGCAAACAGAATAAAAACTTTAGGTAACGCAATAGTTCCTCAAATAGCAAGAGAAATAGGATTAGCAATAAAGAAAGTTTTATATGATCATACCAAGATTTGAAGCACAAACAGAGTGGATTGAACCAGAAGAATACCCAGATCTAAGATCTTACGATGAGATTGCAATTGACTTAGAGACAAGAGATCCAGAATTAAAAACAAGAGGATCAGGTGCTGTTATTGGTTTAGGTGAAGTCGTTGGTATAGCTGTTGCTGTACCTGGTCGAAAATTTTATTTTCCAATCGCTCACGGCTCTGGACCCAACATGGATAGAAAGAGAACCTTAGAATGGTTCAAAGACATTTGTGGATCTGATGCTACAAAAATATTTCATAACGCAATGTATGACGTATGTTGGATACGCAAATTAGGTATAAAAATCAATGGTTTAATAGTAGATACTATGATTGCAGCTAGTCTTATAGATGAAAATAGATTTCAATATTCTTTAAATGCATTGTCTTGGGATTATCTTGGTCACGGTAAATCTGAAGCTGCGTTGAACGAAGCTGCAAAGTCAAGAGGATTAGATCCTAAAGCAGATATGTGGCAATTGCCTGCAATGGAAGTTGGATCTTATGCAGAGAAAGATGCAGAACTAACTTTTGAGTTATGGCAAATATTTAAAAAAGAAATTATCTATCAAGATATTGAATCTATTTTTAATCTTGAGACAGATCTATTTCCTTGTTTGGTTGACATGCGTTTTTTAGGAGTAAGAGTAGACGTTCAACGTGCTCATAAATTAAAGCAAGACCTAGAATACCAAGAAAACCTCCTACTGTCACAGATAAAAAAAGAAAGTAACATAGACGTTCAAATATGGGCAGCAAGATCAATTGCCAAAGTTTTTGACAAATTAAAATTACCTTACGAAAGAACTTTAAAAACACAGGCACCATCCTTTACAAAAAATTTTTTACAAGAGCATCCTCACCCAGTTGTTCAACAAATAGCTAAAGCTAGAGAGATAAATAAAGCTCACACTACATTCATTGATACCATAATTAAGTACGAACATAAAGGTAGAATTCATGCAGAGATAAATCAAATAAGATCTGATGCAGGTGGTACAGTTACAGGAAGATTCAGTTATAATAATCCAAACTTACAGCAACTACCGGCACGGAACAAGGATCTAGGACCTATGATTAGATCTTTATTTTTACCAGAAGAAAATCATACATGGGGATGTTTTGACTATTCACAACAAGAACCAAGACTAGTAGTGCATTATGCAGCTCTACATAAATTTCCAACTGTATATGATGTTGTTGATGCCTATGAAAATGATTCATCAACAGACTTCCATCAAACCGTAGCTGACATGGCTAAGATTCCAAGATCTCAAGCAAAGACAATTAACCTTGGATTATTTTATGGAATGGGTAAAAATAAATTACAAGCAGAATTAGGAGTATCAAAAGATAAAGCAGCAGAATTGTTTGACCAATACCATGCGAAAGTTCCCTTTGTTAAACAGTTAATGAACGCGGCATCTAATCGTGCTCAAGAACGTGGACAAATACGTACACTTCTGGGTCGATTATGCCGTTTTCATTTATGGGAACCAAATATGTTTGGTATGCACAAAGCCATGTCTCATGAAGATGCACTCAGGGAACATGGACCTGGGATCAAAAGAGCATACACTTACAAATCTTTAAATAAATTAATTCAAGGAAGTGCAGCTGATATGACAAAAAAAGCAATGTTAGAATTATACAAAGAAGGTATAATAGCTCACATACAAATTCATGATGAATTAGATCTATCGGTTGAATCAGAGTCACATGCCAAAAAGATTATTGAAATCATGGAGAACGCTGTTAGTTTAGAAGTTCCCAATAAAGTTGATTACGAAAAAGGTAAAAATTGGGGAGATATATATGATAAGGATTAATTATGGCTTACTTAAATGCAAACATACCAGTAACTTATGCACAAATAAGAAGAGAATATTTATATGATCTTAAAAAACATCATGGAGAAGTTGAAGACTGTGTTATCTTTGGTCTTAGCTCTATTACAGGTAAGTCTATTTTATTTCATGCTATTATGGAAAATGGTGCGATCTTTTATAGACTCCCTATCACAGCATTTATCCAACGTGGATTTGAAGTTAAGGATGTACCTAAACGTAGACTTGATGAGCTTCAGCTTTGGAATTGTTTTAGTTATTATCCTTCTGTACATTCTTGGGATATCTTAGACGGACAAGCAGGAAAGTATATAGGTAAAGATAAAAAGTGGCACCCAGGTAAATATTTATTTACTGTTGATTTTGCTCATCCAGAGAGTAATATACTTGATACAGATCATTCTGAAATACCGCACGAACATAAGTGCGCTCACATAATTGCATTAGATGATGGTAATTATGCAGCACAACCTAACAACAGATGTATATGGGACATACCTTCTTTCACTGTGAGAGATGATATACCTGACTGGAAAGTGCAAACATCTGAGTGGAACGTAGAGGATAGTAGAGCATGGCGGACAGAAGATACCGACAAGTTCTTCTATGAAATTGAGGAGAAGAAAAAATGAGTTTAAATATATGTATGGATTGTAGGTTTGAAAAGAAAAGGTGTCAGTGTAAACCTGTAATAAAAATGGAGGACAAAATGTTAAAAAAAATTTGGAAAAAAATTAAAAGTTGGTTTTGGATTAAAGACTAATGAATTTAGCGGATCTTTTAAAAAAGAATTTTGTATTAGTTCCGGTTGTAGCATCAGTGCTAGTCGGAACTTTTACTGGCGTTCGTTATATTGTTAATCTTACAGATACTATAAACACTAATCAGCAAGAAATCGTAGATCTTAAAAGAGATTTAAAAGTTGCCGAAGACAAAATTGTAGATCAAAACACAAGACTCACGTCTGCTGAATCCACTTGGCAGATGGCAGAAAATTTATACAGACAACTAGCAGATCAAGTCAGAGAACACGACTATGATATTAAGGATTTAAACAGGTAATGTATGGAGGTTCTCAGGATGAATTATTATTTTACAGGATTAATTATTCTAGCTCTTACAATACTAGCTTTGTTTGTAGAACCTGCGTATCCTAGAAACGAATACCTTAACGACTATGGTGTAAGATGTGGAGAGTTTGAAATAAGAACCGATAAAAGAGAAACTGATTATAATTATTCTGACAGTAGCACTAATGAACAACAATACTTAAGCTTTACTTATAGAAAATATTTAGGCACAGACTGTAAAACAGCAAAAGAAAACGTAGCAATCAAACAACAATTAGAGTTAATGAAGATGTGTGGTAGAGTTAATAGTAATCCAAGTCTTGCAAACAATTCAAACTTTGATTTATTAGTATCAAAATGTAGGGGTGTAACTCCTGCAAGAGATAACACTAGACCATCTGACTCACAAAGTTTGTGGGATGATATGAAAGATGACTATAAAAAAGAGAACCCAGAGATCAATTTAATGAATGATAAGCTTATAGGTCCTTCTAAAAGCAAATTGAAAATTCCCCCAAAAGACTATATACTTCCGCTACCAAAACCAAAAATAAATGAGTAAGAAACCTTTAAATATATCTGAAGAAGCTGCTGTGCAGATGCCGATGAAAACGGTTGCCTCTCTGATTTTACTCGTCGCAGCTGGCGTGTTCGCATACACCGAGTTGACGGCCAGGTTAGTTTCATTAGAGACATCACGTGAGCTGTTTGAAAATGATTTACTCAAAAAAAGTGAGCAAATCCCTACTGATCAGGAGCAACATTTTTTACTCGAGGATCTTTATAAGAGTGTCGAGCAAATTGAAACACGGATCGAGGACATGATGCACAATAAAGTTAACATACAATTTTTACAAAAAAATCAGGAAAAGGTTTTAGCAGATCTTGAAGCCCTGAAAGATAAGGTAAGAGCAAATGGCAACGGGACGCATTAATAGACAAATTATAGATTACATCGAATCGATGGAAAGAAAAGCAAAACAAATGAGCTATGTAAAAAATTTAAAAAAAGAAGTAGAAACTGGCAAGAATGGTACACAAAAATATGTACTAAAGCAAGGTGTAAACAAAGGTAAAACAATATGATAGGTTTATTTTTTATAGGAACTGTAGTTTCAATTATTGTATTATATATATTAATAGATGTAAGAAAATATGACTGAGTTAGCAATAGCTTTACTTATGATTGTACACGGAGAGATCAAGGAGGCACGTTTGCAAACATCAATGTCTGATTGTTTGAAAGGGGCACGTACAGCTAGACGTGAAGCTAAATCGCACATAAAGTATCAGTGTATAAAGTCGATGGTTGAGCTTGAAAAAAATATAGATGGATCTTTCTCAATAAAAAAATTAATATTAGAATAGGAAAAAATTATGCAACTTAGTAAACACTTTACCCTTGAAGAAATGACCAAGTCGATGACAGCGACGAGGAAAAATATTGATAATACTCCAGGAGCTGGAGAGATTAAAAGTTTAGGTGACCTATGTTATGAGGTTCTTGAACCGCTACGTGCACACTTTGACAAGCCAGTTACAATTACTAGCGGATATCGTAGTGAAGCATTATGTGAAGCGATCGGCAGCAAAAAAACGTCACAGCATGCGAAGGGTCAGGCGGTCGACCTAGAAATATTTGGCGTGCCTAATATTCAAACAGCTTACTGGCTACAAAATAACGTGGATTTTGATCAATTGATCATGGAATTTTATGACAAAGACGATCCTGCAGGCGGATGGATCCACATAAGTTATAATGAAGAAGGATCAAATAGAAAACAAGTATTGACCTTTGATGGAAAAAAATATTCTGAAGGTCTTCCAGATATGGAATGGAAGGATGGCAAAGTTGTCGGATAAAAAAATTTTAATTAAAGCTTTTAATAGTATAGATACTGTTCAAGGTATTTGTGAAAACTGTGAGGAAGAAAGTATTTTAGTTGGTATTGTAACTGATTATTATAGATGCACGAATTGTGGTGCAGATACTAGACAACATATCAATGGATGTATTCGATATTTACAGTTAGAAGAGTCAGATAAAAAATGGTTAAAAGATAAGTATGGCGAAAAAATTTAAAGCATTTGTAGAACGAGATAAACCTAGGAAACGTCCAGGCCGGCATACAAAGTCGTTAAATAAACATAAGAAACGACATCTAAAACATAATGGTAGATAAGTATGAAATGGTTATTAGTAGTTTATATCTGCTCTGCAGTAGAGGGTGAATGTCGAAATCCACCACAATATCCAGCTGTTAAAAACAGTTATTATGAATGTGTCCAAGATGGGTTAGGTGATGCTTACGAGCTACTATTTGGATCTGACAGCATTTTTACACCAGAAATGATACTCAATTCACAATTGTATCCACAATACAAATGTACTCCTGTAAAAGATGAAGGAAAGATTACCATATAAGTTGACAACAATTTATATTTTACTATAATGTCCTACACATTATGTACAAAAAGAAAGGTAATAAATGACAGATTTTAGTAAATATAAAAATGTATCTCTATCAAAAGATACCTATACTAAATTAGATCTTTTAAGAAAAGTTATAGTTCCAAACACTACTATATCAAGAGCCCAGACAGTTAATATTCTGGTCAATGAGAAAGCAGATAAGTTAAATGGAAAACTTTCTAAAAAGAAATAATAAATATAGGAGAAAGAAATGAAAAAGATATGTGAAGTGTGCAAGGGTAATGGATTCATTAGAGTTCCTTATGAACAAGCACGTGAAGAACAGTTTGCAAATTGTGAGTTTTGCAATAACCAAGGTGAAATAGAAGTTCACGAGGAGGAGGAAGATGGAAAATACAATTGAAACTTTAACTAAACAAAAAATTTATCTTCAAACTGTTTGTAGAAAAGCAGGTGCAGAGATAAAAGAATTAAAAGATACTGTTGCAAAATTAGAAAAGTTATGTGCAATCACAACTGATGATGTGGTTGATAGGTTGCGTGATGCAGACAGTAGAACAATTGATTATACGGAGGGCAAATGACTGTTCAAAGATCTATTATTGAAGCTTTAGAAAAGAAATATGAAGCAGAGATATCTGCTGCAGATGCAACGATTAAGATATACCTGACTCAATCAGTCGGAATTGGTGAACATCCTCAACATATAGACGAGGTTGATAAACAATTACAAAAGATTGCTGATGCTACTGAAAAATTAGATGAACTTCAAAATTTTAAACTATGAAGTATTTGTTAATACTTTGTATTTTATTGTTAACTAGTTGTGTTAACAAGTTAGATAATTATAACCCAGGAACAACACTAGTTAGATGGATAATTACTCATGATAAGTGAAACTGATGCATCATACATTGCAGGTTTATTTGATGGTGAAGGAAGTATTACTTACAAACAATATACTGAAAAGAAAAAGAAGAGAGACGGCAGTCCTCGTACTTCATTTACTTGGCGTATAGTAATGGAGATCTCTATGACAGATGAATCTGTTATTCGTTTAGTCCATAATCTACTTGGATGTGGAACCGTTAGGAAAAAGCCAAGAGAAAAATCTGGTCATTTAATGCAATGGAGATGGCGATGTGGATTTAGAGATGCATACTATGTAGCTTTATTATTACATCCATATGTTCATGTAAAATTAGAAAAGATAAACAAAATTATTAAACATTATTCTTATGTAGGTAAAGAAGATCTAAAAGCTAAAGTAATTGATATAGCTAATCATAAATTATATAAACAGAGACATGGAAAAGAAACCGCTAGCTAGAATCCTTTCATTAGGTGCAGGAGTACAAAGTTCAACGATGGCATTGATGGCGGACCAAGGAGCATTTGGTGAGAAACCAACGGCAGCTATCTTTGCTGATACCGGTTGGGAACCTAGACCAGTTATCGATCATTTAAATTATTTGAAATCTAAACTATCTTTTCCTGTATACATTTGTAAAGCAGGAAATCTTCACGATGATATTTTAAGAGCAACAGATAATGGTAAGTTTGTATCTGTGCCTTTCTTTACTATAAATGAAAAAGGTAAAAAGGGTATGGGTCGTCGCCAATGTACGAGAGAATATAAGATAACTCCGATTGCAGCTAAGATCAGAGAACTGTTAGGTATGAAAAAGTATGCTAGATTTCCAAAAGGAGAGTTTGTTGAAACCTGGGTTGGTATATCAACTGATGAAGTATTTAGAGTAAAAGAATCTAGATTTTGGTGGCAAAAGAATAGATGGCCTTTAATTGAAAAGAAAATGTCAAGAGAAAATTGTATCGAATGGTACAATGGTAAAGATTATAAGACACCTGCTAAGTCTTCTTGTATTGGATGTCCCTATCACGACGATTCTTTTTGGTTGGATATGAAGAATAATAGACCAGATGAATTTGAAGCTGCGGTCGAGTTTGATAAAAAAATGAGAAATAATAGCCATAAGATAAAAAACTATATGCATCGATCTTGTAAGAATTTAGATGAGGTCGTGTTTCACGTGAAACGTGAAGAAGAACAAATGGATTTATTTAACAACGAATGTGAGGGTATGTGCGGAGTTTAATCGAAAGTATCATTGACGTTGGATCAGGATTAATTATAGCTACAATGCTACAACTTTATGTGTTTCCATTTTTTGGAATGTATCCTAGTGTTTGGGAAAGTTTTAATATTGCTGTAATTTTTATGTGTGTATCAATATTCAGATCTTGGTTATGGAGATTATTTTTTAGGAGGTATAAATGATGGAAGATAAAGATATAGAAGAATATAATAAGATTGGTTGGCAGCTTAAATGGAATAAAAAATTTGAGTATCCTAAGTCTCAAAGAGAAATAATTAAGGGTCGAAGACATTACTCTGTAAGTGATCAAAAATTACCCTCGGTTACTACTATATTGTCTAAGACTCAGCCAAAAGAAAAGCGTGATTCATTAGCCCAGTGGCGAGAACGAGTAGGCAATCTTGAGGCAACACGGATCATGGACCAAGCAGCTGCGAGGGGTACTGCAATGCACACGCTCCTGGAACACTACCTATTAGGCGAGAAACATGCTGATTTAACGGACATAGGGCAACAAGCAACGATGATGGCAGAGAAAGTGATAGATGAGGGTATAAAAGGTCATTTAGACGAGGTTTGGGGGTCTGAGGTCACTGTTTGGTACCCAGATTTATTTGCAGGTGCAACAGATGTGGTAGGTGTCTATGATGGCAAAGAAAGTATTGTTGACTTCAAGCAAACTAATAAACCAAAGAAAAGAGAATGGATCGATGACTATTTCTTACAATTAGCTGCATATGCAATGGCACATAATTTTACCTATCAAACTGAAATCATACAAGGTGTGGTCTTAATGTGTTCAAAAGATGGCTATTTTCAGAAGTTTGAAGTATCAGAAGAAGAATTTAAACAATATAAACACAGATGGTTGGCTAGAGTTAGTCAATATTATGATAGTTTAGAATAATTCTAAACTAATTGTATCATATAGAACTTTTTCCCCAGAATAAAAAAAATTTTTTTTATTTTCAAAACCATGTTACAGGCTCATATATGTTACAATGTTAAATAAGTATTGATAATAGCCACTTATTTAAGCATAAATTGTAACAAGCCCATGTTACACGTGTTACAATCCTTATTTTACGCCATTTTCAAATGTTACAATTCCCGGACGCGAACAAAAGTTTTTTAGAATTTTTTTAAAAAGTCTCTGGGAGAAAAGTTCTATAGGGTATATAAGGTCGTATGCCTAGAAAAAGACGCAAAGCTGCAATCAATGAATCAACTCCAGACATACCTTTTCATAAGGTAAGAGTAGAATGGGTTGACTGTGTTAGTGATTCGGGATGGGCTAACGAAAAAGAATTTGATAAAATGTCGTTATCTTATCCTGTAAATGAAGGTTGGTTATATGCAAAAACAAAAGATTATATTAAAATGTTTGCGTCATACGATAAAGATGAAGACGGAATTACTTTTGGAGATCGGACGATGATTCCTCGTCATTGGGTAAAGAAGATAACTCGTCTGTAATAATTTCTGCATCCTTATCAATGATAGGTTGGTAATGTTTAAGAGCTTCAACAACTCTTGCATCAATTTCTTCCTGGGATAAATTTTCGTGTTTATGTAAATGAATCTGTTGGTTATTATAAAATCCAGCTGCTTTTCCTCGCGATATTTCCATATTACCTGCAGCTGTCCAAGCTTTATTAACTCTAAATTCGTCTCTTAATTTACCTAACTCACTTAAATGACCTTCATAACTTATGTCATATTTTTTCATTAACTCAGTTCTTCTTCTGCCTATGTAATCTACAACTAAAGGAAAATGTTTGGGGTTTTGAAGTCTACTTGCTATTACATGAGCAGTGTCCTCTGAATATCCTGCTGCTATCGCACATTCAGTTGCCGTTTTTCTGCCTTCTTCTGAAACAATTAAGTTAGCAAATCTAATTTGCATAGGTGTTAATTTTTTAGGTAATCCCATACTTGAATTATATAAATTATAGGATATATTGCAAGTCAGAATGAACGGAAGATTATTAAGACAAGTATTAGATAAAATGATGAAGGGCAATCTCCATGCTGGAAATGCCAGAGTTCAAGTGTGTCTACCCGATGGTAAATATTATGATATTACTTCTTTACAACTACTAGAAAATAAATTAATTGGAGTCAGAGAATCCCATAGATTAGTGTTCACAGTCAAGGCTGAAAGATGGAATATGGGTAAAGTTTTGAAGAAAGTTGGAGACTCTACTTAACTTGAATTTTAACTCAAATAATGTTGAAGGAAGAGACAAAATTTTGGCATGAAATTAGAAACCATAAAAGCAAAATATCGTGGACTAGATTGGAAAATAGTGCTGCACACGGCACTCCTGATCTATTGGGTTATAATGTTAATTCCACTTTTTTTACTGTCGAACTTAAGTTAAAAAAATTTAAGAAAATACCCTTCTCTGCACACCAAATATCGTTTCATTTAAGACATCAAAAGAACACTTTCATCATGGTAAAAACCCAGCAAAAGGCCCTCGGTCAGAGAGCCGTAAAACTTTATGAGGGAACCAAGATCCGTGAATTACGGGACGGCGTCCCAGGAATTAAGCATGTGGCTTGTGGCCTAGATGCGTGCTGCTTGTTCCTTGAACGCTTGTAGCTTGTGGACTGGTGCGTGCTTGTGGGCGGGACCCACCCTGCTTGTAGCTTGTGACTT
>Ga0208543_1000072_pt1 | contig 33989 bp, 28 predicted proteins | sample DEB08_DNA_14_FD_185497 | JGI IMG/M metagenome (GOLD analysis project Ga0208543, IMG submission 185497) | Aqueous microbial communities from the Delaware River and Bay under freshwater to marine salinity gradient to study organic matter... | ecosystem: Environmental > Aquatic > Marine > Coastal ...
ATCGAATTAAACCACATGCTCCACCGCTTGTGCGGGCCCCCGTCAATTCCTTTGAGTTTCACTCTTGCGAGCATACTTCCCAGGCGGGATACTTAACGCGTTAGCTTTGATACTGCACAGGTCTATCTGTTCAACATCTAGTATCCATTGTTTACGGCTAGGACTACTGGGGTATCTAATCCCATTTGCTACCCTAGCTTTCGTCTCTGAGTGTCAGTAACAGCCCAGTAAGGTGCTTTCGCCATCGGTGTTCTTTCCAATATCTACGCATTTCACCGCTCCACTGGAAATTCCCCTTACCTCTACTGTACTCTAGTCTAATAGTTTCGACTGCAGTTTTGAGGTTAAGCCTCAAGATTTCACAGTCGACTTAGTAAACCACCTACAGACGCTTTACGCCCAGTGATTCCGGATAACACTTGCATCCTCCGTCTTACCGCGGCTGCTGGCACGGAGTTAGCCGATGCTTATTCTTCAGGTACACGTCAAACATTCCTCCCTGAAAAAAGAAGTTTACAACCCCTAGGCCTTCATCCTTCACGCGGTATTGCTCCGTCAGGCATTTCGCCCATTGCGGAAAATTCCCCACTGCTGCCTCCCGTAGGAGTCTGGACCGTGTCTCAGTTCCAGTGTGTCTGATCGTCCTCTCAAACCAGATACTGATCGTCGCCTTGGTGAGCCATTACCTCACCAACTAGCTAATCAGCCGCGAGCTTTTCTTTAGGCAGATTACTCTGTTTCACTCGGAAGCATATGGGGTATTAGCAATCGTTTCCAACTGTTATCCCCCTCCTAAAGGCAAATTCTCACGTGTTACTCACCCGTCCGCCACTTAAGTTAAAAACTTACGTACGACTTGCATGTGTTAGGCATACCGCCAGCGTTCATCCTGAGCCAGGATCAAACTCTCTTAAAATATCCAGTATTTATTATATATGGTATTAGGATGTCTAAAATTAACCACTGATCAAATCATATACTTTGCATTACTTTTTCGTCGAACGATTTTCTCATAATATTAAATAAGTAAAAGAATTTAATGGTGAGATTTATTTTTCATAAGTTATAATTGATAGTATAAGTTGATAAGCTTCAAGTAAAAATTATTCGAGTAAGGTTTACTTAACACACAATTTTTTTTAAGGATTATAATATATGACCATTGCAATTGGACAAGACCAAGAACGTGGTTTATTTGATCTTATTGATGACTGGTTAAAGAAAGACAGATTTGTCTTTGTTGGTTGGTCAGGTTTACTTTTATTCCCAACTGCATACTTAGCAGCTGGTGGTTGGATGACAGGAACAACATTCGTAACTTCTTGGTATACTCATGGTTTAGCAAGTTCGTATCTTGAAGGTTGTAACTTCTTAACAGCTGCAGTTTCAAGTCCAGCAAATAGTATGGGGCACTCTTTACTATTATTATGGGGACCAGAAGCACAAGGTGATTTTACACGTTGGTGTCAAATCGGTGGTCTTTGGGCTTTCATTGCTTTACATGGTAGCTTTGGTTTAATTGGTTTCTGTTTACGTCAATTTGAAATTGCACGTTTAGTAGGTATCCGTCCATACAACGCAATTGCTTTCTCAGGCCCAATTGCAGTATTTGTATCGGTATTCTTATTATACCCATTAGGTCAAGCAAGTTGGTTCTTTGCACCAAGTTTTGGTGTAGCGGCAATTTTCCGATTCTTACTATTCTTACAAGGTTTCCATAACTGGACACTAAATCCATTCCATATGATGGGTGTAGCTGGTATTTTAGGTGGTGCTTTACTTTGTGCTATTCATGGTGCGACTGTAGAAAATACATTATTCGAAGATGGTGATGCTGCAAATACATTCCGTGCATTTACACCAACACAATCAGAAGAAACATATTCTATGGTTACTGCAAACCGATTCTGGTCACAAATTTTTGGTGTGGCGTTCTCTAACAAGCGTTGGTTACACTTCTTCATGTTATTTGTACCTGTTGCAGGTCTGTGGACAAGTTCCATTGGTATTGTTGGTTTAGCTTTAAATTTACGTGCATACGATTTTGTATCGCAAGAACTTCGTGCAGCAGAAGATCCAGAATTTGAAACATTCTATACTAAGAACATCTTATTAAATGAAGGTATTCGTTCTTGGATGGCAGCACAAGATCAACCACATGAAAACTTTGTATTCCCTGAGGAGGTATTACCACGTGGAAACGCCCTTTAATAGTAGTATAGCAGGTCGTGACATTGAATCTACAGGTTTCGCTTGGTGGAGTGGAAACGCTCGTTTAATCAATGTTTCAGGTAAATTATTAGGTGCTCATGTGGCACACGCAGGTTTAATGGTATTTTGGGCAGGTGCGATGGTATTATTTGAGGTTTCTCATTATGTACCAGAGAAGCCTTTATATGAACAAGGTTTTATTTTAATTCAACACTTAGCTACTCTAGGGTATGGTATTGGTCCTGGTGGTGAAATTACTACAACAGTACCTTACTTTGCTGTAGGTGTTATTCATTTAATCTCATCTGCTGTATTAGGATTCGGTGGAATTTACCATTCATTATTAGGTCCTGATACATTAGAAGAATCGTTCCCATTCTTTGGGTATGATTGGCGTGATAAAAACAAAATGACTACTATTTTAGGTATTCATTTATGTTTATTAGGCTTAGGTTCTTTTTTACTTGTTATTAAAGCAATGTATGCTGGTGGTGTTTATGATACTTGGGCACCAGGTGGTGGTGATGTACGTTTAATTACAACACCAACATTAAACCCTATTGTAATCTTTGGTTACGTTTTCCGTTCGCCATTTGGTGGTGACGGTTGGGTTGTTTCAGTAAACAACATGGAAGATGTTATTGGTGGACATATCTGGGTAGGAGTTTTATGTATCACTGGTGGTATTTGGCATATCTTTACTAAACCTTTCGCATGGGCAAGACGTGCATTTGTATGGTCAGGAGAAGCTTACCTTTCTTACAGTTTAGCTGCTATTTCTCTTATGGGCTTTACTGCAGCTTTATATGCTTGGTATAACAATACAGCATATCCTAGTGAATTATATGGTCCAACTGGTCCAGAAGCTTCACAATCACAAACATTTACTTTCTTAGTACGTGACCAACGTTTAGGTGCTAATGTATCATCTGCTCAAGGTCCAACTGGTTTAGGTAAATATTTAATGCGTTCTCCTAGTGGAGAAATTATTTTTGGTGGTGAAACAATGCGTTTCTGGGATTTACGTGCTCCTTGGGTAGAACCTTTACGTGGTCCAAATGGTTTAGATATCAATAAAATTAAAAATGATATTCAACCTTGGCAAGAAAGACGTGCTGCTGAATACATGACACATGCACCATTAGGTTCATTAAATTCAGTAGGTGGGGTTGCAACAGAAATTAACTCGGTTAACTATGTATCACCGCGTTCTTGGTTATGTTGTTCTCATTTCTTCTTAGCTTTCTTCTTCTTAGTTGGTCACTGGTGGCATTCTGGTCGTGCTCGTGCTGCGGCTGCAGGCTTTGAAAAAGGTATTAACCGTGCAAATGAACCTGTATTATCAATGCGTCCAATTGATTAATATAATCCTATAATATTCTTAATTTTAGATAAACAACGATTTGTAAAAGATTTTGAATCTTTAGAAAACTTAAGTATTAATTTAGAACTTTAGTTTAGGGAATATCCTAGGCTTAAGCCGATAAAAATAAAAAAGTTTTCTATAAATTTTCTAAAGAAATTTCTTTAGAAAATTTATAAAATTTAACTAGAATTCTGATGGTTCCACAAATTTAGTTGTACATATATACTTAATAATATTAAGATAAACAACTATTCAATTATTTTTTTGTAACTTTCGACTCTTTTTTATGGCAAAAGATCAGATTATAAATGACCTTGGATTTGATATAAATTCTATAAAAGACAGAACAAATTTAAATGGGCCTTATGGTGAAGTTGAATGGGACCCTATCCTATTAGTTTTTATTGTTTTATTTCTCACCTTTTATAGTGCTGTTTTTCAAATTAACATGGACCCTCAAGATCGTTATTTATTATTTAATAATACTTTCTTTGAGGATAAAGAATAAAATTTTCATGAAACTTATTATTGATTTAATAGTAATTAATAACAAAAAATAAGTTCAATTATTTAACTAGTAAATAAGAAAAGTAATTTATATGGGTATTTTTCGAAAAAAAGAAGATAAGCCATACGTACAAATGACTCCAAAAGAACGTGCTGAATGGAATAAACAACGCGATTTTCAAGTAAAACGATTCAAACCTGGAGAAGATAAAGGTATTGGAAGAATTTTTCCGCGTTATTGGAGATACGAAACTTTTGGTAGAAGGCCTGGTGAACATTTTAATTGGTCAGATCCCATTAAAAAACGTAAATCGTATCCAAAAGGAATAATAGGTGATATTTTGTTTTTATTATGGAGAATAGAAGAATATATTACATGGATTATTTCTTATTGGTTAATCGCTTGGATTTTCCAATATTCATTAATAATCATAGTTCTTGGAAGTTTTTTATGGATTTCTTTTGAGCAAGATTCTGGCAATTGGTGGTTACAAATATTGACTTCTTTTGAAAATTTAGTATCAACTTTTTCTACAAAGTCTTTAAGTAATATAGCATTAGATATCAAAACGAATATTACACAATATTTTCAAACTTACGGGTATACTCCAAAAGCCTTTCTTCAGATGTTTGATGTTCTTCCTTGGATTACTCCATCAAATATATTTTTACTAGCGTTTAAACAGGTTGCGGTAAAATTCTTAACTATCTATAGGGCAATGGTAAATGTAACTTGGATCGGTTTTCTTTTTCCAGCTGTTATTAATCCGTATCGTTGGCCATGGTACATTTTTACTGAATTGGTGTATCCTATCTTAGTACCGTTTGATCGATTCTGCCCAAGGATTGGAAGTTTTAGAACTGGAGCTATTATCTTAAATATCGCAATTGAAATGTTAATAACTATAGCAAATCGATTAGATGATTATTTATGGATTCAAATTTTATGGCATCCAAAACTTTGGTAAATTAAACAATTTTAGAATTTAAAAATTATCGGTTATATTTCAATTTTTCTTTATGGACAAATAACATTACTAAGTTTTTAAAATGTTAAAAATTAGACTTAAACGATTTGGACGTAAACGATTACCCATTTATCGTATTGCGGTTATGGATAGTAGAACTCGACGTGATGGACGATCAATTGATGAAATTGGATTATATAATCCAATTTCAAAAGAATTTGATATTACTGATATTCGTAAACTTTTTTATTGGTTATCGAAAGGAGCTCAATGTAGTAACACAGTAGCTTTTTTATTATATGATCGATGGTTTTTAGATGTATTAAATATCAAATATAATTATGATCAACCCGAATCTGATTTAGTTCTTAAAGCAGTTTTGGATCAATCGGAATCAGTTTCAAATTAAGTTCACTAATTCGTAAATTGTTTCATCTATATAAATAACTTAAAAGTTATTTATATAGATGAAACAATTTACGAATTAGTGAACTTAAAGATTTGGTATTTCTACAATTCTATCTATTTTTTATTTTTTATAACTTCTGTTATAGGTACATGAATATCACCAATAACTTTTGTTAAATCATGGATATAACCCTGAGGTTTTTGTTCTTTAATTAAAATAATTTCGTCTTCTTCAATAGAATAGTCAATTGTTATAATAACGTCTTCAATTTCTGTTGTCCCTAAAAATTCTCCAGCTAGTTTATCCTCTAACAAATTCATTACGGCACGTCTTAAAGGTCGAGCCCCATAAACAGGTTGATAACCTTCTCTTGCTACTTTATCAACAGCATTTTTCGTAATATTAATAGAAATACCTTGTCCATGTGCACGTTTAATCAATGATTTAATCATCAATACTGCGATTTGATTAATATCTTTTCTTGTAAGTCGATTAAAAATAATGATTTCATCTAAACGATTTAAAAATTCCGGTCGGAAAAAACCTTTTAATTCTTCATTTACTAATGCAGAGACAGCATCATAATCAAAACTGTCATCTTCATCATCATCAAAAATTGAAAAATCATAATCTGAATATGGTACATACCCTGGTGGATATCCCGGTAAATTTTCAGGTTGTTTTGGTTTTTCTGGTCTTATCGGTGATTCAGAGCGTCCATTATTTTCAATAATCTTAGCTCCCAAGTTTGAAGTTAGAATAATTAATGTATTCTTAAAATCAATAACTCGACCTTTCGCATCTGTTAATCTTCCGTCATCTAAAATTTGTAAAAATAGATTAAAAACATCAGGATGAGCTTTTTCAATTTCATCAAATAATACAACGGTATATGGTTTAGCCCGTACTGCTTCAGTTAATTGACCACCTTCACTATAGCCTACATAACCTGGCGGAGAACCGATTAATTTTGCTACTGTGTGTTTTTCCATATATTCTGACATATCAATTCGAACCATTTCTTCGTCACCAAAGAAATACGCCGCTAATGCTTTTGTTAATTCTGTTTTTCCAACTCCAGTAGGACCAGCAAATATGAAACTTGCAATCGGACGATCTGGACTTCGTAAACCAACACGTGCACGTCTGATAGCTTTTGAAATGGCTGTTACAGCGGCATGTTGTCCAATAACACGTTCATGTAATTTAGTTTCTAAATTTAGTAATTGTTCTGATTCTGATTCAGAAATTTTTGTAACTGGGATCCCTGTCCAAAAAGAAACAACTCCTGCAATATCTTCTTCCACAACTAATCCACGTTCTCGGGCGCTAGGTGGTAATGTTTTATCGCTTACAATAATTGCTTTTATTTGTGTTCTTAATTGATTTTCTTCATCCCGTAATACAGCTGCTCGTTCAAAATTCTGTGCTCGTACACATTTTTCTTTTTCAAGTAATATTTCATGAAGTTCAACTTCTAACTCTTTAGCAGCTTCTGGTATTTCGGTTTCAGCTAAACGAACTCTAGCACCAGCTTCATCTAATACATCGATCGCTTTATCTGGTAAAAACCGGTCAGCAATATATTCTTTAGATAATGTTGCTGCCGCAGTTAGTGCATCATCATGATATTGTAGACGATGATGAAGTTCATATCGTGATTTTAAACCTCGTAAAATTACAACTGTTTCATCGATTGAAGGTTCATCAACTTTTACTTTTTGGAAACGTCGTTCTAATGCAGAATCCCGTTCAATATATTTACGATATTCATCAATTGTGGTTGCACCAATACATTGTAATTCACCACGTGCTAATGCTGGTTTAAGAATATTCGCTGCATCAATAGCACCTTCTGCTGCTCCCGCCCCAACAATTGTATGAACCTCATCAATTACTAGAATAAAAGTACCAGCACTATAAATTTCATCCATTATACGCTTTAATCGTTCTTCGAATTCTCCACGATATTTAGTCCCAGCAAGTAATGAGGCTAAGTCAAGTGATAAAATAACTTTATCTAATAAGATATCAGGTACATCTTTTTGATTGATTCGTTGAGCTAAACCTTCTGCTACGGCAGTCTTTCCTACTCCAGGTTCACCTACTAACATAGGATTATTTTTACGCCGACGACATAAGATTTCAATAACTCGATGAATTTCATCTTCACGACCAACGGTTGGATCAAAACTGCCATCTCCCGCACTAACACTCATATTATTTGTAAATTCTTGCAGAGTTGGGATCTCAATATTAGCTTCAAGTAATACATCTTGATCCCCTTTTCGTTGATCATATTCAAGATCCGCTTCCAATTGTTCACCAATTCGGCCTAAAATTTCAAACCGCATTTCTGTTACATCAATTCCTAATGTACGTAAAATAGTATTACCTAAACATTCTGTCTCTGCAGCTAATGCTAAAAGTAGATGTTCTGTTCCAACATAATTATGTCCAAGTTCTTTTGCTTCCGCGATAGCAAGTTCTAATACTTTTTTGGCTCTTGGAGTAAACGGAACTTCTATGGAAACAAAACTTCCTCCTCGTCCAACAACTCGTTCTACTTCTTTTCTTATTTCACTTAATGATAATCCCATAGTATGGATTACTTGTGCAGCAATACCAGTACCTTCACCTATTAAACCTAAAAGAATTTGTTCTGTTCCTACAAAACTATGTCCCCCACGACGAGCTTCTTCTTGTGAGAGCATTATTACTTTAATAGCTTTTTCAGTAAACATTTCAAACATAACAATAAAACCCTTATGAATATTCTCTAAATATTTGTTTTCTCAAAAAGATAAACATGAATTTTAATTTATATAGTAAATTTATAACAGAAACTGTTTAGAATACAAAGTTATAATTAATCAAAATTATGTTTTAGATTTAAAGCTATTTACAAAATAATATTTTTTATGAATTGTTTAAACTTATTCGAAAAGTTCCAGCTGGTGAAGGGACTTGAACCCCCGACCTACTGATTACAAATCAGTTGCTCTACCAATTGAGCTACACCAGCTACTAATTACTAATGGTAATATACTAGAATTATACCAAAGACAAAAACAAAAATCAAATAATTTTTAGTAATTTTAGTATACGTATATGTTTAATTATAATAACTTTTAAATTTTTTTTAAAAGTTATTATGATAAAGATTTAAATTTCATTTAGAATACTTCTTTTATGATTCTTTACCTGAAATAATATTATCAGCTAATGAATGTAAAATTAATTTAATTGAACGGATAGCATCATCATTACCAGGAATCGGAATATCAATTAAATCAGGATCACAGTTCGTATCCAAAATAGAAATAATAGGAATTCCTAATGTTCTACATTCCCGAACAGCAGTCATTTCACGTTTTTGATCAATAATAATAACAACATCAGGTAAATTAACCATTTCTTTAACACCGTTTAGATGTTTTCGTAATTTTTCTAATTCTTTTCGACAAATGATCGCTTCTTTCTTTGGCATTAAATCTAATTGGCCATTTACTTCTTGTTGCTCTAATGTTTTTAAACGTTCAATTCGGCTTTTTAATGTTACCCAATTTGTTAACATTCCACCTAACCAACGATGATTGACATAAAAAGAATTTGATCGAATAGCTTCTTGAGCAATTATTGCACTAGCTTGTCGTTTAGTGCCAACAAATAAAAATGTTTTTTCTTGTTTTGCTAATGAGTGAACATATTTATTTGCTTCTTTCAATAATTGAGCAGATTGTATCAAGTCAAGAATATGAATATTATTCCTTTCCGTATAGATATACGGAAACATTTTTGGATTCCAACGGTATGCTTTGTGTCCGAAATGTACACCAGCTTCCAATAATTGGGCTAAAGTTATATCAGCCATAGTTAAAATAAACTCCTAACAATAAATAATTTAAATATATCAAATTTTAAAGAAAAGAGTCTAGTTTTCTAAGTGAAAAAATACTTTAAATTTTCAATTTTAGTATTTAAAGTTGATTTTTTATTTAATTGCGGAACAGAAACATCAATATAAGTTCGATACCCTGTTCCGGCTGGAATTAATTGACCAATGATAACATTTTCTTTTAATCCGCGTAACCAATCAATTTTTCCTTCAATTGCAGCTTTGGTTAAAACTCTTGTCGTTTCTTGAAAACTAGCAGCTGAAATAAAACTTTCCGAATTCAATGATGCTTTCGTAATACCTAATAACACAGGATAATAACCTGCCGGCTTTTTATTATTTTCTAGAATTGAATCGTTAATATATTTAATTTTATGTAACGAAACTAATTCTTTCGGCCATAAATTACTTGCTCCTTTTTTAATTACTTTAACTTTTGTACTCATTTGCTTAATAATAATTTCAAGGTGTTTATCAGAAATTGTTACACCTTGCGATTGATAAACAGATTGGATAGAGTTAATTATAAATCCTTGAGCCTTTTTAATACTTCTGTAACAAGCTTCATAAGAATTCATTCTATAACGATAATAATAAAAGGAAATTTGTAATACTGTATGAAGATTACTATCTGGTGATAAATTTAAAAAAACAGAATTAGTTTTTTCTGGAAACGAAGCACGTTCTTTTACTCTATCTTCCCATAATTTTTCTCTTTCTTTCTTAGTTAATTTTTTGGGTTTTCTTGCTTCTAAAATTTGCTCAATACGTGGTAAACCTTGGACAATATCACCTGTAATTTCTTTTTCAAATGTTAATAGACCAATACTATCGCCTTTTGTTACTAAATCACCTGTTTTTAGTTTTAATTCTGTACCACTTGGGAAAAAATATGGCCGACCTTTTTGGATTAAAAAAGAAGTTTTATTTTGACGTAAAATTTTACCACGATTCTGAATCTTTTTACCCCATAAAATAGTTTTGACATCAGAATTTAATAAGCTTTTTTTGCGAATACTAAAACAATCGTCTTCGGTTACTAACAATAATTCTTCATTTTTTATTAATTTACGATTAACAATTATTAAAGCTTTATTTGTTATAATTTCAAAATAACCTAATATAAGTCCCGGATTTACTAATTGTAAGTTTTGAATAATAAAGGTTAAATTTAACTTCGTAATATTTAAATTGTTTGCAATATATTTATGAAGATATATTTTTTCAAAAATTTCTAGTTTTAAAGAATTTGTTCCATCTAATTTTGGATAAATTTCAATGGAATCTATCCAAGGAATTAAATTGTTATATTTTGTATACAATAATGTTGATAAATTAGTTTTATGTTTTTCATTATCGACGTAATTATGAAGTTTTGAATTAATTAGAATCAATTTTTGAGCGTTAAATTCTTTATCAATTTTTCTTTTAGCTTTAATGGAATAACGTAAATTTAAATGTATATTATTATTTATTAAATTATTTGGTTGGTTACTTTTGACATTTTCATTTTCTAAATAAGAAATAGTAACATTTTGATAAATCTTAATAAAATCAAGTTTGCAATTTGTTTTTATATTTTTAGGTTTTGGAATTTCATAAATTTGAATTGGACGAATCAACAATTGTAAACCTGACGATGTTTGTGTTGTTTCAATAAAAGAGAGTTGATTAATTTTGATTTTATCAAAAATTATTTCACCAGGATAGAAAATTTTTCCTTTATAATTTTCATTGTCACTAGTATTAAGTTTATGAAGTGAACCAGGTTTGATGATAATTTCTTGAATAATATTATTTTTTTGTACAATCTGTATAATACCTTTACTTTTTGAAAAAACATTCGGAAATATTTCAGAATTTTTCTTTACTTTATCCCCTTCTTCGACTAATAAAATTCGATTATCACGATTAATAAAATGAGTTTCTTCTGATATCCATAATAAACTACCACCAGTTTGAATAGAATTATTTTTGGCTTTTAAACTCTTAACATTAAGATAATGTGGAGTCCCACCAGAAATAGTTGTAAAATTCTTATCAATAATTGATTCTCCAAATTTTTGGTTAGGAATAATTGATGGTAAATTATTAAGGCGTTTTTCTTTAAAATTTAAAACATATTTATGATTATTAATAGTTAGAACATAATTTTGATAGCTCGAAGAGGAAGATAATCTTAAAAAAGTTGAATCTTGAAAAGTTATTTCATTTTGAATATAGAGAAGTTGTTGTGAGAAATGTTCTTCCCTATTAGCTATTTGAACGATACCCGACCGTCTATTTAATAATTTAGTTCGGCAAATATAAGTTGATTTAGGAACTTGATTATACCAATTTAAATACGAAGTAACCGGAATATTATAAAATTGACCAGATAAGATCCATAAAATAGTATTATTTTGGAATGTTCGGGTTTTATAAATTTCTCCGGATAAATCACTTAAAATATTTTTAATTTCTTGCGTTGTTTGTTTTGCACTACCAACTAATTCAGCTAAAACACAATCTTTCTTAACATGTGTTTGATTTTTAACATATAAAACTGTTTGTTTAGGGATGTTTATTTTAATCTTTTCATTATTCTTATTGTCGGGAATTAAAAAAATAAATCCTGCAGTTTCAGTTAATAAGAGATTGTCACCTTGATTGGTACGTCGAAAAACAGTTTTTAAAGATTCCGGAAAAACTATTAAACCATTTGTGGAAGCAATTATTTTTTCACGTGTACTTGCTGTAAAGATACCACCCGTGTGAAATGTTCTCATTGTTAATTGAGTACCTGGTTCTCCAATCGATTGTCCAGCTATAATTCCAATAGCTTCACCTAGTTCAACTAAATTCTCACTAGATAAATTCCACCCATAACACTTTTGACAAATTGATCGATTTAAACTACATGTTAAAGCTGAACGGATAAAAATTTTATCAATTTTTTTCTCTTTCAATAAACGAATTAAAGTTGGGGTAATAGGGGTATCTGGTAGTGCTAATAATTCATTAGTCTCCTTAACTATAATGCGTTTACTTACTAATCGACCTAAAATTTTCTTATAAACATATGATAATTTTTCTTTATTTTTATGATTAATTTGAAAAAAGATTGAACGATTTGTTAAACAATCCTTTTCTCGAATAATTATATCTTGAGCAACATCAATTAAACGACGAGTCAAATAGCCTGAATTAGCAGTTTTTAAGGCAGTATCTACAATTCCTTTTCGAGCTCCATATCCAGATATTAAATAATCTGTAATAGTTAGACCTTCACGGAAATTTTGTTTAATAGGTAAATCCATAATTTGACCATTCGGATCAGACATTAAACCACGCATACCAACAAGTTGGCGAACTTGTGATAAATTTCCTCTTGCTCCTGAGAAAGCCATTATATAAACTGAATTTAATGGATCATAATTTTTAAAATATGAAACAAGTTCATCCTTTAAAGTTTCACTTGTAATATTCCATGTATCAATAACTTTTTGAAATCTTTCAATTTCATTAATTTTACCTTGTAAACAGGTATTTTCAATATCAATAACAGTATTATTTGATTCATATAAAACTGAATTTTTAATAGGTGGAACACGTAAATCTTCAATACTAATGGAAATACCTGCTTGGGTAGCATATTTAAATCCTAGGTATTTTAATTCATTTGCTAAAACGGATGCTTGGACCGAACCATGTTTGGTAAAACTCCAAGCTAAGATTCGTTTCAATTGCTTTTTAGATATTAGCGTATTTTGATAAGTATAATTTTCCATAAACAGTTTAAATTAAAAAATTGAAGAAATTTCTAAAAAACTATGTTATTTAGTCAAGAATTTGTAATGTTTTTTGAATAGTGTAGTTATAAATAATTCGACCTGTTGTTGTTTGTAAATAAATCGTAATAATTTCACCGTCTTGATTTTTTCGAATTTGTAAATCTTTATAAAATTCAATATACGAATTATCTTTTAATACATATTTTGTTATATACGTTGATGGAATTTCCAAATGATTCGGATTATTATATCGAACCCATATAAGAGAATGTAAGTCAATTTTTCCTTGATTATAGGCTAAAAGAACATCTTGTAAATTTATAAAATAATGGTTAGAACCCCTTAATTTTTGAATATTATTTATAGTTAAATAATAACACCCTAAAATCATATCTTGACTAGGAACAATTATAGGATCACCTGTTGCGGGTGATAAAAAATTATATGGTGCTAACATCAATAAATAAGCTTCAGCTTGGGCTTCTAATGATAGAGGAATATGAACAGCCATTTGATCTCCGTCAAAATCTGCATTAAAAGCAGAACAAACTAAAGGATGCAATTTAATAGCCCGACCCTCAACTAAAATCGGTTCAAAAGCTTGAATACCTAATCGATGTAATGTAGGTGCTCGATTTAAAAAGATAGGATGATTTAATAAAACTTTTTCTAAAACGACATCAATAATTGATTCATTTTGTTGAATAAACTTTTTAGCTACTTTCATATTACTGGCTAAGCCTTGATTCATTAATTCATGAATAATAAATGGTTGGAATAATTCAATAGCAATTTCAAATGGTAAACCACATTGATTTAATTTTAAATCTGGACCTACAACAATAACTGATCGTCCCGAATAATCTACCCTTTTACCTAATAAGTTTTGTCTAAAACGTCCTTGTTTTCCTTTGATAATATCAGATAGAGAACGGAGTGGACGATTATTTGCTCCTAATGCTTTCTTACCACGTTTTCCATTATTAATTAAAGCATCAACAGCCTCTTGTAACATGCGTTTTTCATTTGTAATAATAACTTCAGGAGCATAAATTTCAGATAAACGAATTAATCGATTATTTCGTGTAATTACTCGTCTATATAGTTCATTTAAGTCTGAAGTTGCAAATCGTCCTCCTTCTAGTTGGACCATTGGACGTAATCCTGGTGGAATTACTGGTAATATAGATAAAACCATCCAAGCTGGATGTGCTTCTGTGATCATAAATTTTTCCAAAACTCGAAGTTTAGTAAAAAGACTCTGAGCTTTTTGAATAATTAAATTTGACGAATACAAATTCGTTAAATTTACTTGTTCAACCATCCATTCTAGTAAATGGGGTTGTAAATTTTCACGTAATTTTAGTTGGGTGATCAAATCATTAGAACTATAGGATTTTGTATCTACTAAATTGGCTAATTCATACAAAAATGTAATGCGTTGTCGTATTTCACGAACTTCTTTAGAAACTTCAATTTGTTCTAATTTTTCTTTTAAAAAAATAGAACCATGGCGATTTTCATCAACTCCTACCAAAAGATTTAAAGCTTCTTCATCAGGACAGAAATAAACTATAGTCTCTACTGATCGTCTTTTTAAATCTAATAATATTCCAATATAATTCGCTAAACTTTTAATGTACCATATATGACTAATAGGAGATGCTAGATCAATAAATCCCATTCTATGACGTCTAACACGTGATTCTGTTACTTCCACTCCACATTTATCACAAACAAGACCACGATAACGTATGCGTTTAAATTTCCCACAATGGCATTCCCAATTTTTAACTGGTCCGAAAATTCGCTCACAAAATAAACCATTCATTTCTGGCTTAAATGTTCGATAATTAATGGTTTCTGGTTTTTTAACCTCACCAATAATTTGACCATTGGGTAGAAGTCTTTGTCCCCATTCTTTAATTCGAGTTGGAGAAGCTAAGTTAATTTTTATATAATCAAAATTTTGATTTGAGTCTACCATTTCGTTAAATATTTTTAATTTTATTAGAATAAAGGATTAATTAAAATGGATGTTGGTAAAAATTGTTTTGATAACGCTTCATATGTTTCCATTAAATTAACCTCTTGGGTATAGTTTTTTGTTGGATTGTATTTATCAATTTTATATGTTGTAATATCTAGGCCAATAGATTGTAATTCACGCATTAAAACTTTAAAAGATTCTGGAATGCCAGATTTAGGAATTGGACGACCTTTAACAATAGCATTTAATGTATCATTTCGCCCTTGAATATCATCTGACTTAATCGTTAATAATTCTTGCAACATATAAGCTGCGCCAAAAGCTTCTAAAGCCCAAACTTCCATTTCACCAAATCGTTGACCACCATGTCGAGACTTACCCCCTAAAGGTTGTTGAGTAATTAAAGAATAGGGACCAGTCGAACGTGCATGAATTTTATCATCAACTAAATGAATTAATTTCAACATATAAGCTTTTCCAACTGTTATAGGATTTTCAAAAGTATTACCATTTCGACCATCTATCAATACCATTTTACCAGGACAGTAAGGATTAAACAGCCATGCATTATTAGATTCTTTCGAAGCTTTACGTAATTTTTTATTTATCAATATACGTGATATGTTAGAACCAAACATTTCATCAAATGGTAAAATTTTGAAACGCCGATTTAATTTATCACCAGCTAAGCCTAATAAACATTCATATAATTGACCAACATTCATACGTGAAGGAACACCTAATGGATTTAAAATAACATCTACAGGAGTGCCATCTGGAAGATAAGGCATATCTTGTCGAGGTAAAATACGAGAAATAATTCCTTTATTACCATGACGTCCTGCAATTTTATCACCTACTTGTATTTTTCTAATTTGTGCAAGAAAAACACGAACTAATGCTGTAGCGTCAACAGGTAATTCATCACCATATTTTCGATTAAAAATTTTGATGTCTAAAACACGACGATTTCCACCATTAGGTACGCGTAAAGAAGTATCCCGTACATTGGTAGCTTTTTCACCAAAAATTGCACGAAGCAATTTGGCTTCAGGTAGTTGATCTGATTCTCCTTTTGGGGTAATTTTACCAACTAATATATCTCCAGGCTTAACAAAGGTACCTTGATAAATTATTCCGTTTTCGTCTAAATTCTGTAAAGCAGATGGATTTATATGAGGTATATCTTTAGTAAATTTTTCTAAGCCAGTTTTTGTTTCTGTTGTTTCAACATCATATTTTTGAATATGAATTGAGGTAAAGACATCATCAAATACAAGTCGTTCATTGATTAAGATAGCATCTTCAAAATTATAGCCATGCCAAGGCATATAAGCTACAATAATATTTTGACCTAAGGCTAATTCACCTGATTGACTACTTGGCCCATCTGCTAAAACTTGACCACTTATGACTCTTTCCCCAACCCAAACAATTGGACGTTGATTCATGCATGTATTTTGATTAGAACGTGAATATTTTTGTAAATGATAGATAGTTTTATCTCCAGAGTCCTCTTTAATAACAATTTTTCTTGAGGAAACAAAAATAACAGTTCCAGCATTAAAAGCAATAACTGACATACCTGAATCAACAGTTATTTGATTTTCAAATCCTGTTCCAACAATAGGTTTTTGAGGTAGTAATAATGGAACAGATTGACGTTGCATATTTGAACCCATTAAAGCTCGATTCGCATCGTCATGTTCAAAAAATGGAATAAGAGCGGCTGCTGGAGAAACAATTTGAACTGGTGAAATAGCAATAAAATCAACTTCAGCTGCTCCTACAGTAATAAAATTTTGTTTATACCTTACAGGAATAAATTTTCGTACTATGTAATTATCAGAATCTATCGAAATATCACCAGGTGCGATTTTGTATTCATCTTCTATATCTGCTGTTAAATAAATCGGAAGATCTGATTTAATAACTTTACCATTTATTACTCTCCAAAATGGAGTTTCTATAAATCCATCATTATTTACACGTGCACAAGTTGTTAATGAGGCTAATAAACCAGCATTTTGTCCTTCAGGAGTTTCTATAGGACAAATTCGACCATAATGACTTGGATGAATATCACGTACTGCAAAACTAATTTTATCTCGATTTAGCCCGCCAGGTCCTAAACCACTTATTCGACGTTTATGTGTTAGTGCTGAAAGTGGATTTGTTTGATCCATATACTGTGATAATTGACTAGAACCTAAAAATTCTTTCATTGTCGCCAATAAAGGATTTGGATTTATAATATTACTTAATTTTAAAAATACGGGATCACATATAGTCATACGTTCTGAAACTGTTCTTTCCAATCTTTTTAGACCAATTTGAAATTGATTTTGTAACAGTTGTCCAATTGAACGCACTTTTTTATTCTTCAAGTGATCAATATCATCATTCGGAATATCAAATTCTCTGAAAGCTATTAAATTATCACAAATTTTTAAAATATCATCGTATGTTAATGTATGAGTAGTTTCAGTAATTTGTAAATTTAACCGTCGGTTAATATTTTGCCGGCCAGCTTTTCCTAAATTGTAGTATTGGGAGTCAAAAATTTTTGAAATGTTAAAATTGATTGAATCATCGAAACTTTTAACATAGTTTGAATTAGATAAAAAACTAAAGTGAGGTTTTTCAGGGTATCGAATACTACGCAAAATTTCTTGTTTTGTTAAACCAATTTTTTGTAATAAGGTTGGAACGCTAATAAATTCAGTTTTATTAAGATAAATAGAAATCATTTCAACGGAACATTGTTCTCTATTACGAAATCGTATTTCCATTGGTTCAAATTCAAATACTAACCAAGGCCCACTTTCGCAAATGATAGTTGCCGAATAGCGTTTATATTCTTTTCGTTTACTAATATTATTTTTTTTAACATAGTAAATTCCAGGACTTCGAATAATTTGACTGATAATAATTCGTTCACATCCATTAATGATAAATGTGGCATTATTTGTCATTAACGGTAAAGTACCTATAAAAACCTTCTTTCTTTTAGTTACTAAATTTAATTCTTTATCACGAATTTCAATTGGAATATAGACTCGAGCAGAATAGGTACTATCATGATCTTTAGAACTTATTTCAGTATATTTCGGTTTTTTTAATTGATATTCTTGACCAAAAATCGAAACTTCAATACTACCAGTAAAGTCTAAGATAGAAGAAAATTTTTCAAATTCATTACTTAAGCCTTTAGAGATAAACCAACAAAAACTAGTTTTTTGAATTTGGATAAAATCATGTAATGTTGTTAGATATATTTTTTTGTTTTTCATCTCGTTGTTTAATAATAATTCTTAATTTATATAAGGAATTGGCTAGAAAATGATTTTTATTTGTATAAAAGGAAATATTTGACGAAAGATTTTATATTAAATGAGTATAGATAATTGATATCTAAAAATTATTGTTCTTTTAATAATTCATAAATTTTTTGTTTGTTATTAAAAATCGAAAATTCAAAATAGTTTTAGTTAATTACTAAGATTATAAAATTTAGTTTTAAAAAGCGAGTATCTTCGAATATTTCAAAAAATTTTTGTCAAAATAGATTAGGAAATTATAATAGTGCTTAAAAGCTTTATGGAATTAGAAGAAAATTGGTACCTAGAATTAAAATACTATTATTTAGCTTAACAATAATAGTATTTTAACTGAAACAAAAATTATATATTTTTTAAAAGGTTTGATAATTGAGCTTTCTTACGAGCTGCTGTATTTTTATGGAAAATATTTTTTTTACAGCCTTTGTCAATAAGACTATAAATACGATTTAATGTTGATTGTAACTCAACCTTATTTTCACTAGTTTGTGTAATTTTATAATTTTCAAGTTGCTTTGAAAAAGTCTTTATTAATGTTCGTACAGAACTTTTATAATAACGATTTTGTAAACGATTTCTTTCATTTATCTGAATACGTTTTAGTGATGATTTATTATTAGCCAAAGTAATTAATTCCTGAATTTTTTATAGTTAAACTATTTTGAGTATAACATAACAGTTAAATATACTAAACAATTCTAATCGACTTAAAATTTTTAGTAAGTTTTTATTTTTAAAACAGTTTTGAAAACAAAAGCTTGATAAGATAAAAAATTTTATGCCATAATGCCTACAAGAATAAAATTTTATGTTTTAACTATGGCAAAAAATAAAGGTGTTAGAATCTTGATAACATTGGAATGTACTGAATGTCGTTCTAATCCCGATAAACGTTCAAATGGTGTTTCAAGATATATGACAAAGAAAAATAGACGAAATACTCCAGAACGAATTGAACTAAAAAAATATTGCAAACATTGTAACAAAGCAACAATTCATAAAGAAATAAAATAATTAATTATAATGAGATCGAAACAAGCAGATAAAATTATGTCAGAATCATACACTTCAAAAATTAATTACAAAGATGTTGATTTATTAAAAATTTTTATTACTGAACAAGGTAAAATTCTTCCACGACGTGCTACTGGTATCACAGTTCAGCAACAACGTCGATTGGCAAAAGCGGTTAAAAGAGCCCGTATTTTAGCTTTATTACCTTTTGTAACGTCGAATCAAAATCCTTAAAAAATAAAAATTATTGTAAATAATTATCCATAAAAACTGTTTACAATAATTTTTATTTTTTCACTTATAATCTGTTTTAAAGTACCTGCAAAATCGACAAAGATTAAAATTACTTAAAACTATATAGGAGAAGATTTATAAACAGTGGGACGTAGTCAACGCAATGATAATTTCATTGATAAAACATTTACTGTTATAGCAGACATTTTGTTAAAAGTTCTTCCTGCTAGTAAACAAGAGAAACAAGCTTTTTTTTACTATAGAGACGGAATGTCTGCTCAGTCGGAAGGCGAATATGCCGAGGCTTTAGAAAATTATTATGAAGCTCTACAATTAGAAGAAGATCCTTATGATAGAAGTTATATATTATATAATATTGGACTAATTTATTCGAGTAATGGTGAATATATTCAAGCTTTAGAATATTATCATCAGGCTTTAGAGTTAAATGTAAACTTACCACAAGCTTTAAATAATATTGCAGTTATTTATCATTACCAAGGTGTAAAAGCTTCACAAAAACAAAATCTTGAAATTGCAAAAGGTTTATTTGATAAAGCCGCCGATTACTGGCGACAAGCAATTAAGTTAGCTCCCAATAATTATATTGAGGCACAGAATTGGTTGAGAACAACAGGAAGATTAGCTTATGATATTTAATTAATTTTTTAAATTAAAGTTAAGATTTCGACGTTTATAAATGAAGAATATTTGGTCATTTTTTGTCCATATTCTTCATTTATAAAATATACTATTTAAATATTCTTACATTCTCTTTAAAAACTTTAAATCTTCTTAATACAGAAAAATAATTACAAAAAAATTTCTATTAATGTTATAATAAAATCTTATAAGGCGGTATAGCCAAGTGGTAAGGCCGTGGATTGCAAATCCTCTACCCCCAGTTCGAATCTGGGTGCCGCCTCTCAATTAAATACAAATAAATATTATTTGTGAAAATAAAATATAATATAAAAATTTCAATAGAGGTTCAAAAGCTATTATAGATATAATATAAATACTAATTTATAAAATTTAATTCTTGCTGCTACCTTACGATCCTGACATAGTAAAATTAATTCTACTAATCATATAAATACTATATCCATCATTCAGGTTAATATAATTTGTCAGAATGTGCAAGAGTTTAAAAAACTTGTATTTTAAACTATTCTATGATATGCTTATATATATCTAATAAAAGCCCGGATAGCTCAGTTGGTAGAGCAGTGGATTGAAGATCCTCGTGTCACCAGTTCGAATCTGGTTCTGGGCATTTTTAATTAATATTTTTAGCTTCTTCAAAGGTTAAAGAAATGTTCAATATTGGAAATTGTCAACAATTTTTTAACCTACTAGTAATTTGGGGGAAATTTTTATTATTTAATTTAGTGATAAATTTGTTTCTTGATATTGAAATATCTTTTAAAGTTTAAAATTTTTCTAAATTTGAAAACTTTGTATATACTGGATTAAAATTTAATGACACTGTGCCAATGGGGCCATTTCTGTGTTTCGCGATAATGATATTCGTTGTTTGAAGGGTATCAGTGTCAACATTGATTTTGCGATCTTGAGTATAATAATTTTCATTATACATCATTAGAACTAAATCAGCATCTTGTTCAATAGAACCACTTTCGCGTAAATCAGATAAAATTGGTTGTTTATTAACTCTATTTTCAACATTTCGACTTAATTGCGATAATACAATTATAGGAACATGAAATTCACGAGCAATGTTTTTTAATATTCGAGTTATTTCAGATAACTCTTGAACTCTATTTTCAGATTTCTGTTTAATGTTTTGCATTAATTGGAGATAATCTACAATAATCATACCAAGCTGTTTCTGTTCAAATAAAATTTTTTTTATCTTTAAACGAATATCATTCGCTGTCAAATTAACCGTATCATCAATAAAAAGAGGTAATGAAGAAAAAAATTTAATTGTTTTTACTAAACTCTTCCAATCACTTTTCTTTAAATTACCAGAACGTAAACGAATATTAGAAATTTGTGTTTCATTAGCTAATAAACGATAAATTAATTGTTCTTTCGACATTTCTAAACTAAAAAAAACAATCGGTATTTGATGTTGTTTAATCATATTAATTGCAATATTTAAACAAAAAGCAGTTTTTCCCATTGAAGGTCTTCCTGCAATGATTATTAAGTCTGATTTTTGAAACCCTTGCGTTATTGAATCAAGATCATAAAATCCTGACGTTAAACCTGAAAGATTTTTTGAAAAAGCTCGTTTTTTCAATTCAAAAAATACATCTGAAAATAATTGATTACTACTAGTCAAATTTTTTGATTTTTGATGTTGGATGAAATTTGCATAATTGCTGTCTAGTTCTGAAAGAATATTTTCTAAAGAAATATTAGTAATATATGCTGAGCGAATTGTTTGATAACCTAACTTAATTAGACAACGACGAACATATTTATCTTGTATTAAATTAATATAATCAATTAAATTGATATAATCTGAAGATTGTTGAATTAATTGTACAAGAAAATTAGTCCCACCCACTTGTTTGAGTAAACCTTGATCATGTAAAAAAGACGTAACAGTTGTAACATCAATATTAATCGAATTTTGTTGTAAGGTTAAAATTGCAGTATAAATTTGTTGGTGAACTTTGAAATAAAAAGCATTAATTGTTAAATAGCGAGTTGTTAATTCTAAGGAATCAGGATTGGATAAAATAGTTCCTAAAACTAATCTTTCTGCTAAAATCGTGCTAGGTAAAGGTTTTTTAATAATTAATTCCGGCAGTTGATCCGTAAATTTTTTCATACTAAAGATAACTAAACAGTACTTATAATTTTAATTCAAGTATTAAGGATTGCATTTAAACAGAATTATTAGCATAATTATAATCTAGCGTCCTTAGTTCAGTTGGTAGAACGCTAGTCTCCAAAATTAGATGTCGAGGGTTCAAGTCCTTCAGGGCGCGTTTCCCTTTCGTTAGGGGTTTATTTTTAAGTATTAAACATTATATTAGAAAATCTTACTTTATTAAAAAATAATTAAAAATCTTATGGCAAAAAAAGTCTCTGCATTGATCAAATTAGCATTACCTGCTGGTAAAGCTACTCCAGCTCCACCAGTTGGTCCTGCTCTAGGGCAGCATGGTGTTAATATCGCAGCCTTTTGTAAAGAATATAATGCAAAAACGGGAGATAAAGGTGGCCTTATAATTCCAGTTGAAATTTCAGTATTTGAAGATCGGAGTTACACCTTTATATTAAAAACACCTCCAGCATCTGTTTTAATAGCAAAAGCTGCACAAATTAAAAAAGGATCATCTACTCCGAATAAAGTAAATGTTGGATCTGTAACAAAAGCACAATTAGAAGAAATTGCTACTATTAAATTACCAGATTTAAATACAAAAAAACTAAGTAGTGCTATGAAAATTGTTCAAGGTACAGCGCGAAATATGGGGATTTCTATTGTAGATTAATTTGTCGCTTATAAATATAATATATGGAGAAATAATATGCAAAAGATATCGCGGCGTCACAATGAAAATAAACAAAAAATAACCAAGCTTCTTTATTCGGATCTTGATGAAGCAATTTTGGTATTAAAAGAAACCGCAACAGCAAAATTTAATGAAACAGTTGAATTACATGCTAATTTAAATATCAATCCAAAATATGCTGATCAACAACTTAGAACGACAGTAACTTTACCTAATGGGATTGGAAAAGAAATTAAAATTGCGGTTCTAACATCTGAAGATAGTATAGAAACGGCAAAACAAGCAGGAGCAGATATTGTTGGAAGCAACGATTTAGTGACTGAGATCAGTTCAGGAAATATTGATTTTGATCTTTTAGTTGCAACTCCTGAAATGATGCCAAAACTAGCAAAACTAGGCCGTGTTTTGGGACCAAAAGGTTTAATGCCATCACCAAAATCGGGTACAGTTACTACAACCCTTACTGAAACTATAACTGATTTTAAGAAAGGGAAATTTGAATATAAAGCGGATAAAACTGGAATCGCTCATATAAATTTTGGTAAAACTGATTTTTCAAATACCCAGTTAAAACAAAATTTAGTCGCATTATTTAAATCGATAGAGCAAAATCGTCCTCCTGGTGTAAAGGGAAAATATTTTAAAAGCTTATTTATTTGTACAAGTATGGGCCCTTCCATTAAACTTGACTTAGCAGCGTTTGATTAAAAAAATAAATTTACTAAAAATATCTTATTATGTCTGAAAAAATCGATCAAATTGTAGAACAACTAAAAACTTTAACTTTATTAGAAGCATCAGAATTAGTTAGTAAAATAGAAGAAACGTTTGGTGTTGATGCATCTGCTGCCGCAGGTGGTGGAATGATGATGATGGCACCTGGTGCCGGAGCAGCAGAAGAAGTGGAAGAAAAAACAGAGTTTAATGTTATGTTAGACGAAGTACCTGCTGATAAGAAAATTGCTATTTTAAAAGTTGTTAGAGGATTAACTGGTTTAGGTTTAAAAGAAGCAAAAGAATTAGTAGAATCAGCTCCTAAACTAGTACAAGAAGGTTTATCTAAAGATGCTGCAGAAGATGCTAAAAAACAAATTGAAACTGCAGGTGGTAAAGTATCATTAACATAGAAAATTCTTGATTTTGAATTGAATATATTGTGTTCTGAAATTTTTTTTTCGAATACAATATATTTACGCTTATAATACTTTTAATAAATTTTTGTATTGTATCTTATTATTATTAACAGAATAATAAAATTTGAATTAAATTCCATTTTTTTGTAAATTGTAAATTTGATAACATAAGCGGGACTGACGAGACTCGAACTCGCAACTTCCGCCGTGACAGGGCGGTGCTCTAACCAATTGAACTACAATCCCGAAAAGATTAATTTAGCTTCCTTGAAACATTATGATACTAAAAATAGTTAAAAAATGTCAAGTATCCTTACTAATACTTAATTTTAGGAGAAACAGGGATTCGAACCCTGGGTACAAAACGATGTACGATAGATTAGCAATCTATTGCTTTCGACCACTCAGCCATTTCTCCTAAATTAAAATAGTTTTTTAGTTGGCTCTGGTGGGATTTGAACCTACGACCTTGGGCTTATGAGTCCCCTGCTCTAACCACTGAGCTACAGAGCCTTAAACTATTTTGTCATTACACCTTATATTATAACATGATATTATTATTCTGGTAAGATCTTTTTCAATATTACAATTTTTATTAAAAATTATTAAAAATGGATAACTTTTTAAAAAATATTCTTCGTTACCCAAGATTTTTTATTAGTAGTGTTTTAGGTTTAATTTTAGTTATTTTATCACCTTTTAAAAATTTGATAAAAACTACAAAATCACGTATATTTTTAATTTTATTTATTATATTCTTTTTTATAGTCTTACAAAATATATTAAAAAATATGTTAAGTTTATAAACTTTATTAAATAATAAATATACAAAAATAATATAAATGATATATAAAAAAACCACAAAAATAAGTCAGACAGGAGCTTTTGCTTTACTTGATAATCTAGTTCGAAATGGAACACGATATATTTTTGGTTATCCAGGTGGTGCTATTTTACCTATTTACGATGAAATATACTATTGGGAAAAACAAAATTTAATTAAACATATTTTAACTCGACATGAACAAGGGGCGATACATGCAGCTGATGGATATGCACGTATAACAGGTCGAGTGGGAGTTTGCTTTGCAACTTCTGGCCCAGGCGCTACAAATTTAGTAACAGGAATTGCGAATGCTCAACTTGACTCTGTCGCTATGGTAATTATAACAGGTCAAGTTGGACGTACTTTTATTGGAACCGATGCTTTTCAAGAGACAGATATTTTTGGTATTACATTACCGTTGGTAAAACATTCTTACATTGTAAGACGACCTGAAGAACTAAATGAAATTGTTTCAGAAGCTTTTTATATTGCTCAAAATGGTCGACCAGGACCTGTTTTAATTGATGTACCTAAAGATGTTGGTTTTGAGCCAATTAAAAACTATAGCCCAATTCAACAACGAGATGTTCAAAAAGTAATTGGTTATCGATTCCGATATAATACAAATCAAAAGAAAATTAAAACTGCCTTACGCCTTATTACAAATGCAACGAAACCTTTACTATACGTTGGAGGTGGGGCAATTACAGCTAATGCCTATAAAGAATTACAATTAGTATCTGAATTATTTAATATTCCAGTTACAACAACTTTAATGGGAAAAGGCTCTTTCAATGAAAAACATATTTTTTCATTAGGAATGTTAGGTATGCATGGTACAGCGTATGCAAATTTTGCTGTAAGTGAATGTGATCTTTTAATTGCGGTTGGAGCACGATTTGATGATCGTGTAACGGGTAAATTAGATAGTTTTGCTTCAAATGCTCAAGTAATTCACATGGATATTGATCCAGCTGAAATTGGAAAAAATCGAGCACCAAATTTAGCGATTATTGGTGATGTTAAAGTGATTCTTCAAGAGATATTAAAAGAATTTCGAACAGGAAATATAAATATTTCTACAGTTACTAAATCGAAAAAAAGAAAGTGGATGATTCGTCTAATTAATTGGCGTTACAATTATCCGTTAATAATTCCAAGCTTAAAACAAAAATTATCTCCACAACAAGTAATAAATAGTATCGGTAAACTTTATTCAAATGCAATCTATACTACTGATGTTGGACAACATCAAATGTGGTCAGCTCAATTTATCAAATGTGGACCAAGAAGATGGGTTTCAAGTGCTGGTTTAGGAACTATGGGGTATGGTTTACCTGCAGCAATTGGAGCTCAATTTGCCTTTTCAGACTCATTAATAATCTGTATTACAGGAGATTCTAGTGTTCAAATGTGTATTCAAGAATTAGGAACTATTGCTCAATACGAATTACCGATCCGAATTATGGTTATCAATAATCATTGGCAGGGAATGGTTCGACAATGGCAAGAGACATTTTATAATGAACGATATTCACATTCGAGTATGAATGAAGGTCGACCTAATTTCGTAAATATTGCTAATTCATATGGAATAAAAGCACTTACAATTGAAAGTCAAGAACAATTAGATGAAGAACTATTTAATTATAAAGATTATAACGGTCCAATTCTTTTTGATTTTATAGTAATAGAAAATGAAAATTGTTATCCTATGGTTGCTCCAGGTAAGAGTAATGCACAAATGATAGGCGTAGATATCCCATCAGATATTACAATAAAATAAAATAGGCCGAGTTGGATTTGAACCAACGTAGCGAAACGCAGCGGATTTACAATCCGCCCCCTTTAACCACTCGGGCATCGACCCTATGTATTAACTATATGTTATCATATAATAATCTGAAAAACAATCTTTATATATATATATATTTATTTGTTATTCTAATATAAAATTTTAGTCATTAAGTGAGTACTTTTATATCATTTAATGACTAAAATTTTGTTAAATTATAAATATATACACACGGATATTTATTTTGATACCCCCAAGGGAATTCGAATCCCTGTTACCTCCGTGAAAGGGAGATGTCCTAGGCCTCTAGACGATGGGGGCTTAATTTTCATTTAGTGGGTATCGATAAAGGTACAATTAGTAATCTTGACCTTTCTACCATAAATGTCAGTTGTTTTAGATTATATATCTATATAACTAATAACTTACTCGAAAAAGATTAATAAGTCAAGTTTTTAACTACAATATTCGTGTATATATAACATATAGAAATAACAAATTTAAAGTTAAATTTCGTAATAATCGTATTTTATATTATCAATATTTAAATATTTTGTCTTAAAACTTTTTAATTGGGTCACCTGGGACTCGAACCCAGAACAAATCGGTTAAAAGCCGAGTACTCTACCATTGAGTTAGCAACCCTACAGATATCTTACCATGAAACTATAAAAATATTAAAGGATTTTATTTTTTAAATATTTTATATACAATATAATAATAACAAATAAAATAATATTAAAAATATACAATTGATTCAAAAGTTAATTTTAAATTTTTAATATTATGAAATAATTTGTTATTAATATTTAAAAAAAACTTGTAAGTCAAGGATGTTTAACTAATGGTTAATTGGCAAGTTATAGGTCAGTTAGTAGCAACTGGTGCTATTATGTTATCAGGACCTGCAGTGATAGTACTTTTAGCTCTAAAAAAAGGCAATCTTTAAAAAATAATTACTTCAATCATTAATTATTAATATAAAAAATTTTAAGGAATATTTATGATAACAGCTTTAGTAGCTCTGCTAGTTTTCATTTCCCTAGGTCTAGTTATTACAGTACCCGTAGCTTTAGCTACGCCAGGTGAATGGGAAGGATCAAAAAGTAAATTTGATACAGCTTTCCAAGCATGGGTTGGTTTAGTAATTGTAATAGCTGCTGCTGATGGAATTTCTACGTCGATTTAAAATTTTTAAAATTTTAAAAAAGTAATAGTAAAAAAGTAAAAGATATAAAACTTTATATATGTTCTACTATTACTTTCCTAGTTCTTAAAATTAAAAAAATAATATTTTTTATTTATATTAATTGCTAATCTAAAATTTATTAATTAGCATAATAAAAATCAAATTCTTATCTGAGTAAAAATTTAAATTGTTAAATATATTTATTAGAAGTATAATCCTAACATATCCGGAAAGAATCGATTAATCTCAATAATAAATCCTGCAGTAAAAGTCATCCAGATTGTTAAAAGAACAGGTGCCGTTGATAAATATTTTTGAAAATCATTCATAAAACTTAGAGGTAACTAAAAAATAGAAATAGACAATATTCTTAACGAGGTGAAACTGTAATTTCATCCTTTGGTGCAATTAAATCACCACTAATTAATTCTTGCCATGCAGAAATTGGCCAAATATAACCTGTAGTCATAATTTTTAATGCTAATGGAACATTAATAATAATTTCACTTTCACTCGGGTTTTTAGTTGTACTAACTGCACGTAAGTATTTTCGTCCAACCCAGCCAATCCAGCCAGAAATATATATAAAACCAAAACCTGGAAGAATAAACTCAGCTGCATGACTCCAACGTCCATCAGCAATTAAATGAGGTAAACCATCTGTACCGCATAATAATTCAGAACGACTATATTTATCAAATCGTGCTTTTGTTCGTTCGACTTGTTGTTGTAATGATAAAGCTGGTGGTGAATCTGGTTCGTAATTAGCAATTCTTTGTTCTAATTTTTTAACACTAGCTTTAAGTCTTTTTTCAAATGCTGGTGATTCACTACATTTTACTAAACCACCGACTTCAGCATTTACTTGTTGAGGCACGTTAAAAACTAAAAATCCTAATAATAGGCTAATTAAGTTAAATCGCTTCATAAATTTTATTTATTTAGAATTGGTTTTTGTTTTATTAAAAAATTAAAAAATTTTTATTAGTCTACAAATAATTGTATAATAGATTTTTTAAAAAATAATATTCTCTAGTATTGACTCATTAAAGTATAAAATTATTGAATTATTAATATAGATTTTGTCTTATGTGAAAAATTTTTTATGGAATACTAATATTTTTTTTCAATATAAATAACAAACATAGTCATTAGTCTTTTATGCCATATCTGAATTGTGAGATGTTAGCATTCATAATAAAGTGATAGTAAATGTACTTGTTTCCCTGTTTTTCTATGTTTGCCATTATCTTAAAATCGTCATAGTTACCTACTACAACTTATTTTTTTTTTGAAAATGTCAAATGTTTTTTTTAAAATCATCATCATTTAATAAACTAATCTAGGTCTCCTATTCATCTAAATATAAATGTTTATCATTTTCGTTTTCTTTAATCCAGTTCAGAAATGTATTTTTTTACATACCTTCTATTGATTCGAATTCTGATTCGGGATCAGGTAGTTAATTTAAGCTTATTATGAATATTTGGAAAATCTTATGAACGAAATAAACCTAATTAGGAGTAGAGGAAGTTGATAATTCAAGGATATTTGAATTTATCACAATTAGACCGACCAATTTAATTAATAGAATAACAATTTATATCTATACAAAAATAAAAAAATTATAAAAAATAATTTACTCATTAATAAAAATAAAAAATTAAATTTTTATTTTTATTAATCATTTATAAATTACCAATAACCTAATGATACAGCTTTATCAATAGGTAAACATGCTCCAATACCAAACCAAACTGCAAAAATAAAGCCAATAATAAATACTAGACTTGCAATTGGACGTCTGAATGGATTTTGAAATTTATTAACGTTTTCAATAAAAGGTACAGTAATTAAACCTGCAGGAACGGCAGCCATTGCTAATACACCTAAAAGCTTATTTGGTAAAACACGTAATAAGTTAAATGTTGGGAAGAAATACCATTCTGGCAAAATTTCTAATGGAGTATTAAATGGATCAGCAGGTTCTCCCATTTGTGTCGGAGCCATTACAGCTAAACCAATACAGCAAGCAAAAGTCCCTAAAATACAAATAGGGAATACATATAATAAATCATTTGGCCAAGCAGGTTCGCCATAATAGTTATGACCCATTCCTTTAGCTAATTTTGCTCTTAATTTTGGATCAGTTAAATCCGGTTTTTTTATTACAGACATTTGAATCTAATTTCCTTATTTTAAAAATAAAGTTTATATTTATAACGGACCAGAAATCCCTTGCTTTCTAATCATTAAGAAATGCGTTAGCATTAAAACAGCAGCAGCTAATGGTAATACAAATGTATGAGCACTATAGAAACGAGTTAATGTTCCTTGTCCTACACTTTCTCCACCACGCAATAATAATACTAATGGAGGACCAACTACTGGTACTGCCGCAGGAACCCCTGTTACAATCTTACATGCCCAGAATCCAACTTGATCCCAAGGTAATGAATATCCAGTTACACCAAACGATACTGTAACAACAGCTAAGATTACACCTGTTACCCAAGTTAACTCCCGAGGTTTTTTGAATCCGCCTGTTAAATAAACACGGAATACATGTAAAACCATCATCATTACCATCATACTAGCTGACCAACGGTGAATTGAACGAATTAACCATCCAAAATTTACACTCGTCATGATATATTCTACAGAAGCGAATGCATCTACAACACTTGGACGATAATAAAAAGTCATTGCAAATCCAGTAGCAACCTGAACTAAGAAACATGTGAATACAATACCACCAAAACAGTAGAATATATTAACATGAGGTGGAACATATTTACTTGAAATATCATCTGCGATCGCCTGAACTTCTAGACGTTCTTCAAACCAATCGTATACTTTACCCATAAGGAAATTTCTTTTTTTGATCACAGTTAAGCAGTTTTTGTTTTAAGGCGAGAGTGGGATTCGAACCCACGGAATCCGTAAAGACTCATCTGATTTCAAATCAGACGCAATCGACCAACTCTGCCATCTCGCCAGAAGATTAGTCAAAAACTAATCTTGTAAAAATTAACTTTCGTAAGTGTTACGTCCAGTAAATTTAACTGAAATAGGATTAGGATTTTTACCAATAGAAAAATCACGACTATTTACAGCTTCACGTCCTGGATTTACTTTTTCAGGAAATACACCATCTTTTGGATGTAAATACTGAACTTCACCACTAGGGAAAATTCGATATACCCGATAATCATTAATTCTAAAAGTTCGTAACTGAGTTGCTAATGCAAGACATTGTTCCTTACGTGCTAGGTAAAGTAAATTTTCACCTTTTCGCATAATTGCGGCACCGCCAGTTGGCATTTCAAAAATTTGTTCTTTATTACTTGTCCAACTTATAGCATATTTCTCTTCTACTTCAGCTGCACGAAGCCAACCTCCGGTGCTTCCACCAAAAGTAGGAGATGGGGTTTGTATATTTAATGTCATACTTTAAACTTTATTATTTTTTAACATTTAATATACTATTTTAATAAAAAAATAGGAATTTTTCTATTAATTTTTAAAAAGTTTTAAGCTTATTAAAAGTATGTATAGTCCATTTAGCGGAGAATGGATTTGAACCATTGACCTTCGGGTTATGAGCCCAACGAGCTACCAGACTGCTCTACTCCGCGCTATACCAAATGACCCAACTAAAAGAAACTATAGGTCATTTGATATGATTTTGTCTAGGGTTTATTTACTTTTATAAAAATAAGTTAAATATACTAGCTAAGATAAAATATAAGAGAATTAAACCCCAGGTTACTTTGTTTAAAAATTTGTCGACAGAACTAGGAGAACCTAAAAAATTAGTATTCATCGATAAACTACCTACACCGGTTGCATTGGGAACTCTGGCTAAAATAAGGATTATTAATATAAGACAACATAATAACCAAATAATTTTTAACATATTTTTATTTAGTTTCTTTAGAATATATTTCTTTATAATTCTAGTTTATAAAGAAAATATATTCTATAATTTTTGTAATTATTCTTGAATTTCGAAAACTTCCTTAAAAATTTTCGACACTTTATCACCAGAATCAATTGTTTCTAATGGATCTTTACGTAAACGGTGACGTAAACATAATGTAATAATTTTTGAAATATCTTCTGTTGTTACTTTATTTCTATTATTATAAGCTGCATACGCTTTTGCTGCACGGTTTGTAACAATATCACCTCGTAAACCATCAACATCTAATTGACTACAAACCTCAGAAATTTTTACTCTTAGATCATATTCTAATTCAACTTCTGGTAATAGTTTTTGAGCTGCTACAATTCGATCCCGTAATTCTTGTTGTTGAGAATAATAGGCTTCTGTCCATTTTTCTGGATCTTGATCAAACGATGTTCGTTCTTCAACTACTTTTACTCGTAAAGTCGGATCTTTTACAGTCCGAATTTCCGCATGCATACCAAAACGATCTAATAATTGTGGTCGTAATTCGCCTTCTTCAGGATTTCCTGATCCAACTAAAACGAATCGAGCTGGATGACGAATTGAAATTCCTTCACGTTCTACAGTATTCCAACCTGAAGCTGCAGAATCTAATAAAATATCAACTAAATGATCATCTAATAAATTTACTTCATCTACATATAGTAGTCCTCTATTTGCTTTAGCTAGTAAACCTGGTTCAAAAGCTTTTACACCTTCAGTTAAAGCTTTCTCAATATCAATAGTGCCACAAACACGATCTTCTGTAGCACCTAAGGGTAAATCAATCATTGGAATTTTAATAAATTCTGTTTCAATTGATTCATTATTTCGAATCGCTTGTTTAACTTCATTTCCCATTAATTCTAAATCACTTTTATGTGAATTAAAAGGATCATTTTTAACAACTTCAATCTCTGGAAGTAGATCAGCAATAGCCCGAATTGTTGTAGATTTTCCAGTGCCTCGATCTCCCATAATCATTACACCACCAATTTTCGGGTCTATTACATTCAGTTGTAAAGCTAACTTCATTTCTTCTTGACCTACAATTGCTGTAAATGGGAAAACAGGAGTTGAAAATTGTTTTAAATCTTTTGTTACCATATTTGTACAATATTTATATAATAGTTTGATACCAATAAAATTTTTACACAGTAAAAATTTTATTGATATAAAGTTGAACCTAATCGAATTGCTAAAAGACTTGTTACCAAAGCCGTTAGCATAGCAGTATATACCTGAACGTCAGAAATCATAATTTAAATTTGTTGTTATTAAATTTATAATAAAAGAACTATACATTAGATGATTCAAATTAAAAACTCATAAAAATTAAAATTTTTAATTAAACCTATCTAGTTAAGACAGTTAAGGTCAAAAATATTATTTATTCTATGTTTTTCAATCAACTAGTTAGAATAGAAAACAATTGAAAATCATAGATAAAAAATATCTATGATCAACTTTTATTACTCAAGATCTCTACGATTTGGATTTCTTGACGGATCGCTTGATAAGAATCCAAAAATGAAAAGAGAAACAAAGAAAATAACAGTTGTGTATACTAAAATTTTTAAAGTTAACATTAAATTTTTCCTAGAAACTGTTTTTAATATTATTAATTATACTAAAATATTTTAATTATAATTTATTTTTTAAGACAAACAAACTAAATTATTAATAAAAAATTAGTAATAAATACTGTGATTTAAAACACTAACATCAAAAAGTCCATTTTTTAGAGGATGAAAAGAGTCTTGAAAGGTATCCTGAGTTCCTAAAAAACCTTCAATTAATACTAAATCATTTACTTTATATGATTTTTCGGAGAAATTTCTTCCTATTACATCATTTTTTTCCCATATCGAAAAAGATAAAAAAAT
>Ga0208543_1000075_pt1 | contig 33557 bp, 37 predicted proteins | sample DEB08_DNA_14_FD_185497 | JGI IMG/M metagenome (GOLD analysis project Ga0208543, IMG submission 185497) | Aqueous microbial communities from the Delaware River and Bay under freshwater to marine salinity gradient to study organic matter... | ecosystem: Environmental > Aquatic > Marine > Coastal ...
AGACATAGAAAAGGCCCCGATTCAGCTACCCAGGGCCTGATTACGGGCCTCAAAACGACACGAAGCCACCGCAGAGATTTTTTGGATCACCACGCTGCTCAAACCGGCGTTGCCCAGAGACTCCTTAGTCCAGAGCACCTTGCATGACATCACCAACGCTGAACTGCACATTCTTGCGGAACCCAGCAACATCTAATCGGTGCATTAGCAAAGCCGCCGCGAGGAAGCCGATCATCTGCAAGCCAAAGACACCGCCATAGGCACCGAACATATCACCACCATTCCATGTTTTAAACAGCGTAAGAAGCCCACCACCACTGATCGTGGCAAATCCTCGGGAGTAGGCATATAATGCCCCCCAGATCCCGAGCAATAAGCCCACCTTTCCTGGCTCCACAAAGCTAAACATCAACGTGAAGCTTGCATGAATGCAGATTCCAAGCGACACACCAAAAAGGGTTAAAGAAAAATACAAACTTTCAAACGACTGCCATGGCGCCGACAGCAACATCAGAGCGAGGGAAATCGAAGCAAAAACCGCCCCAAACTGGGCTGTAAGAATGTTGCCAATCCTGTGGACTAACTGAAAACCACTGAGGCCAAGTCCAACAAAAAAGCCCACTGCCAAGAAGGCATTCAGTACCGTTGTGGCACAGATACTCATGTCAAAGACCGCTGCGCCATAAGGCTCAAGCACCGCGTCATTGAGAAACATGCTGAAGGTGAAAAGGCACAAAGCACCCGTAAATCGTCCGAACTGAGGAATCGATCGCAAACGACCAAGCAATTCAAGCAACGTCAGGGATTCACGCCCGTCCCTGGAGTTGTCTGCCACATCCTGATCGACCACATCTAGAGATTCGGTTTCCTGATTTGGCAGATCAAGTCGCTCCAAACCAAAGACTGACAACACACCAAGACCAAACAGCAGCAGGGGAGTCACCACAATCAGCTGTTCGAGTCCAGCGATGACGGCAGCTTGACCGGCCTCCAAACCACAAGCAGCACCAAAGATCCGATTCACAAGAGCGGTTCCTAACAGAACCCCAAGCAGCCGCATGCCCCAAACCACAGACAACACACGGGGACGCTCGCGGTCCGTCGTGAGATCAACGATCAGAGCAGAGAAGGCCGTTCCCCCCGCCGCAACGGCTGTACCGATGGCGATGGAAATCAAGGTCAGAAGTCCCATCCAGGCAGCAAAGAAAGGCTGCTCTGCTGAGGGCATGGTTCTGGCGAGTTGCAGCACCACCCATCCCGCGCCTCCAAACAGCAACGACAAGGCAAGCGAACTCAACACGATGAAAGGGGTTCGCCGCAATCGCCCCGGAGGGATTCGATCCGAACGATCACCGAACCAAGCCCGGCTGAACCCCATCAGTTGCTGGGCCCCGAAGGCCAGAGCCGTCAATGCAGCAGAGACGCCAATCTCAGTAATCAGGAGACGATTCAGGAGCCCAAGAATGAGAACCCCGAGGATGCCAAGGCTGAGCTGAAGCAAGCCCAGACGCAGACCTAGACGCACGACACGCACAACTGACAAGGGCTTGAGCCAATCCATCCATTCACCGAGATGGTACGCACAGCGCAAAGGACGGCTTGGCAGCGTGCGTCCATGCGCTTGTTCTGGCGCCAGAATGCTCCTATGACTTCCCTTCTGCCCGCGCGACTCTCGCCACTCCTTGTTGGCTTAGCGATCCTGGCGCCTAGTGCGGTTCGCGCACAATTGAAATACGTAGCGTTTCCGACCAAGGATGAATTGAGGTCCCTGCAGCTACTGGCTTACGCCTGCTCACGGGAAAACACGGTGGACACCTGCACGCGCACGCGTGAAATCGCCAATCCACTGATGGACCATCCACGCCTTCCAGCAGCCTGTAAAGACACGGTGTGGGAGCTGATGCAAGAAGCCAAGCCAGCCACAACCAACAGCTCTCAACGCCGCGACAGCATTGACAGCCCCGCACGCCGGCTCACCGTGGTCTGTGCTGATCCTGAAAAACCCACCAAACCAAGCAATCCATCTTCAGGAGGATCTCCAGCCAATCAAACCTGAAGCAGGATTGGCGCCCTGAGCAAGGGATGCTCACGAAGCGCATGGACAAATTCAGGCTCTTTGTTCAGGGGCCGGGCAACCGAGCTTCCTATCAATAGCTGTGATAACTGGTCTGATCGAGAGCCATGAACCCCCATCAACAGGCTTAGGTTTTGGGGAACGATGCTGCCTCGTCATGACCCCTTCAATGCCGACGGAACCCACCCAGCGGCAGGTGCAACTCGAGGCGCCTTTCACCGACCAAAAGCCAGGCACCTCTGGTCTGCGCAAAAGCAGCCAACAGTTTGAACAGCCCCACTACTTAGAGAGTTTCATCGAAGCCTCCTTCCGTACCCTCCCGGGAATGAAGGGCGGAACCCTGGTGCTCGGAGGAGATGGCCGCTACGGGAACCTCCGCGCCATCGATGTGATCCTGCGCATGGGTGCGGCCCACGGATTGCAGAAAGTGATTGTCACCACAGGCGGCATCCTCTCCACACCTGCCGCTTCAAACCTCATTCGACAACGTCAAGCCATCGGCGGGATCATCCTTTCCGCCAGCCACAACCCCGGTGGCCCTGATGGTGACTTCGGCGTCAAGGTGAACGGAGCCAACGGCGGCCCCACTCCTGCGTCCTTTACGGATGCGGTCTACGACTGCAGCAAAACCCTCACGGGGTATTCGATCGTGGATGCGCCTGCCATCAGCCTTCAGGAGCCAGGACAGCACAGCATCGGTGAGATGCAGGTCGAAGTCATCGATGGCGTCGATGACTTCGTGGCGTTGATGAGGACATTGTTTGACTTCGAGAGCATTAGCGCTCTGATTCGCAACGACTTCCCCTTGGCCTTTGATGCCATGCATGCGGTCACGGGGCCCTATGCCAAAAAATTGCTGGAAGAGGTCTTAGGAGCACCGGCTGGCAGCGTCCGCCATGGGACGCCCTTGGAAGATTTTGGAGGCGGGCATCCCGATCCCAACCTCACCTACGCCCATGAACTCGCCGACCTCCTGATGGAAGGTGATGCCTATCAATTCGGTGCTGCCTGTGATGGCGATGGCGACCGCAACATGATTCTGGGCAGGCGTTGCTTTGTGAACCCAAGCGACAGCCTGGCCGTCCTAACGGCCAACGCCACCCTTGCCCCTGGCTATGCCTCAGGCCTCGCGGGGGTTGCACGGTCCATGCCCACCAGTGCTGCCGTGGATGTGGTGGCCAAAGACTTGGGAATCAAATGCTTTGAGACGCCGACCGGCTGGAAATTCTTCGGGAACCTTCTCGATGCGGGCGACATCACGCTCTGCGGCGAAGAAAGCTTCGGAACAGGCAGCAACCACGTGCGCGAAAAGGATGGGCTGTGGGCCGTCCTGTTTTGGCTCCAGATTTTGGCAAAGCGACGCTGCAGTGTCGCCGAGATCATGAGCGAACATTGGAACCGTTACGGGCGTCACTATTACTCACGCCATGACTACGAAGCCGTTGCGAGCGACGCAGCGCATGGGCTTTATGACCGCCTGGAAGCCATGCTTCCAAATCTCATCGGTCAACCTTTCGCGGGCCGAACCATCAGTGCCGCTGACAACTTCAGCTACACCGATCCCGTCGACCAATCCGTCACCAAAGGGCAGGGGCTGCGCATCCTGCTGGACGATGGAAGCCGGGTGGTGCTGCGCCTGTCTGGCACCGGCACCAAGGGAGCAACCTTGAGGGTGTACCTCGAGAGCTACGTGCCAACCACGGGTGATCTTGATCAGGATCCCCAGATTGCGTTGGGAGACATGATCCAAGCCATCAATCAGCTCGCCGAGATCACAACACGCACCGGAATGGATCGTCCAACCGTGATCACCTGATTGGGCTCAGGCGTGCGTGGGTTATTTCTTGAGTGACCCGCGCCTGCCTCGATGGGCATTGGCATGGCGATACAGGGGGTCAACAGCTTCTTCCTGAAGTTGACGGGTGCTTTCAATCGCAAAACCAGCGAGTCCAGACGATGTAATCACCATTAAATAAAACAATCGCATCCTGCGGAGATCAATCTCGGCTGGGGTGTTCTCAATTAAAACCTTCAAGAAGTAGGCAATTGCACAACCAATGATGAGTCCAATCGCAATTGCCACCAACACCCTTGAGCCACTAAAAGTCTTTTTATTCATTAGCTGAGCTGAGGATCAGCAGCAGGCTTGGCATCGGCCTGACCTAGAAGCGTCTTCATCACCACGTAGAACACAGGAACCACCAGGGTGGAAAGGAACGTGGCAACCAAGAGTCCGCCAAACACAACCAAACCGAGCGAAGACTGGCTCTGCGCACCAGCTCCACTCGCCAGCATCAACGGCAAGAATCCCGTTAAAGACGAAATGGCAGTCATCAAGATCGGTCTTAAACGAGATTGAGCAGCGAATCGAGCAGCTTCAAGGGCTGAACTGCCCTCGCCCATTTTTTGGTTGGCAAGATCCACAATCAAAATCGCGTTTCCGCCTGCTAAACCAATCAGCATCACAAGACCCACCTGGGCGTAAATATTCAGAACCTGACCGGCAGCACCCAGAAAAACCAAGGCACCAAGCAGAGCAGTTGGTACCGTCAACAAAATAATGATTGGATCCGAATAACTTTCATATTGTGCTGAAAGCACCAAGAACACCGCCAAAATACCAAGGGCAAAAATCACAACGGCCAAGGATCCGGCCTTCACTTCTTCTCTTGAAATACCAGTCCAATCAAATCCCAAGCCTTGCAAGTTGGCATCCTTAAAGATCGTCTTCATTTCCGTAATCGCCTGACCTGAGCTTTTACCAACAGCAGGTGTTCCTTCAATCTTGATTGAGCGGTAGAGATTGAAGTGAGGAATGACGCTGGGGCCACTGGTGGGCTTCACGGTGAAAAACTCAGACAAGGGAATTTGCTCACCTTTCATGCTGTTCACATAAACAGCCGAAAGCTGCTCAGGAGTGGCCCGGTTGACATCATCAGCCTGCACGTAGACGCGTCGAACCTTGCCCTCTTGGAAGGTGTCATTGACATAGGCCCCTCCAAAGTTAACGCTGAAGGATTGCATGGCGGAGCCAAAATCAACCCCTAAAGAAGCCATCTTCTCGCGGTTCACCTTGATCTCAATCTGAGGTGATTCAGGCGAAAATAGGGTGTAAACACGGTTGAGAACTGAATTGGCGTTGCCCGCCTGCATGATTTGACCGGCAGAAGCAAAGAATTGGTTCAATCCATAGGCACCACTGCTTTGATCCAACAATTGGAATTCAAAGCCACCACCAGACCCATAGCCAGGGATTGAGGGGGGCTCCACCACAAACACCCGACCACCATCAATCGACATCAACAGTTTTTTGTTCAAGCGTTCAACAATCGCCGCTACAGAGTGATCGCTTCCTTGCCGCTCATCCCAATGCTTCGTTCCAAAAAAGAACAAGCCTTTGTTTGGAGCATTTCCATCCAAACTGGCCCCGCTGAATAGGGCTGCAGCAGAGATATCATCCTCAGAACGCAACACCTCGGCCACTTTGCGGTTGATGGCAAGGGTCGTCTCATTCGAAACCCCATCAGGAGCCTGCACGAAACCGATCGCGTAACCCTGGTCTTCGATCGGAACAAATCCACCGGGTATGCGTGTGAACGCAAAACCGGTGAGCAAGATTCCAGCGGCAAGAGCCGCCATCACGATTGGGCGAGCTTTGAGCACATGGTCGAGGATCTTCGAATAACGCTTTTCAAAGCCTGAGTAAAAGCGATTGAAGTGGATGAAGATCTGGGGAACAAACCAACCAACAACAAGACCTATTCCCGTAAACAAGATCACAGGGATGAGATTGGTTACGCCAACGAGAATCAGCCCAACAACCGCACCGCCTACAGCTCCAGGCATCCGCAATGGAATCGAGGTGAGCTTCATCGCAACGAAGCCAACCAATGCTCCAACAATCACTGGGACCAGCACCAATGCGGCACCATCTCCCGCACTCAAAAGGCCGTAAGCCAATCCAAGAAACACACCAGCTGTGGCGTATTGCTGTTTGCTCAGCTGTTTTGTGTCCTTTTCCAGCAAAAGGGCCGCAAGCATTGGCGAGAACGTCAGGGCATTGAAGGTTGAGATCCCGATTGAGAACAGGATCGTGGCAGCAAACTGCTTATAAATCGTTCCTGTTGCTCCGGGAAAGAACAACACAGGAAGGAAAACAGCCATCTTCACCAATGACGTCGCAATCACAGCACTGAAGAGTTCATCCATGGTGGCGATGGCCGCCTGAACCGATGTCATCCCTTCTGCTTTTTTTGCTGAGGTGTCTTCGACCACCGTGATCGCGTCGTCAACAACCAAACCTGTTGCCAAAACAAGGCCAAACAAGGTGAGCTGATTGAGGGAGAAGCCAAAGGCCAGCACGAGAGCGAAGGTGCCAATCAAGGCCACGGGAATGGCAATAGCCGGGACAAGAGTTGCTTTCCAGTTCTGAAGGAATAAGAACAAGATCAAAACCACCAGAATCACAGCATCTCGCAGAGAATTGGTCACGCCCTTAATGGACTGATTGATGAAATCAGTGGTGTCGTAAATCACCTGTGTACCAAGACCAACAGGGAGCGTTTGCTCAAATGTCTCGATCACATCCTTGACGCCGTTAGACACCTGAATGGCATTACTGCCAGACAGTTGATAAACAGCAACACCAACAGAAGGCGTGCCATTGAGATCCATGGCGTCGATCCCATAGGCCTCTCCGCCCAAGCTCACGCGACCAACGTCCTTGAGCTTGATCAAGCCACCAGCATCGGTGGTTTTTAAAATAATATTTTCAAACTCAGATTCCGTGGTCAAACGACCCTGCAATTGCACAGTGAATGTGTATTGCTGACCTTCAGGAGCAGGAGAGCCACCGATTTTACCCGCAGGAACCAGACGGTTTTGACTTTGAAGTTGCTGAACAACATCAGTTGAAGTAAGACCATTTGCAGCGAGCTTTTCAGGGTCGAGCCATAGCCTGAAAGCGATTTTACGATTACCAAAATAGGTAACTTCTCCAACACCAGGAACACGTTTTATATTATCGGTTAAATTTTTATCTAAATAGCCACTGATTGTCTCAACACTATATTCCGCATTAGAGGGATCCGTATTAACAAAGTTATAAACAAGCAGGATCGAGTTCGAGGCTTTGTTAACTGTGACGCCTGCCTTACGAACCTCCTCAGGCAACTGGGGCTCAGCCAGTGAAACCCTATTCTGAACATTAACCTGGTTAATATTACCGTCAGTCCCACTATTAAAGGAAACAGAAACGGAACTCACACCATCAGAAGAACTCGTAGAGGTAATGAAATCCATATCCTCCACACCATTGATCTGCTGCTCAAGAACAGTGGTCACACCCTGCTCAACAGAAACAGCGTCAGCCCCTACATAGGTGGCCTGTACTTTGACCGTTGGAGGAGCAATGTCGGGAAGATTCTCGATCGGGAGGATCGGAATTGCAATCAATCCCACGATCACAATCAAAAGGCTACAAACCGTACTAAGAACCGGTCGCGTAATAAAATTATTCGATGCAGACATGAATCAACCTCAGTTCGCAGCTGCAGCAGGCTGTGATCCCGCGCGCTGTGTTTTCACCTGAATCGGCATTCCATGCTTGAGATTGAGGAGATTGGTTGTAATCACCTTCTGATTGAGCTTCAGCCCTTTCGTAACCGGATAACGGTTGTTCTGAACCTCACCTATATTGACCGGTGTTTGAAGTGCAAACAGGGCATTTTTAGGCAATTTACCCTTTTCGATGCCTTTACTAATCCGCTCAATATCAGCCTTGCCTGGATTGGCCTTTAAGTCGGAGAAGGTACCAACACGAAAAACAAAACTTTGTCCTGACGTTTGTGTTACCGCCGCAAATGGAACTGAAATCTGTTGGCCTGATTTCAATTGAACCCTGGTCCGAAGACGCTGACCACTCCGCAACTTGCCATCCGCGTTGTCAAACAAAGCCTTCACCAAAAGGCCCTGGGTTTGAGGATTCACTTGCGGATCAATCGACTCAATCTGACTCGTCGCTAAGGGCTTAACCGTGCCAGGCACGCTCAAAATGACGGGTTGACCGATGGCGAGACGATCGCCGTAAGCCGCCGGAACCTCAACCTTCGCCTCAAGAATATTGTTTTGAACAACACTCGTGAAGGGCTGGTTTTGTGACACCACATCCCCAACCTTCACCTGCACATTGGCCACGGTCCCTGCTGTTGGGGAGCGCAAATTGCTGTAGCTGAGCTCTGCTTCTAGAGCTTTAACTTTTTCAAGGGCCGCGATGTAGCGCGTGCGATATGAGTCCCGCTGACGAAGCGAAGCAGCCCCCGCTTTTGCGAGAAACTCTTCGCGTTCCCAATCAACTTTGGCTGTTTCCGCTTTCGCCCGTTGTTCTGCCAACGCTGCCCGTGCCTGAACCTGGTCCAACACGACGAGCAACTGACCCGCTTCAATACGATCGCCCTGAGACACTTTGAGCTCAGTGACACGACCGGACGTTTGCGAGGCTAGCTCAACCAACTCATTGGCCTCGAGCGTGCTCACCGTATCGATATCGTCGGTAAAAAGTGCTTCAAGAACCGATGCTTGCTGGACCGGTAGGGCGGGTGTCTTTTCATCAGAGCCTCCACAAGCACTAACGGAAATGGCTGTTAGGAGCACAGGCAGCAGTGGACGAAAACGCAGCACAAATCCTGTGACGAACGAGATGATTATGTACGAATATGCTCTCGGTTTTGGTTCGGATCAGGCAAGAATCCACACACGAAGACCATTGAGGGGAGATTGGTCGGTTGGTTGAAGATCTGTTCAGCCACCGCGGCAATGAGCTAAGGCGGCGTCAGGCGCCCTTAGCTGACCGTTTGAGGCCCACATCCCTCGAGGAATTTGCCGGCCAAAATGCGATCCTCGCCGAAGGCCGTTTGCTGCGCCGGGCGATCGCCGCAGACCGAGTGGGGAACCTGATCCTTCATGGACCACCTGGCGTCGGAAAGACCACCCTGGCCAGCATTATTGCAACCCACACCCGGGCACATTTCAGCAGCCTGAATGCTGTTCTCGCCGGCGTTAAGGACCTACGTGAACAAGTGGATGCCGCCAAGGTGCGATTGGAAAAGCATGGTTTGCGAACCATCCTGTTCATCGATGAAGTGCATCGCTTCAACAGTGCTCAACAGGATGCGCTCCTCCCTTGGGTTGAGAACGGCACTCTCACCCTGATCGGGGCCACCACGGAAAACCCTTATTTCGAAGTCAACAAAGCCCTCGTGAGTCGGTCGCGTCTGTTTCGACTTCAAAGCCTGGAAGCCAACGATCTACGTCAATTGCTCCATCGGGCCCTGCACGACAAAGAACGGGGCTATGGCAAGCGTTCGATCACGATCACTCCCGATGCCGAAGCCCACATGGTGGATGTGGCCAACGGTGATGCGCGCAGCCTTCTTAACGCCCTCGAGCTGGCGGTGGAAAGCACAACGTCGAGCGATCCAGAGGCCACGATCGAGATTGATTTGACCATCGCCGAGGAGTCGATTCAAGAGCGAGCTGTGCTCTACGACAAACAGGGAGATGCCCACTTCGACACCATTAGCGCCTTCATCAAATCGCTGAGGGGCTCCGATGCGGACGCGGCCCTGTTTTGGCTGGCTCGAATGTTAGAGGCAGGGGAAAACCCAAGGTTCATCTTTCGACGGATGTTGATTTCAGCGGGAGAGGACATCGGTCTGGCCGATCCCCAAGCGGTGGTCGTTGTCGAAGCCTGCGCAGCCGCCTTCGAACGCATCGGCCTGCCAGAAGGGCTTTACCCGCTTGCCCAGGCAGCCCTTTATCTGGCCTGCGCCGAAAAAAGCAACAGCACGATGGGACTGTTCGAAGCCATCCGGCTTGTGCGCAAAACTCAGAACCAGAACGTGCCAAGCCACCTCCGCGATGCCCATCGCGATGGTGAAGCCTTCGGAGACGGAAAGGGGTATCGCTACCCCCACGCCTACCAAGAGCATTGGATCGCACAGAATTACCTTCCCGATGCGCTGCAGGGAGAGGTCTTTTGGACACCGAGCAAGCAGGGATGGGAGGGGGAACGGCGAGGAAGGATGCTCGAACGTCGGGCTGCTCAGCTCGCCGTCGCAGCAGAGGTGGCCCAAACCCACCCGCTGCTTCTTAGTAGTGGTCCTGACCTGCCTGAAATGGAGCGCTGGCTGCATCGACAGCTCGCCCAAAACGATGGGCGTTTGCAAGATCTGCAGCAGCGACTCTGGACCGCAGCAACCTTTCAACGCACCGACAGGGTGCTGGTCCTCGGGGGACGATCCCTGCTCTGGGCCCTCGGTCCACTCAATGCGGTGCAAGAAGGGAGCGTCACCATCCTGTGCAGCAGCGCTGAAGAGCAGACCCGACTTGAAGCACAGGTGGATCTGCTGGATCCGCTCCATCGCCCCCAACTCCTCACGGGAGGGGCCAAGGCGCTGGAGGAGCTTCCTCAAGAGTGGCAATTCGAAGTTGTGGGTGGGCGATTCAGCAGTGAAGATCGCGATTGGATCGAATCTCCAGAGTTTTGGCAGCAACTTAAATTGAAGCTCTCACCAACGGCGCAGCTGCACGTCCTTCTCAGCCAAACAGCGATCGGTCCAGCGGCAGCGCTCTCAGATCAATGCCCGGAATCCAGCGAAGCTCTATCGGAACTGATCGAAAAGGAGCAACAGTGGCTGGTCCACCAGCAGCTTGACCAGCTCGTACAAATGCAGCTCGAACAACTCTCTCAATCCGTCATCACGGAGCAATGGCAGGAATCCCTATCCCTCCCCATTGATGAACGCCTTCTGAAACGCTGGCTAGGAGAGGACCGTCCCTATCGATCTCTGCTCAATCGCTGCAGCCAGCCCGAGACCGTGCTCAGCACCCTTCAGCAGCTCCTACAAACAAAACGGGGCGGAACACTGCCACAACCCCTGATCCATCAGCGGTTGGCCTGCACGATGTCGTCATCCTCGTAACAACAAAAAAAGCCCCGGCATTGCCGAGGCTTGTATTGGCCGAAGCCGTTCGATCACCAGAGGCCGCGAACAGGAGCGTTGTAGGTAGCGCGAGGAGCGGGAGCAGCAGGAAGGATCTGCTTGGCTTGCACACAAGCGGGCAGGAAGACGTACCAAGACATCAGTGAAGTGGCCTGGGCGCCATCAAGACCGTCCTTACAGACCATCTGGGAACCATCAGAAGCACCGTTGTCAGCCAGAGCGAAGTCAACGGGGAGGGCATTCAGGATGCCGGCAGAAGAGATCTGGCCGTCAGCCGCGTCCATGATGATGGCGGAACGGAGAGCCACAACGGCTGTCTCCTGCTTCCTCCAGTAGGGGTAGTAGCTCTTGGTCTGTTCCTGCAGGAAGGCAACGCCGTCGCTGGAGTAGAGGAAACGGGAAACGCCCACGAGGTCAACCTCGTAAGAGCGGGTCATGCCTTCTTGGATTTCTTCTGCGGTCCAACCGGAATTGTTGATTCCACCTTGGAGGCCGCGATCGGTGATTTCACCGTCAGCAAAGAAGGTTTTGAAAGCTGAAGACTTGGTGGACCAGACAGCACCACCGGTTTTCCAGCGCACAGGGCGCTCAGCGGCTTCGGCGGCAACAGCCAGAGTTGTGAGAGAAGCGGCGGCAAGAACGCCAGCTGCAAGACGGGTAAACACGGACGATGAAAAATTAGACATCAATTAAACGCTAGCCACAGAAAAATAAATTGCCAACAAAAACGATGCTCAACCCTCAGAAACATCCCAATCACGCACGAATGGGACCAAAGCCGCATACGCATCAAATCAAGACTCACGATTCTCGCCCTATTGGTGCTTTAAAGCGGTCAATACTCAGACCTCTGGGATCTCAAACGCCCTCCATCCTTCGGGGCAGGCAGCAGATTTCTGCTCAGAAGAAACAGGCGACACACCTCGACATTGCAGTCGAACAAGCTTGGATCCATTGAAATGGACGATCGCAACGTAGCTTTCACGTCCACGCTTGGGGGTCAGCCATAGGCGCGTGCTGCGGCCTTTTGTCTCAACACGAACATCCAAGGCCTCATCGCTGCTCAACCCGAGATCAACGAGTGATGACGCAAATTGTCCCCAGTAAAAGCTGGCGAGCTGACCGCGAACGAAGGCTGTCAGCAAGGTTTCGGCTTGGCGACGTTGATTCAAGGTTGCTTCTTGATCATCCAGCAGCTGCACAACACGCGCATCCGATGGCAGGCCAGGGGCCCCGGGAGAAAACACCCGCTTTTGGCTGGTCGCGATCAAACCCAAACCAGCCAAAAGAAGGGCTGCCACCACGGTGGGAATCGATCGCATCCAAACTTGCGTCACGCCAAAGAGGATCCCGATCCCGATTGAGATTTCAACCTAGGCAGACCCTTGCGCCAATCAAATTCTGTTCGCAAGCTGACACGATCGCCAGGCCCCAGGGCCCCAGTTGGCGACAGTGCGCTGCGATCTGAAGACCACAGCCCCGATGGCTTGCACTCAACTCATCGGCCGCAACCACCCAGTGCGACAGATCCTGAGCCAAAGATCCCTGTTGCCACTTAATCGCAGCTTCCTTGATCAACCAATACTTCAAAACAGTCTGGTGAAAGGCTTGGTGGGGAAGGCCTCTCAGACGACGCTGCTCGCTCGCTGCGTAGTAACGGCTCATCAGTGCTTCCGAAGCGAACGGACGATCCAATCGCTCTAAATCAACCCCAACAGGGGCAGAAGACCAGGCCATCAACGCCGATCCCTTGCTGTGGCTGAGGCTGACAAATCCCCAACCGGAATGAAGCGATGGCGGCGCACCTGGAGGCGCATGCAAGGGGATCTCCTGCGGGGCAACTCCCCATAAATCACTTAGGCAAGAACGCATCCAGGCACGGGAGCCAAGAAAACGCTGCTGACGTGTCTTGCCCAAGTCGCAGGCCCAGGCTTGTTCCTGATCCGACATGCAAAGGCCCCTTGAGGAAGCCGGTCCAAGCCACAGCACGGTTACGCTTCCGCTCCGGTTGAGGCCTTCCTCCATGACTCTGCAGATCGGCGATCTCGCGCCTGATTTCACACTTCCTGACCAAAATGGAGAACCTGTGCAGCTGTCCTCCTTGCGGGGGCAGCGCGTGGTGATCTATTTCTATCCCAAAGACGCCACCCCTGGTTGCACGAAAGAAGCCTGTAACTTCCGAGATCGCTGGTCGTCCTTCAAGGACCATGGAATTCACGTCTTAGGAATCAGCAAGGACAACGCGGCCTCCCATACGCGCTTCATCACCAAGCAGGAGTTGCCCTTCACGCTGTTGAGTGATGCAGAACCGTGCCCAGTGGCCAGCAGTTTTGAAAGTTATGGACTGAAAAAATTCATGGGTCGCGAATCCATGGGAATGATGCGACACACCTTCGTCATCGATGCCGAAGGACGGTTGGAATTGATTTACAGAAAAGTGAAATCTGATTCCATGGCCGATCAAGTTCTCAGTGACCTCGGCATCAGCTGACCAGCTCGACCATCGTCTCCATCACCAAGTTCGGTGCATGAAACACCTCCATCCCCAACTGCTCCTGAAGGTTCAGGAGCAGTTGGGGAGCATCTCCTCCACAAAGCCAAATCGGCCAAGGGCTTTGGGCATGAGCTTGACGGATGAGACCCACCAAACTTTGTTGCGCGCCAGAGCGCATCGCCGCTTGGGTCTCGAAAGGGAAAGGCTTCGCGTCTTCGGGATCGAGGCCCACGGGCGAGGTCACGTTTAAACCTGCTGTGGCCTCAGCCATCGCGCGCAATTGCAAGCCATAACCAGCCGCTAATAGCCCACCAGAAAACGATCCCGTCGCAGAGATTCTGGTGAGGCTGAGAACCGTGCCTGCATCCACCACAAGAACGCCGACACGCGTTTCATTGGCACGCCAAGCGCCCCATCCAGCGAGCGCTCGATCGATTCCTAACCAAGGGGGACTCCCCTGAAGAGGGATGTCAGCCAAGTTCAAGCGTCGGCTGGACTGCAAACAAGGATGGTCTGGGATCGGCCCGACAGCTGCCCAGGCCATGAGATCGCTAGGAGAATCCAACGCCTCTGGGGCCGCAACCTCATGCTGATAGACCCAGCGAGACGTGCCGCTCTGCTCTGCCCAGTGCCAGCGGCTGTTTCCAATCAGCAGGCAGCGGGATGGGAAATCCTCGCTAGATGCCATCACCCATAACACCTGGCAAGTGGATGCCGCATTCCTGCTTCAAACCAGCAAAGCGCGTGTCTCGCCCCGTCGCCTCCAGCCCATCAGGGCCACTGGAATGCCAATCTCCAACGGTCGAATACCCCTTTTCAAACAAGGGATGCTGAGGAAGATCGTTCTCCTGCATGTAATAGAAGACATCTCGTGAGGTCCACTCCAAAAGGGGTCTCAGGGACAACCGACCGCGAATCGGATCGAGCGCCGTCATTCCCCGGCGAATGTCCGTCTGTGGACGGCGCACACCACTGGCCCAACAAGACACCTGAAGACGATGCATCGCCTCTTCGAGGGGTTCAACCTTACGGATCTTGAGGTACAACTCCATGTCTTCAACAACGCCTGATTCCCAAAGGCGGCCATGAAGCGCCTCCATCCGAGCTGCGGAGGATGGGGACTGCGCGATGTGGAGATTGAGATCGAAGCGTTGGCGAAGATCCTCGGCGTAGCGATAGGTCTCCGCAGGGAGATAGCCGGTATCCACCCAAATCACTGGAATGTCTCCGCCTCGATCCATCCCGCTCAACAAATGGAGCAACACAGAGGATTGGATGCCGAAGCTCGTAGTTAGGGCAAAACCCGAGCCAAATTGCTCATGCGCCCAGAGCAATCTTGCGCGCGCATCCAACGGCTCAAGCTGCTGACGCGATTGTTGCAGTCCCCCCGCATCAGCCTTAGGGCCAGCGGCAACGACAGGCTGGTTCTCGGAGGTGGAGACATCCCTCATCTCTCCATCTTCCAACGCCGAGGGGCATGGTGTCATGTCTATGGTTTCAAAAACCCTCCTGAAGTTCTGACTTCTGACACCACCATGCACAACGATCCAATCATTGTTGTGGGAGGTGGTTTTGCAGGTCTGACAACAGCTTTAGCGCTCAGTAACCAACGGCCTCGGCCTCCGTTATTGCTGATTGAACCGCGCCATCAATTTCTCTTTTTACCCCTTCTCTACGAACTCCTCAGCGGCGAAATGAAGAGCTGGGAGGTGGCTCCAAGCTACGAAAGCCTTCTCCAGGGGCGGCGCATACCCCACCTGGATGATCGGGTGACATCGATCAATACGGCCCACAAATCTCTACAAACGAGCCGCGGCCAAGTCCTTAAATACAGCCAGCTCGTGCTCGCCACTGGCTCTGAGCCAGACGACTTTGGAATTACAGGCGTCAAGGAGCATGCCCTGACCTTCCATTCTCTTGCGGATCTCCCTCTTCTTAAAGAACGCGTTCACAGCCTCCGCAACCGAGCCTCAAAAGACGGGGCACTGGTCATCGTTGGAGCGGGAGCAACAGGCGTTGAATTGGCTTGCAAACTCAGCGACATGCTGGATGGATCAGCCAGCATTCATCTCGTTGAATTGGGGGACAGCGTTCTCGCAAGATCCCGAGCCTTCAATCGCGAACAAGCACGAAAGGCCCTGGATCAACGGGGTGTCCATCGTCACCTCAACACGCGCGTGACCTCCCTATCGGCCAATGCCGTCCAGCTACTGAAAAATGATCGTCCTCAATCTCTCAACCACGACGGCTTGATCTGGACGGCAGGGACCAAACCGGTGCTGCCCCCCCTGACCCCCACCCCTCCCCGTGAGCGAGGACTGCTCTGTGTTGATGAAGGGTTGCAGCTAACGACGGACCCGAATGTGCTGGTCCTCGGGGATGTCGCTTGTCATCACGATGCAGAGACCCCTTGGCCCCGCTCTGCGCAAGCAGCACTTCAGCAAGGAACGGCGGCAGCCAGGACGCTTCAGGCGATTCGAATGGACAAGCCTGTCCCCGGTTTTCACTTTCAGGATCTTGGAGAGATGCTCAGTCTTGGCATCGGGGGTGCTTCGATTACGGGGATGGGACTCACCCTCGCCGGTCCTCTTGCCTACCGGATGCGGCGACTCACATACCTTGCCCGAATGCCTGGACTCTCCTTGGGCTTGAGGTCAGCAGGCGCCTGGCTGGTTCATTCTTGAAGCAGGCTCACCTAGCAGGCCGAACCAATGGCCTACGCCCATCACTGCATCGACAGCTTGAGCGTCTCAGTCAGAGGAGGCACCCCGGCCTGAGCGGCGCCGATCCGCTCACATTGGAGCGACTGTCTGAGCTGGTGCTGGAGTTCAAACAGCCCTTGCACTTGATCGTCGATGAGCGGGGACTCTGCCGACTTCTCTGGGTTGGGCCCCTCAGCGAATCGGATCAACTGCGCAGCCATCTACCTGGAGGGCCACGACGGATCAAGCGACGCTGGAGGTTGATCAGCAGCCTGCAAGGCAAGGCGGGGACGGACCTGAAGCCCGATGGCAGAGATGCCGTCGTCGCCCTTGACCTCAAGCCCGACACCTGGCTTCGCTTTCAGGCATCGCCCTCCACAGGGGGAGGGCATCTGGCTTCGCTTTGGCAACCAGATCCAGGAGATCGTTCCGGCTGGCATCAAGCGGCCCTTGGCACGCTCAAGGAGCTATGCGACCGTCCAGCCCCAGCCACTGCAAAGGACCTTGATTCCCCTGGACCAACAACGGCTCCCGCGGACGTGCAAGAGCGGGTCTTGCTGCTCATCCTCACCGGTGCTGACGCCCAGCGGAGCGAAAGGGATCTGGCTGAATTGGAGGGGCTCGTTCGTAGTGCAGGTGCACTGCCCGTTGCTTTCTGCCGGCAGCGGCAGGGACAACCCAACCCTCAAACCCTCTGGGGCACGGGGAAACTACAAGAGGCGGCGCTCGAAGCGAGACGCCATCAAGCCACCCTCGTGATCACAGATCGGGAACTCTCTCCCGTTCAAGCCAGGAATCTGGAGTTACTCATCGACTGCCCAGTCATGGATCGCAGTGAGTTGATCCTGGACATTTTTGCCCAGCGAGCGGCGAGCGCGGCTGGACGCCTTCAAGTGGAGCTCGCTCAATTGCGCTACCGACTCCCAAGGTTGAAGGGCCGCGGCCTCAGCCTCTCGCGTCAAGGGGGAGGCATTGGCACGCGCGGACCTGGTGAAACCCAATTGGAAAAGGATCGGCGAGCCATCAGCCGTCGCATTGAACATCTCGGGCGTTCCCTACTCCAGCTAGGCGCCCATCGCGCCCGCTTGCGCGACCGCAGGGACGGCGTCCCTCGCGTCGCCCTTGTTGGTTATACGAATGCTGGCAAATCATCTCTTTTAAATGCGCTGTGCTGCCGCAATCCAGGGCTTGAGGTGTTAGCGGAGAACAAGTTATTCGCCACCCTTGACCCCACCACGCGAAGACTCAGCCTTCCCCAAACATCAGCGGCCCCGAAGGAGGTGCTGATCACCGACACCGTGGGGTTCATTCGTGAACTTCCCAAACCACTGCTGGAAGCTTTCCGAGCCACGTTGGAAGAAACACGCGAGGCCGATCTTTTACTGCTGGTCGTGGATCTCGCAGACCCCGACTGGCAATCACAACTGGAGGCCGTCCAGCAACTGTTGGATGGCCTCAGCTGTGACCAACTGCGCAAAGTGGTGGCCAATCAAATCGACCGTTGCGAGGCTTCAGCAATCGAGGCAATTCGCACTCTCGAGCCAGATGTGATCTACCTATCAGCCAGGGAGGGTACGGGATTGAAAGGTCTGCGAAACTGGCTGGAAAAGCAATTCTGGGACGACGCAACTACCCCTGAACCCTTCACCCAACAGACGGCATTACCCGACCATGGCTGATCTAAACCATGGCTGATCTCAATCATGGCTGAGCTCATCGATCGTCATCAGCAGGCCAAACCCCTCCTCCCCCTGGCCCCTCGGCGCTTGGCCGTACGACGCCCTGGCCAAATGCTGATGCTCAAGAGTCCAGCCTGGATGGTCCTGCCACCGGGAGGCAGTTGAACGCCATGCCAATTCCTTACGCCATTCACCGCACTCAGGCCTGGTACCGCCGCCTCACGATCCCCCAATTCACCGTTGTGACAGGGCTGCTTGTGATCGCAGCCGGCACCTTGCTTCTCGATACCCCACTCTGTTCAAGTCCGAGAGTGGGCTTGTGGGAAGCCTTCTTCACTGCCTCATCAGCCGTCACCGTGACGGGGCTTTCGGTCATCGACATCCGCGAAGATCTGACCCGCCCCGGCCAGATCGTGCTGGCGATGATGATCATGGTTGGGGGCCTGGGATTGATGGCGGTCACCACGTTCCTGCAAGGCTTTGTGGTTCGCGGTACCGCTCTTCGGCGGCGCCTCGATCGTGGTCAAACCCTCGATGAGTTTGGGGTAGGGGGCGTAGGCAGCACCTTTCGAGGAATTGCGCTCACTGCTGTGGTGCTGATCTTGGGTGGAGCATTCCTGCTCTATGTCTTTGGCTTCACAGACATTGCTCCTGGAGGCGAACGGCTTTGGGCAGCTCTCTTTCACAGCATTTCGGCCTACAACAACGCCGGTTTTGGCCTCTGGAGCGACAGTCTTGAGACCTACCGAACCAACAGCACGGTGAACGCCGTGATCATGGTGTTGGTGGTTCTGGGCGGTCTGGGATGGCGTGTCACCAATGACCTATGGAGCAATCGCCAACGGCTTAGACGGCGTCATCTCAGCCTGCACACGCGCCTCGTGCTGCGCACCTCTGGTCTTCTCATCCTGATCGGGACCTTGGGATTAATGCTGACGGAATCACTCTCGAGGGGCCATGCGCTCACAGGGATGGGGTTGGGCGAACGCTTAATGAGCGCCCTTTTTGAATCGGTGAGTTCAAGAACCGCTGGATTCACGACGGTGCCCCTGTCTTTGAACAGCATTTCCGATTCAGGCCTGTTGTTGGTGATGACCCTGATGTTCATCGGTGCGAGTCCAGGCGGAACCGGTGGTGGGATCAAAACCACAACGGTGGCAGCCCTCATGGCCGCTACCCGTTCCACCCTGCGCGGTCACAACGATGTGGTGATTCGCCATCGACAGATCTCCGACAAAGTCGTGTTGCGCGCTTTGAGCATCACCGTTGCCTCCCTGCTGTTTGTGCTGGGGATGGCTCTGTTGTTGGCATTAAGCAGCAATCTCAGTGGAGAAGAACCCTTCACCTTCCTTGAGCTGGTTTTCACCTGCATCTCCGCCTTTGCCACCGTTGGTTTGGATCTAGGCGTCACGCGCCAACTGGCGCCTTTTGGTCAGTTTGTGCTTGTGATGGGCATGTTTGTGGGACGGCTGGGCATCCTTTTGCTTTTAAGCGCCATTTGGGAGAGTTTTAACCGAGGGCATCTGCAGCGCGAGAATCGCGTTGGTTATCCCCGCGAGGATCTCTATGTCTGATCACCGATCCCAGGGAGCAGTGCAGTGAGGGAGTGGTGGCATTGGTCCCAGGCCAACCAGGCAGAGCCTTCAAGCTTCGGAATTGTGGGGTTGGGGCGTTTTGGGAGTGCTGTCTGCAAAGAACTGATGCAAAACGGTGCTGAAGTTCTTGCTGTCGACCGCTCCTCAAAGGCCATCGAGGAACTCCGCCAACTCGAGCCATCGATCGAAGCTCGCATTGTGGACTGCACCGATGAAGAAGCGCTTCGTGAGGCGGGGATCCTCGATATGGAGACCGTGGTCGTGGCCATCAGCGAACCCATCGAAGCCAGCATCACGGCCACCCTGATTGCCAAAGACAGTGAAGGAAGCAAGGTTCGTCGCGTGATTGCACGAGCCACCAGCGACTTGCACGAAAAAATGCTGAAGCGCGTGGGAGCCGATCGGGTGGTGTTCCCCTCCCGAATGCAGGGAGAACGCCTGGGCGTGGAATTGGTACGACCCAATCTGATGGAGCGACTGGAGCTCGATAAGCATCATTCGATTGAAGAGATCAAGGTGCCAGGCCGATTTGTGGGGCGCTCGCTTCGAGACCTCAACCTGCGCAAGAATTTTCGGGTGAACGTTCTTGCGGCAGGTCCCGCAAAAGAGCTCATGGTCAACCCACCGGCATCCCATGTCCTTCAAGACGGGCATGTCCTCGTGGTGATGGGTTTAACCGACGATCTCCAAGAGCTGCCAAAAACCTGAACCATGCGTGTTCTCGGTCTGATGAGCGGCACAAGCGCCGATGGCGTGGATGCTGTCCTGGTCGAGCTCTCGGGGGCCGCCGACCATCCCCATTGGACCCTGCTGCGGTCAGCATCGCTGGACTACCCAACCTCCATGCGTCAACGGATCTTGGCCGTAGGGCAAGGCGAAGCCACCACCGCGTCCTCTCTCCTCGATCTTTCCGAAGCCATCACCAAGATTCAGGCCGCAGCAGCTCATCAGTGCGATCCAGAAGGGCAAGCAGAGCTGGTGGGTTGTCATGGCCAAACCCTTTGGCATCGTCCGCCAGAAAGCAGCGAAACGGGCGAACGTCTGCACGGAACGAGCTGGCAAATGTTGCAAGGCCCCCTGCTGGCACAGCTGCTGAATCGCCCTGTGATCTTCGACTTTCGGGCTGCTGATCTGGCCCTCGGAGGTCAAGGAGCACCCCTGGTTCCCAAAGCGGATGCAGCCCTTTTGGGACGAACCAATGGCTGGAGAGCCTTGCTCAATCTGGGTGGCATCGCCAATCTCACTCTCATTCCACCTGGCACAGGCCCTGATCGGCTCCAACCCGTTAGGGGCTGGGATTGCGGGCCCGCCAATAGCTTGATCGACCTGGGGATGGAGCAATTCAGCCAAGGGAAGCAAAGCTGCGACCAGGGCGGCCGCCTTGCGGCGGAAGGTCACTGCGATGAAGCGTTGATTCTCCGCTGGCTCGCTGAGCCTTACTTCCAGCTCAGTCCTCCCAAGTCCACGGGACGTGAATTGTTTGGGCGCGCTGACCTAACGAGACGCCTTCAGGACATGCAGGGACAAGCCATTGCCAATCAAATCGCAACGCTCACAGCCTTCTCAGCCGCTGTCGTAGCGCAGGACTTACACAAGCTCTCCGACCAGAACCATCCCCTCCCCATCGAGCTTTTGGTCGCTGGCGGTGGTAGCAAAAACCGCACCTTGATGCGAGAACTCAACAGACGCTGCCGGGGACTGAGACTTCGTCGTAGCGACGAGCTAAAACTTCCCAGCCAAAGCCGAGAAGCCATGGTGTTTGCTCTTTTGGCGTGGTGGCATCACTTGGGATTCCCAGGAAATGCGCCAGCGATTACGGGTGCACAGCATGAGGCCGTCCTCGGAGTACGGGTCAATCCAGCATGAGTTCGTAGCCGCCCAGCCAGGACAGCAGACCAATCAAGAGAGCAGACCAATCAAAAGCAGCCCTACACAAGCCGTAGCCGCAAACGGCCTGGGCGTTTGGATGAAGTGATTCAGGCTTAAAAATTCGGGCCTAAATTGATTCGGACCTGAGTTAATTCGGACCTGAGTTAATTCGGACGGTGAAGCCTGACCCGACGCGGTGCGCCCCGTAGCCGACCGGTTTGCTTCGACTCAAGAGCGTTGCGCAATTGCTCTGTTGACGACTGATGCGCGTCCGCACGAGGCGCTGCAACCTGCCTGTCACCTCCCTGCTCGTATCGCTGAACCCCTTGCTGAATTAACACCTTGGCCATGTTGCTGACCGTGCGCGATTCATCCTCAGCCAAGGCCGTCAAGCGGAGGCAAAGTTCTTCGGGGAGCACCACCTGAATGCGCGGTGACTTTGGCTTCCCACTGGATGAATTTTGGCGAGTGGCCACGACCCAGAAAGAGGCAGAGCTACTTAAAAGTGTACAGAGATGCGCAAGGGTAGTATCCAGCACTATGCTGCTGTCATTGATCAGATCCCTGATCCAACTTCAGGCCAGGCCCTCGGCCGCCCCATCCCAGGAGTGCCATGACCCATTCCAAAAGCCCAGACGTCAGCCCCCCCCAGCTACCAAGCCGTGGCAAGCCGGTCACGCGTAAAACAAACCGTCAAGGAGACGAGCGTCGCAAGAAACGGCGCCCAAGCCGAACCCCTGAGAACAGCGAAGTTCTGGTCTCAGCTGTCATCAGCACCTACCTGCTCACGCACCTCCATCACGTGCTCCAACGCGCTGAATACGGCGCCGTTCAAGATGGACGCCGCTCACAAGCTGCCAACTACGCCCAGCTACGCAAAGTGCTTTGCATGGATGCCCGCAGCATGGAAGACGCTTCAGCCTCAGGCCTGAAGGCAACGGAGCTCGACCAAGCTGCCTAGGCAGCGGCTTCGCAATGGGATGGCAGTTCGCGATGGTGTGAATAAGGTTTCGTCAGAAGCATCACGATCATGTCCAACGCAGCTGCTCTCTACGCACGCATTGAGAATGATCGAGACCTGAGCAAGGGGTTATTCAGACAGGCGCTTCAAAATCCCTCAGGAGCCCTCGACTCCATCTGCGAAATCGGCAATCAACTCAACTTGCCTGTCACGCTTCAAGAGGTGAAGGATCACCTCAATAGCCTCGATGACGAGATCACAAAGCAATGGCTGATCAAGGCGAGGGGAGGGCTTTGAGCGCAGCGGCTTCCGTCGCGTCGTTGGACGGCATGGATTGACCAGAGGGCGCTAACGCTGGCTTGGGAGCCGAGCGTTCGCGCACCCCTCCGCCTCCGGCCCAACTGAAAAACAACCAATAACTAATCACGGCCAGACCGGCTGCCACCACAAGGGCCGTGACCTGCTCCAGTCGTCGCATTGAGCCTGCTCCCAGCTCGAGCAGTCTGCCTGGAAACCCCGACGCGGGATGATGGGTTTTCCCTGCCTCCCCTCCGTGCTGCGACTTGAGCGAGTCGGCAAGATTTATCCCACCGGAGAAGTTCTACGGGATGTGACCTGGGAGGTCAAACCCGGAGACCGGATCGGCCTCGTTGGAGTGAATGGGGCAGGGAAGTCAACCCAGCTTCGGCTGATCGCTGGCATGGAAGAGGCCAGCAGTGGCCAAATCGTGAAGCAGGGCGAGCCAAGGATCGCTTACCTGCAGCAGGAATTCGATGTAGACCCCAGCCGCACGGTGCGAGAAGAGCTGTTTCAAGCCTTTGGTGAGGCCGCCATCGTGCTGGGCAAACAAAAAAAAGTTGAATTGGAGATGGGCTCAGACCGAGCTGCGGCAGACCCCGATCACCTCGATGAGCTCATTCACGAACTAGGGCGACTGCAGACCCGATTTGAAGGCCTGCATGGCTACGAACTCGATGCACGCATCGACAAACTTCTCCCCACCATCGGGTTCAAGCTCGAGGAGGCAGACCGGCTGGTTTCGGACTACTCCGGCGGCTGGCAAATGCGCTTGGCTCTGGGAAAAATCCTCCTGCAAGACCCTGATCTGCTGCTTTTAGACGAGCCAACGAACCATCTCGACGTCGAAACGATTCAGTGGCTCGAGGGGTATCTCATCGAACAAAAGGCGGCCCTGGTCGTCATCAGTCATGACCGGACATTTCTGGATCGTGTGTGTAATCAAATTGTGAGCACAGAGCGAGGCGTATCAAGGGCTTACTGGGGAAATTACACTTCACACCTGGAGCAAAAAGCACTCGAGCAAGAAGCCTCACAAGCCGCTTTTGAACGGCAGCAAAAAGAGATCGCAACCCAACAGGCCTACATCGATCGCTTCCGCGCGAGTGCGACGCGCAGCACCCAGGCAAAAAGCCGGGAGAAGCAGCTGGACAAGGTGGAGCGGGTTGAGGCCCCGATTGAGTCAGTGAGTGGTCCCAGCTTCCGCTTCCCTCCAGCACCACGATCCGGTGCTCAGGTGGCTGTCATCGAGAACATGACGCACAGCTACGGGGAAAACATTCTTTTCATGGATGCTGAGCTCGAAATCGAGAGAGGGGATCGGATCGCCTTTGTCGGTCCCAACGGAGCCGGGAAATCCACCCTGCTGCGCTTGATCATGGGGGTCGAAACGCCTGATGAAGGGTCAGCAAAGCTCGGGGAACACAACATCGTCGCTAGCTATTTCGAACAAAACCAGGCAGAAGCCCTTGATCTCAGCAAGACGGTGATCGAGACCATGTTCGAAGCCGTTCCTGATTGGACGCAAACACAGGTGCGTTCATTGCTTGGGAGTTTCTGTTTCAGCAACGACAGTGTTTTTAAAGATGTCGGCCAGCTGAGTGGTGGGGAGAAAGCACGCCTGGCTCTTGCACTGATGTTGCTGAGCCCTTGCAATTTGCTAGTGCTCGATGAGCCCACAAACCATCTCGACATCCCTGCCAAACAGATGCTTGAAGACGCACTATGCGCCTACGAAGGAGCCGCTTTATTGGTATCGCATGACCGTTACTTCATCTCACGTGTGGCCAACCGGATCGTGGAGATTCGCGATGGCGAACTCGTGATTTATCGCGGAAATTATGCTTACTACCAAGATAAAAAGGCCGAAGAAAAAGCCGAAGTAGAGGCAAAACAGCTGATCGCAGAGAAAGAAGCCAAACGAAAAGCAAACAACGAAAAGCAAAAACAGCGCGCTTCCCGTAAAAAGAACGCGGAATAGCAAGGCTTCTCGGCAATCGCAAGACGAAACTTCACACTTGGTTAGGCAGGAAGACTCATTTCCCTTTACCAGTCCAAACGGTGTGGATAGGCTGACATCACTGATCCCCGGTCGGCCATGAACAGCACCCATTCACTTCATGTCACTGCCGCAGGAACACCTTTAGCCATGGCTGAAAACACTGAGCATGGGCAGACGTGGGATGCGGTTGAGACCTACTTCGAGTGCATCACAACATGCTCCCTCGACGATGGGGAATGCATCACACGCTGCGTAGAACAGCTCAAAGACACAGATAGCTAAGTTTCAAACGAAGAGATGATTATTGACGCAAAGATGTCATCTCAACAGGTGTAATTGAAAGCGTAATCCGTTCACCAGAACGCATCACGTCAAGTTTTAGAGGTCGATCAACCCCGTGGCGATCAATCGCCGAAACAACCTCAGCAGGATTGCTAATCGATTGACCTCCGATCGACACGATCACATCATCGACGCGCAGGTTTCCCCGATCGGCGGGGCCACCAGGTACGACGGATCGGATCACGGCTCCAGGAGGAGCCGTCATTCCTGGCCTGGGGGCAGGAACCGTTGAAAGGCCCACACCGACCATCGGATGGCTGGCCCTTCCCTGCTTGACGAGCTGACTGGCAATCGACCGTGCCCTGTTGATGGGGATTGCAAAACCGAGGCCGGCCCCTGGTCCTGAACGGATAAGGGTATTGATTCCAATCACTTCGCCACGGGCGTTCAACAACGGGCCACCCGAATTACCAGGGTTAATCGCAGCGTCTGTCTGGATGAGATCAAGACGCTTTCCAGAAATTCCCAATTGCGACATGTTGCGATTGAGATTGCTGACGATGCCCATCGTCACAGTGTTTTCAAGACCAAAGGGATTTCCCACAGCGATCGCCCAATCCCCCACTTGAAGACGATCGGAGTTGCCCAAGGGAGCCGTGGGCCATGGCCCCTTTGTTTCCAACTGCACAACGGCCAAGTCGGTCAGCGAGTCTTGACCAATCACCCGACCAGCAACGCGCCTGCCATCAGGCAGTCCCACCATCACCCGATCCGCATTCTCCACCACATGCGCGTTGGTCAAAACCAAACCTTGTTCATCAAAGATCACTCCGCTGCCCTGCCCACGCTCGACCCTTGAACGCGGAGCCGCTTGAGCTTGCAGCCCAAAGAAACGACGCAGGAATGGATCCGCCACCAAGCTCCGCGGAAGCCCACTCCCACCTGCCGTCCGGACAGTTCGCTGCGTGTCAAGCGTGACCACAGCCGGTCCACTGCGGGCGACAGCTTGGGCAACAAACGACGTAGGAGCGACGGCCGGCAAGGCAGCGGAGGCAACGGCTCGCGGCGGCTGGACCAACATCCCTGGGAATGCCAACGCACCAGCACAAACCAATGGGAGCAAAGGATTAGACACCGCCATGGACGCGATTTCTTAATTAAATTCAGTCACCGTGACCGTAGGCATTGAATCCCTAGAAAGACAGACCCATTTCCAACGATTTCATGACTGGATGCGACCAGGGTTCTGCCAATCAGCATCCGTTCATCCAAAAAGAGCGATGATGGATGGGATGGTTCGGCCCATCTCCGATTTCCGCGGTGATTGCCATGCTCAGCAGCCTATTTCCCCTGATCTATGGACTGATCTTCATCGTCCTCCTCTGGCAAGCCTTTCGCGTGATGGGACGCGGGTTCAGTGCTGCTGGCAAACCGCTGGTCGCTGAGAACGTCGACCGAACAGGACGCCTCACGATTCATCCAGAACTCCTGGACGGAGAGGGACGCCTCACTGAAGAGGATCTTTTGACTGTGCGTTTTGGCGGCGATAGTGAATCACCCAATCCCACTTCGAAGCCCGGTGAATAGGTTGGGTTAATGGCAACTGCTTGAGTTGTCCGATTGACTCGTAGAGAGGGACTCCTAGGTGGACCAACGAACACGGATTGTGGCTGCGGTAATCAAATCCGTGAAACTGCCGCCCCGCTTTCGCTTAAGGCTTTTGAAAGAAGATCCTGTTCGGCTCGAGCTCAGCCTGACTCCTGCCTACGGGAAAGACCCCATTCAGGTGGGACTGGTGGAATCGTTGGATTTGGTAGCGCGCCGCGATCGGGAAGGGCGCATTCCACGCGACCTACAAGGCACCTGGGACTGGACCGTGCGTCATGGCGATGTCAGCACGGGCGGCTGGAACCCTTATCTCAAGGAGGCACTTCAAACCATGTTCGAGACAGGACTTCCCGCCATCGTTTACGAAGAGCTCACGGGGGAGGAATACCACCCGGTTGACGGTGCACGGCACATTCGCTGACCGCCGCTGACCGCTGGCTTGGAGAAGTTGTGAAGCACTGCAACCAGGGGGCGAGATTCCTTCCGGAGCTCCGCTAAAACTGGATTGCATTCGGCCTTAAGGTTTTCTTCATGGCCTCGATTCCCGTTCGCTTTAGTCCTTTTGTGCGCCTCTTGGCTGCCTTCGGGGCCCTCAGCAGCATTTTGCTCCTTGGGATGATCAATTTCTTCAGCTGAAGGTCGAAATTCATTGGGCGAGTTCCCGATTGATCCCTTACTGCCAAGACTGCGAGCCAGTCTTGTTCCAGGTGCCACGGTTTTATTGCAATCACCACCGGGTGCCGGCAAGACAACCCGGGTACCCTTGGCACTGCTTGGAGAGATTGCCGGGACGCAGCCTCTGAGCGGACGCACCTTGATGCTTGAGCCCAGGCGGCTAGCGGCAAGGGCCGCTGCCACCAGGATTGCGATCAGCCTGCAGGAACCACTTGGGGAGCGTGTGGGGTATTCCGTGCGCCACGAGCAAAAGCGCTCCTCACGGACGCGAATCGAAGCGATGACGGACGGACTCTTCCTCCGTCGACTCCAAAACGATCCCGAGCTCACAGGGATCAACTGCGTGATCTTTGATGAATTCCATGAGCGCAGCCGAAACAGTGAGTTAGCGCTTGCCTTGGTTCGGGAAGCCCAGGAGCTACTCAGGCCAGATCTTTGCCTGCTGCTGATGTCGGCAACGCTCGATCTCACCAACCTGCGCGCCCAATTGCCCCATGCCCAAGTCCTCACGAGCGAAGGGAAGGCCTTCCCTGTGGAGACGCAACACCTCTCGCCTCGACCAAATGAACGGCTCGAGGGACATGTCTTGCGTGCGATTGAGCAGGAGATGAGCCTCTTGGTCAGCGCACAAGGCGGTGGCAATCATCCACCCTCTGTCTTGGTTTTCCTGCCTGGAGTCCGAGAGATCGAACGTTGCCGGCAGCGTTTACTCACATCAAGCCTGCTGAGCCAGTGGGAGGTGATCGCCCTGCATGGCAGGCAATCACTGGCTGAGCAGGGGCGGGCCCTGAAGCCTTGCGACCGCACACAGGCAGGACGCGTGATCTTGGCAACGTCCATCGCTGAAAGTTCCCTCACCCTGGATGGTGTGCGCCTCGTGATCGATTGCGGACTGACGCGTCACACCCAATTTGACCCTGGAAGCGGAATGGAGGGACTGATCACCGTGCCAGCGAGTCAGGCCAGTGCTGATCAGCGACGCGGCCGTGCTGGACGCCAAAGCGCCGGTCGTTGCATCAGGCTTTGGTCCCCTGCGGAACAGCAACGACGGCCCGCTCACGACATTCCTGAATTGCAGCGCGCTGATCCCCAACCCACCGTGCTGGATCTCGCACTCTGGGGGGCTGGTTTAGGCGAATCCTTGCCTTGGATCGAGCCCCCTCCGAGAGCCGCGCTTCAGGAAGGCCAACGGCAACTGCTTGCGCTTGGAGCGCTGAATCCAGACGGACGCCCCACGGACACCGGGCAGCAATTGGCTGGGTTTGGTGCCCATCCACGCCTTGGATTGCTCCTTCTGCAAGCGCGGGCCTTGGAGCGACCACAAGTTGGAGCCGATCTCGCCGCCATCCTCAGTGAGCGAGATCTGCTCAGCCAGCACAATCACGGCAGCGATCTTTGGGCTCGCATGCTGTTGCTTCGCGATCAGAGGAGCTCATCGCGGGTTTCAGGGGATCGTGCAGCAGCCGATCGCCTCAGAACAGTCCTCGATCAGAGCCGACGATGGCTCCAACAACTCGGTCAATTTGACCAGGAGCAAGACCCCCAAGGTATGGAGGCCACAGACGAGCAACTCGCAGCGCAGCTGGTTGCAACAGCTTTTCCAGAATGGGTTGCCATGGCTCGTCCAGGTCAACGGGGACAATTTTTACTTCGCCAAGGCCGCGGTGCGGTTCTGCAGGTCAGCGATCCGCTCGATGGCGCTGAAGCCCTCGCGATTGCCCAGCTTGACCTAGGCGACACGCGGGCCAAGATCCGACTAGCACTCCCGCTGAAACTCCAATGGGTTAAGGAGCTTGCAGATCAGAACGGTCACTGGCAAGAACGGGTGCTTTGGGATGAGCAAACCAAACGGGTCAGAGCGGAACGGGTCTTGCAGCTTGGTGCGCTGGAGCTCGAGAGACAGGTCCAACAACAGGCCTCTTGCGAGCAAAGTCGTGAAGTCTTGGTCAAGCAACTCAGCAAGGAAGGCCTGTCGGCACTGCCCTGGAGCCAACGTACGGAGCAACTTCGTAGTCGTCTCGCTTTAGCCCACCAACAGTTAGGAGCCCCATGGCCACAACGCAGTCTCCAATATCTGGAAAAGAATCCCAACGTCTGGATTGGAGACATCCTGATGGGGTGCAGGGGCTGGGACGACGTCAAGGAAGAGCAACTGATCGAAGCCCTCTGGGGTGATCTCGCCTGGTCGAACCGGCAGCAACTCGATCAGCTCCTACCAACCCACATCAACATCCCCTCGGGGCGCCATGCAGCCCTGCGCTATCAGAATGACGACATTGTCCTGTCGGTCAAGCTGCAAGAAATGTTTGGCTGCCTGGAGGGACCTGCTGTTTTGAATGGCCAACTCCCCGTGACGATTGAATTGTTATCGCCAGCAGGCCGTCCACTCCAACGCACGCGAGACCTGGCTGGGTTTTGGCATGGGAGCTATCAACAAGTGCGCAAAGAAATGCGCGGCCGCTACCCAAAGCATCCCTGGCCAGAGGATCCAGCCAAAGCCGAGCCCACGGCCAAAAGGAAAGCCCGATCCTGAAGCGCTTCTCCGACCCCGATAAACGTATCCGATGAAACAGTCAAGAGAACGCTACGGTTTGTTACGATGGAGAGGTATCGGAGTTTCACATGTCTGACAACACACCTCGCTTTGGTTTTGTAAATTTCGCTGAAACATGGAATGGCCGCCTGGCCATGCTCGGTTTCGTCATCGGTCTGGGCACCGAGCTTCTCACCGGTCAGGGCATTTTGACCCAAGTCGGCCTCGGCTGATTCAGCTAAGGCTGGACTTTGTTTCTAGTGATCAGCCCCATCAAATAATTGGTGGGGCTTTTTTGTGGCAAGCACCCTTTAGGCCAGACTGATCGGATTCGCGTCGTTGGCAATGCTTCCCTTCTTTGCTAGCAATCGCCGTGAGGGAGCCAGGCTGTTGAGCAGCATGCTGGTGTTCCTCGCTATCGGATTGACACAGGTTCAGCAGATGTGGGGCATCATCCTGACCATCGTCTCTGGCATCGTGAGCATTTATTGGGGATTGGCATACCAACGTCTTGAGCGCTGAATCGATTCCCACCTATTCCGTTCGCGAACTCAACAACGCGATCGGGGTTTTATTGGAACGGGGGTTTGCCCCTCGGTTTGTGATCCAAGCAACAGCGTCTAGGCCTCAAGTTAAAAAAGGCCATCTCTGGCTCACATTGAGCGATGGTGAGGCGAGCATCACGGCTGTGGCCTGGGCCTCAAAATTAAAGCAATTGGACTTTGTCCCCGCCGACGGTGACGGAGTCACCGTGATTGGCAAGCTGAATTTCTGGTCTGCACGAGCAAGCCTGGCTGTGCAGGTTCTCGATATCAGGCCCAGCCTGACCACTGTGCTGAGGCGGTTTGAGACGGTCAAGGCACAATTGCTCGAAGAGGGCATCATTGATCCCAGCCGGCGACGCACGTTGCCGCCGTACCCCAAGCGGATCGCCGTTCTAACTAGCGTTCCGAGCTCAGCCCTCGCAGACATGTTGCGTACAGCAGAAGAGCGCTGGCCCTTAAGTGAGCTTGTTGTTGTGCCGATTCCCGTCCAGGGGGATGTGGCGCCGATCATTTGCGGAGTGCTCAGTCGCCTCGCGCAACAGCATCAGCAGCTCGGATTGGACGCGATCGTGATCGCCCGTGGAGGGGGGAGCCGAGAAGATTTGATGGTCTTCGATGATGCGGACGTTTGCCGCAGTTTGGCCACCTTCCCACTTCCCGTCGTCACAGGAATCGGGCATGAAGATGACCTCACCGTTGCAGATCTCGTAGCAGACCATCGAACGGCAACGCCGACAGCTGCCATGGTCACCCTGATGCCGAGCAAGGAGTCTGCACGACAAACAATCATTCAAAGACGCAACCGCCTGAGCGAATCCAAACGCTGGCGGTTAGAGCAAGCCAGCGCACGACTGAAAGACCGACAACTGCTGCTCCAGGCCCTGAGGCCTGCTGTCGGCGTCCAACGTCGCCGAGATCAGTGGCAACAGCGCCAGCAATTGTTATGGGCACTCTCCCCCCAAAGATGGCTCAATAGGGGCTTTGCAATGCTCAACACAACGAAGGGGCACCCCCTGCAAAGCGTTTATGACATAAGCCCCAATGAACAGGTACAAATCCGCCTCAAGGATGGTGTGATTCAGGCCGTCGCCAAAACCATCCAAGCGGATGCAACCTCTGACGCAAAAGCATCTCTTTAACTGCCATGCCACGCAAAAAATCTGAGCCCTCAACCACATCGGAACAAGACACTTGGAGAGAGGATGCTTCGAAGCTCAGCTATGAAGAAGCTCTGCAGGCTCTTGATGTGCTGCTTGGGCAATTACAAGACGATTCCATTCCCCTAGCCGAGCTACAGAGAAATCACGCTCGGGCTTCGATTTACCTAGATCGCTGTGACTTGCTTCTCAGCCAAGTGGAGCAATCAGTAAGGCAACTCGATCCAAATACCATGGAAGAACGAATTCTCGACCCGAGCCAACCATGAATAAATCTCTTCCATGGGTTTACCTATTGCTGGCCATCCTTGGAGCCATCCTCCCTTGGCAAGCAAATCTCGAATTTATGCAAATGAATCCTGGTGGTGGATTTAATCTTCAGACATTTATCCAAGATGCCAATATCAATGCTGCATCCCGCTCGTTAAATAGGGACCTTTTAATTGCTGCATCAGCCTTTAGCATCTGGATCATTAGCGAAGGCAGAAAGCTACAGATCAAGGGCTGGTGGATTGCTTTGATTGTAAGCGTCAGTATTTCCTTTGCTTGCGGTGGTCCACTCTTCCTCTATTTACGGGAACGCAAGCTAATAGAGATCAATTCTGAACAAGATAATAATTGAACGTTAAGGATCTACATCCTCAGCTTTGACATCGATCGTCACATCGCTCGCAGGCAAGGAATCATCAACCGCTTTCGAAGAGGAGGCTCCAGATTTCTGGGAAGGGAGCGGAGATCCGCAAGCAGGGCATTGAGCATCGAGTGTCATAGTGCTCAAACCACAGGCCTCACATGTTCTGACCCGGCTCTGCAACACCTTCCAACCGATCCAGCCCAAACCACCTAAGAGCACGGGTAGAGCAAGCAGGGTGATGAGGAGGCCTCCTGCCAAATCCAGCAAAACACGACCTGCTGCCGTAGGCAGCAGCAGCAGAGCCAACAGAAGCAACCAAAGGAGTGGAGGGAAACGTCTCATGAATCAACACTCCAAACGAACGATGCATTCATAATCGCTCCTTTTTGCCTTCAAGCATGACTCGATCTGTTCGGATCCCTGCCATGCCTGACAGAAGCCTTCGCAAGTTCAACACTCCAACATTGTCCAAAATAAATCACAACACCCACCATCCAAACCCATAAGGTAAGAACAAGAACACTCCCGATCACGCCATAGGCCTGAAAACGAGCGCCTAGAGAAAGAATGCTTCGGCTGACGGCAAGATTAAGAACGGTAAGACAAAAACCAATCAATAATGCACCTGGTATGAGCGGCTTAAAAGGAACTCGACGACTCGGGAGCAAAAATTGAAGCAATAAAGCTGCAGCAGAGAATCCCAGGAATGGAACCATCAACCGACCAAATTGCAGGACCGGGATACGAGAAAGGAATCCACCAAGCCAAGGGATCGCCAGCGATAGCTCAGTTAAAGCAGCCGTTGGAATCATTCGCACATTGGCGCTGAGCTGATCAAGAACAATTAAAAGTCCTATTAATATCACCACAAAGAAGGCTTCAAGCCGATTACGAATAAACTGAGCCGCTTGAAGCTTGAAAGGCAAGTTTCGTTGTTGCGAAGCGATTACACCATCCCATAGCCGTTCAGATCCACGTTGCAAGGTGAGATAAACATTGCCAGCAGTCAGTAACAACACTCCAGCACCTAACAAACCAGCACCAAAGCCCTGACGGACTAACTGCATCAGCGTATTTTGCACAATCACCACTGCCGATGGAGGCAAAACCCCGCTTGCATAAGCAATAATCTGCCTCTCTAATACCTCTTGACGACCAAGAAACCATGAGGCAATCGATAACGAAATCAGCAGAATAGGGAAGATCGACTGCAGTGTGTAATAAGCAAAAGCAGCACTCAAGTCAACGCAATCACATTTCGCCCAACGAAGGCAGGCAAACCATAGGGTACGAATCAACCGCCGCAGCAGCCTATGTTTAGCCATGGCAATTGAGTGAACCAATCAGGACCAAAGTAATGCGAAAATGGGCACAAAAAAAGCCACCCCTTCAAGGGATGGCTTTCTTCGTTTGAATGTTTTTACCTGGCATCGAGCTATTTTCTCAGG